>ERZ1034901.306-NODE-306-length-40399-cov-21.220330_pt1 | contig 40399 bp, 101 predicted proteins | sample MGYA00520628_ERZ1034901 | MGnify/ENA primary metagenome ERZ1034901 (study PRJEB33766, sample SAMN09781783) | gut metagenome | biome: gut microbiome | host: Homo sapiens | place: Madagascar | study: EMG produced TPA metagenomics assembly of the PRJNA485056 data...
TTTTTATACTCCTGTTCTAAAAATATTTTATTTCTTATATTTTCCAACATCCATCGTTTTTCCCATTCCTGTCGATTCATTAATTCATAACCTCATAAATACACTTTCTGTATCTAAGTGTTTTCCACACCACGGACATTTGCAATACATTTTTCCGCCAAGATTCAGCATAGAATATCCATCAATATCACTATGCCATCCAATCTTACAAAATAATTTTCTAAGCCATTTCAACCGATATCTTTTCACCAAATAATATAACATGGTATTTTATTCTCCTTTCCTTACAAAACACGTCTTTCATTTGCCATATTGATCGCAGCCTGGTATACTTCTACAGGATCACAACCGGCTTGAACATTTTTGATAACCTGCTTAATTATTTCTCCAAAATCATCAGACTTTAATGACACTACCGGCATGTTCTTTACAATCTCATCTCCATTACCAGCTAATACATTTCTTATAAACTCACCATGGTCATTGATATATTGTCTATTTTTCTCTTCTGTCAATCCGATGTAATTCATGGTAGTCTGAAGATCCGTGTGATTGAACAGCTTCTGAAGAGACAATAAACAATCAGGATCGAAAGGATGAGTCTTATGAATCCAATAACCAAATGATTTACGCAAGCTATGGGAGCTGACAGCATATTGAATATTAGCTGCCTCTACCGCCTTTTTTAATTTCTTTCTATAATCATCGGTCTGCCACTTTACAATGTCGTTATACTCAACAACATAATGAAGATATTCACCAATCGTTTCGTATTGTTTCTGCTTTTTGTAATCTGAAGTAATACTCTCTCTTCTTTTATCAGAAAAATCCTTTTGTAGTGCATCACACCAAATCTCTACATTTCCATATATATAAGAATTAACATCCCTCTTTAACCAGGTTGTCTTAGGATCATATTCGAAAATATAATCATTGTAATACTTCATAGGATCTGCGTCTGTATGCTGCAAATAAATATCAACTGCTTCCCATACCATATTACTTATTGGAATGTTCGTAACTTTACCAGTCTTCTGTTCTTCAATGGTGCTGATCTCATTCTTTCGATTTCCATTTTCATAATATAGATCCGACCACTTCATCATTACAGTATCACCAATACGTCTTCCAAGAAGAAGCTCTAACATAGTAATCAGGTATCCATCCCATTCATTGTTATTTTCAAACCACTCGACAACATTTTTAATATCAGCCATGTTCCAAAAAGGATAAACTTCAGTCTTGCCTTTTTTCTTTGTAGCGTATCTGTTCTGTTCCATAATCAAATCCTCCTAACTATTTATTCTCTATTTCTTTCGTAAGCGCCAAATAATCCGGCGGTACCTATAAATTTACCCCAACCTATTTTCGGTTGGAGTATTTTGCTACAAATTCATTCTCACATTTTTAGAGTTTGGAGTTTTTCACTCCAGGGTGCCAGCTCTGCAAGCTGTTCATCACTCCAGTTTTCATTCGGCCTTTGTTCCAGAACGTAGCTGAGGTATTGATAAATGTTCAGGTTGTGTGCCTTCGCCATCTCTACCATCGTGTAGGCAATCGCACTGGCTTCTGCACCTTCTACGGAATCGCTGAACAGCCAGTTCTTACGTCCTACTGTAAAAGGCCGGATGGCATTCTCGCTAAGGTTATTAGTAAAACTGCAGCGCCCGTCCTCCAGATAGGTCATGGATGTTTCCCTGCGGTTCTTCACATAGGTCAGTGCCTTATCCAGGCGGGTGTTGCGGACAGGATTCTGGATGTCAACCCACGTCCAAAAGGCCTCGAGAACCGGTTTTTCCTTCTCAAGACGCATTTGTTTCCTTTTTTCATAATCCGTTCCGCACTTACCGGAAATGCTGCTTTCCAGTCTTGCCAGGCGGTCGCAGTAATGCACTCCCTGTACTGCCGGCTGGTTGTAATCCAGCTGCTTTCCTTTCGGGATCGCATCCACAAAGTATCGGCGGATATGTGCCCAGCAGGAGCACCGTTTGATGCCGGATACCTTGTTATACCCCTGGTAACCGTCGGTTTCCAGATATCCCTGAAAGCCGTCCAGAAAGTCTGCTGCATTGTCTCCGCTCCTTGTCGGGGTATATCCATACAGCAGGATGACCGGAAGACCATCTTCCCCGGTGCGGTACAGCCACATGAAGGACTGGCTTTCTGCACTGCGTCCGGGTTCTTTCAGAACCTGTACCCGGGTCTCATCTGCCATGAGAAATTCTCTCAGCAGAAGCTGGCGGTGAAAGTAATCATACAGTGGCCGGAAATAATGCCCAGCACTGTAGATGATCCAGTTTGCAAGGGTTGTCCTGCTGACAGCGGCACCATACTCTTTCCAGTCCTTTTCCTGACGATAGAGAGGCATGCCGTTTGCATACTTCTGATAGATTGTCCATGCAACAGTGGAAGAAGAAGCCGGACCCTTGCCAATAAGTGCGGGCGGTACTTTGGATTTGACGATCACAGACTTTTCCGTATCACCCTTTCCTTCCTTACAGTCAGGGCAGCCATAGCTTTCCGTGTAGTATTCATAAACTTCACATTTGGCAGGAGTAAAAACGAGTTCCCTGCGGACGTATTCTTCTCCGATACGTTCCATCGGGGTACCGCATACCGGACAGATCTTATCTTCTTCATCCAGCGGTATTACTTCCTTATGAACCTTGAGACCTTTAAAAAGTTCCGCATGGGTAGCTTTTTTCTTCCGTGGACGTGGCTCCCGGCTGCAGTCTTCTTCCGGAAGTTCCGGATCCTGGTAAACTTCAGCTTCATTAAACAGATTCAACTGTCCGGGAATATCAGCCGGTGTCTTTTCGCTGGAAGAGCCGAAAAGTTTTTTCGTCAGATAGTCCACCTGTTCCTGAAGCACCATCTCATGGGCAGTCTTTTCCTCAATGATCGTTCTGAGGGAACGGATCAGTTCTGTCTGCTCGGACATCATCGTGTTCAGTTGTGAAATGGTATCCTTCAGCTCTCGCAGCTGAATGTCCTTTGCACTGGAAGCCACGCTTTTTCTCCTTGGTTTTGATACCTTTATTATACCAGAAAAAGCAGTCTTCCTAAAGGAAAATCACTCCTGAAAAATGCCGAAAATATGCGGTTTGCAGGCATTTTTCTGTGCATGTTTTTATTCCTGTTTCAGGGCTTTGGGCTGGTCGATATCGATACCGGACATGAGCCAGTCAAACTCTCTCCAGGTCAGATTTCTGACCTCAGAGTGTTTCCTCGGCCACTGGTATCCGCCATGCACTGTCAGCTTTTTATAGATCAGTACAAAACCATCTGCATCGCGGTACAAGGCCTTGATCCGGTCCCGGCGTCTGCCACAGAACAGAAACAGAGAACTGGATGCAGGATCCAGCTTCAGCTGTTCTTCCACGACTGCGCAGAGTCCGTCAATAGATTTGCGCATATCGGTGTAACCGCAGACAATGTAGATCCGTTCCAACCCTGAAATATCGCCTAACATAAAGACCCTTTCAGAATCTGAAGCGTTCTGGAAAGCAGCTGGGGATCCGTTTCATTGGTAACGCGTATCGTTGCAGATCCTAGAATGATCTCTAATGTATGAGGATTGTCAAGGTACGGAGTATGCTGTACCGGGAAGCGTTCCGGTACTATGTCAATGGGAACCACGTCCTGTTTGGGGCGGGGATTCTCAGAATGACCATAGGCAGGTGCCGGTATCTGGGCAGCTTCTTTTCGAAGCTGCTTTACCCAGTAATAAAAGGTGCTGACAGCAATGCCGTGCTCGCGGCACCAGTCAATGTCTGTCATGCCACTGGTCCGGCATTCATTGATAAGTTTCAACTGTTCTTCCTTTGGAACTCGAGATTTTCTGGTGTTTGCCATGATGTTGTCCTCCATAATTGTAGTTGTTGTAGTAAAATAGTCTAACTACGATTATGAAGTTAGAGGCGTTTGTTGGCTAGCCGCGGGATTATTTGGCGCTTACCTCTATTTCTTTCTAAAATTTTTGTAACAAAAAAGAAGCAGAATAATCTGCTTCTTAATGTCAATTATAATTAACAAATATAATATTTTTGTTTAATTTAATTTACATTCCCAAATATTCTCCTGATTTAATCCTTTCTTCTCTCCGTTTTTTCATCTTTTCAATTTCTGTTTTTTCATAATCATTAAACTGATTATAAGACATGCCAGTTACTAATAAGTATGCATCATCAATAGTCATAGACGACGTAAGCGTTTTTTCATTAAATTCACAACAGTACTCATTACCATCTTTTGATAACTCATACAGTTCTCTCATTGTATCATCAATATTACACTTATACAATTTTACACTTTTCATCTAAAACCTCCTTATTCTGGTACGCTCATATGCTGTCCAAAATCCTCAATATACTCGCCATGTTCCTCTGTGATAATAGAATGAATAATCCGTACATTCTCTTCTATAACATTGACTGCATAATAAATACTATGATTTTTCTCATTCTCTTTAATATTCCGTAATTCTAAATTTGTTCTTAATAAATAGCTAAATCCTTCCAGTCTGCTACAAGCTCTCTGCAAAATTTCTACTTTTTCTTTTTTCATCATTTGTTATCCTTGTTCTATAATTTGACATTTTAATCCACAATTCCCATAATATTCACAACAACGACAATTATGCGGACACTTTTTAAAATGATCTTTTTTATAGCATTTGTATACGCAAATCGAAGTATTAAAATAAATACATTCTTCACATTTCTTCATGCCATCGATCTCCTATAATTTTACCATTTTACATCAGAAACATCAATTCCGTTCAAAAAAATTTTGTATCACACTTTATAAATTTTATCAGGTGTTACACGAATTTCGCCAACTAAACAATTAACTCTAACCTTTCCATTCTGGAAGAGATTTATATATCCTCTTTGAATTCCATAATTTGTTATAACATCTACATAATCATTTTTTTCTAATTCTTTCCCTACCCTATCATAATATTTCAAATTTATTCCTCCATTACGAATTCATAACTACTACAAGCCTTCTACAACATTTTTCCCATTTTTCATCATTTGTTTAAGTTTCTCGTCTGTACTATTTCACTCTCGAAATGTCTGTTTTAACTGCTACACATTCCATCCCATTTTTCTTTTCTTATTTAAATCTTTATTATATGGACATTCCTTTATTCTGCATTTGCCACACCAACCAATATCACCTGCTTCTTCTCTTGTGTACGCTTCATCATAATCACAAATTTCACGATCTATAGATTTCATTTTCATATAATGTACTCCTCTCTTAAAAACAATCTTTCATCGTTGCATAACATCCAGAATAGTTTGTCGTTCTTTTTCAGCTTCTACTAAATCAATATCAAAAAATTCGGCAAGTAACTTTTCTTTATTGATATAGTCTCCGTTACCCATAACATTGGCAAATGGGATTTCTCTCTTTTGTTTTCTGTCAAACACGGTATATTTTCTTAAGAACCAATCAAGAAATTCTCCACAAAGCTGTGATTGTTCCTGAATTTCAATCATTCTATCCAGCGTTGGTGTTTCAATTTTATTCATATTTTCATCCTTCTTTTCACATGAAAGCAATTTTTCATTACCTCTTTGTTTTATATTCGGCAAATGTTAATTCTCCATTACAGCCTTTATATAATTTTCTCATTGCTGATCCAAGACCATTATCTAAATCTGCGTCTACTTGCTCTGTTGTTTCAAGAGCTTCTCCTAAAATCTCAATTGCTTTTGAAGTGTACTCTCTAAGTTGTTTTAACTCTTTATCTGTGAAATAAATACTTCTTCCCATACAATTACCTCTCGAAATCGTCATTTTAAATATTACTAGGTTCTCCGCTAATCGCTGCTCTTAATCCACGCATAAGAGTTGGTGTTACTGGTATTAAATGTGGATTATCAATTCTTTCTTTTACTTTGTCAATAGTATCATACCAATACTCACATTCAAGATAAGGCATATATTTACCATCTACGCAATAAATATTGTTACCTTTATATCTCTCAATAAAATATTGTTCTTCATTTTTCTGTTTACATTCTTCTGAGCAAACAGGTTTATTTAACTTTCTGTTTATATTTTTGATATTACCATCCACATCTCTGATCTTAAAATTTCCAAACAATGTAGTTTTAGGCACCATTGCAAATTCTTTAATACCAAAATGCTCAAATTTTTTACCACAAACAGGACATTTCCATTCCATTTATATCACCTCTTCCAATCTACCGAGTAAATCATTTCTAACCTCTGTTAATGCATCAACCCTTGACATCATACGAGCCTCATAGCATTTATCATCTGTATTAACAATTTCTCCTTCAACTCTTTTAATTTCTGTTTCAAGTTCATCAATATATTCTCTTACTTTTTCTTCAATATCCGGTTTCAAATTTAGAAAATTGCCATCATAGCATCCACATCTACCATTACAGATATTTTTATATACTTCATCTTTACCTGTTTTCCACATCTGATTGCTACCTTTAAAAATCAATATTGGATAAATTAGTTCCTTGTTATATCCATTGATATCAAATAACCAAATGTCTTCTGGTCTATTTGCCTTATAGATTATAGACGGTTCAATACTTAATGTAATTTTCTGTCCATTAATGTTAATTAAACACTGTAATCCAAAATGTAATTCTATTTCAGCCTTACCAATATCCTCGCTTTCACACCAATAATCGTTATATTCTGCTTTTCCATTTACTGTATTAATAATTTCTTCTGCCAAAGAATTCATTAGCTGGCAGTTATTCTGGCAGTTATTACACAAGATAATTGTATTTTCTGTGAAATCAATAACATTGAAATCTTCTTCTTTTCTAAATCTGTTCGCATTAAATTCTATATATTCTAACATTTACACCACCTCCAAGAACAATACCAAAGTTAAATTTCAATCTTTTTCCTTATATCTATTCCTAAAACACCAGGATCTTGTTTACAATAAATAAATTTCAAAGTTGGATTAAGTGTAAACCATCCAGAAGCTCTTGCATCATCAATTAATTCCACTGATTTATAACCTTCTTTTTTCTTCTTTTTAAGAAAATTTATTACACTATCAATATCTGAACTAATTTCCATTTACCTTCCTCCTGAAGCTTAGATTTCCTCTTGATATAATTTCTCTAACCACTGATTCATATTTCTCTTTTCAAAATAGTCAATGAGAAATTCTTTCTGTTTATTAGTAATTCTCTTTTTATAATCTCTTGTGACAAAGAAATCATATTTATGTGGACTATGAAGTAAAATAAATCCAAGTTCACATAACTTATCGCCAGGATCTTCGTCACATTCTAATTTAATGTTTCCATTCCTATATTCATTTAATAAATATTGAGAAGCCTATGTTTGATGATTTCCAAATTCGACAGAATAAAATGTGCCATTTGGAGCAAGCCAACCATAATTTTCTTCTTGACTTTCTATATTTTTATCTGTCAGACTACATTCAATAATTTTATTTCCTATAATCTTTTTTTCTACCTTTTATAACATCCCACGCATCTTTCGCACATTGATTTAAATATTTACCCATAAAATTACACCTCCATATAAATATTAGATTTTTCCTTTTAGTTCAGGCATATTTTCTAATATATAAGCACGAGCAGCATTCCAGTTAATAATGTTATTTTTATCTGCAAATAATATTTTTCTCAATACACAAGCTGCTCTCTGATCTGACATCGTTGCTAATATTTCTTTTGATATAAACGCTTTTATCTCCTGATTTTCAATACATTCTTCATTTTCACGAATAATTTCTTTTACGTGATTTATAATTATGTTCTTATATTCTTCTACCTTTTCCTTGTCTCCGATACTTTCAAAATACTCTATTCGATCTATGTCAACTCTTAAATCATAAATTCCATTCATAATTATCATTTCCCTTCTTGACTTTTAGAACATATGTTTGTATATTATTATTCAGGAGGTATAATCATGACATTATCTAATTCCGTTTTTGACGCTAAACATATACGCTGCGTTCCAGTTATCGCCGTATTTTCTTCTACCGGCGATATCAAACCATTGTACGTAACGATCAACTGGATTAAACTCAAAATAGAAACATATACCGTCCTTGATTCTACATTTGGCGACAACTGGATCAACTTTTTGTGCACTGTTGTTGATCAAGGAAAGCAGAAACAATTTAAACTTCAGTACAATCTCCATGAACATGCATGGTTTGTTGAAACAAAATATTTTTCATGATTTTTATTAAAAGGAATTATAATACTCAATAATATCTGTATCTGTAGCATAATAATCCTCCCAGCCTGAAACAGTATAAGATTTACCATTTTTAATATCAAATACAATTCCCTGAACTTCTTCTTTTGTTAATTTATATAAGCACTTAAATGTAATCATATTCATAACTCCCAAAGAAAACTTGGTTTCATCCTACTTCAATAAATTCAACCATATCCATATCTACCTTATCACCATTTGACATTTCTATATATGGCGTATTATTTATATGAGAAATATATCCAAAACTTCCTTTTTCATAAACATCAATGCCATGTACATATTTTTTTAATTCAGCAATTACATTATTTACATCTACAAATTCAGGACACTTAATCTTTATTTTATCCGAATTAGATACATAGGATGATGGTTGCTTTAATTGTATTGAGAATTTTTTATTTGGATATATCTCTTTTAACAACGATTGAATTATTTTTGTTTCTCTTCTAATATTACTCACTCCCATCTTCCAATAAAACTATTATTTCAAGTCTATCATTTTTTCAAAATACATTGCTGCCTTTCCATTTGCGCCTTCATATTTATATCCAATACAACCGATCAAAGCAGAATCTAAAGACAGATATGAACAATTTGTATTAGTATAATTGATGTATCCATGATAATAAGTTCTATTGTCTTTCTGATTAACATACTCTACAATCTGATATTCTCCAACACAATGAACTTCTACAACAAATCCCCATTTAAACTCTCGCTCAATAAAATCAATTTTCTCTTCATGCGTTGCTTCTCTTACTTCACTTTCTGTAATGGTATCTAATTTACTAGAATAATATCTACCATAATTACAAGGCAAAAATTTAAAATCATTTTCGCCTTTTACTACTGTTCCAATCTGATTTTTATATACAACAATGTCTCCATATTCCATTATTATCCCTCCAATCTATTTAATTCCAGCTTCCTTACACAACTCTAAAAACTCATCCTGACTAATTTGCATTTCAGGCTTAATAGTTGTTTCATAATAATGAATTACATCTGCTGTAAGATTATAATTTTTATCAGACTTCGCAAGATCAACCATAGATTCCAATGTAAATTTTACAATGTTTATATACGCTTTCTTATCTATCCTATCCATATTATTCCACTCCTATTTTTCAAATGGATTATTATCTGTTTTTTATTATAGATCTTTTATATATTTTTCCATGTCTAAAGCATCTTTATATTTACGATCCCGTAATGTTCTCTGTTTTTCCATTTCTGAAATCATAGATGATGCTTCATTATAGAATTGATCTGTTCCAATTTTACTATCAACAAATTCTCTAAATTCATTTTCCATTTGCTCTAAACGATTATTATAATCATCTACCTGTTCAAGCATATGAGAATATTGTTGTACAAAAAGTTCTTTTTCAGTCATATTTTCTCCTTATGAAACAATCATTTCGTCTTTCTATTAACAAACCAAAGAAATACTTCTTCAATTTGATTTATAGTTCCGTCAACGTCATCACATTCACCATTATTTAAAAATGCAAGAGCTTCCGTTTGTGGTTCATCGCTGTCCCATATTTTATCTGCACAAGCAATCAAATTCTCAATAGGTACCCCGTATGACTCAATCATCTCTTCAAGTTCACGTTGAATATATTTTGCTTTATTTTGTATATTTGCATACTGTCTGATTTTCTTTTTTATCTCATATGGCATTTTCTTCATACTAAAACTCCTTTTAAAATGGAACAAACATTTACATATCTCTTTCAAGTTCGTCTAAATAATCTAATAATTCATATAATACTTGGTTTCTGCCTTCCACGTAGTCGTTCGTCCAGCTAAAGGCATTTAAAAGCACATTGATCTTTTCACGAATTTTATCAATCGCTTCTTTTCCTTCATTCATATTTTATTGTTCTCCTTTTTCTTTTAAATCAGTATCAACTTTACGTTTTCCATATTTATTAATCATCCTGGTATACAGATTTTTATATTCTTCCAACGTCCAGTTAACTTCTTCAACCGGTGTGGTTCCAATTTTATATAGCATATTAATAACATCATCATAATCATCAATATCTATATTCATAGATCTATCTTCAACGGGTACATACACAACAACTGTCTTATCATCAGCGCAGTAACTATTCCGTTTTGTCTTGTACTCAGGACACAGTTTTTTATAATCTGCATATGGCATTTTTACTTCATTGCAGCCATTACTATTGTCCTGATTTATTTTCTCTGCATAACATTTTTTACATAAACCATATTGCTCATAATATCTGATTTTATTTTCTCTTTCTTTAGTCTTCCCTATCAGATCTATTTCCTCTTTGTGACCACAACTCATTTCTACGGTATATTTCATTGTACTCTTCCTCGTCTAACTCTGGCACATCATGATGATCCATTTCTTTTAGCTCTTTGAGATTTGTGTTATATCCAATGAACATCTGACTCATTTCTTCTGGGTCTGGTTTCCTTGGTTTGAATGATACCATTAAGTCTTTCGGTGGATTCTCTTGAAACCATCTATGTTTACAATCATCAAAAATAACTCTTGCTCTAGTAGGCAATTCCATAGGAGGATTACCTGCCTCCTGATATATACGATCAGACTCTATTTTTTGCCAATTCAAATCTTCAGGAATTTCCGTTGTTATATATACATACTCTACATATTCATCAATCGTATTTGGATATGTAATATAAGCATATTTCCGTACTCCATTGACATTATATCTTAATACAATATCATCTAAATACGGAAGCACAGTATACTCAACACCTTGCTGCTTTAAAAAATCTGCAAAACTACATTCACATCTCTGAAATAGTACATCTACCCCATAATGTTTAAACATATATTAAAATTCCTCCTTTTACAAAATATGGTGCCATTTAATAAATAGCACCATTAAAATAAATCACTATGACTACCAGTTCTTGTCAAGTACAAATACAATACCTCTTCATCATATTCGTATATCAATAACCAATCCGGTGTAATATGACACTCCCTTCTTCCACTATAATTACCGGTAAGAGCGTGATCTTTGTTTTTCTCTGGAAGAATCTCTCCGTTCGCTAATTTCTTAATGATTTCACTTATGAGATTCAAATCATATCCACGCTTTTGAATCCGTTTTAAATCCTTCTGAAATTTATTAGTTGGTTTTATTTCATACTTCATACCAACAGATCCTCCATCATCTTATCTACATCTGTATAAGATTTCCCGATAGAAGGATTCTTTTTCATTTCATCAACTTCCTTAAATGCTTCTATCGTTTCCTCGTTCGGCATCTCCCTAGAAATATAAAACGGAATCCCTTGCTCTCTAATTGCTTGTTTCGCAGCTATTGTAAAAAAAGTTGTCATATCAAGACCTAAATCATTCATGAGATCCTGAAGATCTGCCTTAACCTTTTCGTCTATTCTTACAGTTACACTTGTATTAGCCATATAATAATTCAACTCCTTTCCTTGATATTATTATATTCTCCATTTTATACATTGTCAACACACTGTTAATACAGTGTTATGACAGCTTTTGTGATAAAATTCGAGTTTCGAGTGTTTATCTTCTTACACTCGCTTTTTGTTCCGCTTCCTGTCTAGCCATTCCTCTGTTGATAAGATCTCTTGCCACTTTACTATCTGGCATAATAGCATGTGTTTTTCCTAGAATATTTAGTTTATTATATTCTTCCTTAGTAATAATAACACCATAATCACCAGGAGCACTTGAATTTAATCTACTATCAAATGTATAAAACTTCCTATATTCTCCATAACACTCATATAAGCAACTAATAAATTTGCCAGTAGAAATTTCACATGTTTGACGTTTTCTCTTTTCAGGAAAATATTTTGCATAAGCAAGTTTTCCATGTTCGATAGATTGCTGCTTATCTATCTCATCCCATTTCCTTTCCCTAGCAAGCTGTTGATCAAATTCATCTCCATAAACATGATTACTAGAACATCCAACAGTATAATTATGTCGGTTGCCATATTCATCGTACTTGACATCCTGATAAGTTCTTTCTCCATTTACAATTTTTCGACCTAATCTGTCAAAGCAGACATTATTTCCGTCATAATCCTGAAAGGAAGATGTTCTCTTAGCATGAGCATTGTCACTTGCACAACTAATACCACTACCAATACAACAAGCTCCAAAAATCAAACCTATAATACCCATAATTATACCTCCTGTGTTTTTATCTATCGTTTCTCTTCTGATCAAGTAACCAAGGAATACCAAAAACCACAAACAATCCCGTTCCCCACGCAATCAAATCTAATAACATAATTTTATCCTCCTTTATAATTCCATTATATCACTCATATGTACCATTTTCAGTACTCAATTCTGCACGTTACCATCATCATAAATATTGATTTATCCAACGATCTTTCTCTTCATTATCCATTCCATACCATTCATCTTCATCAAAATTCATTAATGCATAAAGAACGCTATTTCCAGCGTCCTTTTTCTCATCTGTATCAAATTTATTAATCAATGCTTCTAGTGCGGCAACAAGATCATCTGTAACCATATTTTATCCTCCTTTAATCTAACGAAAACTTACTTTCATCTACTCAATATAAGCAATAACACCGCACTGTCCAGGTTTCTGTTCTAACACCCATTTTACTTCATATACTTTATAATTCTTTCCATTTAAAAGAACGCTATCTCCGACTACTGGACGAAGATCTGTTTCTAAACTTACAATAATATTTTCACTTTTACTTTCAAACCAAATAATATTTCCATACATTTTATTGCATCTCCATTCGTTAATCATTTCTATCATCAGCTAACATCGGCACTAACTCAAAAAGTTTCAATTCTTTTGCATAGACTGTTTTATCAAATCCAGCATCTTCATCAAGAACTTGCGCAACAAAATTACTATTTGTGAATTGTATATTTGCTGCATTACTTTTTATATATTCTAATGTTTCCTTTGCTTTCTCAATATCAGCGAAAATTGTCGTTTGATCTAATGATGTATCATAGCTAACAGAGTTTACTTCTGTCCATGTATCTTTACCATCATATAGCACACTTGTTTTAATTATTTTTATAAATCTCCAATCAGAAACACCTATTACATACATTTTATCATCTCCTTATTAAATAAAGACTGCTTATTATGTTATATCAGCCAATGCATCTTCAATATGTGACATAACCGTCCAAAGTATTTTTATCTGTGCATCCAAACGATTTTTTACGTTTTCATCGGTTTGTATCATATATGCTCTATGTATTTCTTCGATCATAGTATCAATTTCGTCGCTTATTCTTTGTCCACAAATGTTATATCCATATTTCATATCATCATTCATTGTATATTCTCCTCTACTAAATGATCATATTAAAAACTTTTTCTAACTAAATCTGGCTTTCATTTGCTATGCAAAACATTTGTATCTGCTACCATAAACCCGTGCATCATCATGATTATATACAACATTAATAGAGTATTCTGTGATATTGTATCCGTTTTCCATTTGCCATTCCTTGAAGAGATCTTTAGCTTCGCTTCTTGATTCGGCACAAAATTGAACACTCCCAAAATCATCAATATTTTCATCGTATGTAAATTCATATGTTTTCATATTACACTTCCTCCAACAAAACAAAATCGATTGCAGCCAATGCCTTTGCAGTGAATACTTCGTCATACTCATCGCAGTTACTCTGTACGTAAATGAACGCCGTTTGATCATCTTTATTGAATTCAATACATTCAATATCATTAGGATATCTTTCGTCACTATTTTCCAATAACTCTTCCGCAGCGGAACAACTCTGAGCCATATGTAAAATTTTACACTTTAATTCATTTACAGTTCCGACAAACTTATAGAATACGACTTCCGGTGTTTCGCTGTTTGTCTTTGTAATAATCCACTGTTTCTTTTCCATGCTTATACCTCCATATCATCAATCACTAAATAGCTATTATTTAATTTCTCTATTCTAACTCCATTGCATTTCATAATATCTACTAAAAGATCTACATCTCTTCCATGGTTCTCATCCATGAGATATCCATATTTACTGAATAGTTCATCTTCTGTTACTAAATATGAAGCATATTCATTATCATCAATTATGTTTCCATTTTCATCATAAATATAATCGTATTGCCATACTCCAATATTATCCTCAATTAATTCCTCACTATTTAAAACCCTATTATTTGCAATTTCTTTCGCTTCTTCAATGCTAGCTGCTTCTACATTTACATACGCATAAATCGTTGTCTGATACATTACTTGATATTTTTGCATGTTTACCTCCTATCGAAATACGATTTTCATTATCTTTTAAATATGACAATCGACAATAGTGACCATCGTATCCTCATCCAATCCGTCAACAAATTTCTTAAATTCTGTTTCCCAGTCACTCTTTTCTTTCTCATTAAAAACTACTGCCCACCATCCCATTTCTCCTTTTTCACACCATTCTCCAATAGGAGTAATAAATGCAAATGGTGTACTATCCTTCCAGTTAACTTCATGCACAAATGCTTCATTTACATGTCTTCCATCTAATGTATTAATGCATTTATTCCATCTACCACCCACAGTATACCAATCCCATTTTGAATTTGGATTGTAAGTAGAAAGTAAATCTCCATTAGATTTAATCATATCTTCACTATAATAATTTTTCATGTCTTCATAGCATTCGTCATCTGTCCAATTTAATTTCTTAGGAAATTTATCTCTTATATAACAAAGATGCCCTTTGTTACAGTTTTCCGCATATGCTTTAGGATCTTTTAAATATTTGGCATATAAATCATTTTTATATTCTTCAATTTCTTTTCTAACCTTTGCTATTGCTTGTTCTCTCGTATATTCTACATATGGAGCAACTGTAATATTTTCATCATAAGGAGCAAGTAGCTCCTCTACTGATCTTCCATTCTTTTTTTGTAAATACATATGTACAAAAATGCGACATAACTTGTCCTCCTTTATTCTAACCGATGCGGTTTCATTTACTAATCAATATTTATATACCACCAACCTGTATATCGATCTTCTTCATTATTCCTTTTGTCCTCTTCAGGATCATAATATCCTGTATTAACTAACACTTCTTCTCCTTGTAATCTATAAAGAGATTCAATCAAGTCAGCAACAGTATCAGCGGCAGATTCTGTCTTTACAAGTATTTCACTTCCGTCTGACCAAATTTTCCCTTCTGAATAATCCGGTAACGCCTCGCAGATTGTTAACATCCAATCATTATTATTCATATTTTTTTCATCCTCTTATGAATTAAATTAATTCCAACCAGTACGACATCCGTTTTCCTCTTGCAGTATTTATACGCCCAATGCATATTTTGAATTCTTTTCCTTGTAGTACAGCTTTATTTCCGATCACATTGTAACCTTTATCTATTAAATGCTGCTTAAATTTAATCATAACAATTTTCCTCCTTATATTCTCTCAATATCCGTTCTACCTTATTTGCGAACTCCGAAGATGTAACTGTAGGAGTTCCAGATAAAGCATTCATTACTATTTCAATTTCCTTTTCGTTCATATTCATATCTCCTGAAATGTGGTTTTATCTATTGTTTACCAATATGTTTTATAAAATCCCTGATCAGGATCTCCATAACTTTTACCGTCACATTCTTCATAAGTCCCATTATATGAAGCAGACACAAGTTTTAAAGGATATTTCAACTGATTGATATCTTTATCATAGCAACCAATATGGATACCTTTGAGTCGGTTCTCTTGATCGCAGGTATGTCCTCGCTTGAGAATGTCTTCCATTGTGGATGGATACTCATCTCCATCAAAAATCATTCCGTCACATTTATTCCAATAAGCAAGAATACCATATAAATCTGCTTCTCTTTCCGTTCCATAGAATACATATCCATAATCATAATATTTATCTTTTATGTATCCTCCTCCAAATTCTTTTGGAATTAATATCTTATAGCTATCTCCCATTGTTAAGTTTTTTCTTTTTGTCGTTTTATCGGCTCTCAACCATGAAAAACTTCCCATAATTTATTGTCCTTTCTCCTGAAATGCGGTTTTCATTCTCCATTTTTAAAACTAATTCCTTTTTCTTCTAACCATTTAACCAATGGTTGAAAGTAGCACTCTGGTAAATCAATGTCTGGAACATTTTCTTTCGCCCATTTAAGCTGCTTATTAGATAATTCGCAACCATTCATTAGATAGTCAAGTTCCAATCTATGTAAATGATCAGCAATATCCACACTATAAGTCTCATACAAATATTTTGATGGTAACATACACACCCATGTTTCTGCTACAGCATATTTATTCTTTATCTTGTTTATTTTTGACTTTGTTAATTCGCTAATAATATCAATTCCATCAGCTTCTAAATCATTCAACTCAAAATATGATTTTATGATTTGGATATCAGTTGCATCATTCCATACTTGATTCTGTACTAATTCTTTTAATGTAATCATTATTTTCTCCGTTTCATGACATGCGGTTTCGTTATGTGATCATTCTTCTGTTATCTCAACAAACTTTACCGTATTATCATATTGTGGTTCTGTCCACAATTCTGCTGCACATTCATCACATATGCAAATTTCATGATAACCAATACCTACAATATCTTCATTTCCATTTATAGGATATAATGTTTTATTATGGCATTTAGGACAAGTAAATACTTTATCATGTATGCTATTCATTCTACATCAACTCCATTTTCATCTTTGAAATTTTATTGATCAATATCTACATAATGAAATAACGTCTCCGTCACAATCTCTCACATTCTTTTGGTATTGACAATGCCCAGATACCGTACAATAAGTATCCCAGTCACCGTCACAATCTCTTCGATCATTTGCCCAACGACAATAATGTTTATTTTCCGTATTTACAACTATATTTTCATCTTCACCCACATTCTAACCCTCCATTTTTCTCGAAATGTTTTCATCGTGTTCAATATAATTCCCAAGCCTCATTATATTCACATAATATTTTTAATTCACCCCAAATCTGACTAGAAATTTCTTTAATTTCTGGATGTTTAGAAATATTTTCCCATATAATCTTTGTCTCTTCTGGTGTGAAATTCTCACTATAAATATTATTAAACCATTTAATTAATACTTCATTTGTTCCATCTGGAAAAATAAATTTAACTTCCTTTGAATCGTCAGAACTTAAAAAACCAAACCAATATCCAAATGGTCTTTCATTTTCTGTTTCTTTTCTCTCTTTTAAATATGCAGTCTCAACTCCACCAAAAACCTTTGCGACTTCACATAATTCTCTATCAAAGCTAGGATAGCTTGCACTTCCTGCATACTGATAATCCATTCCCATTATAATTTCCTCCTTAAAATGTGCTTTTCATCTTGTTTCCTAATTCAATTTTTCAATTGTAATTTTAAATTTGTCGCCATCTTTAGAATCAATACCTAACAATTCGTCAATGGCGGTTGGAACATTTGAACTATAACTTTCTTTTTCATTTTCAAAAAACCAACCATCATTATATTCTCCTACATAGCCAATAATCTCTTTATTCATTTTACTATCTCCTTCCTATCTTGAAATTTCCGTTTCATTTGGTTGTTAATTCTCCTCATGTAACCATTTATAAAACTTATTTCTTGGTTCGTTTTGTTTAACATTTTTTATATCTTCTAAAATTGTTTTCTTATGCTTATTGCAATGATAATTACAATATATATCACCAAGAATAGAATTTCTTATTAAACACCCTCGAAAACCTAGATTATCAATTCCCCATGTTGGACATTTTGAACATTTCATTTATATATCACCTTCCTAATAAATCATCGTTTCATCAAATTCTATACTTTGCAACCGCATCTTCCCAATTAGCAATGATACAGATTTTGTCAATTTCTTCAGCAATTTGCTCTATTTGTTTTACCGTATTACCAAACGTATCTTTAAGACCTCGACCGAAAGCTAGTTGTATATCATCCAAAGTCTTTTCCTTTTTTAATTTTAGATTGTATCGTCTGAGAAGATCTGGCAATTTTTCTTTATGGATAATTCCATAATGATTATCCCATTCCAACCATAAGGCTTCTGCAAATAATTCTTGTGGTAATCGCATATTATATCCTCCATTCTTCCATAGGAAACTCTTGATTCATATGCTTTCAATAAATGCAATCTCTTCATCAAACTTATATAAGCCATCATTTTTTCTTAACTTATCCAGCCAGTCAGCAAGCATATGGTCTAAAGTTTCATATTCAAGATGACCGCAATCGTCTTTCCCTTTCCATTCGGTATCTTCATCCTTTGTATTTTCTTCCATCATCTGTAATACAAGTCTTCCATCAGGATAAAATCTCCATAAATATGAATAATAATCACATATCCTTGTTAATATCTCCAATTTATCATTCCATTTATGAAATAGTCCTTTTGTATATTTTTCAACAAGATATTTTTCATCTGTATCATTATTATCCAAACAATTACTTTTTAAATATTCTCGTTTCATTCTATAATCCACTATTTACACCGCCTTTCTTCACTATATCGATACAGGCTCGAATTGCTTTATTCCAAATCCGTGTGCTTACTGCAATTCATTTATCAAATACCATATTTCCATATCTGCATCGGACAATCTTCTATTTCTCATTTCATATATTGCATCTTTGATTTTAAATTTACTAATGAGATCTTCCATATTTTTTCCATTCATCCATTGAAGTTATTAATTAATTACTTAAATACAGGAGCTTTAACAATAGCATCCCAATCGAAAATTGCCTTTGCCTCTTCTTCTGATATTTCTGTTATGCTAACTACTGTTTTGTATCCAAGTTCCTGCAAATCATTTTTTATAAACTCATTTGCCTCTTCAAAACTCAAAGGTTCTCTTTCTCCTTTAATACAAAACGAATAATCAAATGTTTCCCAATCTTCTTCAACACTATTGCCTAGTCCTAATTCAAAATATCTCATATAATTTTCCTCCGTTTCTTATTAAATTTCTTAATTCATTCTATAATTTATCAATTGAGAATCCATACTCTTCTTCAAATTCCTCCTCATCGTAAGTATCTAATACATCCTGAATATTTGGATGCTGCCAATCAACGAATTCGAACAATTCTCTCGCTAATTTTTCATTTCCATCACATTCCATTACAAAATCATTTCCTGTATAACAATGATTAATAATATTATCTATTTCTTCACTGCTAAGGGCAGATTCAATATTGATGTTATTCAGACATATATCAGGAATATAAATTATCTGATCAGATACTTCAAAACTCCCCTTGTATATTAAGCAATCTTGTCCATCTGAAAATTCAAACAAATCTTCAAGTAATGATCCGGTAAGTAATTTGTCTTTCAGCTCTTGCTTTGTCATTTTTATACCTCCGTCTATGTAAACTTTTTCACATTTTCAATTATTTTTTAAGTTCTTTGCATAATATCTCTTATATGTATTGGCATATTCATCTTCTGTGATATAGCTATAACTTGCCAGGAATTCTTCTTTTGTGAGACATATAAAATCTCTCATTTTCTCTTCATCATCAAGAAAATCTGCATTCTTAAATTCATTACTCATAATTACAGCTCCTTTTCTTTTAGCATAAATCTCTTAACTTCTCTGCAAACTCTTTCAATGCATTTTCTTTGTATTCCTCATTATGTACAAGATCAACTACACCAGGAACTCCCTGAAATCCGTTGCGTTTTGCTTCCAACATAAGATATGTTTCTTCCTCAACATCAAAGTTATCATATAGTTCCCACATTTTTTCGTGTAAAGTCTCTATTAATTCTTTCTTTGTCTTTGGGTTCTTAATTGTAATTTCAGTACACCAATCCTCATTACAATGGTTATCTCCCTGCATGTATAACTCAACTTCACCATTCTTTATTTCTGATATTCTAAAATCAAAATCCGTTCCTTCTGATAATTCATCAAGATACTTTTCTAATTTATCTGTCTGCATAAAATTAACCATCCTTTCTATTGTACTGGAATAACGCATCCTTTACCTGTTGCTCCACATTTAGGACAAGAATACCTTCCATCTGCATGATTTTCAGCAAGCCATGCTGCACCACATTTTTTGCATCGCATTTTGGTTGACCAGCCGCCATTCTTTTCACTATCAATAGTTCCATAATCAACAAATCCAACTACCGCATCATAATCAATCACTCTAATTTCCATTAGTCTCTCCATTTGAAATTGCTATTTTGTTATATTTTTAAAATAATCCAATGGCAAACTCATTTCCTCTTTCCAATAATCAATGGATATACAATCGTCATCGTTACGAATTGTGCCAACAATTACTAATTGCATACTTTCGGTTCCATTGTTCCAATATCCTGCATATAAACCAAAAGCTACAGGATACTTTGGAACCGTAAATGTAATTCCAACTTGAATGTGCCAATTAAGCGGAATTTCAAAAATCTCTGCATTCTGTGGAATGTCAACCATATCCATTAGTCTCCGTGCCAGATCTGTCATATTAAGAGAACGACAATCCGTAGACTTCCTTGCACACATTTCACGTACAACACTCATAAAATCTTTATATTTGTTTTCCATATATTCCTTATACTTTTCATAATTAGAAATATATTCTTCCGAATCTGGTGTGATTTCCTGAATTGTATTACTTCCCTTTTGTCCGTATTCTGCCAATACAACATAAATATTTTTCGTTTCAGTATCATAAAAGCTTTGCACATCTCCATAATCCTCAAACATTTCAAATTTAGAATCTGCAAACCAATTCTGCTGTAACATATTAATCACTCTCCAATCTTTCTTAAAAATCCTTTACTTTAAATTATTCTCTTTAATCAACCTTCTGCGAACCATTTTATTTAAGTCTTTGTTCACAGAAATTGTCACATCTCCGTTGCTATAAATAAAATGGCTACCATTTATCCGTGATAAATGGTAGCCATTAGACTTTAATAATGGTTCAAAATCTCTAATCATTTTCGGTTTCTTGCACACATGTCTCACTCCTCACTCCAATACATATTTAATAAGTTCAAATTAATAATCTTCATCAATGCATTCATCGCTCTCACTGTAATATTCACCGTCATATCCTTTTTCCATTAGCTTCTCCCAACAATCATTGCAGACTAATCTAAAAGTGATTCCATGACAATCTCTTGTAAAATTCATATCATTTCTTTCTACTTCCTTATTGCAAACTGGGCAAATTCTTAAATCTTTTTCTTCCATATTTATTCATCCTCTTCTTTCTCTTTAAAATATATTTCAAATTCAATATCATTTTCCTTTAGCTTCATACCTATATATTCGACAATAGGAATATCTGAATCTGCCTCTTCACCATCAAACCAATCATTATAAGCTTGATTTATAATATCTTCCACTTCACTAAAATGCGAATAACTCATAGGTATTATTACAAAATCAATCCATGGATTTATTTCAGAATACACATTTATACAACTTGTAGCTTGTGTCATGCTCATTCACCATCCTTCAGGCATATACATTCATTATTTACCACTGCATATAACTGAATTTCATTTCCAACTTCTTCATCATCGAGATTAAGATTTTGCAACAGTTCCGCAAAACTATCCTTTGAAAAATCTTCTCTATACAGTGAGACTTCATGGACAGTAGGTGTGCAGTAAAGGAACAGTCTAATATACTCAATAATTTCTATCCATCCGCATTCAGTGCAAATACGTCTTGCGCATCTTACAATATTCTGACTGAACTCTGCGGTAAATAATCCGTTTCCTTCAATACTGGCTATATCTTCATCTGTAATCTGTTTAATGCGTTCAATTCCCTTATCCATAATATAGCTAAATACAGCATTCTCTACTCTTGGATCAAATTCCTGTTCAATAATTTTTCCGATTTTTGTTTTATAATATTTCATATCAGCTTTCCTTTCTTTCTCGAAACGATTCTTTCAACTGGTTTTATGCAACTTTTTCTATAGTATCATAAAGAGTCTCGCTTACTCCAAAATCAAGCGCAACGTCTTTAATAAGTTCGTCGCCCCATTTGTCATTGAAAAATCCCCAACAACTATCTTTTTCTTCCCAGTCATCATCTTTTGCATCATACTCTTCTGTAATAATTCCATATACTTCACCAGTTAGATACTGATCGTATACCTTTACCTCTCCTTCCATCCACCGATAAGCTGCCTTCTTCCAGTTTTTATCAGTGATTTTTACATAATTCCCCTTTTCGTTTTGTAACATTCCGCAAGTTTCCATGATTGTTTTCTTATCTGTATAGATATATCCAACTTGTCCAGAATCCCATCTGTCTCCGAAACTGCCGGTACTCATTGTAATTCCGCTGTGGTCGTAAAGATATAACGGAAGAAATACTATATTTGCATGTTTTTCAAGCAATTTCCATTTATCAATCTGAGACATAGCTTCAATAATATCATCAATAAGCCAATCAATTCGTTCATTCTCTTCAATAATGCCAAATTTTGCATCCTTTGGACTTCCAAGTGGAAACCAATAATAAGTTCCCCATAATTGCCACATTTTTTCATGTCTGTCATATCTTAATTCAAGTCCATTTGATGTTTTCTTTGCCTTGACATAGTTGATAATCGACTTCTCTTCTATGTTATTGCGAATTAAATTATTCAGGAAATCTTCATTATCGGAATATTCATTTTCCTTATAATCACCAAGTCTATAACCCTTATGCCAGCACATCATTTTCCCAATATTTCCATCCCAATCGTATCTAGGATCAAGAGGTTCGTCGTCCTGTTCTATGTGCAATCTCATAAGCTTACCATCTTCTTTATAGTATTTATATTCACTATCCATACTTATTTCCTCCTAATCTTCATCAACATAAAACCAACCGTTTCTATTTCCTTTTTCAATTACACTGTCTTCATAATCTCTCTGCTGTCTACCCATTTCTTCGTCACCGAAATTCTGCTCAAATGCCTTCATGATAACCATTCCAACCGCACGACTTAAATCTAAATCATCTGTCTTTAACGCAGCTTCAAATTTATCTCTGTTATATGGGAAGAAAGAAATAAATCCATCGTATGAACCATAATTTTTATTTGTCCACTTGAAAAATTCATCATTATATTCTGCATTTCTGATACGGTCAATTGTTGTATCTGGAATTATCAAATCAAAATCAATAGAATCATTTTCATAATTATAAAACTGTGGACTCCGTAATTTACCATTCTCTGCTTTGCATTCGCCGAACAGAGCCACAATCGAGTCTTCGGAAAGCATTTCATTTATCTTGTCAATGCCATAACTAACGATTGCATTTTTATAATCATCAATGTAATCATCTTCTACTTGATACATATATTCACCAATATCTGTTCCATATGTACCAGGATCAACTAATGGTAAAAAATTTGTTGTCATCTGAAGTTTCATATCAATTTTCCTCGATTTCTATGCTATCTGTCTTTCTATATCTTCAATATTTCCATTCATTACAATCACTGCATCCTTGTTATCGGGATGTTCGTTCATGAAATCCCTTAATCCCTCAAACCGCTTATCATCTGCATTTTCAATCATCTGTCTTACATTTTCATTACGTAGCTTAATCAAATAAACTTTTTCATAATGCTGTTTGAATAACAGATTTTTCTTTTCGCAATACTGCTTAATCAAGTCAATCTGCTTCCGCTCCTCTTCCCTGATTGCTTCAGCCCTTTCTTTCTCATTAGCTTCTTCTCGTTCTTTTCGCTTACGATTTCCAATCAGATGATTAAATAACGAGTTTGTTTCACAAAGATCCTTAATAACTGCGTTGTCAATATCGTATGTATCAGGACTATCTTTATCAATCCACCATAAGAAATTATCAATCGTTCTATTGAAATTATCTTCAAAGATACATCTGTTACCAAGATTTCTGTTATAGATTTCCTCTCCGTTTCGCTCGATCCGTAATGATGTATATACATTTTCATCTGGCTTGTTACTATAAATAGTCCACTCATATCTATCCTGATTGCCATATACAGTTAATCCATATGCACTGTATAACTGTTTCTCTTCATTCTTTAAATATATAAGTCCCATGTCACTTACCTCCACAATTCAAATCTGAATTTGTATATTTCGCCCACTTGCCTGTATAAACACCATTTATTCTTTCTTCAAAAGTTCTCTTTCGCATTCCATACATTTCTGTTGCGACTTTATACATGTCATAAACAAGAGTTGTCTTCATATCGATAATCATAAAATCTCTAGGATTGTTCATACTATCTAATACATACTGCATGAAATCTCTGAATGTAATTAGGCTGTTTGTTGTACACCACACAATAATTTTATTTTTGTCATTGGTATCTCTTGTTACAAATTTCATTAATTGCATTTCTCATTACCCCCAATAAAATAAGACAGATACAGAACATATGTACCTGTCTTATTATTCGCTTTTATTACTCTGTTTTCTCTTCCTTTGGTGTAATTAGCTTTACAAGATTGCTTCTGATATAATCACAAAAAGCATCAATACTTCCATCTCCAATCGTCCAACAGCAAACCTGATCATAATTCCAATGGATAATTACTTCATGTCCTGCGGTAATATTAGGTAAATCCACATCTGATTTACTTACATATGAATAATTTGAAAGAGCTTTAAGATATACATATCTTCTGATATTCTCAATATCTCTTTCTGTTTCTGCATTGAAAATCTCTACCAAATATTCATCAGAGCATTCATCATAAATATCATTTTCAGAAGCTCCTTTTTTCTTATTATCAAGTCTCTTTAACTGCTTACTTACTGCAAACAGTGCCGACTCCTCATACTTATTGCATTCCTCTTCGTTGCTAAACACCTCGCCATCTTCTGCAATATACTCTGTTCTTACTACTTCCTCAATTGTCTTTGTCTGTTTCACTTCGTTTACTCTCATAATTTTAATCTCCTTTTCTTATGCTATTTTCCATCCGGTTCCATATTCAATTGTTTTGATATTACACCGATCCAGGATTTCCTTTACCTTGCCATTAATGAATTCCGGTTTACCCATCCGCAGCATTTCATTGTAAATTCGGACACATTCACGAATATCATAAAGAGATACATCTACACCTCTTATCTTCTGTCCGACCATCCATTTCTCTATGTAATCTTTTAATTTGCGCATATCAAAATCCTCTATTATTCAAAATCTACATCATCATCTGCAACCTGCACATCATTTGGATCTGACCAATCAAATTCTTCATCACACATATTTTTTGCTTTTTCAATAGCTTCTTCTTCCGTTTCTGCTTCTACAATTGCAAATCCATACTTAACTGCCATTACTCTCATCTTAGCCATTATTTTACCATTACCTTTCTTCTTGAAATTACAATTTCTTTTGCTTTATGGTTGCTGATAAATCCAATTTCCATGTCTTACTTTATCACTATCTTTATCCCAAAAGCCTAATTTAACCATGCCTTTAACACTTCCTGTTCTATGAATACATGGGCATTTATCTGTAAATCTTTTACCAGTTGCGTTTTCATACTTTCGTGGACTACTGTAATATGCCATATAATCACGCTCCTTTACCACTCTGGTTCTTTATCAATTAAGCCTAAATAAAATGCATCTTTTTCTCTGTTCCAAAAATGTTCTCGCAAATCAGCAAGTGTTTTAGTTCCATTTTTCAACGCTTCATAATCTGCAAGCACCATATCATCGGTATATTTTGCATATTCGTTTCTAGCAATACTTAACCTAAAACTCTCACCTGTTTTTATTAGCCCCCATTTGTTTGTATTTTTTGCTATCGGATGAGCACCAATTGTATATCCGTGTAAATTTGGATATGCTTTTGTGTTTTCACTATGCCAATCTTCAAGCTGTATTTTCGTTCCATCTGGTAAAACAGCACTATCAATTATTTTCTGCATAATTCTCGATCTCCCCGCTTTCTAATCTCAATACCAAATCAAGCACTTTATCTCTATACTTAATCATCTGCACTGCTTTTCTAAGAGTTTCCTTTTCTCTAAATCCATCAGGAATAATATCAATTCCATACTCTACAAGCTGTTTTTCTGCCTCATAAAATAATTCTTTCTCTTCTGCATCAGGACAATATTCTTTTCCACGTGGATCTGCGATTCCTGCTTTCACATATTCTGGATAGCATAAATCAATAAACCGTGGTAGTTCTTTTTCTAAATCCATCATATATGTCAAATCTGGATTAAGGATGCGTTTAGGTTTACCATCTCCGCCTCGCTTTTCCATTCTTTTCGCAATATCTTCTGTCTCATAAAATTCATTCTCTGCAAGAACTTTTCTCTGAATTTCTTCTGCATTCTCTTTAACAGTTTCATACAATGCTTTTGCATTGAAATAATTACTTTTCAATTTCCCAAGTAACTCTTTATCATATTGAATCTGTGGCAACATATTCATTTCCTCCTTGCCTTTAACATTTTTTCTCTGTACTCATGTATCTGTTCTAACGTCAACCACTCAGGTTTTTCATTATCAGCAAATGAATTCCATAACTTTTCCATTTCATCACAGTGTTTTTCTACTGATTTAAAATATAAATGACCTTCGTATCCATTTCCGTTACCCAAGAAATATTCGCAATCTGTTTTATATCTACCAAGCATCATATAATCAAATTCTCTTGGATGTCTTACAAATGGCTCGTCGCATTCAATTTCTTCTATAACTCTTGTATTTGGTTCGCCACATATTTCTCCCCATTCTTCTTTGTAAGCACCTGTATAGAGATCAAGTCCGTTACGACCATCATTTTCATCAAAATATAACTTTCCATTTTCGTCCTCATAACAAGGAACTTCCATGTATCCACCGAATCCTACAAATTTTACTTTCGTACTAATCAACCTACCTTTCTAACCGATCCATCTCTTTTTTACCGTATCATAAGTAGCTCCGTTTGCATCCTGATACTCATTGTCATCTGAATATATAAATACATAACACTTATGTCCATTGATATTTTTTACTCCTCTTTCACCATGCATAATTGCATATCTTTCTCTCCATCCGGCACTATCACGCATCTCCCTCATTTCTCTATCAGGCTTCGGATTTCCGTTTATTGTCTGAACACATCCGTATAACCATCCATTCAAATAATCGATGTTGTAACAATATTGTCTATATGAATCCGAATCATCAGTGAACACATAAAAGCTTTCTCCGTCATCTCCTCGCACAATCCGTGGCTTGCCAAAGTTTGCAATATATGCTTGTAAGTTGTCTTTTACAATTTCCATTTCTCGCTTAGTAAAATCGTACATAATCATTTCCTCGCTTTCTTGTAATAAAATAGGCAGCTAGGTATTTATTCTCCTAACTGCCTTGTCTAGTGGCTAAACTATATTATATTCTTTCCAGTGTTTCTCCCATTCTTTTCCGTACAAGTCCTGACACCTGTATTTCAAGAAATCAATCGTTGTTTGTCTATCAAGTTTATCTCCTTTTGGTATGAATGGATTATGTATATATCCACCATTTACATTGAATATCTCAATCAAATCATCTTCCAAAGCTCTTTTATTGGCTTCTCTTTCATCAATTCCACTTTGGCTTTTCCAGTAATTCACGCAATATGCATAATGTTTTTCAAGTATGATTTGCGAATATTTTGTATCTATCATTTTATTTCCTCCCTAGTAAGCCTTCCTACCTATGTATAAACCATGGTCATCTTTTGCATATTCATTCCATAATCTCTTGAACAAATCAATCGCTTCATCAAACAATTTATTTTCCTCTGTTCCTTCATCATTCTGTGCGAAATCGATGAAATCCCATTCGCTAGGGCAATCGGGAACAGCCAGTGCAATCCATGTCATATATGCACTTTCATCATTCATGTTACAGACCATAATATGCATTGCAATGATTGCATTTAACCGATCATTTTCATTACTCGAAAACTTCCGTACAACTTCTTTCGCTTCATCATCCCATTTTTCCAAAATCATTTAATCGTCTCCCTTCAGTTCTGCGTAACCGCCATCAAAATTCTGTTTCCAACTTCTATATACTCCGTTCGTATCACGGAACTCTAAGTAATATGCTTTTCGCATTTCCCATGGCTCCTGCCATGCAATCTCTTCGATTGTGCAGGTAATACCTTGACAATGTACTACATCACCTGGTCTTAAATCTCTCAAATATATTTCTGTAAGCTTCTCTTTTACAATCTGTCCAACTTCTCTATATGCATCACGCTGGTCTCTGCGCTGTTTCTTCTGATAATTCTTAATTGCGTTTCCCATAAATCACTCACCTTTCATTCATCTATACCAAGTCCACAGCAGTTTCTACACATTTCATCTTCATATCCAACGTAAGTATCTGCATAAGGACAATTGTATCGTGTTTCCATTTTACCAGTTTCTTCATTGTATTCTTCAATAGGTTCGTCGCATGGTGTCCACATTATTCTTTTCCCTCCTATGGTATCATTTTTAATACCAACTTTCGCATGTTGAATTTCCATCAACCAATTCATTTGTCTCTAAACAAAATCCTTCATAAGCAGAACAAGGATTATACATTTTGCAATCATCACAGCGTTTACACTTTCGCTTTGAATTGCTCACAATATGATACATATCCGGTTCTACATACTTCTCTTTGATTCCTTCCCATTGCTCTTGCGTTACGTTTAAATAAGCATTTACAATCATTTTCTCTCACCTCTAAAGAAATCTTAGTTTCATTCGGCTAATACGCTAACACAGATGTATAATAATCTAACTCAGTTTCATCTAATCCATGTTCTTCAGCAGATTCAACGTCTTTCAGTATATTAAAAATCATATCTATTGTCATATCTAATGTATATGATTCCCAATATTCTTCTTTTGTTAAATCATCATCTTCTGAACCGAGAAAATAAAATGCGTTATCACCAATTCTACAGCAAATGCCAATACATCCTGCATATTCTTCTTCGATTGAAACAGTTCCAGATTCAAAACCATTTCTAATCATTTCTCTTGTAATCATGTCCTATCCTCCAATCTTCTAAAGAAATACAAATTTACTGTGCTAATTCTTTCGCAATGACTTTTAATACATCGCTTCCACTCGTCTTTAAAATTTCTTTTCCATTTTTCCAAATTTCTAATTCTGGATAATCTTCGTTTGGATTGAAATCTTCACAAATACTTGTACGAATTTTATTGATGTCTTCACTTACACAAATTGTTTCACTGCCTTCATAACCTTGTTTTAACAACACATATATTTTCATATCAATTCCTCCAATCTACCTTTGAAATGCGAATTTAGTCTGCTTCTTTTTCATTTAATAAATTATCTGCATCTCTATCCAAATCCAAGATTTCGTTTGCAACTAAATTTGCAGTCTGCCTATTACATCCTGTCATTTGCATAACCCTGTTTTCCATTATAGTTATAATGTTATTATGAACTGCTTTCAATTCTTCTCTTGTCAACATTTTAATCACCTTTGCCTTTCTTAAAATCCGAAGGAAACATGCATTTACTCATCGATCTCATCTGGATAGACTATGACTCCGTGATTCCCATTTATTTCCATTTCGTAGCAATAAACATTATCTGTTTCTTTTCCATCTACTATCTCATATACAACTTTTTCAATAGAGCCAATGGTACCACCATAGGTTCTTACTCTTACTTCATCCATTTCTGTAAATTCCATGTCTGTTCCTCCATTTTCATTATGAAATATCCATTTACTTGTCTAATTTCCTTAATTCTGTAATCAACTGATTAATATGCGTAGTATGAATATCGTCAAGTCCTGCATATACTACGGGATTCCCACTTCTCCATTCTACAGTCTCTGAATCAATAGGAATACTGTTCATATACTCTCTGTTCTTTCCATAAATTCTACCGTCATGCTTTTTGATAGCTGCTACTGTTGCAAATACTTCTTTTGTTTTTTCTAAACCAAACTTACGAATTATTTCGCTCATAGTTTTTTCGGGCAGATTGAATTCCCTTGTATCATTGTAAATCTTAACGACTCCTTTCCAAATATCCGCAATTTCCTTTGCATTCATCATAAAAACACCTCACTCATTTTTTTTTGTACTTAGTTCCGCTTTAAGTAATTATTTATTTACTTCATCAGTATTTATTCTGTTGGAACATCAATTCCATTCTTTCTTGCTTCCTCTATCAATAAATCATGATAGATACCACAATCTAAATTGTTATTCCAATCCAACTTGCGTCCTGCCTTCTTCTCTGCATCTTCCCATGACAAAAGATGTCCGTATTGTCTTTCAAATTCCTGGTAACTTATTACCATAATCATTCTTCCTCTTCTAAATCCAGATCATCTTCGCTACAAACAGCTACACACTGACCGTCAGATGTTAATATTAATGCTTTATAGTTTTTTCCATAGTATGTTGCTATACCGTTGCCTTCCTCAATATCTCCAATACGTTCTCCGTACATACTATTGCACGGTTGGAATACAATTTTCATATCATCATCGTATTCATCTAATATTTCCTTTAAATTTCCTACTGTCATATTTGTTCTCCTTTTATAAAGTAATTAATCATACTTATCTTATATACACTTTAGTAGAATCGTAAATGAAGTAACAGTCACCTTTGCTATCAAATCTCATAGGACAACTGATAACATTTTCATTTTTCTCTTTAATCAAAATAGTCATATCATCAAAATTCTGTTGTCCTACAGTAATGGTTTTTCCGTTTATGTTTTTCTTCATAGTAAAATTATCATTCCATGTAATCATAATTACTTCTCCTTGTATGTATGCTCGAAATGTTGTTTTCATCTATTTATTCTTCATCAAGGAACACCATAGGACATTCAAAATCCATGTCAAAATGATGCGTTCTAATCCAGTCATATGCTGCTTCACTTGATTCAAAACCTCTTTTTACTTTTATTTCTCCTTCTTCGTCTATCCACTCCACCCTATACATTTTGATTTCTCCTCACAAAATATCGCTTTCAACATCATATTACATTCTATCACTCTTATTACGTTCTGCATTTTCCTGCAAATATAACTGATTAACTTCAAACGCTTCACGCTCTGTTAGTGAGTAAATTATATTACACTGTTCTTCCAATGTTTTTGCGCTATCAATCTGCTTCTTTATTTTTTTATATTTATTCATATTCATTGCCCTCATTCTCATTCAATCCGAAAAATTCAATTTCGCTTTCATTCATATCATCAATGACACAAACTAAATCTTCATCTTCTAAAGCACAGTCCTTGAATTTAGTTGCCAGCTCGATTGCTCTTGAATAGGTCAAGTAATCATCTTCGGTTTTATACCGAAATTCATCCAATGCATTTGTAAGCGAAATTGCCTTTTCTGTTGCATTCTGATACATAAAATATGTTCCATGACCCCACTGTTTATCTTCAGGCTGCGTAGGATCATAATTACTTGCTACACAGTATTGTGTATCAGTTTCGCTTTGAAGTAATGCATAATTTTTGTTCCGTAATACTGTAATCCATTTCATAATTTACCTCTCCTTTTTCTTATTAATCATTTTATCTACTGCTTCTTTTGCTTCCACTATGCTGCAATTATGAATATCACGAAAAACGTGAATAGCACCAATTTTATTACCTTTATTTACAAGATACCTTACTGAAGGTCTCTTAATTTCCTCTCCTACTCCTTTACACTTCCATGCAAATTCCCTAATTTGACCTTCATTTCTATAGTCAATAAAAATGCCTTCTGTAATCATTGCGGCTCTGATAATATCCATTTCTGTAAAAAATGAATCGTCATGTCCTTTTGCTTTAAAATAAATATGATCCATATTATTCCTTTCACCCGTATAGCCGTTAGCCCAGCTTTTGTATGTAAACAAAGTTGTTATGTATCATTTCCTCGCCAAAGGATAATGATTTCTGTTATGTTGTTCTCCGTTTTAAGCCAATTTTTTATTAGCTTTCTTTGTAGTCTTCTCAGGCTGATTTCTGAACGGACTTTCCATTTCAAATCTCACGATTTTAGAAAGTGCATCGAATGCCTGACCTTACGTTAATTCCATCAGATTATCTATGAAAAACTTTGTACCAGTGCATTTCTCTTTCAAAATCGACTCCATTTCATCAGTTCTGCCATCATAATATGCGTACATGGAATGCATAATTCTGATATACTTCGCCGTGTATGCCTTGCCGTTATATGTATCTGCATATCCATTCCACTGTAATTCAGTAATAAGATTGATAATCTTATTAAGTAATTCAGTGCCATTTCTCTGAATAGAACGGATTCCATCTGTAATCGGTGTAAAGATGCCAACCTGGTTCTCAATAGGGTCTCCCTTAACTGCTACATTGTGGCTATTGCAGATTTCCTTTAACTGAATGTAATTTTCATCACCACTTTCTATTGCTGCTCTATAATAATCAACGGGCGACATCTTACGTCTATCAATTCCCTGATCTAAGAAAAGATGAATTGCATCGTTCAGAGAACATTCAAGAATTTCGCAGACAACATTACTGATTTTTGCCTTGTAAGCACCATAAATTCTGTGCATACCATCAATGCAAATCAGGATTCCGTTCCAGTACAAAAGCTTCGGTACTTCCCATTTGTATGTATTGTAATTGTTTCCGATTTGCTGTGCAGCCAGTACATCACACATTCTCTGCCATGAAGGGATATGTATATACATAGGGTCAATATTCATAAGGATTTTGTCACCAAATCTGCTATTTACCTTTGCATTTTCTACCATCTGTTTGATGCTGATTTTCTCAACCATATCAACAAATTCGTTTCCGTTCCGTGATTCCTGCATTTCTCTCTCGATTTCTTTTGCCTCTACATACTTTCTCATTTTGCCCATTATTATTACCTAACCTTTCTTTTTTAGATTTTTGTGTATAAAAATAACGGCTTCATATTTCTATGAGCCGTTACATTTTAATGATGTAATCATTTCCGTTCTGTGTAAGACCGGTAACATATGCAATTTTGCCTTGTTCCTTAAACTCTTGCACTTTTCGTTTCGCTTCGGTGCGATTTTTGCACCTCTCAAATTTATAAGGTGCATTTATTACTTCCACGCAGTATTCCATGTATCCCCATTTATCGGGTGTGGATCGTGCGAATTTCTTTTTGCCTTCACAAGGTTGTATCCGTGATGTTTCGCCACAGGTTCCCTTATATCGGCAATCTGAACATATTCCTGGCATTGTTATTCACCTCTTTTTCAATTCGCTTATCAAGCAATCAAACCAATACTTTGCATCTTCGCTTCCATCTTCTGCAAGAAGCTCAATCAGTTTTGAAATACTATGCATTACAATTCCGCTTTCCTTTGATGCCTTGAAATCGGAATAATAATCGTATGCGTTCTGTGCCACCTCTTTCGGTGTATAGCTACCTTTCCAGTTTTCATTTCCGTATGCTGCAATGTCGTAGAAATCTCCGTACTCTAACTGTCCAGCTAATCTTTCAAAAATACGATGTCTATGATTCATTTTTTTATCTTTCCTTTCCGCTTTTCGCTTTCTTCTTATTTATAAGGAAGTTATTCATTTCCCTACATATTCCTCTGCAACAGTATTTCTCTGTACAAAGGATACATATTTCCGTTTTCTCAGGCTGTTTAGTTTGTCTAGTCACTAAACTCACCTCTTTCATGGAGAAATTCACGGTATGCGCTTTCGCTTTCAAATTGCCAGTATTTACCTGCGGACGGAATGTAACCATGGTAGTATCCATTTGCGTAGTAACCTTTCATTTGTTTTACCTCTTATATACATCAAAATAGATGCAATGTTTGATAATGTAAAAAGTTCTAACTTCTAGTTCTTTATCTTCATCGTCCAATTCTGATTTAAGAAGATATTTCGCACCAATTCCGTTATCTATAAAAACTTCCCTAATTCCTATTGCTTTTAATAAAATATCTCTTATTTTCATTTATCTTGCCTCCGTGTAAAGAAATATAATGCCAAGGGAATCGTAATGAACCAGGCTTCAATAAATCCATCACATACTTCTGGAATTAACGCTGTGAGAATCAAGCAAAGGATCCCTACCATAATATTCTCCATGCGACACTTTACTTTTTCTCTTTTGGCGGTTTGCTCTGCCTTGATAATTTGTCTTGCTTCTGCCAGCGTGTATGTATTTTCGCTTGTTATTTGTCTTGCGTACATGTTAATCTGCCTCCCTTGCATCGTGTAAGATCCGTGAGATTTCTGTTTCGGATTTTGCGGATTTGATCCGTTCGATTACGTCTGCCTTATAGCAGAGCTGTTTTGCGATTCTAATTGCGTCTGATTGTGTTTTACTCATAGTGTTTTACCTTTACCTTTCTTAAAATACTTCAAACGAGCAATATGTAATCTGAATGATTTCATCATCGCTTACGTTTTGCGTTCCCTTGTTGTCCATTAACATTGAGCAAGTATCAGCGAACTCCCAGTCTTCCGTTTCGGTAAATTGCCAGGTATTCCCATTGCAATCTTCTACTGTGACAAGGTTGTTTGCCTTGTCTACTTCTGTGACAACTGCTGTGTTTGCGTAGTAATTATGCTGCTCTGCATTTGCCTTTACAAATCCAAATAGATCTATAAGGATTGCACCTATAAAACCACCTAATACAGCAAGTAAAAATGTGGTTCGCTTTTTCATTTTGTTATTCTCCTTTTGTTCGGTTACTCATTCATTCGCTCAAAATAATTCCGCAAGCTGCCTTGCTAACATTGCTTTGGATACATTTGCCTTGCGGATGCCTACTGTTACTGTGGGTGTAGATACACTGTAAATCGGTCGAGGCTTGTTTGCCTTGTTGATTTCATAGTTACAATATGTTTTGTGTGGATTTCTCTTACTCATAGTTTTAATACTCCTTTAACATGATAAAAATTCTACGGATGAAAGACATTCGTTTTCCCTTTTGTTGTCGTATGCCTTTGTCATTGCGTAGATATAACATTCCTTTTCCGTTTCAAAGAAATTATCTTCATCAAATATGATCGACTGTTTGCGTTCCTGGTCTGTTTCCATGTTGATATAATGCGCTATAAAGATATACATTTGTGTTCCTCCTTATACTAATGCTGTGATTCTGTCGTGATTTCGGTTTACCTCTACTGTGTTGGTAGAATAGATTACTTTCAATGTTTCTCCGTATTTGCCTATTAAAGCAGTACAGAATCCGTTATTAGATGGGAAAGTGGTAATTGCATGTCCGTTCTTAAATGTACGTTTACTCATGGTTAATTATTCTCTCCTTTACGTTGAATTTAGAGTATAAAAATAGCACCTCTTACGTGTGTAAAAGATGCTAGTGTTTTGCGTTGTTGAGTTGAGTTATATTTCCTTTAGCTGCTTTTGTAGTTCGGCAATTTGTTGCTCAATGGCAATTTTTTTTGCATTTGCCTTATTATACTCTTCGTCCGGAATCCATTCCATGATTTCAGATGGCTGGACTTTTAAATATTCGCAGATTTTATTTATAGTATCAGTATTGACATTTCTATTTTTTTGAAATTTGGCAATGAGCGTAGGACTTAAAGATAATTCTTTTTGCACATCACTATATTTCTTGTTTTGGCTTTTTAAGTAGTCACCTAGTTTATTGTATACAATCAAAATCTTTTCCTCCTTATATTTGTGACTACATTTTAGCATAATTATTTTACCTTGTAAAGAAATCTAATTATACACTCTCCTAAAATCATGCAGTGGTATTTTTGCACATTCGTAGTCAGTAATTTCTCCGCAGAATGGTGTTAAGCGTTTTCCGCTTCCTTCGCCTTTATGAGCGTGGTCATGCTTCATGAGCGCATTAAAATTAGTCTTTCTGCGTTTCTCTTTTTTGACAATCTTTCTGTGATAGTCAGAAATTGCGTCTGTAAATTGGTCTTTCTGATATGTCTTATACCAGCATTTTTTACTAGGCATATAGAAAAGTACAGGGATTTTATTGTCTTTTCTCTTTCTAAAATCAGAACAGACTAATACTGTGCCGTTTGATAATACACATACAATAGATTCTGGCATAATTTCCCTATTGTGTATAAAAGTGTTTGGCTGCGCTTGAAATATTTTCATAAATATTCTTCTTTCCGTGTGAAAATACACACTATTAAAAGGCAGAGTTTTTGCTCTGCCTTTCGTACTATGTATTTTCTATTTGTGATACAAATGTTATGCAAAATAGTGCTTAATCACAATATTGCTGATAGTGGTAGCAAGACCGGAATAGTCATAAGTCTTTTCGCCCGTCTGACGGTTCTTGGTTACTTTTACAAGCGTGTTAATCTGACGCTTCTTGAATTTTACAGTCTCTTCCTCATCGTCTACTTCAAATTTGTTAGAGAATCCCTTGATATAACAATCATTCAGAAGTTTCTTATCTTCTGCTGTCAGTTTTACACGGGTCTTGGTCGTGTACGGAGTTTCAAAAGGCAGAGAGAAAGTTACCTTGATAATGCGCTCAAGTTCATCAGATGCCTTTTTGTATGCTTCTTTAACTTCGTTACTCATGGTAATGTTGCCGTTTTCACCTGCCTTGGAATTGATATGAATAGCCTGTAAAGCTTCGTACAAATCGGGAGATTCAAAAGCGGGGATAATCGCATACTTTACAAGCTTGGAATTATCCCATGAACCGAGAACACGAAGAACAGTCCGTACTACATCCACAGAGTTACCGAAATGGTCCTCGTTCTTCTGCGTCATCAGAGTAATCACACGGTTATAGTTGTCGGTCAGTGCATCGTGTTCATTATGTACCTTGACAAGCTCAGTCTGAGCGTTTGACAACTGTACATTGAAAGCCTGTACTTCCTCTACGGAATAAGTGCCCTTTTCATTTAAAATTTTCTTCTCTAATTTAGAGATAGTGTCATTGAGCAACTGTATAACCATGGACAAATTTTCATAGCGTACAGCATGCATAAACTCAGACCGTGCAGAATCAGAAATGTTCTCAGCTAAAAAGTTAATCATAAGGTTTTTCATAAAGTACCTCTTTCTCCTATTTGTGCATAGGTGCAATGAATATGTTTTATTGTTTTATTTGTATCATTGTGTTATACACACTATAAAAAGGCAGACTGGTAGTGTTGTTTCTGCTACCGTCTGCCCTTATTTACTATGTATAACTACGATTTACAAGTACAGAGGAACAATAGTCATGTAGGTTAGTTTTACCCAACACAAAGAACACTAGGTATTACCCTATTGCCTGCTTACATCGTTCTTGTACTTGTTTCTTATATATTTTTCTTTGTTATAGCTTTCTACTAATTCAGTAGATACGATTCGCAAAGACACGCTTTTTTATATTAGCGTGAATTGTTTTATTAGAATAGCTTTTCAACTATCCGGCGTTTCTTTCTCTCTACTTTCGTAGTGCTTCCCACTCCTAGAAAATAGGTGTAGAGGAAAAACCGTTCCCATGGTAATCAACCTTGACCATATAAAATGGGCAATCGGTGCATTGTGTTTATCACACGGCTACCTAGATTTTTTCTAGGAGAATCTTATAACCTGCTTATGTTCGTCCTTTTGGGACTACTTTGTATAGTGGAAAAGTTTATAAAAACCACTAGCAACAACTTTATTCTTTCGTCTTTTGTTTCACATTCTAGGAATGTAAAACAGTACCTTATAAATAAAGTCACTGTTTTCTACTTGTGAAAATTGTGCTGATATGCTAGAATTGAATTGTTCGGATTCTATCCAACATATCAGTGTTGTGGCTAGTCCTCTTCTTCTGAATATTCCTAGTATTCAGAATCGGTAGCAAATACCATGCTATCGTATGGACTAGCCCAACCACACTTTATATCGTATGGTTCTTTTGTCAAAGTGCTTTCATCTCCTATCTACCGTTTGAACTTATTGCCCTGTCGGTGATTTTATATTACTACACGTTAGTGTAGTTGTCAACAACTTTTTTAAAAACTTTTTTGTAACACTTTCGTGTGCTTTGTTGTTGATGTAGTTATACTATCATGTAGTCAAACAAATGTCAACAACTTTTTTTGAAATATTTTCGATAACATTTATTGTACTGCTGTACTATTCTAATAATACAATCTTTTGGAAACTGGACTACTTCACCAACTACCACCACCACAAAAGCAAAACATTTGTTCACCCTACGGAAAAATACAGAAATACCGTATATATTGACCCTATGGGGGTAGATCAAACTCAAAAAATGGCAGCGTTTTCAACGCCAGGCTATAGCTGATTCACCTACAGACTTTCTTAAAAATTTTTCTTATCCGATATTTTCAAAAAAATCCAGCAAAATCAACAAAAATCTCACTTTTATTCAAAATATATGTTATCGTCCCCATTATCGTAAAAATCCCCAAACCACACTATTTTCACCTACTCCAAATTCCAAAAATCAAAATTCCACCAATACAAAATTTCACATCAAAACCTCAAATCTTCCTATTAAATAAGGAAAATCTCGACGCTACATTTTATACGACTAATTTTGTACTCATTTTATTAATCTAAATAAATCAATCTCAATAGAGAATAAAATATTATAACTTTCAAATAAATATATACGAGGTATAAAAATGATGAACAACCAAACAATCTATGATATAATTATAGAAAATGCTACTAAGGAGTATTTTTCTATGAGAAACATAAACACATTATCAAATAAAATATGGGAAACCCCACAATACACTCGCAAACAAATAAACAGAGCTGGTAAGATTAGCTAATAAATCATCTTATTCACCTGATGAGTATGAGGAAGCCATAAAAATTCTTAATAACTGGCGAGCATCACATGCCTATCCACTTCATGTAATAACATGTGGTTTAAGAAATAAATTTCCTAACGCTTTGGTAGTACAACGAATAAAACGTTTGGAATCAATTACTGGTAAAATTGAACGTTTCCCTGAAATGGAATTGTATAAGATGCAAGATCTTGGTGGATGTAAAGTCATTGTAGATTCTCTTGGCCAAGTATATGATATATACAATAAATACAAAAATTCCAGAATTCGTCATGTACTTAAAAGAACTTATGATTATATAGATCAACCAAAAGCTTCAGGATACAGATGTCTACATTGTGTATACCAATTTCAAAGTGATAAATTAGAAACATATAATAAAAATATGTTAATAGAAGTACAATTCCGAACAAAATTGCAGCATACATGGGCAACTGCCGTAGAAATGATGGGTATATATACAAAAAGTAATTTAAAATCAAGTCAAGGGAATGAAGATATATTACGATTTTTCTTATTAGTATCTTCTATTTTTGCTATGATAGAAAAAACTAATATATGTCCGAATACACCATATGATGTAAAAGAAACAATAAATGAAATCAGAGAACTTGATAAAAAATATAATATCATATCTATTCTTAGCGGACTTAATGTTTCTATAGATTATAGTGTTAAAAAGAAATTAGGTAAAAATGTATATTATATATTAATTTTAGATTACGAAAATAAAAAAGTTACAGTTAGACCATTTCAACCAGCGCAATTAGAAATTGCAACAAAAGCATATTCTGATATAGAAAATAAAACCAATAAAGATGTAGTACTTGTATCAGCAAGTTCTTTTGAAGCACTAAGAACAGCTTATCCAAATTATTTCGTAGATATATCTAATTTTGTAGATATGATGAGAAATATATTAAAATAATTTACTAAAGGCAGATAGAAATATCTGTCTTTTTCATTTCATAAAAATATTCCTATACCACTCTCACGCTATATACCCAACTTTTACTGGAATTTTATAATAAACTTATACCCAAATTCGAATGAAAACCACTTCAATGATAAACTTAACCATAAATTACAAAACTTCTCAAATCGTATCAAAAATCTCTTATGTATTATCTATAAAAATTTTCACACTAAATAATTATCTCCATATAAACATATAGGGGTACATTTATACTGAACAGATCAGTACTTTTATAATACACACTATCCATAAAAAAATAGAGAATAATATATTGATGTTATTATTTAAACAAGTATCAAGAAAAGGAGGATATAAATAT
>ERZ1034901.309-NODE-309-length-40224-cov-37.692798_pt1 | contig 40224 bp, 33 predicted proteins | sample MGYA00520628_ERZ1034901 | MGnify/ENA primary metagenome ERZ1034901 (study PRJEB33766, sample SAMN09781783) | gut metagenome | biome: gut microbiome | host: Homo sapiens | place: Madagascar | study: EMG produced TPA metagenomics assembly of the PRJNA485056 data...
TCTTCTGCGAAGCAGCCAGCCTGTAATTTTCATGTTTGAGGGTGTGGAGTACAGCGTCACCATCGAGGAAGTCGCCATCTTCCCCCAAGGCTACGCTGCCCTTATGACCGAAACCGGGCTGCTACAAGACGAACCATCCATGCTCCTCATGGACCTTGGCGGCTGGACGGTGGACCTCATGCGTATCGACAACGCCGTCCCGGTTGCCGACACCGCCCACAGCCTGGAACTTGGCATGATCCGCTGCGTGGATGACATCCGGGAGCAGGTTCGCCGAGAAACCGGGCTGTCTCTCACGGATGCCCAAATCGAGAATATGCTGGCGGGCCAGCCTTGCACGGTCAGCGAAACGGTGCGGGACATTGTGAACCAGCAAGGCCGTAAGTACACAGAACATCTGCTCTCGGCCACGATGGAGGCAGGCTTTGATTTACACGCCATCCCCGCCGTGCTGCTGGGCGGCGGCGCATCCGTGGTGAGCCGCCACCTAAGCCCCAAAGACGGCCTTTGTAAGACGATTTTTCTGCTAGACGACAAGGCGAACGCGGTCGGGTTCGAACGCGCGTTGGCCGCCGTGTCGCGCCGTCAGAGCGAGGCGTGAAACAACCCCAGTACGTTTTCCGCCCCAACCTGAATGACCCGCAGCAACGGCAGGCATGGGCCATTCTGGAGCAGATTCCATCCGGCCAGCGCAAAGCATTTCTTGTGCAGGCCATCCTTGCCACCGAACAGGATGACAGGCTGGAGAAGATCATCCGCAAGGTCATGCAAGAAGAATTGCAGCAGCCGGACCTTACGACTGTTCCCCGCGAGCAGCCCACTAAGCCTGTTCCGCCTGCCGCCTTAGACTTCCTATCGTCACTTTAAGGGGGTGATTCCCATGCAGTAAGATTTTGTTGGTTCCGGCTGCTTTTACGAGAAAATTGGATGAATTATCGTTGGTTCTTGTGAATGACTATGCCCCAACCTTTGTGATATGATTGCCTTGCGAACAAAGAAAGGAGCGCACCCATGAGCAAACTGACCGTAAGCATCCCGGACGACCTGCACCAGAAAATCCGCGAGGAACTGGAAAAGCAAGGCATCACCACATCGCAGTTTATCAGCCTTGTGGCGTTTGTGTCCGGCTCGGCCTACGGCATCTTTTTTGCTGCCAATGCGCCCAGATCAGATACGATTACTGTGCAGCAGGCAGTGGAAACGCTGACGGCAGAATACCGTGACAGGCTGGAAGAAATCTCCGATACGGTACAGCATGACCGTCAAGACATTACCACCAACGATGATGTGTACTACATCCGCTGGCAGGATGTCCTGGCGGTCTTTTCTTCGTATGTGGCGGGCAGCGAACAGGGCGCACCCGTTGCTGCGCTGACAGAGGAACAGGTGGACAAGCTGCGGGGAATTATGTGGGCGATGAACGCGGTGGACTACTCTACCCATACGGAAATAACTACGATCGAAACTACTGGTGAAGAAGGTCAGCCCACCACAACAAACATCACCGAAACGGTACTTGTAATAGAACTCACCCACAAAACACCCGATGAGATGGCATCCGACTATCATTTTACCAACCGCCAGAACACCTACCTGCAACTGTTGCAAGACCCACAGTATGAAGAACTATGGGCGGAACTTCTCGGAGGTTTTGAACAGGGCAGTGGAAAACTTATGGCCCCTGATGACACCCTAACCCCAACAGGCACACTGCAATGGCCGCTGCCTGTCGCGGGTACAATTACTTCGCAGTTCGGCCATCGCGTGGACCCCATCACCGGTGAGGTCAGCTCCCATACTGGTACGGACATTGCCTGCGCCGAGGGTCCGCCAATCCTTGCTGCCGCAGATGGCACGGTTACGGTTGCCAACGGCCTTGACAGTTGGGGCGGCACCATCTACCATAAGACCGAGTACCGCGAGCGCCGTAACCACTACGCATTTTTCACGGTCAACGCGCCCATCGACGGCTTTGACACCAGCCGCGAGGCCTTTTGGGGCGGCTGGCGCAGCAACGCCAACCCCGAGGTCGTCGAAAAGGGCGCCTGCACCAACTCGGTGGCTCACGGCTGGTCGCCGGTTGGCGTGCATCAAGTCAATGTCACCTTGCAGCCCGGCGAGCACCGCAGCCTGATTTTTGTGCTGGGCTATATCGAAAACCCAGAAAACGAAAAATGGGCTGCCCCCGGCGTCATCAACAAGACCCGCGCGCAGAAGCTGATGGCCCGCTACGCCACCGACGCGCAGGTGGATGAAGCACTTGCAAAGCTGCACGCGCACTGGAACAACCTGCTGTCGACCTATTCGGTCAAGAGCGGCGACGAAAAGCTCGACCGCATGGTCAATATCTGGAACCAGTACCAGTGCATGGTCACCTTCAACATGAGCCGCTCGGCCAGCTACTACGAGAGCGGCACCGGGCGCGGCATGGGCTTCCGCGACAGCTGCCAGGACCTGCTGGGCTTTGTGCATCTGATCCCCGCCCGCGCGCGGGAGCGTATTCTCGACATCGCCGCCACCCAGTTCCCCGACGGCAGCGCCTACCACCAATACCAGCCGCTGACCAAAAAGGGCAACATGGATATCGGCTCCGGCTTCAACGATGACCCGCTGTGGCTGATTGCCGCCGTGTACGCCTACCTCGGCGAGACGGGCGACTACTCGATTCTGGACGAGTCGGTTGATTTTGACAACGATCACAGCCTTGCCCAGCCGCTGCTCGAGCACCTGCGCCGCAGCTTTGGCTACCTGCGTGACCACAAGGGCCCGCACGGCCTGCCGCTGATTGGCCGCGCCGACTGGAACGACTGCCTGAACCTGAACTGCTTCAGCAAAACGCCGGGCGAGAGCTTCCAGACCACCGGCCCGAGCGAGGGCCCCGTGGCCGAGAGCGTGTTCATCGCCGGTATGTACGTCAAGTACGGCAACCAGTTTGCGGAAATTCTGGACAGCACCGGCCACGCCGACGAAGCCGCCGCTGTGCGCGAGGAGACCGCCGCGATGGAGCACGCCGCCCTGACCGCCGGTTGGGACGGCAAGTGGTTCCGCCGCGCCTACGATGCTTACGGCCATGTGGTTGGCGGCGAAGAATGCGACGAGGGCAAGATCTTCATTGAGCCGCAGGGCATGTGCGTCATGGCAGGCATCGGCGTAAAGACCGGTGAAGCTGTGACCGCACTGCAAAGCGTAAAGGATCGGTTAGACACCAAGTATGGCATCGTGCTGGTGCAGCCTGCCTACACGCGGTATCATCTTGAGCTGGGCGAAATTTCCAGCTACCCGCCGGGCTACAAAGAGAACGCCGGCATCTTCTGCCACAACAACCCGTGGGTCAGCTGCGCTGAGACCGTTGTCGGTCACGGTGACCGCGCGTTTGAAATCTACAAAAAGACCTGTCCGGCGTATATCGAGGACATCAGCGAGATCCACCGCACCGAGCCGTATGTCTACAGCCAGATGGTGGCCGGCTGCGACGCCGCCACCTTCGGCGAAGCGAAGAACAGCTGGCTGACCGGCACCGCCGCCTGGACCTTTGTGGATGTGAGCCAGTATATCCTGGGCATCCAGCCCACGCTGGCCGGGCTGAAGATCGACCCCTGCATCCCGCACGAGATGGACGGCTTCACCCTGCGCCGTGTCTGGCGCGGGGCAACCTATGAAATTGTTGTGGAAAACCCTGACCATGTTGAAAAAGGAGTTAAAACCATGACCGTGGACGGCAAGCAGCTGAACATCAACTTCCTGCTGCCTGCCCCGGTAGGCAGCACGGTACAGGTGCTTGTCACAATGGGCTAAACATCAACACCCACGATGTTCAACAGCATCAAGGGTGCTTTTTATAAGTTCTGCTTGCGGAAAACGCTGGGGGAGATACCTTTTGCTTTTAAAAATGTGCGGTTGAAGCTGCGGATCGTGCCAAAGCCACACTGCCCGGCGATTGTGGTAATGGGCAGGTTGGTACCCTGCAGCAGTGCTGCGGCATGGCTGACGCGGTATTGGTTGACAAAATCCTGAAAGCCCACATGCAGCCGCTGATTGAAATAGGCCGACAGATAGGTGTAATTGTAACCTAAATCGTGGGCTATCTGTCCCAGCGTCAATTCAGACGTGTAATTTTCCTGAATGTAGGTGATGATTCGCCCCAAAAGGTGGGTGTCGGCATCCTGCCGGGGGCGCGGGCACAGGGGGCATTGCTCCAGCGCTGTGCCGCAGACCAAGTACAGCCCGGCCAGTTTTTTACAGCGGTTGTTGCCGCTCCAAAGCAGCTCCATCAAGGGGGCTGCCTCGATAGGAAACACCGGTTTTTCCAGCACGCGCTGGCCCAACTGGGCCGAGAATTCCGGCACCCAGTCGTTGGAAAATACCCACAGCACACTTTCGCTGGAGCCTTTGGTTCGGTAACTGTGAATTTGATCCGGCAAAATCAGCAGCCCCTGACCGGGGCCGACCTCGTAGGTTTCAGTTTCCACTGTACACACCAGCGTGCCCGCCTGTACGCAGAGAAATTCAAAGCTGTGATGCAGATGTGCCGGGAAGCTGAAGTTGTGGTCCCGCTGGCAGTACAGATATTCCCGCTGGTCAGAGCGCTCGGTTTCATACAACAGCATTGGTGCAGCATCCCCTTAAAAATTCCAAACTTCTGTCTACTATTTTATAGGCTCTTTCTTGTTTGTGCAAGGGGGAGCAGATAAAATATAGATAACAAAACAAAACGAAGGAGAGCGCTATGTACTATATAGGTATCGATCTGGGCACCTCGGCGGTCAAGCTGCTGCTGATGGACGAAACCGGTGCGATTGCCAACATCGTCAGCCGGGAATACCCGCTGGCCTTCCCGCATCCCGGCTGGAGCGAGCAGAACCCCGCCGATTGGTGGGCGGCGGTCTGCGACGGCATTCCGGCACTGCTGGACGGGTTTGATGCGTTTCAAGTCAAGGGCATCGGCGCAGGTGGGCAGATGCACGGGCTGGTAGTGCTGGACAAAAACGACGTGGTTATCCGCCCCTGCATTCTTTGGAACGATGGCCGCACCCAAAAGCAGGTCGCCTACCTGAATGAAGTCATCGGCAAAGACAAGCTGAGCCAGTACACCGCCAACATTGCCTTTGCGGGCTTTACGGCCCCCAAACTGCTCTGGATGTTGGAGGACGAGCCGGAGAACTTCGCCCGCATTGAAAAGATCATGCTGCCGAAGGATTATATTAACTATAAGCTGACCGGCGTACACTGCACCGATTATTCCGACGCTTCTGGCATGCTGCTGTTGGACGTGCAGCGTAAGTGCTGGAGCAAAGAAATGCTGACCCTTTGCGGTGTGACCGAGGCCCAGCTGCCCAAGCTGTTCGAGAGCTGGCAGCCCGTTGGTACCCTGACCGCTGAAGTGGCTGCCAAGCTGGGCCTGCCTGCGGATGTGGTCGTCTGTGCGGGCGCGGGCGACAATGCCGCCGCGGCTGTGGGCTGTGGAGCCGTGGGGGGCGGAAAATGCAATATTTCTCTTGGCACATCGGGCACGGTGTTCATCACCAGTGATACGTTTGGCATGGACAAGCAGAACGCCCTGCACAGCTTCGCCCATGCGGACGGAGGGTATCATTTGATGGGCTGCATCCTCTCGGCTGCGTCCTGCAACAAGTGGTGGAACGAAGAAGTGCTGCACACCACTGACTACGCTGCCGAGCAGGTGCCCATCACGCAGGATAAGCTGGGCGCGAACGATGTCTACTTTCTGCCGTACTTAATGGGCGAGCGCAGTCCCCAGAACGACCCTGCCGCGCGCGGTGCGTTTGTCGGGCTGCGGATGGACACCCCGCGCGCCGCGCTGACGCAGGCTGTGCTGGAGGGCGTGGCGTTTGCCATCCGCGATTGTGTTGAGATCGCCAAGGCACAGGGCGTGGAAATTGCCGCCAGCACCTTATGCGGCGGCGGTGCAAAAAGCACGCTGTGGCGCAAAATTCTGGCAAATGTTTTGGGCATTCCGCTGACGCTGCCCCAGACCGAGCAGGGTCCCGGCTACGGCGGCGCGATGCTGGCAGCGGTGGCATGCGGGGCGTACCCGGATGTGCGCAGCTGCGCCGAGGCGCTGGTGCGTGCCAAGCAGACGACCGAGCCTGACGCCGCGCTGGTGGCAAAATACAATGCACGGTATGCCGTATGGCGCAAACTGTACCCGGCACTGAAAGCATCCTTTGCAGAAATGGAGGCACTTGCATGAAGATCTATTCGATAACCGACCCCGCATTCCGCCCCTACGGGCGCATTGTCACCGGGCTGGACACCGCCAAGGCGGAAATTTTGCAAGCCCTTGCCGGCACGCCGCTGCCGGACGGCACCGACTATGTTGCCGAAGATGCGTGCCTGCAGGAGCTGCCCGCCGCCGTCGAGGTTTCGGAGCATCTTTTCGGCGGCATGCCCTGCCAGCTGGGCTGGTGCAACGGGCATAACAACGCACTGAACTGTCTGGAATACCACCGCGACAGCGAGTTCAATCTGGGCACCGAGGATTTTGTGCTGCTGCTTGCCAGGCAGGAGGAAAGAGAGGGCGGCAAGCTGGACACCGCCAAGGTCAAGGCGTTCCGCGTTCCGGCTGGGGTCTTGGTTGAGGTCTACGCCACGACACTGCACTATGCGCCCTGCCACACCGATGCCGCCAAGGGCTTCCGCGTGCTGGTCGCCCTGCCCAAAGGCACGAACACTGCAAAGCCGAACATCCAAAACAACGGCGGCGATGACACGCTGCTGTGGGCCTGCAACAAGTGGCTGCTGGCCCATCCCGACAGCGCCGAGGCCAAGGCCGGTGCCTATGTAGGGCTGGTAGGGGAGAATATCCATATCTGATTCCCTTTTTACTATAAAACGGAGGAATAAACATGAAATCATCCAACATCCCGGAGGTCAAGCTGGGCATCATCGCCGTCAGCCGTGACTGTTTTCCCATCGCGTTGAGCGAGAAGCGCCGCGCCGCCATTGCTGCCGCCTGCGCCGCCAAGGGCACTGACCTCTACGAGTGCAAGACCACTGTCGAGAACGAGCACGACATGCAGAAAGCCGTAGCCGAAGTTACCGCCGCAGGCTGCAATGCGCTGACCGTATTCCTCGGAAACTTCGGCCCCGAAACGCCCGAAACGCTGATTGCCAAGCACTTCGACGGCCCCTGCATGTTCGTAGCGGCAGCTGAGGGCGACGGCGATATGATCAACGGCCGCGGTGACGCTTACTGCGGTATGCTGAACTGCTCCTACAACCTTGGCATGCGCCATCTGAAAGGTTACATTCCTGAGTATCCCGTCGGCACTGCCAAAGAGATCGCGGACAAAATGGCCGAGTTTGTGCCGATTGCCCGCACGATTCTGGGCGTGCGCGACCTGAAGATCATCACCTTTGGCCCGCGCCCGCAGGACTTCTTCGCCTGCAATGCCCCCATCAAGGGTCTGTATGAGCTGGGTGTTGAGATCGAGGAGAACTCCGAGCTGGACCTGCTCGTCTCCTATAAAGAACATGCTAACGACCCGCGCATCGAGGATGTCTGTAAGGACATGGCCGCCGAGATGGGGGAAGGCCACTACTACCCTGATCTGCTGGCCCGTATGGCGCAGTTTGAGTTGACCCTGCTGGATTGGGCTGAGGCCCATAAAGGCAGCAAAAAGTATGTTGCCTTTGCCGATAAGTGCTGGCCTGCCTTCCCGTCCCAGTTCGGCTTTGAGCCTTGCTACGTGAACTCCCGCCTGGTCAGCCGCGGCATCCCCGTGGCCTGCGAGGTCGATATTTACGGCGCTTTGTCCGAGTACATCGGCATGTGCGCCTCCGGCGACACCGTCACCCTACTGGACATCAACAACAGCGTGCCCAAATACATTTATGATGAGGACATTACTGGCAAGTTCAATTATAAGCTGACCGATACCTTCATGGGCTTCCACTGCGGCAACACGCCCGCCTGCAAGATGTGCAGCGACCGTGCCGTCAAGTACCAGCTTATCCAGCACCGCCTGCTGGAGCCCGCCGGCAGCGACCCCGATTTCACCCGCGGCACGCTGGAAGGCGACATTGCGCCGTCCGACATCACGTTCTACCGCCTGCAGTGCGACAGCGAGGGCCAGCTCCGTGCCTACATCGCCGAGGGTGAGATTCTGCCCGTGGCCACCCGGTCCTTCGGCGGCATCGCTATCTTTGCGATTCCCGAGATGGGCCGCTTCTACCGCCATGTGCTCATCCAGAAGCGCTACCCGCACCACGGTGCCGTTGCCTTCGGCCACTATGGCAAGACCCTGTTTGAGGTGCTGAAGTTCTTCGGCATCGCGGACATTGCCTACAACCAGCCCAAGAGCCTGCCGTATCCCACGGAAAATCCGTTTGCATAAATCGTAAACATGTAAAGGAAAATCGCTCATGAATCAGCAAGAATTGCAGAAAATCGACGCTTACTGGCGCGCCAGCAACTACCTGGCAGCCGGTCAGCTCTACCTGCTGGACAACCCCCTGCTTCGCCGTCCGCTGAAGCGCGAGGATGTCAAGCGCAAGATCGTCGGCCACTGGGGCACCGTTCCCGGCCAGAACTTCGTTTATGTTCATCTGAACCGTGTTATCAAAAAGTACGATCAGGATATGATCCTGATTTCCGGTCCCGGCCACGGCGGCAACTTCTTTGTGGCTAACGCCTATCTGGACGGCACCTACTCCGAAGTCTACCCCAACATCAGCCGCGATGAAGAGGGCATGAAGAAGCTGTTCAAGCAGTTCAGCTTCCCCGGCGGCATTTCTTCCCATGTCGCACCCGAGACACCGGGTTCTATCAACGAGGGCGGCGAGCTGGGCTACTCCATCGCCCATGCCTTTGGTGCGGTGTTCGATAACCCGGATCTGATCTGCGCGGTCACTGTCGGCGACGGCGAGGCCGAGACCGGTCCCTTGGCGACCAGCTGGCAGTCCAACAAGTTCCTGAACCCCGTGGGCGACGGCGCTGTACTGCCTATCCTGCATCTGAACGGCTACAAGATTTCCAACCCCACCGTGTTCGGTCGCATGACCCACGAGGAGATTGAGGACTTCTTCAAGGGCTGCTCCTGGAAGCCGTACTTCGTCGAGGGTGACGACCCGATGACGATGCACGCCAAGATGGCTGAGACCCTCGACGCCGTGATTGAAGAAATCCACGCTATCCAGCATCGCGCCCGCGCAGGGGAGAAGCTCGACCACATCAAGTGGCCTATGATCGTTCTGCGCGCCCCCAAGGGCTGGACCGGCCCGAAGGTGGTAGACGGCAAGCCCATCGAGGGCACGTTCCGCGCCCATCAGGTGCCCATCGACATCACGCTGGGTACTCCGCATCAGGAGGAGCACCTCAAGCAAATCGAGGAATGGCTGCGCAGCTACCACCCCGAGGAGTTGTTCGACGAGAACGGCACCCTCATCCCCGAACTGCAGGAGCTGGCCCCCACCGGCGACCGCCGCATTGCAGCCAACCCGCACGCCAACGGTGGTAAGCTGCTGCGCGACCTGCGCACGCCGGACTTCAAACAATACGCGGTCGACATCCCGTTCCCCGGCAGTGTCGAGAAGCAGGATATGATCGAACTCGGCGGCTACATCCGCGATGTGTTCAAGCTCAACGCCGATGCGAAGAATTTCCGCATCTTCGGACCTGACGAGACGATGTCCAACCGCCTGTATAAGTGCTTCGATGCCACCCAGCGCGATTGGAACTCCACCATCGTGCCCGGTGATGAGTTCTTGGCCAACGATGGACGCATCATGGACTCGATGCTGTCCGAGCATCTATGCGAGGGCTGGCTGGAAGGCTACCTGCTCACCGGTCGCCACGGCTTCTTTGCCAGCTATGAGAGCTTCATCCGCGTGGTCGACTCGATGGTGGCCCAGCACGCCAAGTGGCTGAAGGTCTGCAACCAGCTGCCTTGGCGCCAAAGCATTGCATCGCTGAACCTGATTCTGTCCTCCAACGTCTGGCAGCAGGATCACAACGGTTACACCCATCAGGACCCCGGCTTCCTTGACCACATTGCTAACAAGAAGGCAGACGTCGTGCGTCTGTACCTACCGCCGGATACCAACTGCCTGCTGAGCTGCTTCGACCATTGCGTCCGCAGCCGCGATTATGTCAATGTCTTGGTTACGTCCAAGCATCCTCGCCCGCAATGGCTGACGATGGAGCAGGCTGTCAAGCACTGCACCCAGGGTGTCGGCATCTGGGATTGGGCATCCAGCGACGCCGGGGAAGAACCTGACATCGTCATGGCCTGCTGCGGCGATACCCCGACGCTGGAAACGCTGGCCGCTGTCACCATCCTGCGTGATGCAATGCCGGAACTCAAGATTCGCGTTGTCAATGTTGTTGACCTGATGAAGCTGGAACCCAACACCAAGCACCCCCACGGCCTGACCGATGCTGATTATGACGCGCTGTTCACTAAGGACAAGCCCATCATCTTCGCCTTCCACGGCTACCCGACGCTGGTGCATGAGCTGACCTACGAGCGTGCAAACCGCAACCTGTCTGTCCATGGCTATCAGGAAGAAGGCACCATCACCACGCCGTTTGATATGCGCGTGCAAAACGAAATCGACCGCTTCCACTTGGTCAAGGATGCGCTGCTCCACCTGCCCCGGCTGGGCAACCGCGGTGCGTACCTCATCCAGCAAATGAATAACAAGCTCGTCGCCCACAAGAACTACATCCACGAGGTCGGCCAAGATATGCCCGAAATTTTGGACTGGAAGTGGCACCTGCCGGAAAACAAGTAATGCGGCTTTCAAAATAGAAAACACCAATGGTTTCAACGAATCCTGCCCACTGTACAGAAAAGCAATGCAAAGCCAGACGCAAGACGCAGAGCAATTGTTGCTTTCGGAGTTGAACGAATGGCAGAAAAGGAAATAAAGGAGACCTATTGGGTAAGATGTCCGATTTGTAATGGAAAGACACGAGTAAAGATTTACGAAGATTCGGTGTTGATAAAATTTCCTCTCTATTGCCCGAAATGCAAGCACATTACCTGCATAGATGTTGTAGACCGTATGCTCGCTTGTCGTCCGAACTCGAACATCTGAAACATCAAAGCGCCTGTCCCCAAGAAAGAGGAGACAGGCGCTTTATTATTTGACTTGCTCTGTGACATCTGTATGTAAAACAGAAAGCATAGATTCAACTACTGGGATCAGTTTTTCAGCATCATATTCATTACAAGAATCAATGAGCATTCGCAAATGGCGGATTGGCAGACGAAGCAGATGCGATAGTTACAATCGGAAAAACTCATAAATAAGCTATCATGCATTTTCTTGAGAAAGGGGATGGATATTTGAAAAAGGCTATAATGGTAATCAATAAAAATTCCGACATGGCAAATAAAATAGAGTTCAACTTATCGTCCTCTGATACAGAAATCATAGGTGTTTTTTCTATGGCTGAAGCATTGCACATTTTAGTAAAAAAGGAGTTCTGCCTAATAATTCTGGATGCACAGATTTCAGCCGAGGACGATCACCAACTCTTAGCTGCCATTAGGAAATCAAAGACAACTCCTATTCTGATCCTGTCCTCTCAATCCTGTCATGTGGAGCGGCTGCAGGTGTTGCAGGCAGGCGCACACGCATACATCGGAGAACCATATTCGCTTGAGGAATGTCTGGCACAAGCCCAGGCGCTTATGCAGCTTTATTGTGAACTGAAACCCCAACCGGGGATATGCTATACGCTGGCTTTCGGTAAAGACCTTGTTATTGACCCGCTTGCCAGACAGGTACTGTTGAACGGAAAGGATTTACGCTTGACCCGAAAAGAGTTTGATTTGCTTTTCTGCCTTGCCAGCAACCCCGGACAGGTTTTCAGCCGAAAGCAACTATACAGCCATGTGTGGGACGAACACGCTGCCTACAATGTAGATGAAGTCGTAAAGACACAAATCAAGACCTTGCGGCAGAAGCTCTCCACCACGGGTAACGAATCAAAGATATTTTCGATTGAGGTATTGACCATGAAGATAGCTTTTTATTGCAGGATCGGAGGAAAGGGTTATGGCTTCCTTCTTCCCGAAGATGCAGAAAAGCTCCGCGATTTTTTCGCAGAGCATCAGGAACCGGCTGCGCTTGAAAAAACTTCAAGCGCAAGCTAAAAATTTTTGTCGTGTGCTTGACATACGGGTGACGCAACGCATGCGGATGTACTTGCCGGACAGCTGCCTGCTTCAGGTACGCCTTGATGCTTTTCCGGTAGCAGCGGGGTTCGGTGGGCTTAGACTCGTTGCCAGATAGAAACCATGTGGAATTACTGGCGTTTCCGTGCAACTTTTTCAGCATCAGCAATAAATATTTCGGGATTGGGATTTCCCGGCGGGAGGTGCGGGTCTTAGGTGTTTGGATGACCACCTTTGTATGACCGTTTTCGCAGGAAATTCGACAGACTGTCCTGCTGATTTTCAGTGTACCGAGTTTCAGGTCAAAATCACCCCATTGCAGGCCGCAAATCTCGCCAATACGCAGACCTAATTCAAGCCCCAGTAGTACGCCGATTTTACGAGGCGTAGGATTCTTCTGCACATACTGGTAGAGCCGTTGCTGCTCTGCCGAGGAGAGAGGTGCAGAAATTTTGTCGATGGCTTTCGGCAATGCTACTTCCAGCTCCATCGGACGAATCAGGCGCAAGTGCGCGGCATATTTGCAGATGCGCCGTAACATCGAGAGGCATTCCCGGGCAGAGGAATTCCCCAGCGGCTTGTGCGCGGCATCTATCGGCGCAATGATCTGCTGCATAGCCTGTTCCAGAAAGCTTTCATCAAGAGATGCGACTGGCACTTTACTCAAAACCGGAAGAAGATATTTGTGCAGCGTGTACGAGTAATGCGCATAGGTGGATTCTTTTATGCTGTTCCGCAGGGAATGCAGCCACACCTCGGCCAGTGCTTCAAAGGTCAGGTCGGTTCTTTTTAGATTGTAGAAGCCCGCCTCTGCTTTCTTCTGAATCAGCACCTGTTTTACCTCTGCGTAGGCAGTGCCATAGATGTAGCCCCACTGGATCTTCCCCTCCGGTGTGCGTGCCTTAATGTAACGGCCTTCCCACCGGCCATCCTTGCGTTTATGTATGTTTTCTCCCCGTCGTGCCATTTCTATTTCCTCCTGCGGCCTGGACACCCATCTGACCACTTATTCTGTCCACCTTCGTTTTTTGCAGGATTTTCTATGCGAAACTGGGCAATGTGCAAAAAAGTTTCGGCTTCTGCGAGGTTTTTTCTAAGGTCAGGTGGGATGCATTTGTAAGGATTTCTATTGATTCCCAGATATAACCATGATAAAATAAGAGAAGAATTCAAACAACGATGTCGAAAGATCGGTATCCTCCATTTTCCATGTGGAGGATACTTTTTTTGTTTTGTTGGTAACTGCATTCTCCTATCATTACGCAACCGCGTACCTCTTATATCATAAAACAATCTCACGATATACGCAACTGCGTATACGAAACTGCACAAACTTCTGTACTATCATGTTGAGGTGAACTTCATCATGACTGTAAAAGATGCCGTTGCCAAACGCTTTGAACAGCTCTGCGACCAGCGTGGGATACGCCCCAACGAGTTAGCGACCCGCGCCGGTGTAACACCATCTACGGTATATAGCATGCTCGACCCGTCTCGTCAGCGTGTATCCATCGCCACCATAAAAAAGCTCTGTGACGGCCTTGATATTACGCTTGGTCAATTCTTTTCCTGTGCACTATTCGATGAATTAGAGCAGGAAATCCGCTAAATTCGTATTTCTATTGCATAATAAATAGGCACCGGAGCCCTCTGTATCCTTTGGATATGTGGGGAACTCCGGTGCCCTTTTTATTTCTGATTTATTTGATGGGAAACCCAAAGAAATTCTTCGTACGATTCCCGTGTCCTGTGCAATGCTACTGTAGGTTGTGATGGGTGCTGTGGTGCGTGGCTTACGTAAAATCGACAGGACTTCGAAAATATTTTCGTAAATTTGTAGTTGACAGCTAAAACAAATTGCAGTATAATCAAGCTGTAAACACCAATTTGGTGTAAAAAATCCAAATTAAACCACCGCAAAACAACCTAAAAAATGAGAAGGAGGCCCCTCGATGCGTGATGACAACAAGCTTCACCGTGAAAAGAGATACGTTGAAGTGGACGTTCGCTTTACACCTGATGGCAAGATCCGCCCTCTTGCCATCAACTACGACAAAAGCCATATCTATGGAATCGACCGTGTTTTGGCTGTCAGGCGTGGTACATCGCGCCTTGGCGGGAAGGGGCGGTGCTTCACCTGCATGATCTGCGGGCAGAAGCGGAATCTCTGGCTTGAACAGGGCAAATGGTTCGTGGAAGCCTACTGCTCCGTGCCGGAAAGCCGTGCTTCGTAATGGCAAGGTACTTATCCCGCGCAGACCTTTCGCGCATAGCGGGTAAGTATATCGACCAGTACTATACCTGCTTTGGAATCAGCAAAGATGACCCGTCACCTATTAACCTCGAGCAGTTTGCAAGTTCTGTTCTTGGGTTGAATGTGAAAATGCTGCCGCTGTGCAGCGATGGCAGCATCCTTGGGCTGACCGTTTTCCAGAAATGCAGGTTTACTGTAATCTTGGGGGATGGTACAAAGCTTGTAGAGGTATTCATGCCGCGGGACGTTGTAATCGATTCCGCCCTTGCGGCAGACAGCTGCACCGGATGCCGGAATTTCACGATAGCGCATGAAGCGGCACACCATATTCTGGCTGACCTGTTTCCGAGCGACTACGGAAAAGCAGTCATGTGCCGTGGGCACATTGCCTATCGGGAGAGAAACGTACAACCCTCGTGGGAAGAATGGCAGGCAAATACGCTTGCAGCAGAGTTGCTGATGCCAATATTTCTGGTCAACGCCGAAATAGAACGGGCAGGGCTGAGCCTGCCGAATGGAATCCTTTACCAATCCGCATCTGACCCGAACTATGAAAAAATTCTGGAGATGGCTGCGCGGATGGGAGTATCATGGTCTGCTATCAGGATCAGACTACAGCAGATGCAGGTCATAAACGGCAAACCCATCCACTGCCATCCATTGGACGTCATCCGATATGGTGAATGAACATGATTCAGTCAAATAATCGTTCTTTAAAAAATAAACCGCTGAACAATGTGCAGCAGGCACAATTCAGCATCGGCTGGAGGTTTTGTCCTGTTTGCGGTAATAAGTTATACAAAAAAATTGATGGGTGTTCCGGTACACTGCAAGTAAAATGCAGTAAGTGTAAGGAGACCCTGAGGCTTGATCTGGCGTTCAGACGCCGGTGATTTTCCAGTCATTTTAACAAATACGGGTGCATTGCACCCTGAATATGGACTGTTCGCTCCGAGCAACGGGCCATTGCCGCAAGGCAATGAATGAAACGCGCTCCAAATAGCCGGGCAACAGCTGATTGAGGAATTTTCTTTGAAGATCCCTCAGTTGGCTGTTGTCCGGCTATTTTTTTAGCCTTCAGGTAGCCTGCTCCCGTAAAAAGGAGCAGGCTTTATGTTTGTCCATTTTTCGTGGATGCCCCAAGCGGCGAAATATCCGTAGTCTTCCAAATTTTCGACTTTTTACGATTTATCGAAAATTTGGAGGTTTAACATGGGCTTTAACTACGGTTTGGAAAAGAAGAATTTTGATAGCCAGTGGGCTGTGACCCGCAAGCAGTATGAAGAGACTGGTATGAGCAGCGAAGCAATTCAGGCAATGTATGATTACGATTGGTCTGTTTTTAATGCTACTCGCGCTTACCAGAATCATACGCAGGAAATTGCAGCTCCGTCCTTTGAACAGAGCGAAGAATCCTACTCACCCTTGATGAACAAGTATCAGGAAGCTATTTCCGTTACGGACCACTACTGCGAAACTAACAGCCGTTTTGCATGGATCGGAAAAATTGAGGACGAACAGCTGCTGTCTACTCTTGAAAGCCTATCGGAACTTGACCTCAAAATTCTTACGCTCTACGTCTACGTCGGCTACACGGAATCCGAGATTGCAGGAGAGCTTGGTGGCTCGAAAATTGCAATTCATAAGCGAATTGAGAAAATTACTAAACTTTTGAAAAACTTTTGAACGAATTTCTTTTTCTGGTTACTTTTTGCCCTTTCTCGATGCCTACCAAGTGAGAGGACGATTCATCAGATGGCGAAAGCCGCTGAACGAAATGTCTGCACTCATGTTCTTTGAAAACTGAATAGTTCCGTCATCTGGTACTCCGATAATGATACTTCCGTAATTCGCGGCCCGGTCACAAAGCAGACGGGGTGGCTGAAATGCCAATGAAGCGGTACAAGTCCGCTGCCAGATGTTTATGCCCCACTCGCAGGGGGCCGAGGGCGAATATGCGAGACCTGAACATATTTTATCAGGAGTGACCGGATGCTGTTTTCGGTCTCCGGTCACTCCTGTTCTTTTACATATTTATCCGCTAATCACCTTTACTAACACGGAGGACTACTCAAATGGACGAGTTGAATCCTACGGTGCGTGAACAGGAAATCTATGAGGAGATGGAACTGACCCCGGAAATGATCAAGTCCATCCGAACCCTCTGTGCAACCTGTCTGCGACATTTCGTAGAAGCCAAGGCTTTCAAAATTGCTATCGTGCCGAGTGCAGATAACAGCATGGATACTTGCACTGTCTGTCAGACCCGGCGCGGTTACGATTATGTTGTAATGCACCGCTGATGCAGGTGCTTCATTTCAATCATCGGAGGAAGTGATGTGTATCGTATAAAAAGAATTGCTCCCATACTTCAACAGAAACCCGCTGCCTAGGAGGTGCAGCGGGTTTCTTACATATCCAAACGGAGGTTTCGCAATTTGGAATCTACTTTGAAATTCCAACGCGGAGACATCTACTTCGTTCGACTTGACAACCGCACGGGTTCCGAACAAAGTGGAACCCGTCCAGCGGTCATCTTACAAAACGATGTGGGAAACTCCTGTTCACCGACATTGATCGTTGCGACTTTGACAAGTAAGACAGAAAAGAAAGCTACGCAACCAACGCATTGTCTGGTGGAACCGGAGGGGCTGGAGCCGTCCATCGTTCAGGCTGAGCAAATCTTCACCATCGACAAAAGCCGTGTCAAAAGATTTGTCGGACACCTCACCCCAGAAGAGATGGGGCGGGTCGATGATGCTGTGAAAATCAGCCTTGCTCTGAACCCAATGGGAAGCATCCAAAAGCTCAAACCTATCGTCCGTTCTACGGCGGCTTACGCACCGCCAGAAGTAGTTGACGGTAAGCCGCCTGTCTATCCCTACACTCCTATCAAATCCGATTTTGAGGATGCAGGAACAGTCGAAGAAATGATGTTATACACCGAACTGCAATCCGCTGTTCACGCAATGATCCAGCGGCTTGAATACAGCTTCACCTTTAATCCCAGCTTGCTCACCAGCCCGAAGCGTAAGAAGCAAGTGACTGAGATTTTGACCGAAGCTGAAAAATACATTTGGCGAATTAAGGAGGAAATCAGATGCGCCTGAAGAATGACACTGAAAATTTTGCAGCTTCCTTCAATATCACCCCGCCTTACCAAATGAGGGTGATTCACAGCAGTAAGCTGATCTACCCCCGTGAAATCTACCAGCGGGGTGTGCAGCGCAAGCGGGTGGAACTGATTGCTGCTGACTTCAACGAATACGTTGCGAATGAGCCGAAGATCAGCTTCCGCAACGGTAAGTATTATGTGGTGGATGGCCAGCACACCATCGAAGCGCGCATCCTTCGTAACGGCGGCAGAGCCTTGCCGATTCTCTGCAAGGTCTACACCGGTATGACCATGCAGCAGGAAGCCCTGCTCTTTGCCGAGCAGAACGGCCATTCTGCCCCTTTGTCTGCGGGCATCAAGCTGCGCGCAAAGGTTGCGGGCGATGATGCTCCTTCCAAAGAATTTCTCGCTGCTACCAACCGGGTGGGGCTGGCATTCAACTATGACAGTTTGCAGTTGAGCGACTACCGCATCAGCTGCGTGGGCACCGCGCTCAAGCTGTATAACGAGATGGGCGAAAAGATCTACTGCGAATCCCTGCGGATAATCGTGGCTGCGTGGGATGGCAAGCCCGATTCATTCCGTGCATCTGTCCTGCGTGGCATGATGCACTTTGTGGAGTTGTATCACGGCGAGTTCAGCGAGGAACGGCTGGTTCGTGCGCTTGGCAGCGTCCATCCCATGGAGATTTACCGTGTTGGCAGGGATAACCCTGCAAAGCTGCCCGGATGGAAGAAATACGTTTTTCCCATCTACATGGCTTACAACGGCAAAGGCCGCAAGGACGCATTGCCGATGAAGTTCTAAAACATATTTTCTCTGCCAAGAGGCACCTGCAAGCTGTGGGTGCCTCTTATTACATAATTATATCGCGCTATCGCTACTTTTGAAAGAAGGGCTAGATATGACCAATATGAATGTGATTCCTGTGTCGCAGGATTCGTATATCGTTAATGGCTGCAAAGTGAAAATCACTTATGCAGAAGATGGTGACAGCATGGAGGTTCTTCAGAAACTGATTCATGATACCCTCTGCGAAGAAGCCAAGAATTGCAGTTGAACCGACATCCTTGCAACAAGGATAGTCCAGCACTAAAATAATGGTACAGTTGATGCAGCAACCAATTCAAACAAACGAGTGTGCGCACAGTATCGTTGTTTTAGTTTTACATAAGGAGTAACAACGATGAAAAAACGTGTATATACCTTATACCGTGTTTCGACCATTGGACAGGTCGAAAAGGATGACATACCCATGCAAAAAGAAGCCTGCCACGAATTTGCAGAACGGCAGGGCTGGGAAATCGTCAAGGAGTTTTCAGAAAAAGGCGTTTCCGGTTTTAAGAAATCTGCAAAAGACCGCGATCAGCTCCAACTGCTTCAGCAGGCTGCTGCTGCCGGAGAGTTTGATGTTCTGCTGGTGTTCATGTTTGACCGTCTGGGTCGGCGTGACGACGAAACGCCCTTTATCGTGGAATGGTTCACGAAGCAAGGGGTCGAGGTCTGGAGCGTAAATGAAGGTCAGCAGCGTTTTGATTCCCATGTCGATAAGCTGATGAACTATATCCGCTACTGGCAAGCATCCGGCGAGAGCATCAAGACCTCTATCCGTACTCGCACCCGTATAGAACAGCTTACAGAAGAAGGTCACTACACTGGCGGTATCGTCGCTTTCGGCTACAAGCGTGTCCAGAAAGGTCGCTTGAACAAAAAGAATCAAGCTGTCTGTGATTTGGAGATTGACGAGGAAGAAGCGGCAATCGTGCGCCTGATCTTTCAGAAGTATGTTTATGAGGGATACGGAGCAAAACGGATCTGCAACTATCTTGTCGAACACAATATTATGGGGCGCAATGGAAAAAACATCCCTAATATTACGATTGGCAGGATGATTCGTAACAAAGGATACACGGGTTATCTTATCAATGGCAACGTTGAAAAAGAATGCCCTGAGTTACGGATCATCGAGCCGGAAGTATTTGAAAAAGCTCAGGAGCTGCGGGATGCCCGCCGCAGAGAGAAGGGAGAGGATGCAGATTCGTACAGTCCTCATGCCTTGCTTTGTGGTAAAGTGTTCTGTGCCCACTGCGGCAATCGTTTGAATATTACCAGCAGCGGGCGCACTCGGCTTCGGGCAGATGGTACTGTCGTAAAAGAAAAGCGTTATCGTTATAGCTGCAACTTTAATGTTCGGCATCCGGGGCAGTGCGATGGACAGTCCGGTTATGGTGTAACAACACTGGACGCAGTTGTAGAAAGCATCGTGTGCATGAAGTTTGAAGAAATTCTGGAGTGCTCCAAGAGCAATCTTCTGGAAGAAATGCGGCGTAAAGATTTGGATGCAGCTAAAAAAGAAACAACTCGTTGGAAAGAGGAAGTCCAGACCAAGGTTGACGAACAGGATGCGTTAAAAAAGGAAATGATTCGTGTCATCCAAGGAACAAGCGGACTCGACCGCGAGATGATTCAGCAGATGGTCAATGAAAACAAGGAAGCACTGCTTACCGCACAGACCAATCTGGCAGACTCGGAAAAGAAATTGAAGGAGATCGAGGAGCAGAACCAGAAGGCTGAACGTAATTGCAGCGATCTGTTCACATGGGCAAGCACCTATAAGGGAGCCAGTTTTGAAAGGCGTCAGGCTATTTTGAAACAGTTTATCAAAGAAGTGCGTGTCGGACGTGACTATAATATCGAGATCGTTCTCAATGTACCGCTGGACGAATTTGAGGAGTTCAAGCGTCATGCAGCATCGGCTGGACGGGGCAAAAATCAGAAAAACAAGTCGCAAAATCCTCAAAAAGTTGGGCGTTGTACATCAAATGCCGGAATCGTTGTTTTAGACAAAACAGCAGGTGAAACCGTAAGCATTGTGCCTAAAAATGCTGCACACGCGATTTTGCGCTGTTAAGACGAATGATGCACGATTTTGCAAAGAAAGACAAAAAGAAACGCCGTATCGTTTAACACGATACGGCGTTTTATGGACTCGAAGGGAGTCGAACCCTCGACCTTTCGGATGCGAACCGAACGCTCTCCCAACTGAGCTACGAGCCCATATTTAAGCCCCCAAAAACCGCTTGGGGGCGCGTGGTATATAACTCCAGATTGTTTAAGGACCGCATGGGCTCCCAGCTGAGCTATAGGCCCATGATGATGACGCTGATAGTGTACCGCGTTTTGGGGCGTTTGTCAAGCGATTTCGGAGAGCGTGAGCGGGGACTTACAAGCGGCCAAGCTGCCAGAAGGCCACGGCGCTGGCGGCGGCTACGTTGAGAGAATCCACCCCATGGGACATGGGGATCTTTACAGTGTAATCGCAGGCGGCGATGGTACTATTGGCCAGCCCATCGCCCTCAGTGCCCAGCACGATGGCAAGTTTCGGCTCGGCGGCAAGGGCGGGGTCGTCGATGCTGACCGAGCGGTCACTCAGCGCCATGGCGGCGGTTTTAAAGCCCAGCGCGTGGAGTTGGGCACTGCCGTTTTCCGGCCAGTCGGCAGGGCAGGTGCCGATCTGCGCCCATGGCACCTGAAACACGGTGCCCATGCTTACCCGCACCGCGCGGCGGCACAGCGGGTCGCAGCAGGAGGGGGTAATGAGTACGGCGTCCATGTTCAGCGCGGCAGCGCTGCGGAAGATGGCACCCACGTTGGTGGAATCCACGATGCCCTCCAGCACAGCCACCCGGCGGGCGTGGGCGCATACCTGCTCCACAGTGCGGGGCGCAGGGCGGCGGAAGGCGCACAGCACGCCCCGAGTCAGCGCAAAGCCGGTAAGCTGTGCCAGCAGCTCCCGGTCGGCAGTATACACCGGCACATCGCCGCAGCGGGTCAAAATCTCCTGTGCCGGGCCGGTGATCTGCTTGCGCTCCATCAGCAGGGAAAGGGGCTGGTATCCGGCGTCCAGCGCCCGGGCGATCACCTTGGGGCTTTCGGCGATAAAGATGCCCTTTTCCGGCTCCAGCCGGTTGCGCAGCTGCGCCTGCGTGAGCCGGGCGTAGACGTCCAGCTCCGGGGCGGTAAGATCGGTGATCTCGTGAATGACAGGCATGGAAAGGCTCCTTTGAAATGAAGTTTTTTCTATTGTAGCACAAGCCGGGACAGAATGCAAAACTCTGGCTGCACACCCGGAACGGCGCGCCCCTTTGGCGGGCAGCCGGTGTTTGAATGCAAGCAGAGGACAGAAAAGGCAAGGAGGAAAAAGATACCGGTTGAATTTACAGGCCAAACGTGATATTCTAAAGCTGACAGACAGGCTGTGCCGGAGAAAAAGCAACGAAAAAACGGCGGTAGATTACCTGAAAGGCTGTCAGAGCAACACTTCTTTAGGATTGTAACGGTTTCTCCTTCTTCATACAATTATACAATAATAAAAGGATAAACAAGGCTGAAAAAGTATGGCCCTTGTAGTAAGGAGGAACTGAAATGGAACGCACATTTTCACCTATGATCCGGCAGTATTCTGCTATTGACGGTTTGCAGCAGGCGTATACACTGGTGTATGCCATGGAGGTAGAGGGCACACAGGGCTGCCGGCTGACCCTGTATCGGATCGGTAGCCAACGGCGGATAGTCAGCCAATATGTTGCGGCGGCGCCGGAGTTCTGTTACCGGATCCTGCGGTACCTGTGTGAAAATGGAGTTCAGCCGGAGATCTGGCAGGATGCGGTCACAGACCTGACAAGCGCCGAGCCGGTAGGCGGGAAAGGCGGCGCGTGGCGTGAACAGTGAGCGAACAGCCCAACTGAAAGTCGCCCTTGCAAGCTATGACCTGAAGGAGCTGCGTGTCCAGAAGCGTTATTTGCAGGAGCAGGGAGCTGCCATTGCCTGCATCTGCTTTTGCAGCGGCGAAAAGCTGCTGGCGCAGCTGCGGCAGGGTGTACATTACGATGCCGTGGTGCTTTGCAGTGAACTGGTGGATATGTCCGCAGAGCAATTTGCCCGGCAGCTGTACCAGTTGAAGGAGCGGCCGCCGCTGCTGGTACAGAGCCATGGCTGTAGCAGCGGCACGGTGCCGCAAAAGCGCCGCGACGGTTACTACTGCGTAGAGGGCACCGAGCTGAAAAGGCTGCTGTGGCAGCTTTACCGGATGCCCGGACAGCGAAACCGGCAGCTGGAGCAGCAGTGCGGCCGATTGTATGCAGCGTGGGGCATCCCGCAGGGGGATGTCAACGCCGGGTATCTTTCCTGCGCTGTCGGTATCGCATGCAGCACCAGCCAGAAGCTGGCGATCCGCAAGGAGATCCTGCAGGCAGTGAGCGAGCAGTTCGAAACATCGGTCACTGCCGTGGAAAGCGGCATTCGCCGGATGGTGGATCAGCTGGAGGAAAAGCAGAACCCTGCGTGGCTGGCGTTTAAAGCCGACACAAGGCTGAACAGCGGCAAGCCCACCACCGGCAAGCTGATCTATGCGGTTCGGGATGTTGTGCAGCGGCAACCCCCCAAAGCTGTGCCGCCCACCCGCCCGTAAGGGCTGCAGCACTTGGAACACTGCCGGTGTTCTTCTGAGAAAATAGCATCGCCGGGGAGGCAGAGCAATGGAGCAGCAAAGGACGGAAAGGCGGTTGATCACGGCAGAACAGCAGAAGCGGATCGAGGAGAACTGCTTCCGCTCGTTGGCGTTGATCGGGCGCAACTGTGAATATCTGGAGCAGCATTTTGGCCGCACCGGTGCAGACGAGCCTACCCGGCAGGCGGTGGCAGATATCAACACCGCTGCCATACAGCTGGACCGCACCCTCAGCGAAGCTATCACCCTGCTGGAGTTTCTGCGCGAGGACACAAAGCCGCAGCTTTACCCCATTGATCTGTGCGAACTTTTGCGGCAGGTGGAGGCACAGGCCGATATGATCCGGGCACAGATCGGGGTGAATATCCGGCTGGACTACGGCGGCGCTGTTTGCTGCGTGATGGCAGACCATAGAGATGCAGAACTGCTGTGTCTGCATCTGCTCTCCAATGCGCTGCGCGCCAGCCAGGAGGGCGGCAGCGTCAGCATTGCACTGCACAGCACGCAGACAGGCTGGCAGCTGACGGTCACCGATGATGGCTGCGGCCTGCCCGGCGAGGATGCGCAGACGGCGCTGGAAAACCGCCGCAGCTTTCTGGGCGGGGCGCAGCTGGGGCTGCTGCTCTGTCAGGAGTGCTGCCGCCGGATGGGCTGGGGCCTGCAGCTGGAGCCTGCGCCGGAAAAGGGCACACGGGCCGTGGTAAGCATTCCGCTGTATGCGGGCGAAAGCCGCCCTGACGGCACGGTGGAGCTGCACACTGAAACGGAGACCGAGCGGGAGCAACGCCGGTATCAGCTGCGTGCCATGCTGGTGCGGGAGATGCGCACCATGCCGGAGCGCGGCGACCCGGAGGAGGATTTTTAATAAGGTAAAAAAGCTGCTGCACAGTGCTTTGTGCAGCAGCTTTTTTTGCGGCAAAACCGACACTTGTTCACAAAAAATTCAGCCTTTTGAGCAAAAAATACTATTTTTTTCGTGTAAAATAGACAACACGGATTGAATGCTGCCCGTGATTGGATTATAATAATAGTGTATGCAAAAACGCATCTGCTATATTTTTTGCTGCGCTCACTGCTTAAAAAATGCGTAGCTGCGCAATGCGTGCTGCTGAAAAGAGAAAGCTGCCGTTGCACGCCTTTGTTGCAAACGGCTGTTTGCCATAGCAGCCGGGGTGTTATGCTCCGGTTATTTGTCCTTAGGAGGGAAAACAAGGTGAGAGTAGGTCTTGACATCGGCAGCACCACCATCAAGTGCGTGGTGCTGGGCGAGCATGATGAACTGCTGTATTCTACATACGAACGACACTATAGTCATATTCTGGAAAAGGCGCAGGAGCTGCTGCGGCGCATTGATGCCGAGCAGCTGCATGGCTGCAAGGCGCTGCTCAGCATCTCCGGTTCTGCCGGTATGGGCTTGGCCGACAGCTGCGGCGTGCCCTTTGTGCAGGAGGTGTTCTCCACCCGCGTGGCGGTCAAGCGCTTTATGCCAAAGACCGACTGCGTCATCGAGCTGGGCGGCGAGGATGCCAAGATCCTGTTTTTGACCAACGGTACCGAGGTGCGAATGAACGGCAGCTGTGCCGGCGGCACCGGTGCCTTCATCGACCAGATGGCTACCCTGCTGAAGATGAGCGCCGATGAGATGAACAAGGCTGCAGAGCAGGCGCAGCGCACCTATACCATCGCCTCCCGCTGCGGCGTGTTTGCCAAAAGCGATGTGCAGCCTTTGATCAATCAGGGCGCCCGCACCGAGGATATCGCCGCCAGCATCTATAAGGCGGTGGTCAACCAGACCATCGCCGGTCTGGCACAGGGACGCCCCATCAAGGGCAATATCCTTTATCTGGGCGGCCCGCTCACCTTCAGCACCGTGCTGCGCAAGAGTTTTGACGAGGCGCTGAACGTGACCGGCACCTGCCCGGAAAACAGCTTGCTGTATGTGGCGCTGGGCGCTGCGTTGTATGCCGACAAGGAATTTGTGCTCACCGAGGTGGCCGCTGCGCTGGACAAGTACGCCGCTACCGCTACCTATGCCAGCGAGCCGCCGCTGTTCGCCAGCAAGGAGGAGTACGAGGCTTTCCACGCACGGCACATGTCCCACAGTGTGCCCCGCGTGGCCTTTAGTGCCCACTGCGGGCCGGTGCATATCGGCATCGACTCCGGCTCTACCACCGTCAAGCTGGTGGTGGTGGACGAAAAGAGCCAGATTTTGTACACCAACTATCAGCCCAACCTTGGCAACCCGCTGCCCCTCATCCGGGAGCAGCTGCTCAAGATCTACAAGGAGCACCCGGGGCTGCAGGTGGCCAGCGTCACCACCACCGGCTACGGCGAGGAGCTGGTAAAGAACGCTTTCCGCTGTGATTACGGTCTGGTGGAAACGGTGGCGCATTTTACCGCTGCCAAGTACTTTATGCCGGACGTGGACTTCATTATTGATATCGGCGGGCAGGACATGAAGTGCTTCAAGATCGAGGATGGCGCCATCAGCAACATCTTCCTGAACGAGGCCTGCTCCTCCGGCTGCGGCAGCTTTTTGCAGACCTTTGCGCAGGCGCTGGGCTATGACGTCAAGGAGTTTGCCGCGCTGGGTCTGTTCGCAGACCGCCCGGTGGACTTGGGCAGCCGCTGCACCGTGTTCATGAACAGCTCGGTCAAGCAGGCGCAGAAGGACGGTGCCAGCATCGAGAATATCTCCGCAGGCCTGTCCATCAGCGTGGTCAAGAACGCGCTGTACAAGGTGATCCGCGCCTCCAGCCCGGAGGAGCTGGGCCGCAAGATCGTGGTGCAGGGAGGTACCTTTTATAATGAAGCTGTGCTTCGCGCCTTTGAAAAAGAGATGGGCGTGGAGGTCATCCGGCCGGACATTGCCGGTCTGATGGGCGCTTACGGCGCTGCCTTGTACGGCCTGCGCCAGAGCCATAAAAACAACCAGACCACCTCTGCCATGATGGACGAGCAGGAACTGGAAAAGTTTGCACAGCAGGTGGTCAGCGTCAAGTGCGGCGGCTGCGGCAACCATTGCCAGCTGACCGTCAACACCTTCGCCGATGGCCGCAAGTTCATCTCCGGCAACCGCTGCGATAAGCCCGTTACCGGCAAGAGCGAGGACAACAGCCTGAACCTGTACGCCTACAAGCAGCAGCTGCTGGCAAGCTACAAGCCTGTGCCCGGCAAGCGCGGTTCTATCGGTATCCCGCTGTGTCTGGGCTTCTACGAGCTGTTGCCCTTCTGGTACGCCTTCTGGACGAGCCTTGGCTTTGCGGTGCACACCAGCCCGGTGTCCACCCGTGGGCTGTATCTGGCCGGACAGGCCACCATCCCCAGCGATACCGCCTGCTTCCCGGCAAAGCTGAGCCATGGCCACATCAAGGCGCTGAGCCAGATGCAGCTGGACGCCATCTTCTACCCCTGCCTGACCTACAATGTGGACGAGGGCTTGGGCGACAACCACTATAACTGCCCGGTGGTGGCCTACTACCCGGAGGTTCTGGCAGGCAACTGCCCGGAGCTGGAAGGCAAAAAGTTCATCTATGATTATGTGGGCATCCACCGCCCCAAGGATTTTGTGCACAAGATGGCAAAGGATGTGCTGCCCAAGTACTTTGGCGGCATCTCCGAGCGGGAGGTGCAGGCCGCAGCCGATGCCGCCTACGCGGAGTACGAGGCACATATGGCTAAGATCCGGGTAAAGGGCAGTGAGATCATCGACGAGGCGCGCCGTCAGGGCAAGCGCATCATCGTGCTGGCAGGCCGCCCCTACCATGTGGACCCGGAGGTCAACCACGGCATCGACCACCTGATCACTCGCCACGGGGCTGCGGTGGTCACCGAGGACAGCATCTCCAACCGGGTGCAGAAGTTCCCCACCAGCGTGCTGAACCAGTGGACCTACCACAGCCGCCTGTATGCCGCCGCCAAATACTGCACCACCCAGAAGGATATGGATCTGGTGCAGCTGGTGTCCTTCGGCTGCGGCGTGGATGCCATTACCACCGACGAGACCCGCGAGATTTTGCAGCGGGGCAACAAGCTGTACACCCAGCTGAAGATCGACGAGATCACGAACCTCGGTGCCGTGAACATCCGTCTGCGCAGCCTGTTTGCCGCACTGGACGAGCGGGACGAGGCCGCCGCAGAAAAGTCAGAATAAAAGAAATCCTGAGATAGGCTGAAGGGCTTCCCCCGGCGGGGGAAGCTTTTGCGGGGACTATCTTGTTTAGAGCAACATAGGAGGAACCTATGGAATATCATTATCCCAAATTTACCCCGGAGATGAAAAAGACCCACACCATCCTCATCCCCAACATGGCCGTGACCCAGTTCCGGCTTATGGAGTACGCACTGCGCTGCGAAGGCTATAAGTGTGAGCTGCTGGGCAACTGCGGCAGTGCCGTGGCACAGCTGGGGCTGAAGTATGTCCACAACGATACCTGCTACCCGGCGCTGCTGGTCATCGGCCAGTTTCTGGATGCGCTGAACAGCGGCAAGTATGATCTGGAGCACACTGCCTTGCTGATCACCCAGACCGGCGGCGGCTGCCGTGCCTCCAACTACATCCATCTGCTGCGCAAGGCGCTGGTCAAGGCCGGTTACCCGCAGATCCCGGTGGCAAGCCTGAACTTTTCCGGTCTGGAAAAGGACAGCGGCTTCCAGATGACCCTCCCGCTGGCGCGCAAGTGTATCGCCTGCATCTTCTACGGCGATATGCTGTGTGCGCTGCGCAATCAGGTGGCTCCCTACGAGAACGAAAAGGGGGCCGCCGACCGCATGGTGGATCGCTGGATCGCCCGTCTTGGCCGTGCCTTGCTGGCCGGGAAAGGCTTTACTTCCCGGGAAATGAAGCACACCTTCCCGCTCATCGCAAAGGAATTTGCCACCATCCCGGTCACCCGGGTACCCAAGGTCAAGGTGGGTGTTGTGGGCGAGATCTACGTCAAGTACAGCCCGCTGGGCAACAATGACCTGCAAAAATTCCTGGAAAGTCAGGACTGCGAGGTGAACTTCCCCGGTCTGATGGGCTTTGTGCAGTACTGCGCCTTCAACATGGGCGAGGATCATGTGCTGTACGGCGGCAAGCTGGCTGTAAAGGTAGGCACCGATCAGTTCCTCAACTGGTTGGACAGCGTGGAACGCGTCATGCTCAAGGCAGAGACGGACGCCGGGTTCTATGCGCCGGGCCCCTTCAAGGAGCTGGTGAAAAAGCCCAAGGGGGTCATCTCGCTGGGCGCAAAAATGGGTGAGGGCTGGCTGCTGACCGCCGAGATGATCGAGCTGGTGCAGGGCGGCTACGGCAACATCGTGTGTGCGCAGCCCTTTGGCTGCCTGCCCAACCATATCGTGGGCAAGGGCATGGTGAACAAGATCCGTGCGCTGTACCCCAGTGCCAACATCACCCCCATCGACTACGACCCCAGTGCTACCCGGGTCAATCAGGAAAACCGCATCAAGCTGATGCTGGCTGTGGCCAAGGAGCGGCTGAACGCCCCCGCAGAAGCCCAGCCGCTTACGGCAGAGCAGCTTGCCGGTGGTGCCCCTCAGGTCGGCGTCACTGTGTAACAAAAGCAAATACGATAAAAACAGGGGAGCCGCTGCACGGCATTTTTACGCAGCAGCTCCCTTTTTGCAGGAAAGGAACCGCTATGGAAAAGCCCGCAGCTGCCTATTATCATCTGCCCGGCCTGTTCGAGTTTTACGAGCTGTACCGCCGCTTTTTGCCGCTGTACCGGGAGCACCGGGAATATTTTTACGATTGGTGCACCATCGGCTCCATCTACGGCGCACCGGCGGGCTGCATCTGGGGCGGGGGACGCATCTCCTGCGGCGGGGCAGCTGCGCGCGAGGTACTGGCGCTGCTGCGGGAATACGGCATCTCCGGGCGGCTGACCTTCAGCAACTCCCTGCTGCGGGCTGAGCACCTTGCCGACCCGCAGTGCAACGCCTTGTGTGAACAGTTTGCAAAAAGCGGCAGTGTGCCAAACGGCGTGATCGTCCATTCTGATTTGCTGGCGGACTATCTGCGGCAGCGCTGGCCGGAGTTGTATCTGGTGTCCTCCACCACCAAGGTGCTCACGGAGTTTGCGGAGCTGCGGCAGGAATTGGCAAAGCCGCAGTTCCGGTATGTGGTGCCGGATTTCCGGCTGAACCCGGCACTGGAGCAGCTGCGCACCCTGCCGCCGGAGCAAAAAGCCAAGGTGGAATTTTTGTGCAACGAGTGCTGCTGGTTCGGCTGCACCGAGCGCAAGCGCTGCTACGAGACAGTCAGCCGTCAGAATCTGGGCGAGGACTGCCCGGACCACCGCTGCGCCGCCCCGGATGCCGCCGAGGGCTACCGCTTTTCCAAGGCGATGCGCAGCCCCGGGTTTATCGGGACGGAGGACATCCGGCAGCGGTATCTGCCCGCAGGTTTTTCCCAGTTCAAGATAGAGGGCAGGGGGCTTGGCAGCGCATTGGTGCTGGAATTTCTGCTTTATTACATGACAAAGCCGGAATACCAGCTGCAGGTGCGGGAGGCAATCTATCTGGACAATATGCTGGATCTTTTTTAAGAAAAATGCACCGGGCAGATCGCTTTTTGCCCGGTGCTGCTTTTTACCGGCGGGATTTGCACAGGAAAACTTTCTTTTCCCTCCAAAGCGTGTTACAATAAACAGGAAATTATTTTTAGAAGCTGTTTTTGAAAATGGTGTGCAGTACTTGGGAAAACGGCTTATAGGAGCAGTGCATGGAAACAACGCAAAAACAGATCGTACTGGGCATTCTGGCCCATGTGGACTCCGGCAAGACCACCCTCTCCGAGGCCATGCTCTACCGCGCCGGTGCCATCCGCAAGCTGGGGCGGGTAGACCACGGAGATGCCTTTCTGGACACCGACAGCTTGGAAAAAGCGCGCGGCATCACCATCTTTTCCAAACAGGCGCTGCTTACGGCGGGCAATACGGATATCACCCTGCTGGATACCCCCGGCCATGTGGATTTTTCTACCGAGACCGAGCGCACCTTGCAGGTGCTGGACTACGCCGTGCTGATGGTCAGCGGAACGGACGGCGTGCAAAGCCATACCGAAACGCTGTGGCGGCTGCTGCGGCGCTACCATGTGCCCACTTTTGTATTCGTGAACAAGATGGACCTGCCCGGCATGACCCGGGAACAGTTACTCAGTCAGCTGAATCACCGCCTTGGCGAGGGTTTTGTGGATTTTGGCGCAGAGCCTGCCGCCCGCAACGAAGCACTGGCGCTGTGCGATGAGCAGCTGATGGAAAAAATGCTGGATGCAGGCACCCTGACGGATGCGGACATTATCCCCGCAGTTGCCCGGCGGCACGTTTTTCCGTGCTGGTTCGGGGCGGCGCTGCGGCTGGACGGGGTGGATGCACTTCTGGAGGGGCTTGACCGCTACACCCGCCCCGCCCCGGCGCTGCAGGCCTTTGGCGCAAGGGTGTTCAAGGTATCACAGGACGAGCAGGGGGCACGCCTGACATGGCTGCGGGTTACCGGCGGGGAGCTGAAGGTAAAGGCTCTGCTCACCGGCGAAGCAGACGGCGAGCCGTGGGCAGAAAAAGCGAACCAGCTGCGGCTGTACTCCGGCGCAAAATATACCCTGACCGAGGCTATCGGCCCGGGACAGGTATGCGCCGTGACCGGCCTGACCCATGCAAAGCCCGGTGCCGGGCTTGGGGCAGAGAGGGATAGCGATGTGCCGGTGCTGGAACCGGTGCTCAGCTATCAGGTGCTGCTGCCGGAGGGCGCAGACGTACACGCTGCACTGGCAAAGCTGCACCGGCTGGAAGAGGAAGAACCGCAGCTTCATGTGGTGTGGAACGAGACACTGGGCGAAATTCATGTGCAGCTGATGGGTGAGGTACAGCTGGAAGTGCTGCGCAGTTTGCTGGCCGAGCGGTTCGGGCTGGAGGTATCCTTTGGCCCGGGCGGCATTTTGTATAAGGAGACCATCACTGAGCCGATGGAAGGTGTGGGACATTACGAGCCGCTGCGCCACTATGCCGAGGTGCATCTGCTGCTGGAACCGCTGCCCCGGGGCAGCGGGATGCAGTTTGCCGCCGACTGCCGGGAAGAGGTGCTGGATAAAAACTGGCAGCGGCTGGTGCTGACCCATCTGGAAGAAAAGCAGCACCTTGGCGTTTTGACCGGCGCACCGCTGACGGATGTAAAGATCACTCTGCTTACCGGCAAAGCACACCTAAAGCACACTGAGGGCGGCGATTTCCGGCAGGCCACCTACCGCGCCGTGCGGCAGGGGCTGATGCTGGCCAAAAGCCAGCTGTTAGAGCCGTGGTATGCCTTCCGGCTGGAGGTGCCGGTGGAGAATATCGGCCGCGCCATGAGCGATATCCAGCGCATGGAGGGCAGTTTTGATCCGCCGGAAAGCGGCGCGGAGACCGCCACCCTGACCGGCTTTGCACCGGTGTCTACCATGCGCAGCTACCCCATGGAGGTGGTCAGCTACACCCGGGGCAGGGGACGTTTGAGCCTGACGCTGGACGGCTACCGCCCCTGTCACAATGCACAGGAGGTCATTGCAGAAACCGGCTACCAGCCGGAGCATGATCTGGATAACCCCGCAGACTCCGTGTTTTGCGCCCATGGTGCTGGCTTTGTGGTGCCGTGGAGCGAGGTGCGCAGCCACATGCACGTTGAAAGCGGCTGGGGCAAGGCAAAGCCCGCCCGCCCGGAGGTGCAGGCTGCGCCCCAGCGCCGCGCCATGGCCTACCGCGCCACGCTGGAGGAGGACGCCGAACTGCTCAAAATTTTTGAGCGCACCTACGGCCCCATCAAGCGGGACCCGCTGGCGGCCTTCCGTCCGGTGCAAAAGACCGAACGCCCGGATTTTGACGCAGAGCAGTGGGAAATTGCTCCGGAGTATCTGCTGGTGGACGGCTACAACATCATCTTTGCGTGGGACGAGTTGAACGCGCTGGCGAAGGAAAGCTTGGACGCCGCCCGCCGCAAGCTGATGGATATCCTGTGCAACTATCAGGGCTACCAGAAATGCGTGCTCATCTTGGTATTTGATGCCTACCGCGTGCCCGGCAGCCCCGGCGCCATCGAGCAGTACCACAACATCCATGTGGTCTATACCAAGGAGGCCGAGACCGCCGATATGTTCATCGAGCGGGTCACCCATGAGATCGGCAAAAGCCGCCGCGTCCGCGTGGCGACCTCAGACGGCATGGAGCAGGTCATCATCCTTGGTCACGGCGCGCTGCGCGTGTCCGCCCGGATGTTTCACGAGGAAGTGCAGAACGTGGAAAAACAGATCCGCGCCCTTGTGCAGGGACAGGCATAAAAGTTATCCCGAAAAAATTCCTCTCTTGTGAAAAAGTCGGTTTGGAAAATCCGCAGATTTTCCAAACCAACAATCTTAAAATAATGATTCTGCTAGAAATGCCCAGCAACCCGATAAGCGGAGGGCATTCAAATCGTTCTCTGGAGGTGTCCCATGGCTGTGGAAATTACCGAAGACTTTGTCTGGCAAAGCATCCCGCGCCGTGCCCGGGACAGCCATAAGGGCACCTTTGGCAGCGTGCTGGCAGTGGCGGGCAGTGCCTTTTACCGGGGCGCTGCCCTGCTGGCAGCCGAGGGTGCACTGCGCACCGGGGCGGGCATCGTCACCCTTGCCAGTGTGGAGCCGGTGGTCAGCGCTGCCGTCACCCGCCTGCCGGAGTGCTGCCTGTGCCCCTGTAAGGAAGGCGCACAGGGCGGAATTGCGCCGGAAAATGTGCCGCTGCTCCGGCGGCAGAGGGCTACCGTGCTGCTGCTGGGCCCCGGCCTTGGCGGCACAGCGCAAAGCGCCGCCCGGGCCGCCGAGACCCGCACGCTGGTGCAGCAGCTGCTGCCCGGCTTTGCGGGTGCTGCGGTGCTGGACGCAGACGGTCTGAACGCCGCCGCCCAGCTGCTGGCAGAGGGTAAGCCCTTCCCGCACCCGGCGGGGGAGTTGGTAGTCACCCCGCACCCCGGCGAGATGGCGCGCCTGACCGGCCTTTCGGCAGCAGAGCTTGCCGCCGACCGGGAGGGCATTGCCCTGCGCTATGCCAAGGCGTGGAACGCCGAGGTGGTGCTGAAGGGTGCACGCACTGTGGTGGCAAGCCCGGATGGGCGTGCGTGTGTGAACCCCACCGGCAATCCGGGACTTGCCCGGGGCGGCAGCGGGGATGTACTGGCGGGGATGCTGGCGGCGCTGCTGGCCTGCGGTCTGCCCGCCTACCAAGCTGCTGCCTGTGCGGTATATCTGCACGGTGCCGCCGCCGACCGCGCCGCCGCAAAGCGCGGCGAGTACGGAATGCTGCCGCACGATATCCTGCCGGAGCTGGGCGCACTGTTTGCGGAAAACCAGAGATAAACGAGAAGAGGCAGCTGCACAAAACGCCGTGCAGTTGCCTCATTTTTGCTATAATTTGTGGCTCAGAAACGTTTTAAATCACCGGAACTGGCCGAGATATTCCTCCACGGAGCGGGTCATCTCTTTGGAGAAATCGGAGTTATACTTGCGGTTGCAGAAGGCGGTGCACCACTGGTCAAAGGGGGCGTTTCCGGCTTTGTAGCCGAAGGTGTCCCTCAACTCTGCGCTGTCCATGGTGCGGTAACCGTTTTCGTGCACGATGTGCTCCATGGCGCAGCGCTGGGGCTTTACGCGCTCTTTCTGCTGCTGGGTGGGCCAGCCGAACACCAGCATCACCGCCGGGAACACATAGTCCGGCAGGTGCAGCAGGCTGCGCTGGGTGTCGCAGTTTTCCATGATATCTCCGATGTAGCACGAGCCGATGCCAAAGCTTTCGGCGGCGACTACGGCGTTCTGGGCAGCAATGGCGGTATCGGTGACTGCCAGCATCAAATCGCCCACACCCGGAGTGCGGGGTGTGCAGCCGGCCTCTAAGTAGGCGTCGTACCACTTTTTGCAGTCGGCGCAGAACACCAGCACCAGCGGTGCTTTGGCAATAAAGGGCTGGTGGTCACAGCTTTCGGCCAGCGCCTCTTTCAGTGCCGGGTCGGTGATGTCTAAAATGGTATACAGCTGCTGACAGCCCGCAGAGGGCGCCTGTGCGGCAGCTTCCAAGATGGCCTGCTTCATCTCGGCAGGGATGGGCTTTTCTTCATACACCCGCACCGACTTGCGGTCGAACAGGCTTTGCAGGATACGGTTGCGCTCGGTCATGGGAACACCTCCGATGTTGTGTTTATTCATAGTCGATGGGCAGGGTGGGCAGGCCGTTCAGTTCCAGCCCGGCGGTGTGCCCGGCAATGTACTGGTAGTAGCCCTGTGCGGCGATCATCGCGCCGTTGTCGCCGCAGAACTTCAGCTCCGGCAGGTAGACCTTGGCACCCAGCTTCTGGGCACCGTCATTTACCAGTTGGCGCAGACGGCCGTTAGCGGCTACGCCGCCGGCAAGGCACACCTGCTTTGCCCCGGTATCGGCAGCAGCCAGCAGCAGCTTTTCGGCCAGAATGCCCGCAATGCGCTCCTGAAAGCTGGCAGCAAGGTCGGGTACATTCACTTCCTCGCCCTTCATCTGCGCCTTGTTCACCTCGTTGAGCACGGCGGTCTTTAAGCCGGAAAAGCTCACGTTGTACTTGCCCTCCACATGGGGCACCGGCAGGCGGTAAGCCTTGGGGTCGCCGGTCTTTGCGGCGGCGGCTACGCTGGGGCCGCCGGGGTAGGGCAGACCCAGTGTGCGGGCCACCTTGTCAAAGGCTTCGCCCGCAGCATCGTCTACGGTATGGCCCAGAATGTGGTAGTGGGTGTAGTCCTGCACCTCCACGATGTGGCTGTGCCCGCCGGACGCCACCAGACACAAAAAGGGCGGCTTGAGCTCCGGGTGGGTCAGGTAGAGCGCAGCGATGTGTCCCCGCAGATGGTGCACCGGCACCAGCGGCTTGCCTGCCGAGTAGGCCAGACCCTTGGCAAAGTTCACGCCCACCAGCACTGCGCCGATGAGCCCCGGCGCAAAGGTGACAGCCACGGCGTCCACATCGTCTATGGTCTTGCCTGCGTCCAGCAGGGCTTTTTTGACCGTAGCACTGATAAACTCGCAGTGGCGGCGGCTGGCGATCTCCGGCACAACGCCGCCGTACAGCGCCTGCTCCTTGACGCTGGTGGAGATGACGTTGCTCAGCAGGTGCCGTCCGTCCTCCACCAGTGCAGCGGCAGTTTCGTCACAGGTAGACTCGATTCCGAGAATGATCATTTTAGTGTGCCTCCAGCCAGTTTTTGCCTGCGTGCACATCGGTGCTCAGGGGCACCGCGTACTGCACGCAGCCTTCCATTTCCTCCCGCAGGATGCGGGCAGCCTGCTCGGCCTCCGCCTCCGGGGCCTCCACGATCAGTTCATCGTGGACGGTCAGGATCAGGCGGCTTGCCATCTTTTCGTCCCGCAGGCGCTTCCACACCCGCACCATGGCCAGCTTGATCACGTCCGCAGCGGTGCCCTGAATGGGGGTGTTGCGGGCCATGCGCTCGCCGCTGGCGCGCACGTTGAAGTTGGTGCTGGCCAGCTCCGGCAGGGTGCGGCGGCGGCCGAACAGGGTGGACACATAGCCGTTTGCCTTTGCGTCCGCGATGGTCTTGTCCATATAGCCGCTCACGCTGGGAAAAGCCGCCAGATAGTTCTTGAGGAATGCATCGGCCTCCTTCACGGTCACGCCGATATCCTTGGAAAGGCTGTACGCGCCCTTGCCGTACATGATGCCGAAGTTGATGGCCTTGGCCGAGGAGCGCAGCCGGGGCGTCACCTCGCTCTGCGGAATGCCGTAGATTTTGGCGGCGGTGCTGCGGTGGATGTCCTCGCCGTTCAAAAAGGCCTGCTGCATGTGCTCGTCCCCGGTGATGTGCGCCAAGATGCGCAGCTCGATCTGGCTGTAATCCGCGTCCACCAGCACACAGCCCGGCTTTGCAACAAAGTAGGCGCGCAGCTGGCTGCCCAGCTCGGTGCGGATGGGGATATTCTGCAGATTGGGGTTATCGGAGGAGAGCCGTCCGGTGCGGGCTTCGGTCTGGTTGAAGGTGGAGTGGATGCGCCCATCCTCACCGATGACTTTGAGCAGACCCTCCACATAGGTGGAGTTCAGTTTCTGGTAGGCGCGGTACTGCAAAACGTCCTCCACCAGCGGGTACTCGCGCAGACTTTCCAGCGTTTCGGCATCGGTAGACCAGCCGCGCTGGGTCTTTTTGCCGTGGGGCAGACCCATGGTGTCGAACAGCATCTCGCCCAGCTGTTTGGGGCTGTTGGGGTTGAAGGTAGCGCTGCCGGTCTCCATGTGGATGCGGGTCAGCACCTGTTCCAGTTCCTCCCGCAGCTTTACGCCGAACTGCTCGATGCCGTCCTTATCCACCAGCACGCCGGTGCGGGTCATGTCGGCCAGCACCTGTGCCAGCGGGAACTCGATCTCGTTGTACAACGCATCCTCGCCGCAGGCGGTAATCTCGGCTTTCATCCGGGCAAACAGGTCGGCCAGCCGTCCGGCGTCCGGGTAATCGGTGCAGGTAAAGGCGGCAGCGGCTTTGTAGGCGGGGATCAGCTCGCTGATCTGATATTTGGAGGCAGAGGCGTCCAGCAGATAGGCAGCCAGCTTGCCGTCCCAGACGATGCTGCTGCCCCAGCCGCCGGCAGCCATGGCCTTGGCGTACAGGGGCGCGGAGTTGAACACATCCAGCGTCACATCCGCATTGTCCAGCAGCCGCACCAGGTCGGCATCTTCCAGCGGATAGACGGTGGTGTCCTGCACGGCGTACCAGCTTTCCGGCTGCAATACCACGTTGCGGGTGCCCTGCTTGCCGGTAACGGCGGGGCGGGCAGCCACCAGATAATGCCCGGCGGGGGTCAGGGGCAGGGGAGCGAGCTCTGCTTCCGGCAGCTCTACAGCCTCTTCCTCAGCAGCGGCTTCCGGCGCTACGCCGTCCAGCCCGAACCGGGGGATCAGGGAGTGGATCTCCAGCTCCTGCAAAAGCCGCACGGCGGCGGGTTTGTTGCCCTCGCCCACGGTGTAGGAACCTTCGGCGGTGTCGATGGGGGCATCGGTGCGGATGGTGCCCAGCGTGTGGCTCAGCTCGGCCATGGGCTTATCCTCCAACAAGTGCTCCCGCTGCTTGGGCTTGATGCGCTTGTCGTCAATGTTCTGGTACACGCCCTCCAGCGAGCCGAAGGCCTGCACCAGCGAGAGGGCGGTCTTTTCGCCGATGCCCTTCACGCCGGGGATGTTATCCGAGGTATCGCCCATCAGGCTCTTCACCTCGATAAGCTGCTTGGGCGCAAGGCCGTATTTTTCCTGAATGGCGTCCTCGTCCATCACCACGGTCTTGCTGCGCCCCATTACGGTGGCAGCAAGCAACACGGTGGTGCTCTCGCTCACCAGCTGCAGGCTGTCCCGGTCTCCGGTGGCAAGGAAACAGTCGTCCTTCCGGGCGGCGCAGGCAGCAGCCAGTGTACCCAGAATATCGTCCGCCTCCCAGCCCTCGGCGGTAACGGTGCGGTAGCCAAGGTCTGCCAGCAGCTGCTTGAGCACCGGCATCTGCTGTGCCAGTTCCTCGGGCATGGCGTGGCGGGTGGCCTTGTAGCCATCGTACATTTTATGCCGGAAGGTGGGAGCTTTCAGATCAAAAGCCACAGCCACCTCGTCCGGCTGGCACTCCTTGAGCAGGGAGAGCAGAATGTTCAAAAAGCCATAGATGGCGTTGGTGTAACGTCCGTCCTTGGTGGTCAGCAGCTTGATGCCGTAAAAAGCGCGGTTGGCAATGCTGTTGCCGTCAATGACCAGTAAACGCATAATGCAGTTCCTCCGTTGCGTAATCTCACATCTTATAGTATAGCACAAAACTGTACCGCGCGGGAGCTTTTTGCGCAAAAAAGAGAAGTGGTTGCTTTTCGTGATGCCGTCTCTCGTAAAAATGCGATTGTCACGGCTCGTAAGCCGTGACAATCGCATAATTTATAATGTTCTTCCGCTGCTCATGCCCGGAGCAAAGCGGAGGGCATTTCAAATCGCCCTGCCGCAAAAAAAGCTGCCGCACAAGCTGTGCAGCAGCCTTACCGATGCCGGGCTTACTCCTCGATGCGGATGGCGCTTACCGGGCAGCTCTGGGCTGCGGTAACGGCCTGCGGCACCTCCTCCGGCGGGATGGGGCCGGGCTCTGCCACAGCCAGAACCCCCTCCATGCGGAACACTGCGGGGCACAGCCCGGCGCACTGGGTACAGCCGATGCACAGTTCAGGGTCTACGAATGCGTTCATGCAAACACCTCCTTTGCGGAAAGCATTGCCCGTTTTGCCGCAAATTATGCCTATGCAAGCGGTTTACGGTGTGGTACAATAAGACCGCCGGGAACCGGCAGGAGGAGATAAGATGAATATCCAGATCTTTGGCACGAGCAAGTGCTTTGATACAAAAAAGGCGCAGCGCTATTTCAAGGAGCGCGGCATTAAATTCCAGATGATCGACCTGAAGGAAAAGGGCATGAGCCGGGGCGAGTTTGATAACGTGGCGCGCGCCTTGGGCGGCTGGGAAGCGCTGGTAAATCCGGCAGCAAAGGATAAGCAGACCCTTGCGCTGCTGGATGCACTGGTGGACTGGCAGAAAGAGGATAAGCTGTTTGAAAATCAGCAGCTGTTCAAGACCCCCATCGTGCGCAACGGACGCAAGGCTACCGTGGGCTACCAGCCCGAAATATGGAAGGACTGGGAATAAAAAGCCTGCTTTCACAAAAAAACCACCGGTACAGGTTTTGCACTCTGCGGCCGGATGTGGTATACTGTTGGGTAGACTAAAAACTTTGGGAGACTCAGACCAATGAAAAATACGATCACCCCGGAAGAACACGCCCGGATCAAGCGCCGCCGCTGGCGGCAGACCTTGGGTCTGCTGATCACGGTGCTGGTGCTCATCGGGTTTATTACGGTGCTGCGGGCCGGTGTGGGCCTTGTGGCAAACCTGTTTGACGATACCGCACAAAAGCAGGAATACGAGGACAAGCTGGAAGGCCTGGTACTGTTTGACCCCATGCCCTTTGACGGCATTGAGAACATCGACGACCTGACCCTGCGGGAAGCAGCCGTGTGGGGCTGTGTGTACAGTATTCAGGAGACGCAGGGCGGCTTTGAGAACTACAATACTGACCCCGAGACCGAGCAGCTGCTGCTGCCCTCGGTGGAAGTGGACGCCTATCTGGCAAAGCTGTTGGGCCCCGGCTTCAAGCTGACCCACCGCAGCTTTGATATGGAGGATATGACCGTCGAGTTTGACGAGACCACCCAGTGCTACAAGATCCCCATTACCGGCACGGTGGGCTACTACCGCGCCACCGTGGTCAAGCTGTTCAAACGCAGCGGAAAACTGCACGTTACCGTGGGCTACATCCCCACCGCCAGCGCAGATGACAGCATCATCAACCCCTCCTCGGACACCCCCACCAAATATATGGACTACCTGTTCGAGCGCCAGAGCGGCAGCTGGTATCTGACCGGCCTGACCGAGAGTGAGACGAAACCCGAAAGCGCCGCAAGCTCTGCGGCCGCGCAGTCGGAGCCTATGGCAGAAAGCGATGTGCAGGACGCCATTCTGGCCACTGCCGGAGATTCCGCTGCGGCAGATTCGGCTGCCGCCTCGGCTGTCCAGCCGGAAGCGCAGGCAGAAACGGGCGCTGACAGCGCCGTGGCAGAAGCCCCCGCCGCTGAGGATGCCGCCAGTACTGCAGCGTAAAATGTAAATATAAAAGGGACCGTTGCACAGCCTTGTGCAGCGGTCCCTTTTATGGTGGAAGGACTATTTATAATTTGCGCCCCGGGAAAATCTGCGGATTTTCCCGGGGCGCTTTTTCACAGCAGGAACACAGAGGAAAACGGTTTCCTGCCTGTGAGTTATTTCAAATCAAACCGTACCACCACCAGCCGATACCACAGGTAGGGCACCATGTTCCAGATCATCCACAGTTCCATCAGGATGTAGTTGGGCAGGTCTTTCAGGCGGAAGGGACGCTTGTCCAGCTTGCCCGCTTTGAGCAGGGCAAAGGCCTCGTGCATGCCCTTATCCCAAGCCTCGCCAAAGCCCTGCTTGTGGAACTTGTAGCACTTGAGCAGATAGCCCAGCGCCAGCGGGATAAAGTTGAGTACCAGCATCAGCAACGGTTCGTTTTTGAGTGGCAGCAGAATGCTGTTGCGGCCGCTCTGCTGGCTTTTAAAGGCGTTGTAGCGCA
>ERZ1034901.311-NODE-311-length-40188-cov-15.432811_pt1 | contig 40188 bp, 34 predicted proteins | sample MGYA00520628_ERZ1034901 | MGnify/ENA primary metagenome ERZ1034901 (study PRJEB33766, sample SAMN09781783) | gut metagenome | biome: gut microbiome | host: Homo sapiens | place: Madagascar | study: EMG produced TPA metagenomics assembly of the PRJNA485056 data...
ATGCGATGTCATCGCGCATTTCGTGCAGCGGAAAACGTTTAGATTCCGCGATAGTGGAAATAGATTTCGCACCAAAACGTGAATCGAGTAGTTCTGACCTTAAATCCGTTACTTGCTTCTTATCCATTTCAAACTCCTTAAAATGATTGGATCGCATTAAAAAAAGTAGGATTTATCGATAAAGTAAGCAAGCGTAATGGCTTGGGTTTTAAATAACAAAATCCTAACCGATTTTTGATTTTCGGAATAAGTGCAGTATATTTTTCATAATTAATTACAATGAGATACAACAGTTTCCGATAAGGGGTTTTGAGTGATATTTTGTTATTTTTCTGTGATTTTACTACGCGCCATGATTATCACATAAAAATCAGCTCGTAAAATATCATTATTCGCTCGTCATTAATTTATGAAAGCGATGGATAAGATTGTCAAATAACAAAGGTTATTACTGAAATCTCTGCCAACCATGCTGGCGGGTGAGGTTTTTATTCCTTCAGCAATCGTCCAGTATAGATGTATGCAGATAATGACTATGCGAAAAATTAAGTAATGTCTATCGCGAGTGATTAAGATATTTCCTAATCGAAGAACACATGACTATAAATGAGGATTGGCATACCACCGAAGGCTTATTGACTTATTTTGACTGAAATGCCTTTCCGCTATAAAAGGCCAGTAACGATACCTAAACAATCCAATTCTAAATAACCAGGTAACCATAATTTAGTCAGCATCCAATAGAACTCGCCCCTTTATATTAGCTCTTGCACAAAAAGCTAAATTCATATTTACAAACAAAAATATAATCCCGGCCCTGTCACCAGACGAGTTATTGCAACCACTGAATATTCAGGGTGGCGATGCGCTTTCTTTCATAAAGGTATTTCCTTTTCTGCGGAAAAGGAAACCGGGAAATACCCGGTTTTTCTGACAAGCAAACATTTTATTTGCGTTTGCTTATGTTCGTTAATTCGTTCATCAGGAAATTATCTCAATGTCACGTTTTAAAAAAGCTAATAAACAACCACGCTTTCGTTATTCAGCCCTGGCTCACTGCGTGGCGTGGGCAAACATCTCTATTCAGGTTCTTTTTCCACTGGCTGTCACCTTTACGCCGACAATGACGGCGCGAGCGGCTCTGCCTCGTCTAAGTACGGAAAATACTGCGGTTGCGACTGACAATAATGCAGAAAAAAATATCGCGTCGTTTGCCGCGAATGCCGGTAAATTTTTAAGCAGTCAGCCGGATAGCGATGCGACACGCAATTTTGTTACCGGAATGGCCACAGCTAAGGCTACCCAGGAAATCCAGGAGTGGCTTGGAAAATATGGTACGGCGCGTGTCAAATTGAATGTCGATAAAGATTTCTCGCTGAAGGACTCTTCGCTGGAAATGCTTTATCCGATTTATGATACGCCTTCAGATATGCTGTTCACTCAGGGGGCAATACATCGTACCGACGATCGTACTCAGTCAAATATTGGTTTCGGCTGGCGTCATTTTTCAGGCAATGACTGGATGGCGGGGCTGAACACATTTATCGATCATGATTTATCCCGTAGTCATACCCGTATTGGCGTTGGTGCGGAATACTGGCGCGATTATCTGAAACTGAGTGCCAATGGTTATATTCGGGCTTCTGGCTGGAAAAAATCGCCGGATATTGAGGATTATCAAGAGCGTCCGGCTAATGGTTGGGATATCCGCGCAGAGGGATATTTACCGGCATGGCCGCAGCTTGGCGCAAGCCTGATGTATGAACAATATTATGGCGATGAGGTAGGGCTGTTTGGTAAAGATAAGCGCCAGAAAGACCCACATGCCATTTCTGCTGAGGTGAACTATACGCCAGTGCCTCTTCTGACACTGAGTGCAGAGCACAAGCAGGGCAAGAGCGGTCAGAATGACACTCGCTTTGGCCTGGAAGTTAACTACCGGTTTGGCGAGCCTCTGGAGAAACAACTCGATACGGATAGCATTCGCGAGCGTCGGGTACTCGCAGGCAGCCGTTATGATCTGGTTGAACGTAATAACAATATTGTTCTTGAGTATCGCAAAGCTGAGGTGATCCGTATTGCTCTGCCTGATCGTATTGAAGGTAAGGGCGGACAGACGGTTTCGCTTGGTCTTGTAGTCAGCAAAGCAACTCACGGTCTGAAAAATGTGCAATGGGAAGCGCCGTCCTTGCTGGCTGCAGGCGGTAAAATTACCGGTCAGGGTAACCAGTGGCAAGTGACGCTCCCGGCTTATCAGGCAGGCAAAGACAATTATTACGCAATTTCTGCGGTCGCATACGATAACAAAGGCAATGCCTCAAAACGCGTACAGACTGAGGTGGTTATCACCGGAGCAGGTATGAGCGCCGATCGTACTACGTTAACGCTTGACGGTCAGAGCCGTATCCAAATGCTTGCTAACGGGAGTGCGCAAAAGCCGCTGGTTCTGTCTCTGCGAGACGCCGAAGGGCAGCCAATCACGGGTATGAAAGATCAGATCAAAACGGAACTGACGTTTAAACCTGCCGGAAACATCGTAACGCGGGGCATTAAGTCTGCTAAATCACAAGCGCAACCAACTCTGGGGGAGATCACCGAAACAGAAGCCGGGGTGTACCAGTCGGTCTTCACCACCGGTACGCAATCAGGTGAAGCAACCATTACGGTGAGCGTTGATGGCATGAGCAAAACCGTCACTGCTGAACTGCGTGCCACTATGATGGATGTGACAAAATCGACTCTGAGCGTGAATGAGCCGTCAGGTGACGTGGTTGCCAATGGTCAGCAATCCTACACGTTGACGCTTACTGCCGTGGATACCGATGGCAACCCTGTGACGGGAGAAGCCAGCCGCCTGCGATTTGTTCCACAGGACAGCAATGGCGTTACCATTGGCAGCATTTCGGAGATAAACCCAGGGGTTTACAGCGCCACGGTTTCTTCGACCCGCGCCGGAAACATTGTTGTGCGTGCTTTTAGCGAGCAGTATCAGTTGGGAACGTTACAACAAACGCTGAAGTTTGTCGCCGGACCGCTTGATACAGCGCATTCAACCATCACCCTGAACCCGGATAAACCGGTAGTTGGTGGCACGCTTACAGCTATCTGGGCAGCAAAAGATGCCTATGACAACCCGGTGACCGGTCTCACTCCAGATACACCGTCATTAACGGGGACTGCCGCTGCGGGTTCTTCCGTTTCAGGCTGGACGGATAATGGCGACGGGACGTGGACTGCGCAGATTTCTCTGGGTACTACGGCGGGTGAATTAATTGTTATGCCGAAGATCAACGGTCAGGATGCTGCAGCTAATGCGGCGAAAGTGACTGTGGTAGCTGATGCTTTATCTTCAGGCCAGTCGAAAGTATCCGTTGCAGCGGATCGCGTAAAAGCAGGGGAAAGCACGACTGTGACGCTTGTGGCAAAAGATGCGCATGGTAACGCAATCAGCGGTCTTTCCCTGTCGACAAGTCTGACGGGAGCTGCGTCTGAAGGGGCGAGCGTTTCCAGTTGGACTGAGAAAGGTGACGGTTCCTATGTTGCTACGCTGACCACCGGCGGAAAGACGGGTGATCTTCACATCATGCCGCTATTCAATGGCCAGCCAGCAGCCACCGACGCCGCGCAGTTGACTGTTGTCGCGGGGGATCAGGCAGTTTCTACTTCAACGCTGACAGTAAAAGATGCCAACCTTGCTATTGAAAGCACGACGGAACTGACTTTCTCCGCCAGAGACCAGTTTGGAAACGCGCTTACCGATATCGACACCGCTAAACTTGGCGCATCGCTTTCCGGTGACGCTGTGTCTGGTAGTTCAGTTACAGGCTGGAGCCATAAAGGCAACGGCGAATACACGGCTGTTCTGCGTTCGGGAACGCGGGCAGGCGCGCTGAACATTATGCCGCAGATCGATGGCAAAAACGCTACAGCACAGGCAACTCCGGTTAACGTTAAAGCGGGGACTATTGCGGTTGACCACTCGGAAATGACCGTATCAAAAACGTCGATTACCGCAGGCGAAAGCATCACGCTGACGCTGACTGTGAAGGATAAATTCGGCAACGCAATCACCGGTATTACACCGGAAACACCGCAATTTGGTGGTGATGCATACAACGTCAACCAGCAGCGCCCATCCGTCAGTCAGTGGACGGAGAAGGGCAATGGAACCTATACGGCGATGCTGACTGCTGGCGCAACGGGAGTTGGTGAGCTGACCATCATGCCGCGCGTTGATGGCGCTGATGCTCTGAAGCAGGCGGTTTCTGTCACCATCGCCGCCGGGGAGATGTCGTTAGTGAACTCCACGCTTGTTGCAGATAATGAAGCCCCGATGATCAAAACGACGACACAATTGACCTTCACGGCGAAGGATGCGAACGGTAACCCTGTAAGTGGTCTGAAACCTGATGCTCCAGAATTTAGTGGCGTAGCCAGCACAGGGACGGAACAACCTTCGGCAGGAACCTGGACGGAACAAAGCAATGGCACCTATGTTACGACGTTAACCACAGGCTCTGCAGCCGGTCAACTGGTTATCTGGCCTCGAGTGAATGGCAAAGATGCTGCTTCGAAACCACTACTGCTGAACGTTGTGGGTAACGCTTCTGAGGCTAACATTCACGATATTTCAGTGAATGTTGATAACCAACTGGCTGATGGACAGTCCGCCAACAAGGTTACCCTGACCGTAACAGATTCCTATGGTAACCCGTTGCAGGATCAAACGGTAACACTGACTCTGCCTGAGGGAGTGAGCAGCAAGACAGGGAATACGGTAACAACGAATGCGGCAGGTAAAGCCGATATTGAGCTGATGTCCACAGTTGCCGGGGAACACACAATCACAGTCTCAGTGAATAAAAATCAGAAGACTGCCACGGTGAAGTTCAAAGCGGATGCCAAAACCGGTCAGGCAAGCCTTCAGGTTGATACCGTCGATCAAAAAGCAGCAAACGGCAAAGATGCCTTTACGCTGACGGCAACTGTTGAGGATAAAAACGGCAACCCTGTTCCCGGAACTATGGTCGCCTTTAATCTGCCTCGGGGCGTCACACCGCTTAATGACGAGAGTACCTGGGTGAAGACCAGCGATGAAGGTAAAGCCGAGCTGCGAGTCGTTTCTGTGACTGCGGGAACGTATGCAATCACCGCAACGGCAGGAAATGACCAGATGTCGGATGCGCAGAGCATCACGTTTGTGGCTGACAAGGCTACGGCAACCATCTCGAGTATTGAGGTGATTGGCAACCGTGCACTGGCAGATGGTAAAGCCAAACAGACTTATAAAGTTACGGTTACTGATGCCAATAACAACCTTGTGCAAGGTAGTGAAGTGACGCTGACCGCCAGCCCGACAACATTAGATCTGGAGCCGAACGGGACTGCAACAACTAATGAGCAAGGGCAGGCTATATTCACCGCTTCTACCACTAAAGCGGCGATATATACGCTAACAGCGAAAGTGAATCGGACCGACGGTCAGGTATCGACGAAAACTGCCGAATCCAGATTCGTTGCGGATGATAAAAATGCAGTACTTGCTGCATCATCTGATGTAAAAGAACTGGTAGCAGACGGAGTGGCGACCGCAACGCTGGATGTTACTCTGATGTCGGCTGGCAACCCTGTTGGGGGAAATATGTGGGTCGACATTAAGGCTCCGGAAGGCGTGACGGAGAATGATTACCAGTTCTTGCCGTCGAAAGCTGACCATTTCGTGAACGGGAAAATCACGCGTAAATTCAGTACCACTAAGCCTGGGGAATATACATTTACATTCAACACTCTGACGTATGGCGGGTACGAAATACAGCCTGTGACTGTGACAATTAACGCTGTGAAAGCTGCTACTGAAGAGGGTGAGGAGGTCGTAAAATAATTGTCCCCGCAATGAAAAACTCGCTGTAATAAAGAATAATGGCGTTGACATTCTCAACGCCATTATTCCACTAAATACCTACCCTGATACTGATTAGACGGTAGCAGGGTAGGGTAATCCTTAATGTGAGAATGTGACACAGATACAAACTAAGCTGGGCGAACGGGGATGAAAATTTCGCAAACAACATAATTGCTATCCTTTTCTACGAAAGTTTTATCGTAGTAAAATCGCTCAATATCACTGCCGTTGACTCTGACTAACCCCCTGGCAGGCAGTTCTATCAGATAGAGATTCCGCACCCAGTTAGCGTAGTGCTCCCAATCTCCTTCATAGCGGAAAGATGCATAAAGCCCTCCAGCCGTTATCCATTCCTTTGTCATATCTGTATCCGTATGGTTACAGACTGTACCGGCGAAAGTTTCAACTGTGAGTAAATCTACCGATTTTGTTGATGGTGTATATGCTGAGACATAATAGATATCCATCTTCAAATTTTGAAGACACCGGGATAAATGATTACGACGCAGTTTTACTTCTTCATCTGGTGGCGTATTAGACAGTTCAATATCATATTTAAATGCATTGCCAAAAATACGTGTTTCAGGAAGATGGACTAATGAGCAATCGGTCTTTTGATGTTGACGCGTTAATAACGGGGGTAAAATATTTGTTAGATCCCAAAAATCACGGTGCCGATATTCTCTGGGAGAACATCCAAACAATTTTTTAAATTCACGACTGAATGACTGCTGTGAATCAAAATGCAAAGAGAGCGCAATATCAAGCATTGATTTGGCAGTAAGTCTGACAAGAATGGCTGCCCGACAAAGTCTTCGTTTGCGGATGTATGCGCCCAGGGGCATGTGCATGAAGTTTCTGAACAGGAGTTGAATATTGCGTCTGCTGTAGCCAGATTTCTGTGCGATATCTTCGATTGAGATAGGGTGATCGAGATTGCACTCAATCCACTCCAGGAGCTGCTGTAAAATCTTCTGCCTGATCATAACATTCTCCATTTATCTTTAGTCACTTTGCACATTTTCCTGGCGACAATGGCTTTGAGTATATCAAAAACAGAAATGCCCGAGGCAAAACGATTGATAGTGCCTGTGGGGTAATGGGGAGGGAGCATGTACATCAGGGCTATGAGGTCAAATTGTAGCCTGTGTTTCCACTATCGAAGTCTCCTGGCAGACCTCAGTCAAGCGGATCGAGTTTGTGCATCGCTGGCAATCAGCTGCCCGTTTCAAGAAAAAGTTTTGGAAAATGCCACTATGTAGTTCTGGTCAACAATTAGTTGAGCAGAATCACGTTTGAATTCAGGGCTAAATTTTTTCTTTTCATTAGTGCACCAGTGTTGTTCTGAGGTGAGACCATCACCTCTGTTCAGATAGCCAATTTTAGTAAATCATCACATATTAATACTATGCGATAAATAAATAACAGACAAATACAATTCTCAATTCGACTTTGATACTCTCGTGTAAATTATAATTTACTTTGTTTCATATCTGTTATGGCCGTATGCAGATCACGGTATGGACGGTAGTATGCTTATTTGCTATATCAAAGCGATCAGGCCAAGAACAAAAAATGCAAGGTTAATTGTTAACCGCTAATACAATAAAGCAGATAATGTCAAATGGTGATATTGTAGATATAAATCTTTAAACGTTAGTAATCCCTTACCTCATTAAAATAGTTATTAAAGTGCAAAGATGATGATTAGACATTCTTTTATCGTGTTTCTTGCGATTTTTCCAAAAATTTTGATGGCGCATCCATTTAAACATGAAGGTTTGGTGATGAGTGTATTTGATAGCCAATTCTCTAATGGTTCTGCTATCATCTTTTCTCCCCCTCATAATGGAGATAATCAGAATTTTATATACTCAAATGGAAATATAAAAGTTGCCACTCAGACAAATTATTGTCTCAGTATCAATAGAGATAATAACGATAGCAAAGCTATTCTCTTGGAATGTAATGGTGAGGATAACCAAAAGTTTACGATAAGTCAAAATACCATCAGACCTTATGATAAGCCAGATGAATGCCTGACGGTGGCACAAGATAAAACTGTAACGTCTGAAGTTTGTGAGTCTTCATCTAATCAAACGTTTTATATTCCGAAGGTTTGTCTCTATAAAGATGTAAATTACAGAAATATTAGCGAGTGTTCAGATAATGACATACCCAATGTCAAAGAAAATGACACTTTATCTTCTATAAGCGTAGTCAATTCCACAGGGACTCTTTTCGAACATTTTAACTTTGAGGGGGGTAAAATAAGTTTTCATGGCAACATTGGGTCATTATCAAATTTAAATGACAAGGTGTCTAGTTTAAAAATATCCCCTTTACGTTCATTTTTAATAACATCTGATCCACAATTAGTATGTCAGGGCAATTGCAATAATATTTCTGCTGAGACCTCTAAAGGTAATATCAAAAAACAATATGAGATATTTAATAGACATCATTCTGATGTCGACGCGGTGTTGATTAATGGTGATCTTACTGAATATGGTCATGAAAGTGAATGGAACGACTTTGAGAACATTATCAAAACGTTGGAAATTCCTTATTATTTTGGATTAGGCAACCACGACATGTATAATAATTATAATGATTGTCATGAAAACAATTGTTTTATACGGAGTATAACAAAACTATTTCACCATATTAATGGTAAAGAAAATATAGCGAGCTTTGACGCACACTACTATTACGGGTATTTATTTCCTGATATTGTTGAGTCAATTAAAGGTTCTTTGTCATATTCTATTGATTTTGGGGATATTCTTGTTATTCAGCTCAATGATTTTGAATCGCGAAAAAATCCATTATCTTTAAACCAATACTCATCTGGTGGTTGGGGTAATGGGGCAATGCGTTATATAATTGAGAGATATCAGGATCCGGGGTACTCATGGCTTGAAAGTCAATTATATTCAGCTTACAAGAAAAAACAGATTGTGATCTTTAACCAGCATCGTGATGATGCAGATGCCGGCAATCTACAAAACCTCCTTGATAAATATAAGGTAAAACTACGATTTTCTGGTCATTATCACAATTCAGTTGGCGAGACTCGCAACGGTTTTATCCTTTCTGGTTCAAGCGCATTAGGTACCTACCTCAAAGCGGAAATCGACACAGTTAAACAAACTGCAAAAATATATAAGGGAGTAGATAATACAAATGAACCTGAACTAATAAGCACTGTTAATCTTGAGGATTCTCAAAGTATTACACCGCCGCAGGCACCTGCGCCATCCCCAATTTATGTACGTGTAAAGACATCCGGCGGATATGAGGCTTTTGTTTCTTTAATTTACAATACACAGGATGGTAAACAGGAAACGATCAATTCCGATAAACTACTTGCAGGTAATTCCTGGGAGTACTTTGTGCCTGCAGGCTCTACAATCGAATCTCTGGAAGTTAAAAATAATACAGGATTAGTCTGGGAGCCGCAGCGAAGAATATTCAAAGTAAACAATATAAGGAAAGATACTTGTTTTGCCACATGGGGGACTACATTGAATGCGGCATGGCAACAAGTTAGCTGTCGTTGAATAACTTCATCATTCAATGTTTTCTCTTGTCATCACAATTTATAATTATGGTTGTGGGGTCTATAAATATAGCCCCCAGCCTTTAATGGCTTATAATTTAACATAAGGACTTTTTTTGGCACTTTACTTTATTTTATTCTTTATTGGACTTATCACAGGTAGTTTTCTGAATGTCGTAATTTGGCGTTATCCAATCATGTGCAAACAGCAACTGGCAGAATTTCAGGGAGATATTGATAGCTCACAACCCAAAATTAGCCTTGCCCGACCTCGCTCACACTGCCCATATTGTCGTCAGACTCTGCGGGTTTACGATATTATTCCTTTATTCTCATGGTTGATACTAAAGGGATATTGCCGTAACTGCCATGAGAAAATTGGTTTGCGCTATCCGTTGACCGAATTATTAACCGCTTTCTCCTTTTTACTTGCGTGGTTTGTCTGGCCAGCCAATATCTGGAGTGTAGCGGTAATGATTTTATCTGCTTTGCTGATCGCTGCGAGTTTCATCGACATTGAGCATCAATGGTTACCCGACGTATTTACTCAGGGCATATTGTGGACAGGCCTGATTGTCGCATGGACACAGCAAAGTCCGTTGTCATTACATGAAGCAGTTACTGGCGTGCTTGCGGGATTCGCCTCCTTTTATTCCCTAAGATGGGGGGCTGGAATCGTTCTACGGAAAGAGTCGCTGGGTATGGGGGATGTATTATTGTTTGCCGGGTTAGGTGGTTGGGTAGGGGCATCATCATTGCCCTATGTGGCACTGATTGCTTCACTCAGTGGCTTAGTGTATGCCGTCATTATGAGAAACCAATCAGGCCTGTTGCCCTTTGGACCCTGTCTCAGTTTAGGCGGTTTAGCGACTCTCTATGTCCAGAGAATGTGTCAGTGACAACGTTCATCTCTTGACGGCAGTCTCGTTTCATAATGAATCAGTGAGTCTGAAAACATGTCAGTAAAAGAAGTATTACATAAAAGATTAACATACTTACTTTTTAGTGTCGTTTGCATTTTGTTAACAGGATGTTCAGGTCATAATCAAAATGCCAGTTCATTGGCTAAAGAATTGGCGCGGAATATTAGTCAGAGTCTGCCAGTTCAATCCGCTGGTTATACATTAGCGTTTGCCCGTAGTAGTGGGTCGACAGTAACAATGATCGTTATCAGCGAAGCAGGGACACAACCTATTTTAACGCCTGAAAAGTTTTTGTGGAATTTTCAACAACAAATGTGTGCTGATCCTTCAGTGGTAAATATGATTTCCAGGGGTATTCTTTATGAGATTATGATCAATGATATATCCTCAGGTTCTTCCTATCAGAGTAAGTTGAATCGTACAACCTGCAGAATATGATAATTATCATATCAAAGAGTTTGAGCCTGCACGAATGAAATATTGTAATATTATACGCAACTTTATTGAATATATTAATAAAATAATCAAAGCGCAGACTATGTATAACATTCCTATATGAACAGAATTTTTTTTCTGAATATTGTTCGCTATATGCTTTGGATACTTCTTTTTAGCCTTTATTTAAAGATGTCGCTATCACTTTGGCGTTATATCACTTTACCTACAGAATACACGAAGGTTTCCAATTCGGTTACCGAAAAAAAAAGGATGGATTCGGTAATGGTTAACACCGAATCTTTAAAGCTTATCCAACAGCAAAATTGGTTTGGTAAATATCAACCGACAACAGCATTCGTACATCAACCTCAATCTGCTTCTGTAACAAAAACCTCTCTCAATGTGAAGTTACGCGGTATCGCTTTGGGTGCCAGACCTGGTGCTGTTATTGAAGATGGGGATAAACAGCAGGTTCTTTTACTGGGTGAGTCGCTGACAAACAATAAAGCTGTTATTACAGGTATCTATCCAGATCATGTGATGATAAGCCATCAGGGAAAAATTGAGTGTCTACGTCTGGTCGATGAGAGTTACTCCACCGATCAAAGTAAAACTGAAAACGACGACGTCCATAAAGTACAAACTCTGCCTGTTACAGAGTCAACTTTTCCCCGTAAGACTAATGTGCTCCCAATGACCGTGCGTGAAATGTTGGCAAAAGATCCGCAGGCAGTTTTTAACTTTATTCAGTTTACTCCCGTGCGTAAAGCGGGCGTTGTTGGTTATACAGTTAAGCCGGGCGTTGACCGTGCTCTTTTTGATGCCAGCGGTTTCAAAGAGGGAGATATAGCGGTTGCTTTAAATCAGCAGGATTTAAAAACACCAGATGCCTTAAATAAACTGAGACAGCAAGTCTATTCCATGACATCCATGCAAATTACGATTTTAAGAAATGGGGCGTATGAAGATATTTCGATTAGCCTACACTAATAATATTTTTATTTAATCCCGGAGATTTATTCATCGTGTTTCTATGTGATATTACATCACTTGCCTGGCGTAAAAAAAAGAAAGTTGTTTGCAATTCAAGAATACATCTGCTGATGCTGGTAATGATATTGTTCAGTTCAGTGGTCTGTGCAAATGAAACAACCTTCACTGCTAATTTCAAAGATACGGATCTCAAATCGTTCGTTGAAACCGTTGGAGCCAATCTTAATAAAACCATCGTGATGGGGCCTGGTGTTGAAGGGCGAGTGAGTATACGAACCATGACTCCACTGAATGAACACCAGTACTACCAACTCTTTCTTAACCTGCTTGAAGCTCAAGGATATGCCGTCGTTCCTATGGAAAACAATGTGCTGAAAGTCGTCAAATCCGTTGTCGCAAAAGGTGAACCACTGCCACTCATTGATGAAGGCGGTAGAGATTACAGCGGTGATGAAATGGTTACCAGAGTAGTACCTGTACATAATGTTTCTGTTCGTGAATTAGCCCCTGTTTTGCAACAAATGCTTGATAGTGCAGGTTCTGGCAACATCGTCAATTACGAACCATCTAATGTCATTATGCTGACCGGACGTGCATCGGTTGTGAAACGTTTGACTGCGGTGATTCAAAGAGTAGATCACGCGGGAAATCGAACCGAAGAGGTTATCCCCCTTACAAATGCATCAGCGTCTGAAATTGCCAGAGTGCTTGAAAGTCTGTACAGAAATAGTGGAGAGCACCAGTCTGCAGCATCTAAAACGCAGATTGTCGCTGATGAACGCACTAACAGCGTAGTGATTAGTGGCGATGTTGGCGCACGTGACAAAATGCGCAGACTGATACGCCGACTGGATTCAGAAATGGAGCGCAGCGGCAATAGTCAGGTATTCTATCTCAAATATAGCAAAGCGGAAGATTTAGTTGATGTCCTGAAACAAGTCAGCGGCACGTTGACTGCCGCTAAAGAAGAAGCCGAAGGGACAACTACCAGTGAACGCGAGATTGTCTCTATTGCAGCCAGTAAACACAGCAATGCACTGATCGTCACTGCGCCGCAAGATATTATGCAGTCTTTACAGAAGGTTATTGAACAACTTGATGTTCGTCGTGCTCAGGTACATGTTGAGGCGTTAATTGTTGAAGTTGCTGAGGGAAGCAATATCAATTTTGGCGTCCAGTGGGCGTCGAAGGATGCGGGATTAATGCAATTTGCCAATGGGACACAAATTCCTATTGGTACGTTAGGGGCAGCAATTGCCCAAGCGAAGCCCCAGAAAGGATCAACCGTCATTAGTGAAAATGGTGCGACAACCATTAATCCTGATGTTGAAGGAGATCTTTCCACACTTTCCCAATTGCTTTCTGGTTTTAGCGGCACTGCGGTTGGCGTGGTAAAGGGTGACTGGATGGCACTCATGCAGGCAATAAAAAATGATTCCAGCACAAATGTACTCTCCACGCCAAGCATTACTACCCTGGATAACCAGGAAGCCTTCTTCATGGTGGGACAGGATGTTCCTGTATTAACAGGGTCCACTGTGGGGTCAGATAACAGCAATCCTTTCAATACAGTAGAAAGGAAAAAAGTGGGGATCATGCTGAAGGTGACACCACAGATCAACGAAGGTAATGCAGTCCAGATGCTCATTGAGCAGGAAGTTTCGAAAGTGGAAGGACAGACCAGTCTGGATGTTGTGTTTGGTGAGCGTAAACTAAAAACCACCGTTCTCGCCAATGATGGTGAATTAATAGTTCTTGGTGGATTAATTGACGAACAAGCGGGGGAGAGCGTGGCAAAAATTCCTCTTCTGGGCGATATCCCATTGATTGGTCATCTGTTTAAGTCCACCGCAGATAAAAAAGAAAAACGCAATCTGATGGTGTTTATTCGCCCGACAATTCTACGTGACGGTATGGCAGCAGACGGTGTTTCACAGCGTAAATATAATTATATGCGCGCTGAACAGATCTATCGGGATGAGGAAGGAATAAGTCTGATGCCGGAAACCACTCAGCCGATACTCCCTGCCCAGAATATGTCATTACCAGCAGAAGTACGCGCGTTTCAAAATGCCGGGAGGTCGGGTTAAAAGTGGCAGTGCCAGAGGAAACGGCCGCATGTACCGTCCGATTACCCTATAGTTTTAGTCGTCGGTTTAACCTGATAGCCTGGTGTGAATCATCGCTGGAGATCTTGCATGTCTATCCACTGTCAGTTTCCGTCTTGCAGGAACTACAGCGTCGATTGAGCGTTCCATTCACACTAAGGACAATTGGTGAGGCAGAATTTGAACAGCGTCTTAATGCATTATGGCAGCGGGACTCTTCTGAGGCCCGCCAACTTATGGAAGATATCAGTTCTGCCGGGAATTTCTTTACCCTCGCAGAGGAACTACCTGAAACTGAAGACCTTCTGGAAAGTGACGACGATGCCCCCATCATCAAATTAATCAACGCAATGTTGGCAGAGGCAATTAAAGTGGGAGCCTCCGATATACATATTGAGACGTTTGAAAAGAGTCTGGTAATCCGTTTTCGTGTTGATGGAACGCTACATGAAATGTTACGTCCCGGACGAAAATTGGCCTCATTGCTGGTATCGCGTATTAAAGTGATGGCTCGCCTGGATATTGCCGAAAAACGTATTCCACAGGATGGGCGAATCGCGTTGCTACTGGGCGGTCGGGCGATTGATGTACGTGTCTCCACAATGCCATCAGCCTGGGGAGAACGGGCGGTGCTTCGTCTGCTGGATAAAAGCCAGGCCTGCCTCTCTCTTGAGTATCTCGGACTGAACCACACTCTAACCGCGCAACTGCGGCAACTTTTACACCGCCCCCATGGCATATTTCTGGTCACTGGGCCAACAGGTTCCGGCAAAAGCACTACGCTCTATGCAGGTTTACAGGAGTTGAACAACCACACGCGCAACATCCTTACAGTTGAAGATCCTGTTGAGTATATGATTGAAGGAATAGGCCAGACGCAAGTTAATAACCGCGTTGGGATGACCTTCGCCCGTGGCCTGCGGGCGATTTTACGCCAGGACCCTGATGTCGTGATGGTTGGCGAAATTCGAGACACCGAAACGGCGGAAATTGCTGTTCAGGCTTCTCTAACAGGGCACCTGGTCCTTTCCACCCTACATACCAACACTGCCATTGGAGCCATAACCCGTCTGCAAGATATGGGGATTGAACCATTTTTACTTTCATCCAGTTTGATAGGAATGATGGCGCAACGTCTGGTTCGCACCCTATGTCCAGATTGCCGTCAGGCTGTTCAGGCTAACGATGAAGAAAAACGTCTTATGGGGCTTACCGAGGCACGTGATGTCATCCTGTACCACCCGGTGGGGTGTTCTGCATGTAATCACAAAGGATACAGAGGGCGAACAGCTATTCATGAATTAATTCTTGTTGACGCAACGCTACGTAATTTGATTCATCGTAAGGCAGGTGAAAGGGAGATGGAGCGTTATATTCGGCAGTACTCCGCCGGGATCCGGACAAATGGTATCGAAAAAGTCCTTTCTGGTGAAACGACGCTCAGGGAAGTTCTACGCGTTACTCAGGAGGAGCAGTAATGGCACTATTCTACTATCAGGCACTACAGCATAATGGTCACAAAGCGAAAGGTCTGATTGAAGCGGACTCTGCACGTCACGCACGCCAGTTGTTACGAGGAAAAGGTCTGATTCCTGTACGTGTTGAAGTACGATTGCATGATTTTACTGGCAAGAACTTACGTGGGATGTTACAGCACCAGTGGCATTCACGCCGACGTGTTGCATCTGCCGAACTTGCCCTTTTCACACGCCAGCTTGCAACATTAGTTCAGTCCGCAATGCCGTTGGAAACCTGCTTACAGGCGGTCAGTGAGCAAAGTGAAAAACTGCACGTGAAAAGCCTGGGAATGGCATTGCGCAGCCGGATTCAGGAAGGTTATACCCTGTCGGACAGCCTGCGCGAACATCCCCGCGTCTTTGATTCTCTGTTTTGTTCGATGGTGGCTGCCGGAGAAAAATCCGGGCATCTCGGCGTGGTGCTCAATCGACTGGCGGATTACACGGAACAGCGCCAGCGCCTGAAATCCCGCTTACAACAGGCAATGCTCTACCCGATAGTACTGCTGGTTGTCGCTATTAGTGTGGTTTCTATTTTGCTGACGGCAGTGGTCCCCAAAATTATTGAGCAGTTTGATTATCTGGGACACGATTTACCTGCTTCTACCCGAATGCTTATCTCTCTGAGCAATGCGTTACTGTCAGGTGGCCTTTACTGGCTGGCCGGATTTCTGCTTCTGTCTTTTTTCATCCAGCGGTTATTAAAAAAAGCCAACTTTCGCCTGTGCTGGGATAAGACACTTTTACGCCTGCCGGTGGCAGGGCGGGTTGCAAAGGGGCTTTACACTGCTCGTTTCTCTCGTACGTTGAGTATTCTCACGGCCAGTAATGTCCCACTGCTGGAAGGGGTACAAATTGCAGCTGCTGTGTCGGTTAATTGCTATGTCGAACAACAATTGCTGAAAGCCGCAAGCCGCATACGTGAAGGCAGCAGTCTACGTGCCGCGCTTGCGGAACAAGGTCTGTTCCCACCAATGATGCTATATATGATTGCATCAGGAGAACAAAGCGGCCAACTGGAAAAAATGCTTGATCAGGCTGCAATAAACCAGGAACGAGAATTTGACTCCCTGGTGGGGATAGCGTTAGGGCTGTTTGAACCGGCCCTGGTGATGTTGATGGCCGGTGTAGTGCTATTTATCGTTGTCGCAGTCCTTGAGCCTATGCTGCAGCTTAACAATATGATTGGAATATAATTTACGGAGCTATCAAATGTATTCATTTCCTCGCCATCATAAACACCGGGCTGGATTTACCTTGTTAGAGGTGATGGTAGTCATTGTTATTCTGGGTATTTTGGCCAGTCTGGTCGTGCCAAACTTGCTGGGAAATAAAGAGAAAGCCGATCGACAAAAAGCGGTGAGTGATATCGTGTCGCTGGAAAATGCATTGGATATGTACCGACTGGACAATGGACGATACCCGACGACAGAACAAGGTCTGGAAGCATTACTTCAGAAACCAGTAAATACGTCCAGTAGTAGCGATTACTCGTCCAGAGGGTACATCAAACGCCTGCCGAAAGATCCCTGGGGCAATGATTATCAATATCTGAGCCCTGGGGAAAGAGGTGTCTTTGATCTTTACACGTTAGGCGCGGATGGCCAGGAAAATGGCGAAGGAGCTGCGACTGACATTGGCAACTGGAACTTGCGGGAATTTCAGCGATAAATGCTCAGACGCGGATTCACCATTGTAGAAATCATGCTGGTGCTTTTCCTTATCGGACTTGTTAGTGCAGGCGTGGTGCAGACCTTTGTTTTCCCCTCCATATCTCCAGCAAAAAAAGCGGCACAGAATTTTATGACCCTCTTTTCACATCTTAAAGACAGGGCTCTGATCGAGGGACGAATGATGGGGGTATTAATCACGCCTTCAGGCTATCAGTTTATGCAATATCACTCAGGTCAATGGGAGCCTGTGACTGCAACGCGTTTAGCTGCTCAGTCCTCTGTGCCGAAACAGGTGCATATGATATTGCTGCCAGTGAGCAGTATCTGGCAGAAGGAAGATATTCTGGAACTAGAACACCATCGTCTGACTCTGAATGATATTGAGCTGGAGTTAAAAAAAGAGGAAAAAAGGAAAACGCCACAAATTCGTTACACACCATTTGAACCGGCTATGCCATTCGCGCTTCAGTTTAATTCCCCAGAAAAACATACGTGCTGGGCGGTCAACATGACGTCTGATGGTGAGTTATCTCTTGATAATTGTGATGAGTAGGGACGATGAAGCGCGGATTTACACTGCTGGAGGTAATGATTGCCCTGTCTATTTTTGCTCTTGCTTCCATAGCGATCTTACAAATCACCTGTAGCGTGTTGAATTATCAGAATAAAATTGAAGAAAAAACGGTGGCGGGTTGGGTAGTTGAGAACCATATGACCTTGCTTTATTTAATAGATCCTGCACAACGCGCGACGGATCAGCATGGTGAGGAAGAAATGGCCGGGATTCTCTGGTACTGGCGAACCGTGCCCTTAAAAGCAGACAACACCTTGATAAAAGCAGTGGATATTGACGTTAGTCGCCAGAAAGACTTTTCCAGTGTAGTTAATTCTGGACGCGCATGGTTTAGCGCAGATGAAGGAGCACTACCTTGAAGATTGTTCGCTCTGGTTTTACGTTAGCTGAAGTGCTGATTGCTATTGCTATTTTTGCCTCACTGGTCTTAATGGCGCAGCAGGTAGCTAACGGCCTCTCAAATGTCAACGTCGTTGTCACCGAACATGATCATAAACTAAAAGCACTTCAACAAACGATGAGTTTTATGAGTCATGATTTGACACAAATTGTGCCACGCCAGATGAGAAGGGAAAACGGTCAGTGGGAATCGTCATTTCTGGCTGGCGAAGGTGTACTGGCCTCAGAAAGCTGGGGAATACGCTTTGTCCGCAGTGGGATAATCAATCCGGGAATGCAGCTACCACGTAGTAATTTACTCACTGTCGGGTATCGTATCCGCAGCGGTTATCTCGAACGCTTATCCTGGCCATTGATGGACATGGACGATAATGTAAACCCTGTCGTACAAAAATTGATTAAGGCCGATACATTCAGCCTGTTTTTTTATGATGGCTCAGTCTGGCAGACGAGTTGGCAGTCATCACAGGAGTTACCCTTTGCTATGCGAATAATACTGCATACGCAAAAATGGGGCATGATAGAACGCGTTTGGTTACTTCATGGGCCACAAATTAAATAACGATATAATGATACGAACACCGCCAAAACGAGGTATTGCACTTGTCGTAGTGCTGGTGTTACTGGCAACAATGATGCTGATGGTTACCAGCCTCTCGACCATGATGTGGCAGCAACAGGAAAGAGCACATATTCAGCAAGATTATCAGCAGGCAATGAGTTACAGCGCCAGTGTTGAAAGCCTGGCGCTGAGTATATTAAGTCGGAGTCTGAAAAAAGAAACGCGTGTACATTTGGGGCAGGAATGGGCCTCAGGCCCTCGTCTTTTTCATTTACCGCAGGGGAAAGTGGTCATTACCCTGCAAGATGCTCAGGCCTGCTTTAATCTGAATATTTTCTCCAGGTCGGCAACAACTTCACACTTCCTTGCTGTTCAACAACTCATCGCTCTGCTTTTACGTCTGGAAGTTCCAATCAACCGAGCTGAAAAGATTGCTGAAAACCTGCGGGAGTTTATTGGTACAGATACTCGGCAGGGACGAGAGGACAGAGAATACGGGGCTCAAACAGAGCCTTTCTATACGGCAAATCAGCCACTGGCGGACATCAGTGAGATGCGAATTGTTAAGGGAATGGATGCAGATATTTATCGCAAAATGAAACCGCTGGTCTGTGTACTGCCGATGAACATGCAGCAGATCAATATCAATACATTAGATATCTCACAAGGTATCCTTTTGGAAGCATTATTCGATCCGTGGTTAACATCCGTTCAAGCCAGCGTATTACTACAACAACGTCCCGCAGAAGGATGGAACGATGTCGATCAGTTTCTTTCTAATCCGATACTAACTCGTGTCGATGAGTATACAAAAAGAAAAGTAAAAGACGTACTGGTCGTACAGAGTAATTACTTTTGGTTGCGCTCAGATATTACTGTGAATGAGACAGAACTGACAATGAATTCTTTGATTGCCCGCCAGGGACCTCAATATTTCTCGGTTCAGCGACATCATACAGGGGACAGTGAGTGAGAGCTATTCTGAAGTTTTTTTTTCCCTTTTCTGCCTCCGGGGTAATACGCTGGCAACGCCATGCACAAGAAGTGGAACAAGGTATTTGGCCCACAACTCCCGACGAATTGCTTATACAGTGGTGCCAAACAGATATAATTCAACTCTATATTCCCGGTGAATGGCTCAGCGTCTGGCAAGTTGAAATACCAGACGTCCCTCACAACCAGGTGCAGAATATTATCCCGGCATTACTGGAAGAAAATCTGAGTGAAGATATTGATGAATTGCACTTTGCAATTTTGAGGACTGTAAAACAACAGGCAATAGTTGCAGTAATACATCAGCAACATATGAAATATATTGTTGACTGGTTGCAATGTTATGATATTAACCATGCAACTGCCGTTCCGGACTGGATGTCCATTCCTTGTGGGAATATGATTTTCCATGCTGACCGAGTGATCGCTAGAATCGATATATGCCAGGGATGGAGTGGTGCCCCAGATCTGATAGCTGACATATTACGCGCGCAGATTAGTGCTCAAAACCATCCACTCCAGCTAACAGTGATCGGGAAATCGGCTCAAGAGGTAGCAGCCAGGATTGGTACTGATAGTGAAAAACTGAAAATTACCAGCGAACTCTCTCTCTGTGAGCACGGTCAACCTGAAGGGAATTTGCTGACCGGACCATGGCAACCCCGGGTCAGTTATCAAAAACAGTGGATACGTTGGCGGGCAGTAGTTTTACCTGTATTCCTGATTCTGGTTAGTTTATTAGCAGATCGTGTGGTGACGTTATGGAGCATTAATGAGCAGGTAATACAAAGACGTATACGTGTTGAGAAACAATTTTTATCGGTTTTTCCGGAGCAAAAGCGAATCGTTAATTTGCGCTCACAGATTATAACAGCGATCAATAATTCTCGGTCTCGAGCAACTGATAAGACGTTTCTCGAACATCTGTCGGTTATTGCTAATGCTCTTAAATCTGCCTCGCTCTCAAAGTTAGAAATCCGTAGTTTCACTTATGATCAAAAACATCAGACACTGCATTTCAGGTTAAGTGCTCCAGACTTCTCCAGCTTCGACAAACTGCGAGATGCGCTTGCTGTAGATTTTTTTGTGCAACAGGACGCGTTAATAAATGAGGACAATTATGTGTCAGGAGCAGTAACGTTACGGAGAAAATAACGTGTTACGTCATGAATTCATTCAATTTTTTAATCACTACCGTGATCGGTGGTCAAATGCAGTAGAAAATTGGGTTACTCAATACTATGTTGGTCGTTCGCTAAGAGAAAAAGGACTGTTGATCGGTGCGTTGTTAATCATGTTTTGCGCAGGATATTATTCGCTATTATGGCAGCCATTGAATATACGTATAGAGCAACAAGAGAGGGAATTGCAACAATTAAACACTCTGCTCAAAAACCTTCAAACAGCAACGCCTGATATTATCAGCGCCAGACAAAAACGAGCAACCTTTGACAATTTGTCAATTTCGCAGATTTCACAGATTATCAACACTACTTCTTCGATTCATTCTATTGTCATCAGACAAATAAAACAAAATGGGGTTAATATTCAGGTAGCGATTGAGCCCGTCATTTTTGATGATTTGCTGAAATGGCTTAGTTTGCTGAGTAAAAAATACTCACTAGAAGTTATACAAATTGATGTTATCTCTATTGAACAAAAGGGGATGATTAAAGTTGAGAATCTTGTATTAGCTCCATATTGATTGGAGCCTGCTTAAAATAGAGTAGGTAATATGGTAACCAGCAGGCGGACAACCATTGATTTTCCTATGTAGGCTATGATCTTAAAATCAGTACAGTGTTAAATGTCTTTCTGAAGACTTCGGATTAATTCGGCCGGAGTCATGTCATTTAATGATGAAGTTTCAAAGCATCACAAACGCAGGAGCGAACGTCGTTCCTTCAACTCCCGTAATAACTGAAGGGTAAGGGAGATTGAAATGTGCATACTGAAGACCTCCAGATATGCTATTTCAAAACAGAAATGCCCGAGGCAAAACGATTGATAGTGCCTGTCGGGTAGTGGGGAGGGAGCATGTACATTAGAGCTATGAGGTCGGTACGGTGGTCAGGGGCATTCTGATATCTCTTATTTAACATAATATACATTATGCGCACTAAGGTTGTCAGCACAAAGCGTTATTGTCGTCTCACCACAATTCAGCTTTCATTTTGCTCAGCACAGGACCGCAATCTTATGTTGGTGACTATGACAGACAGAGAACTTTACCGACTTGGCATCATTCAGCGAGTATTTGACCGGGCTTTGCTTCAGCTCTTCATGGATGACGCCACCGGTCGTCTGATGCACCTGCGATTCTGTGATTCAGAAAATGCGTTCGACTACATGATGGCCACCCAGCAATACATTGATAATAAACGTTACCGTGAGCTGGGACCTGCCGGTCTGGTCAGCCAGCGCAGGGGAAAGCCCGGCAACCATCAGTTAAACACTGCCATCAGAGACCAGACCCTGCAGTTTATTCGCACACGTGGTCGGGGGATGAATCCGTCTGCAATCTGGCGAATTCTGACCACAGAATACGGTGTCCGGATTTCAAAAGAGACCGTGCGGAAAATGATGATTACAACCGGCGCTTTGCGAAATCGCCTCGGCATGACTTTGATGTTCACCGGCCACTTGAAACTGATGATGATCTAGCCGCATCTTTCACATGGCGGGAACTGCGACGTGTTTCAAAATCTTTAACGGTGCAGTACTTTATCTGATTGAAGATAATGAGATGAGTTAAGCCGCAGGGCTATCGGGAAATATATCGAGGTCTGGCATTACCCGGAAGGTCGTAAAGAACTCTGCCTTAACGGTGAAGCTCTTCCCTACTCCACCTATAGCACTTCTCCATCCCAGACTGTCGAATACCAGACCTCCAGCCGTTGAACCAAGTGCAATAGATAGCTGAATCACCGCAACCATGAGGCCTCCCCCCGTCTCTGCATCTTCGGGTAACGCACGTGCTATCCATGTCCACCACCCCGTTGGCGCAGCCGTTGCAAGTAGCCCCCACAGGCTGAGTAAAACGGCAACAGCCCAGATGTGGTGTCCGACCAGCAGTAACGCACCGGTAATCGCTGCCATAAGCAACGGGATCATGATTAATGTCTTATAAAATATGGTGTTCAGGAATGTTGAGACGAGCATTGTGCCGACAAAACCTGCTACACCTATTGCGAGCAAAATCAGAGAAAGATCAGAAGCTCCCACTCTGGTGACGCTTTCCAGAAAGGGGCGCACGTAGGTAAATAAAGCAAACTGTCCCATAAAGAAGAGCCCACAGGCCAGCAGTCCCGTTGGTACGATGGCGACACTGAACAGACGAAGCACAGACCCCTGTGGTTTATGTGTTTTATCGCTTTCCATCGAAGGCAGGCTGATCCATTGCCAGATGAACGCAGCTATCGCAAGGGGGACCAGACATAAAAAGGTGCCACGCCAACCGATGGTTGTCCCCAGATAGCTACCAAGCGGCGCAGCCACAACGGTGGCCAGCGCGTTGCCGCCGTTAAAAATTGCCAGTGCGCGGGGGACCTGGTGCTGCGGCACGAGCCGAATGGCGGTTGCAGCCGACATTGACCAGAATCCTCCGATGACGACGCCAATCAGAGCCCTCCCCAGCATATAAACCGGATAGTTAGGCGCTATGGTGATAACTATTCCCGATATGGCCATTAAGACCGTCAGCCCCAGCAGAAGATATTTTCGATTCAGGTCTCCGACAATACGGGAGATAGTCAGACTGGTAAGCACCGCCAGCGCGCCAGACACAGCAATTCCTTGCCCTGCCAGCCCTTCGGTAACGTGTAAATCATGGGCAATGAGCGTAAGCAGGCTGACTGGCATAAACTCAGAAGCGATCAGCACAAACACGCAAAGCGTCATGGCAAATACGCCGCTCCAGTATGCATGCGTTTTTTCGTATGATTGTTTTAGACTTATAGTGAACATTATTAGCATCCCTTAATATCGAACCAGCCAGATTCAGGCGCAGTCGGGTCAGAAGTTATTCAGGGAATAACGACATAATAGTTGGGTGAGAATAGAGGGCGATGTGGCATATTCTGCATCACACCAGGCAGTTAAAAGCCACCCGTTTACGACAGGTGGCCTGGTAAACCTTTCGGGTTATCTTAAGTTTGCCTTGAAAAATTGCTCAAATTTGGCAAATGGGATCTTACCCGCAACGTTGTCATACAGATCAACATGGTTTGCCCCGGGAACAATCACTAACTCTTTCTCTTTGCTGCCGATCGCGTTAAAGGCATCTTCAGCAAAATAGCGTGAATGGGCTTTTTCGCCGGTCACGATGAGTGTAGGGATAGTAACTTCATTAGCGTAACTCAGCAGCGGCATATTCATAAATGACAGCGGCATGGTTGCATTCCAGGCACCGGTTGAGTTGACTGAACGCGCATGGAAACCACGCGGCATTCGGTAATAATCAAAGAACTCTTTCAATACCGGATTAGGATTCGTGGGCAGAGTTTCCGGTAAAATACGATCGGAAGCGGTGACGTTGCCCTTCTCATCAACGTAAATGTCATGCCCGCCTGGCGCGAAAGCGCCATTTTCCGCATCCTTCCAGCGCTGCATGTTCAGATACTGCAATACGGCACGACGATCGGCAGTGGTATAGCGGTCTTTGCCATCGCCCACGCCATGACCCATTGCACGGCTCATGTCATACATCACGCTGCTCGCCACCGCCTTGACACGCGTGTCCATCGCAGCGTCGTTTAAAGCCATGCCGCCCCATCCGCAGATACCGAGCAACCCGATACGGTTGCGATCCACCTCTTTTTGCAGGCCTAAGAAATCAACCGCCGCGCTGAAATCCTCGGTGTTGATATCCGGAGATGCGACGTTTCGCGGGTAGCCGCCGCTTTCACCCGTGTATGAAGGGTCGAAAGCCAGAGTGACAAATCCCTGTTCAGCCAGCGTCTGCGCATACAGGCCGCTGGATTGCTCTTTCACCGCCCCGAAGGGGCCACTAACAGCAATAGCGGCCAGCTTGCGATCTCCACGATCCTTCGGTATGTAGAGATCCCCGACTAAGGTGATCCCGTACCGGTTCGGAAAGGTCACCTTACGGTGATCAACTTTCGTGCTCTCAGCAAAAGTTTTATCCCATTTCTCAACCAGCGAAACGGGCGCGTTCGGATTGGTTGTATCAGCGTAACTCATATTTGTGACTCCACTTAATGATGCGCATAACAGCATGGCGGGTATCGCAGCTGTCAATTTTTGGGTGAAAGCAGTCATCAAAATCCCCTTCATAAAATGTGCCAGATACTGGTTTCATACGGCCAACGCTGCCGTGCTTTGTTGCAACGCGCATATTATAGTTAGCACTAATAGTGCTGATTAGAGGGTAAATAATGCTAAGATTAATACCATATTGTTCTGAATTGTGATGCAGCAGCAGAGGAAGAATGATGGCGAAAAGGGAAAACTATAACGATCTCTATCTGTTTATGCAGGTCGTGCGAGAAGGGAGTTTTACCGCCGCCGCACAGAGGCTTGGTCTGGCGCAGTCAGGAATTAGCCGTGCAGTGCGGGAGCTGGAAGAACGACTGGGCGTGCAGCTTCTGGTACGCACCACGCGCAAGCTATCGCTCACCCATGCTGGCGAGTTGCTCTATAAAAACGTCGAATCTGGATTTGACGCCTTAGATATGGGGCTTGCCACGCTGGCCCATTATCGCCATACACCATCGGGTACGGTCCGTATTAATGCCAGCCAGCACGCCATTGACAAAGTACTGCTGCCGAAGCTGGCGGTGTTTAAACAACGCTACCCGGATATTCGGCTGGAGCTCATCAGTGAAAGCCGGTTTGTCGATATTATTACTGAACGCTTCGATGCCGGTATACGTCTGGGCTCGGAAGTGGATAGCGGTATGGTCGCGGTGCGTATTTCGCCCGATATGGAGATGGCCGTTGTCGGCACACCCGAGCACTTTCGTCGCTACGGATTTCCGCAAACCCCCACCGATTTAGTGGGTCATCCCTGCATCGCTTACCAGTTCGGCGACGGCAGCCTGTATGCCTGGGAACTCAATCAGGACGGTAAAAAGATCACCCATCAGCCTCAGGGACAATGGGCCTTTGCTGACAGTTATATGGAAGCCAAAGCCGCGAGGCTAGGTCTGGGACTGGCTTATGTTCCGGAGGAATTGGTGTCTGATGATATAGAACAGGGGGCGCTGATCAGAGTTTTGCAATGCTACAGCCAACGCCTGGAAGGTTCATATATCTATTATCCGCACAGAAATGTGTCACCCGCTCTACGAGCGGTTATCGATACATTGAGAATTTAAGGGATGAAGATGAGATGATTCGCAGGCCTGGGTAATAGTTGGAAAACAACGTCCGTTTCTGGCACACAGCGGACATTTCAGCTTTACCCTGCCCCGGACATCTGAACTTAGCTTTGACATAGGTTGTAGAGGCTAAATTGAGATGTCCATTTCTGGCAAATATAGCCATGCCCGCGCTACAGTCTCACCACTGCTTTCAAAGGATGAGACTCATAACTGCATTCGGAACTGAGTTTTTCTCAATGACCGATGTTAATCAACTCAGGCTCTTACAGGACGTGTTTGGTTCCACACAGGCTTCGCGCCCCCAAAATTCAGCAGCCAAGGATCGACATGCTTGTACTGGTGAGCTCATTCAGCAACATTGTGCGTCCATCAGTTGAATTCACAGCGAAAAGCAACCCTGGCAACTTTAGAGAGATTGGGATATTTTTACTTAACTCTTCTGACAAAGGTTATGGCAATGGTCTTAATCAGGACTCCTGAATTAAAAGATATACCATCTCTACAAAAGCTCTTTCTGCAATTGGGTTATCAGACAGATGTAGAACGCTTAGAAAATCATATTAACCAGAAGCATACCAGTCTTAGCATTTTGGTTGCTGAAACAGAAAAGGAACTCTGCGGGGTTATTGTGATGAATTTTATCACCCCTGTACATGAAAACGGTTTGTGGGCATTAATTTCAGCTCTGGTCATAGATGAATCGTCGCGAGGAACAGGTATCGGAAAGAAGCTTCTCATTGCCTCTGAGCAAATCGCACTGGATAAGGGATGTTCTCAAATTGAGCTTTCAAGCAGTGAACGTAGAATCAGAGCACACAAGTTTTATGAAAGCCACGGTTATCAGGAAGTGAGGAAGCGTTTTGTTAAGCTTCTCGCAGACATGCCCATTGTTAAATAACTCTCCAGCGAGGTTTGCATGTCGGATTCGAGTACGAGCGCAAGCTGATTATTATAACCACTTCGTAAGTTGTGCCACCTGGTGTATATCATCTGACTTGATGTACACCAGGTATTCTACAGTAGTAAATCCAGTGTTTTCAGGGTCAAGCCCCCTTCCCCATGATTGTATTTCTTTTCAATTTAATTGCATTCCTCAGTTCGAGGTTGAATTTAGCCTCGTCAATAAGTTTGTCCTTAAGTTCCTGTGCAATTCGCTTTAATTCCGTAAACGCAAGCGGCTTTTGCCCATGTAAGAATTGAACACCAGAACGTTCATAATACTTATCAATATGTTTTAACCTGTATTTTGCTAACTTTCTTATTTCACCTATAGAGCCCTGTTGTCCATTGTCTATTAGTCGGTTGATTGTATACTCAACAAACTCTTTTTTATCTTTTCCGAAATAACTCAAGACCAACGGAAGTAAAAAGCTTTGCATACAGATATCATATGAGAAAACCATAGAAAAATCGGCACCTAAAAGATCACAAGCTCCATCGAAATCATTATATAAAAAGATATAACGGTAAAAATCTTTAAACCTGCTAATTATACTTGCGTCAGTAACTTTGTTTGCGCCAATATAGCAGCCATAAGGGCTTCCTTTTGCAAACTCTATATTTTCTGTTGATTTGAAACTGTCACAGCCAGCGACAATGGCCAGTAGATTATTCATTGTATGCTTGTTTATCATTAAAAATAAATCATTCATATCCCCCCAGGAGATATATTTTTTAATTCCAGGGAGAAACATTCCTTCCTCGGGTGAACCATGACACTCAAAATGCACTATAGGAATTAACCCTTTTTTTATGACTCCTTTTTCCAGCTCTTTAAAGAAAGAATTCAGCATGGGGATATTATGTATCTTAACAAAAACAATAGGAATTGGCACTTTCAGACTTGATATGGATTTAAATAGTTTTGAGGCGGTATTACTTTTAAGCGTTATATCATCTGGTTTATTATTGATTTTGATGTCACTCGGGGAATCAAGATCCTCATCACCTAAAACATCAATGATGTATAAAATGTTGAATGCAAATTTTCTCGTCATGTTTTATATCTCTATATCCGATAGAGTTAGTGTCCAAAATGCCATGATTGCACAAAAAACTCTTTCAAATCTGGCTCCTGCCCTAAGGATATCAAAAAAAATCCTCTGTGGAATTATTTACTTCATGGATATTTGGCTGGCAGATATTAAAATTAGATATTGAATATTCTGTATGTTAATAGATTCATATAAAATCAACAAAAAGCTTAATATATGGATTTTATTTGTTTTAAAGTGGTTGTAATTAAAATTTACGCCAGGCTACATTTGAGTTAATCACGTAGGCCACGTACAAAGCGCGTGTTCAATGGATTGATGACGTGAGGCGAATCCATCAGTTTTATCTACACTTGGGATAATGCGCTGACGGGAGTAAAAAAATGGCTGACTGGAATCCCTCTTTATATCTGCACTTCAACGCCGAACGGTCACGACCGGCAGTAGAACTGCTTGCCAGAGTCCCTCTGGAAAACGCCTGGGAAATAGCCGATCTTGGCTGTGGCCCAGGCAATAGCACCGCCCTGCTACATCAACGCTGGCCAACGGCTAAAATTACCGGCATTGATTCGTCTCCGGCGATGATTGCCGAAGCGCGCGCAATTTTACCAGAATGTCAGTTTGTGGAAGCAGACATCCGCAATTGGCAACCTAACCATGCACTCGATCTGATTTTCGCCAATGCCTCGCTGCAATGGCTGCCCGAACACTATGAACTGTTTCCGCATCTGGTATCGTTACTCAATCCGCATGGCGTGCTGGCGGTGCAAATGCCGGACAACTGGCTGGAGCCGACGCATGTGTTAATGCGCGAAGTCGCCTGGGAGCAGCATTATCCGGATCGTGGACGCGAACCGCTGGCAGGCGTTCATGCTTACTACGATATTCTGAGCGAAGCCGGATGTGAGGTTGATATCTGGCGCACCACCTACTATCACCAGATGCCGTCGCACCAGGCGATTATTGACTGGGTGACAGCCACCGGATTACGCCCATGGTTGCAGGATCTGACGGAGAGTGAGCAGCAGCATTTTCTTACGCGCTACCATCAGATGCTGGAAGAACAGTATCCACTGCAGGAGAACGGGCAGATACTGTTGGCATTTCCGCGTCTGTTTATTGTTGCCCGGCGCACGGAGTAATTATTACGTCAGCTGGTAATGGCGATCGGGAAGAATCTTCGGCGGAATTTCTGTTTCGTCGTTCATCTGTAACAGGTCAATTTCAATAGCGTTGCAGATGGCATCCAACGGTAAATCATTGTTTTCAGTACCGAACGGATCTTCCAGCTCTTCCGCCAGACAATCCAGCGAAATAAAGGTGTAGGAAATTAGCACTGAGATAAAAGGCGTCATGTAATGCAGATCCACCACAAGGGCAAACGGTAGCATAATGCAAAAAAGATAAACGGTGCGATGCAAAATCAGGGTGTAGGCAAAGGGAATTGGCGTGTAGGCAATGCGCTCGCAACCTGCCAGAACCGCTGAAATATCGTTAAGCCGATCGTTGAGGCTAATAAACAGGATATCTGAAAGCTGTCCATTGCGTCGCTGAACCGCCAACCACTCCCCCATTATCAACAAAATACGGTTAGCTGGAGTGTTTGAAGCCAGTACACGCTGAAGATCTTCAGTCTTGAGATAATGTGCCAGCACTTCCGCCTGTGGCTGTTTGCGTAATGTTATGCGTAAACAGTGGGCGAAGGCGATTTGCAGCCGGGCAAACTCCCTTACACTTGCCGAATCCGGCAATGTCGTTTTTACCTCGCGCAGTAACGACCGTGAGGCAATCATCAACTGCCCCCAAAGTTTGCGCGCTTCAACGTAACGGGCGTACCCAGCATTATTACGAAAACCAAGAAAAATGGCGATGGCGACACCGAGAATGCTGAACGGTGCGAGGGTGAATTTGATGCCCAAATGCGTGTACCAGGGCAGCATGAAAATAACAGCGATAGAAAAGAGAAAATTGAGTAGTAAGCGCGAGGATATCTTGGATAATACTGAACCGTGCCAGACAAAAATACGGCGCAGCCAGTGTTGTTGTGGACGAACAATCATGATTATCTTCAGGCGTGGAAAAGTCGCACTATTAAACGTGATTCCGATCACATTCTCAAGACACTACTTACAAATTACCTACAAGCTTACAACATTAACAGGTGCTGCATGTGGCACCTGTTAATGATAAAGGCACATAGGATGTTGTAACTAATATAGTCAAATAAGAAACCCGGTCGAAACCGGGTTCAGAGTATTAGCACAACGGGCGTACAGCTTCGCGCATCCCTTTTTCCAGAATCGCTTCCAGATCATTAGCAACCAGCTCAACCAGACCAGGTACTTGCGTCAGGTCTTGCTCCCAGTGGTCTTTTTCTGCTAACACAATCGCAACCAGTTCCTGGGTGCCGATAACGCGGTCACGATGCTGGTTCCAGAGTTGCTGGTAACGTTCCAGCCAGTGGGCATCGTCCTGTACCGGATATGTTTCTCCGTTACGCTCACCGCGATAAAACGCAATCAATGCCGCTAATGCGAAAGTAAGGCGCGCCGGAAGTGTGTCGTTTGCCTTCTGCCCTGCCAGCAGCTGCGGCAGGATGCGGGTGCGGAACTTGGTCATACCGTTGAGCGCGATAGACAGCAGCTGATGCTTAATGTACGGGTTACGGAAACGCCCGGTAACGGCGCTGGCGAAAGATTCCAGTTCATCACGTGGCAGATCCAGCACCGGAATAATCTCTTCGTAAATGGCTTTTTCAACGAATGCGCAAATTTCAGCATCGTTCATCGCTTCGCCGACGGTATCCAGCCCTGCCTGGAACGCCACCGGCACCAGCGCGGTGTGTGCGCCATTAAGGATTGCTACTTTGCGCTCTTTATACGGTTTAATATCGTCAACAATCAGCACGTTAAGCGGATATTTATCCAGACGCAGTTCAGTCGCTAAGGATTTCGGCCCCTGAATCACAAACAGGTAAAAGTGTTCAGCGGTGTCGAGGAAACCATCGTGATAGCCGAGTTCAGCTTCCAGTTTAGCCACTTCATCACGCGGATAACCGGTAACGATGCGGTCCACCAGCGTAGAACAGAAACTGTTAGCCTGATCCAGCCATTGAATAAATGCTTCGGGCAGTGCCCATTCTTGTGCGTAGCGCAGCACCAGTTCACGCAACGCGTCGCCGTTGTAGTCGATCAGCTCACACGGAATGATGATCCAACCTTTATCCAGCGCGCCGTTGAAATGGCTGAAACGTTCGAACAGCAGACGCGTCAGTTTTGCCGGATAGCTTACTGCTGGCGCATCATCAAATTTGTCGCCCGCATGATAGCTAATACCCGCTTCTGTGGTGTTGGAAAAGACGAAGCGCATTTCCGGATTATGTGCAAGTTTCAGGAATTCATCGTAGTCACCGTAGACGCTGATTTCACGGTTTACAGAACGAATCAGACGCGCATCGCTGACCGCTTCTCCCTTCTCATTCAGGCCACGAATAATGGTGGTATACAGCCCATCCTGCGTGCTCAGTGACGGCGGGAATGAAGTTTCAATCGGACGAACAACGACCACGCCAGAATTCAGGTCGGTGTGTTCATTCAGGAGATCAATTTGCCAGTCAACAAAGGCGCGCAGAAAGTTACCTTCACCAAACTGAATGATTCGTTCTGGATACTGTGCACCGGGAAAATCGCGACGATTTAGTGTTTTCACAATGGGTTCCCTTTTGATTAGTCATACAACCTGCTTGAATTGGTGCGACAGGTTAGCAAACTTTAATACATTGAACCCCTGTTTTGATCAACTCGTGATGATTAATTAGCAGGTTTAAGATAAAAATGTGGCACAGATCATGGTTCCATCGAGGATTTTCCTCTTTCTCCAGTCGACAGAGTGGTAGAACACATTACGCTAAAACTGTGACAAAATAACAAAGCTGTCAGACAACTTCCTCACCATAACGCATGGTACTGGTGCGGTTACGCCCGTCTTTCTTCGACCGATAGAGACACGTATCAGCTTCGACCATCAATTTATTGAAGTCATCGGTTAGTGTGCGGTATGAAGCATCCCCACTACCGACGCCGATGCTAACCGTCAGATAAAGCGTCTTTTGTTGCCAGGTAAACGGTTGTAGTTCAACGCCTTTACGAATTTTCTCCGCCATCAGCAGACCATCAACGGGATTCATTGATGGCACGGCTACGGCAAACTCTTCGCCTCCCATTCTCGCCACCAGCCCCTTATCGCCGACAATTTTCTGAATATGCTGGGCAAACACGCTTAACACTTTATCGCCACACTCATGACCATAGTTATCGTTAATGCTTTTGAAATAGTCGATATCAAGCAACATGACGGTCAGATGTTGTGTCTGTTGCAGCGATGGACTTTTCAGCGCCTCATAAAGACCGGATCGTGAGTAAACCTGAGTCAGAAAATCAAAGTCGGCTCGCAGCGCAACTTGCTTCATTAGCGAATTAATCGCTGCCACGCTAAAGGAAACCATAATTGGGCAAATCGCCATCGTGGCAATGCCCAGACGTGCGGAAAACATCTGCGGAATAAAGAACGGCGAACCGACGGCGATATCAATTACCGAATTTGCTACCAGTACGATCTCCACTGCCCCGGTGATAAAAGTCAGCAGACACGTCACCTGTGGCGTATAGCGCACTGCACACCAGATTAATGCAGGCAGCGGGAACGCCAGACTCCCCGCTCCGCCAATGACGACCGAGGCAATAACCGACACAATAAGCGCAATGGCTGGCATCATCTGCTCTGCTTTAAAGCGCGGCAATACCCCAGGAATTGCCAGCGTCAGCATACAAGGCACAATCAACACGCCTGTTGAGAATTGTTCACTAAACCAGTCAGCAAGCAAAGGCCAGAAATCCAGGCTATCAATACTAACCGAACCAATCGCCCCGACGATGGCACATAATAAAGCGGCAATCAGACAATAATTAAATAACCGTAATGCGCTTACTGGCTCGTACTTATTTTTCCCCAGACGCTTATCCCGCATAACCAGTAGGGAGACAGTTACGATAAACATCATATTGGACAAATTGATAACCAGTGAAACCAGCCCCCATTCGGTGGTCATGGCATCATAAACCAGCATTGCTACGTAACAGATGGCATAGTAATGCAGACGATTAAGCCAGACGTAGCGGGCAAATACCCCTGCCATCACGCCATTCAGCGGCCAGAAAAGAGAAAGTTCGTGAACCAGGCGTAGCTCTGCACCTATAAAATAGAACAGCGTCGTTAGCGCAAAAATTGCAATGCTATTACGTAGTAGATGACCTTCCTGGAACAAACGGAAAGTGGATATGGGGTGTACATGCATTAATTATCTGTCCATACAATTGCGAGTGGCAATTATCTCAACGCAATAAGTAAATTCTCATAAAGGATAGCATGTTCGCTGACAGCGGCGACAAAGAAAGATATCAATCAGATGATCTTTTGGCTTTTACCACCATTCTTATGGCTGATTCATCTGAATAACCAGCCAGTGATAGATAACCGTCACGATATAACGTTGTTGTTCCTCACTTAACGAAACACCCTGCGGAATGTTATGCCACTTAGCCAGACAGCCACGGCAGCAGGTCGCGGTGGCGTGTTGAGCGATAAACACCGGATGCCCGCGCATGGGGGTTTGCTTCCCGTCGTTCGCCGGTAATGCCGGCGCAAGACGCTTAGCGACAAAATCTGCCGCATGTTGTTCAATAACCGGCGCGCCCTTCTCCAGACAATACTGACGCTCCTTGACGCCCAGACGAAAGCGAGAGCGAAATTTTGAACGGGCTAAACGCGCGAAGAGTGGATCAAGTGGCTGCATTAATAAACCGAGCGTCCTAACTGTTTCGTTAATTGTTCAAGTACTGCGATACCGGCAAGCGAGTTACCTGCATCATCCAGTTCCGGGCTCCATACCGCGATAGCCATTTCATGCGGGACGATCGCAACAATACCGCCGCCAACACCAGATTTCGCCGGAAGGCCTACCCGCCAGGCAAACTCCCCCGCGTTCTGGTACATTCCGCTCGTTGCCATCAACGCGTTAATTTGCCGCGCCTGCATCGGCGTCACTACGGGCTCATCGATATGAATAGCCTTTCCCTGATTTGCCAGAAAAACAAACGTCCGCGCCAGCTCAACGCAGCTCATTTTCAGTGCACAGTAATGAAAGTAGTTTTGCAGAACGGTTGTCACATCATGATGGAAATTGCCAAACGACTTCATCAGCCAGGCGATAGCCGCATTTCGCGCGGAATGTTCAAATTCGGAACGCGCTACCACCGTATCGTAGGAAATATCAGACACACCGCTTAAGCCACGCACGACTTCCAGCATACGTTGCCGTGGTGCGCTTAATCGCCCTTGCAACATATCGCAGACCACCAGCGCACCGGCATTAATAAACGGATTACGCGGAATGCCCTGCTCCATTTCCAGTTGCACTAAGGAATTGAACGGAGATCCCGACGGATCTTTGCCGACGCGTTGCCAGATTTCTTCTTCGGAGTAATGACGCATAGCAACAACGAGACTGAGCACTTTGGAAATAGACTGAATAGAAAAACGTTCTTGCGCGTCTCCGGCCTGGAAAAGCTGCCCATCAACGGTACAGATAGCAATCCCCAGACGGGAACCATCGACGGTTGCCAGTGCCGGAATATAATCAGCGACTTTACCCTGACCAATTAGCGGACGTACTTGCCGCAAGATATTTTCTAAAATTGCATTATCCATGGCGACTGCCACTCTCTGCTCCTTGCTCGCAGGTCTGAAAAGACCTGCGAGTATAACAGAGCTAAATATGTGACGTCAGATCCGGTCTTTCCACACCGTCTGGATATTACAGAACTCATGTAAGCCGAAATGAGAAAGTTCACGCCCAAAACCGCTCTTCTTCACACCGCCAAAAGCGACCCGTGCGTCGCTGGCGCAGAAACCATTGATAAACACGCCGCCGCATTCCAGACGTGCCGCCATCTGTCTGGCTCGTGTTTCGTCAGCGGTAAAGATCGTCGCTGAAAGGCCGAACTCACTGTCATTCGCCAGTTCCAGCGCATGTTCTGCATCTCTCGCTACGGTGATTGCCGCAACGGGGCCAAACATTTCTTCACGAAACGCGGTCATTTCTGGGGTGACATTTGCCAGAACCGTTGGCGGATAGTAGTTACCTGCCCCAGCCATCTTTTCCCCGCCCAGTAACAAACGTGCGCCCTGCGCCAGGGTTTTTTCCACCTGATGATGCAACTCATCACGCAAGTCAAAACGTGCCATCGGACCAAGATCGTTCTCTTCGTCACGGGGATCGCCCATTTTCAACGCTGCCGCAGCTGCCACAAAACGTTCGGTAAATGCCGAAGCAATCCCCTCTTCGATGATAAAACGTTTTGCCGCCGCGCAAACCTGTCCGGTATTCTGGTAACGCCCGGCAACCGCCGCTTTAACCGCCAGTTCCAGATCGGCATCGTTAAGCACAATAAACGGATCTGAACCGCCCAGCTCCAGTACGCATTTTTTCAGTGCCGCACCAGCCTGTGCACCAATAGCCGCTCCCGCACGAACACTCCCGGTCACGGTGACTGCCGCAATACGTGGATCTTTAATCATCTGACTGACACCATCGTTGTCAGCATTTAGCCAGCCATATACGCCCTGAGGGATACCCGCGTCTTTAAACACCAGGGCAATGAGCTGAGCACAGCCCGTCACATTCGGCGCGTGCTTAAGTAAGTAGCCGTTACCTGCAAGAATGATGGGAACAGCGCCGCGCATCACCTGCCATAAAGGAAAGTTCCACGGCATTACTGCCAGAATCGTCCCCATTGGTCGATACTCAATAACCGCCTGCTGATTCTCAACCAGCGTTGGCTCTGCTTTCAGCATTGACGGGCCATGTTCTGCATACCAGTCACACAAATTCGCCGATTTCACCACTTCGGCACGTGCCTGCTTGATGGGTTTACCCATTTCGCGGGTGATCATTTGCGCTATCTCTTCGCTGCGAGTACGCAGAGCTTTACCGATATCTCGCAGTTTTTCCGCCCGGTAATCTACGCTTGTCTCGCGCCAGCCGCGAAAACCTTCCACTGCAAGCTGAAGAGCGTTTTCAATATCGTCAGCGCCTGTCCAGGGCAGTGAAGACAGTTGTTCACCATTGGCTGGATTTATCGAAATGGCATGGGTCGCCGGAGTGATGGTCATTGGGGTATCTCCTTTATGAGTTATGGTTTGAAGATACGTAGATTTACTCTTGTTTGAAAATGAATAATATTAAGCCACTTATTCACAAATCGAGAATGCTATGGATCTGACTCAACTGGAGATGTTCAACGCAGTTGCCGAGGCAGGCAGCATTACCCAGGCTGCGGCTAAAGTACATCGTGTGCCGTCGAATCTCACGACTCGTATACGTCAACTGGAAACAGAGCTCGGTGTTGAGCTGTTTATCCGCGAAAATCAGCGTTTACGGCTTTCTCCCGCCGGGCATAACTTTTTACGCTACAGCCAACAAATTCTCGCGTTGGTGGATGAGGCGAGAAATGTCGTGGCTGGCGATGAGCCGCAAGGTCTGTTTTCTCTCGGATCGCTGGAAAGCACCGCCGCAGTGCGTATTCCGGCAACGCTGGCAGAATTTAACCGTCGTTACCCCAAAATTCAGTTTTCACTTTCCACCGGCCCTTCCGGCACGATGCTGGACGGCGTACTGGAAGGAAAACTGAATGCGGCATTTATTGATGGGCCGATTAACCATACCGCCATCGACGGGATACCGGTGTATCGTGAGGAGCTGATGATCGTCACGCCGCAAGGACATGTGCCAGTTACCCGTGCCAGTCAGGTTAATGGTTACAACATCTATGCCTTTCGCGCCAATTGTTCGTATCGCCGTCATTTTGAGAGCTGGTTTCATGCTGACGGTGCCGCACCGGGGACTATTCATGAGATGGAGTCGTATCACGGGATGCTGGCCTGTGTGGTCGCGGGTGCGGGCATTGCGCTTATCCCTCGTTCTATGCTGGAAAGTATGCCCGGACATCACCAGGTTGAAGCATGGCCGTTGGCTGAGCAATGGCGTTGGTTAACAACCTGGCTGGTCTGGCGTCGCGGTGCGAAAACGCGCCCGCTTGAGGCGTTTATTGAACTGCTGGATGTACCAGACTAAATGTTGTACCGGCTACTCACGCTGCCGTTGATACAGCATGAATCGGCGAAACGCGACATCGATCACAAAACCGTTGTATTCAGATCATTAACCGTTTTAAGATCATTTCATTACCTTTTCGCAACTCATCCGATAATCGGTTATGACAACAAATATGGTTTCCCGCAAAGTGGCGTGGCTACGGGTCGTTACGCTGGCCGTTGCCGCCTTCATCTTCAATACCACCGAATTTGTGCCTGTAGGTTTGCTTTCTGATATTGCGCAAAGCTTTCATATGCAAACCGCACAAGTCGGTATCATGTTGACCATTTATGCGTGGGTAGTGGCGCTATTGTCACTGCCTTTTATGCTAATGACCAGTCAGGTCGAACGCCGCAAATTGCTGATCTGTCTGTTTGTGGTGTTTATCGCCAGCCACATACTGTCGTTTTTATCGTGGAGCTTTACCGTTCTGGTAATCAGTCGCATTGGTGTGGCTTTCGCCCATGCTATTTTCTGGTCGATTACGGCGTCTCTGGCAATCCGTATGGCGCCAGCCGGAAAGCGAGCGCAGGCATTGAGTTTAATTGCCACCGGCACAGCACTGGCGATGGTATTAGGTTTACCTATCGGGCGCATTGTGGGGCAGTATTTCGGCTGGCGAACAACCTTCTTCGCGATTGGTATCGGGGCGCTTATCACCCTTTTGTGCCTGATCAAATTACTTCCATTGCTGCCCAGTGAGCACTCTGGTTCGTTAAAAAGTCTTCCGCTGCTGTTTCGTCGCCCGGCATTGATGAGCATTTATTTGCTGACGGTAGTCGTGGTCACCGCCCATTACACGGCATACAGCTATATTGAACCTTTTGTGCAAAACGTTGCAGGGTTCAGCGCCAACTTTGCCACAGCATTGCTGTTGATGCTCGGTGGTGCGGGCATCATTGGTAGCGTCATTTTCGGTAAGCTGGGTAATCAGCACGCATCTGTGCTGGTCAGTGCGGCGATTGCGCTATTGCTGGTGTGCCTGGCACTACTGTTGCCTTCGGCAAGTAGCGAGATACACCTCGGCGTGCTGAGCATTTTCTGGGGGATCGCGATGATGATCATCGGACTTGGGATGCAGGTTAAAGTACTGGCGCTGGCACCAGATGCCACCGACGTTGCGATGGCGCTCTTTTCCGGGATATTTAATATTGGTATCGGCGCCGGGGCGCTGGTGGGTAATCAGGTAAGTCTACACTGGTCGATGTCGATGATTGGTTATGTGGGTGCAGTTCCGGCTCTCGCCGCGTTGATATGGTCAATCGTCATATTCCGCCGCTGGCCTGTGACACTTGAAGAACAGACGCAATAGCTTCCATGCACGAACGAGCCTTTCAGATTATTGACAACGTGCGCTTTGTTTATGCCGGATGCGGCGGGAACGCCTTATCCGGCCTACAACTCAATACATTGCAGAGATTACGTAGGCCTGATAAACGTAGCGCATAGGCAATGTTGCGTTTGTCATCTGCTCAGACCCATTTGGGTCTTTTTTAATGGTAAGTTTTAATAATTTCCAGGATGCCGTTAATAATAAATTGCACGCCCATACAAACCAGCAAGAAGCCCATCAGGCGGGAGATCGCTTCAATTCCCCCTTTCCCCACCAGCCGCATAATGGCACCAGAGCTACGTAGACTTCCCCACAAAATGACCGCCACCAGGAAAAAGATCAGCGGCGGCGCAACCATCAGCACCCAGTCCGCGAAGGTTGAACTCTGACGCACCGTTGACGCCGAGCTAATGATCATCGCAATGGTTCCCGGTCCGGCGGTACTTGGCATTGCCAGTGGCACAAAAGCAATATTGGCGCTGGGTTCATCTTCCAGCTCTTCCGATTTGCTTTTTGCTTCCGGTGAATCCGTTGCCTTTTGCTGGGGAAAGAGCATACGGAAACCGATAAATGCAACAATTAACCCCCCAGCAATACGTAGACCGGGAATCGAAATGCCGAACGTATCCATCACCAGTTGCCCGGCGTAATACGCCACCATCATGATGGCAAATACGTATACCGAGGCCATCAACGACTGGCGGTTACGTTCGGCGCTGTTCATGTTGCCCGCCAGGCCAAGAAATAACGCGACTGTCGTTAATGGGTTGGCTAACGGCAGCAACACCACCAGCCCCAGACTAATTGCTTTAAACAAATCTAACATTGGTGGTTGTTATCCTGTGTGTCTGAGTCATCAGCGAAAAGTATAAAGGGAAAACAAAGAGAAAGTTTCACTCTTTAACTAATCTTGCATAGCACTGACCAAAACTTGAACCGATTTAGCAAAACGTGGCATCAGACAATTCATTCATTTGACTTATACTTGCCTGGGCAATATTATCCCCTGCAACTAATTACTTGCCAGGGCAACCAATGTGAAAAGTACCAGCGACCTGTTCAATGAAATCATCCCCTTGGGTCGCTTAATCTATATGGTTAATCAGAAGAAAGACCGTCTGCTTAACGATTATCTGTCTCCGCTGGATATCACTGCGGCACAGTTTAAGGTGCTCTGCTCTATCCGCTGCGCAGCGTGCATTACGCCGGTTGAACTGAAAAAAGTGTTGTCGGTCGACCTGGGGGCACTGACCCGTATGCTGGATCGCCTGGTCTGTAAAGGCTGGGTGGAACGGTTGCCAAACCCGAATGACAAGCGCGGCGTGCTGGTAAAACTCACCGCCAGCGGCGCAGCAATATGTGAACAATGCCATCAATTAGTTGGCCAGGATCTGCATCAAGAATTAACAAAAAACCTGACGGCGGACGAAGTGGCAACGCTTGAGCATTTGCTTAAGAAAGTCCTGCCGTAAACAAAAAAAGAGGTATGACGATGTCCAGACGCAACACTGACGCTATTACCATTCATAGCATTTTGGACTGGATCGAGGACAACCTGGAATCGCCACTGTCACTGGAGAAAGTGTCAGAGCGTTCGGGTTACTCCAAATGGCACCTGCAACGGATGTTTAAAAAAGAAACCGGTCATTCATTAGGCCAATA
>ERZ1034901.316-NODE-316-length-40056-cov-13.270943_pt1 | contig 40056 bp, 31 predicted proteins | sample MGYA00520628_ERZ1034901 | MGnify/ENA primary metagenome ERZ1034901 (study PRJEB33766, sample SAMN09781783) | gut metagenome | biome: gut microbiome | host: Homo sapiens | place: Madagascar | study: EMG produced TPA metagenomics assembly of the PRJNA485056 data...
GAAAATTGCAAAGAGAAGCACTCATTAACTTTTCGGATTCTGCGATCGCCCTGGGTGGCACGCAGATCAGATTGAATAATGGCACGGTCATTTTTAACAATAACGTTGATGACCAGGCCCAAGGTCAAAATGCGAAACATGCCATTCTTGGTTCCGGCACGATTCAGGTGGTATCAAAAGCCTATCTGGATGCCAACTCTGAAAGTTTGGGTAAGGACGGCGACATCGTTGTCCAGTTCGTAGCTGATAATGAATCGTCGGCTGCTGGTGGACGTCAGGGGATTATCGGCGGTTCTGAGACGCAAACCTATGATTTTACGCTGGGCGCAAAAGGCAATGGCCAGGACCAGGCAGTTCATAAGGTGGAACTTAATGTCGGGAAGAATGCAGATGCGTACATCAACGTTCGGGGCGGAGCGCTCATTCTCGAAAATGTAGTGATCAAAAACGACGGCGGTTATCTGGAGCTGGCTGCACAAACGACCAACGACAAAGAAATCCTTGTTCAATCCGATATCGGACAGGAAGCTTCCGGTGGTCAGACTGTATTTGGGAGCAAAACCCGGATCAACGGTGCCAACGTAACGGCAGATAAGATTGTTCTGGCACAAAGCGGTGCTACTAAGGATGATCTGAAGGCATATTCGAAAGTATTTTCGTTCGATCCACCCGTCTCAGGACACGGAACAAACGACAGAAATGTCACAGTCGAGAATGGCGGCTTGCTTGAAGCCACAACTCAGCTCGATATCGCTTCGGGCCGGACTCTGACTATCAATCCTGCCAATTACCCGCAGCAAGGCAACAAAGCCGGTCAGCTCAAGGTCAATACGCTCAATGTGAGCGGCACGGTGCAGATGCAGGGCACTGCCGATATTCAGGTCGTCAATGCGAAGAGCGGCTCTCGGGTTTCGCTGACGGGTCATTCCACGATTGGGAAGGCTGTAGTCGAGAATGCAGGCACGCTGACGCTCGGCGGCAATGTAGAGCTTAAGGAGCTTTCAGTAACCGGAACGTCATCTGGCAACGGGACGGTTAATCTCGCGGCAGGCACGATCAGAACCTCTTCCGATCAGCTTTTCAAACCAGTGACCGACAAGAACGGAATCGAAGCGATCGGCGGCCTTAAGGATGGGGTGAGCAATACTAGCGGCGCTTTTCTGACCCTGCGCCTGACGGATGCGGCGTTTAACTACACCGTCGCCCAGCTGCAGGCTGTTGCGAATGGCACTTCCGGCGCTCATGTGCAGTTCGAAAACGGTCTTCTGATCGCCGGTGACGGCAAGGAAACCTTTGCAAACGGCGCTTCCATCGGCTACACCGGCAAATCGGCGCTTATTGAGGCAACTTCTTCTTCAGCTGTTGAGAAAGCCTTGAGTTTGCCCATGACCTTCGGTTCGCTCGAAATCAAGGACAGCTCTTCAGGCGCTTCAACGAAATTTACCGGCCTGACATTCAATGCAGCTTCCGGGTCGTCGGGAATGCTCACGCTTCGCGGCGATGCGGACGGGAAGGTCTTCTATCTGCCGAAGGCGGTCGATGCTTCCGGAGCAGAGGCAGTAATGCCTGTGGTGCTTAATGTCGACACGGTTTTCGGCGACGAAGCGGCTGCAGTCACGGATAAAGCGGTTGTTGACGGCCGGGTCACTGCCAATAAGTCGGTGAAGATTGCGAAGAACGGCGACTTCACGTTTGCTGAAGATCTGACGCTTGGCGGTGCGGATGCCAGCGGTGATCTCACCGTTGAAGGCCGTTTTGCCGGCAAAAATATTATTGCAAGTGCGTCGGGTGCAGGCACGAGGATCAGTGGCGGCGTTGTCGTCCTTGACGGCACGACGCCTCAGGCCGGCGCGGTCAAAGCGCAGGTCTCTACCGGCAAGGCGGTGATTGGCTCCCGTCAGCTCGAATCCGGGGAGGTTCAGGGCGGTCTTCTGGTGCTCGGGAGCGCTTCTGAGGCGGACGCCGCCGCTTATCAGAAGGCGCACAGCCGCGACAATACGCTCTGGATCGGTCAGGCGGTGACGCTTAAGGATCAGGTTTTCTTCGGCGCCGCCATGACGAATAAGAACAATCTTTCGGGCGTCAATACGGCCGTCATTGATCTCGCTCAGGTTGCCCGCAGCGGCTACCAGGCGTCGGCTCAGAATGCCGTCGTCAACAGCGACGCCGGGCTGACCCGTCCGACCGCGAATAAGCTCGTGCTCGCCAATCTGCGGAACATTGCCGCCGGTTCGCGCGTTTATGACGAAGCGAAGAGTCTCTATTACCTCAACACGGGGGTGGATGTTGCGGCAGCCGGGACGAATCCGGGCACGGTCGATTTCGGGACGACGCTTTATCTCGATGATTCGGCAGTCGCGGACGGCAAGGTTTATTTCCGCAAAAATAACCTGAAGCTCGACCAACTCAAGGCCCTCGGGCTCAACTCCGTGGGTGAGATTGAGCATGCCCTCGATACGGTGAACTTTGAGAGCGCCGTTGCCGGCTTCTTCGTCTTTGATGTCTTCGGCGACAATCCTCAGAATGCTGAAATGAAGGCAGCCAAGGAGGGCTGGGCCAAGTATCAGGCCGAGAATGGCGCCGGCTGGACGGAAGAAGACCGTGCGCGCGAGGAGAAGGCATTCTTCGCGCCCCTCTTCAATAAGATTGCTGCGGCCGAACATGCTGCTACCAATATGGCGGCCTACGGCGGCGCCTTCTCCTCTGCCTTCGACTATCAGAATGAAGTGACGGATGCGCTCAACCGCCGCTATTCCGCCGCGGGGCTCAATGCCCCCCGCGCTGAAGGCTTCACGCCCTGGGTTGATGTGTTCGGTTCGAGGAACAAGGCGAAGACGCTCTTCGGCAGCTCCGAGGGCTACGAGGCTGATCTCTACGGCAGCGTGCTCGGGTTCGACTATGCCTTCTCCGGCGGCGGTCTCGTCGGTGCGGCGCTTAATGTCGGCAAGGCAGACGGCAACTCCGTCGGCGGCAGCGGCCGCGTGGACAATAATGCCGACTACTACGGCATCTCCCTCTATGCCGCTCATCCGCTTGGGGTCTTCAACTTCAAGGGCGATCTCGGCTACATCCACGCTTCGAACGATCTTTCGACGAGCAGCCTCATCGGCTCCTTCAAGGAATCCCTGGATGGGAATCTCTGGACGGCCGGCGTCGGCGCCGAGGTTCCTTTCTCGGCCGGCCCCGTTGATCTGGCGCCTCATGCCGGCGTCCGCATGACGCGCCTCTCGATGGATGATTCGAAGTACGGCGCCGACTATGACGCCATGACGATTTATCAGCTCCCGGTGGGCATTTCCGCTTCCTCGACCTTTGAGGCTGAGGGCTGGAAGTTCGCGCCGAAGGCTGACGTCACGCTGGTGCTCACGGCCGGCGACAAGGAAGCGTCTGCCAACTACTTCGGCGGCATCACGGATACGACCCGCGTGCTGGATTCGAATCCGGTTCAGGGCACGATCGGTCTTGAAGCCGGAAAGGGAGCCTTCACGTTCGGCCTCAACTACCGTCTTACGACGGGCGGTGACGACCGTACGAACAAAGCGTTCAACGCGAACGTTCGCTACGCCTTTTAATCGCCTCTGACCTTTAAGAAGCGACCTTTAAGAAGCCCGTTCCTTCCGCGACCGTGCACGTGGAGGAGAACGGGCTTCTTTCATGCTTCTTCTGACTGTGTCCGGAAAGCGCCTTTCTTCAATCTTTCCCTGAGTCCTCACGAAAAAGCTTGACAGCATTGCGCCGATATTACGCATAATCACACTCTTGACTCTTATTTTTATTGAAGGCCTTTGAGAGCCCCCGAGCCCCATGATCTCTCCGACGCTCCGTTCCGGCGCGCATTGCGGATGAGCACCCGGCCTCTCTTCCCTCAAGCGCCTTATTTCTGGTGACTGCTATGCCCCGCGTTCTCAATATCGGTTCCCTCAACATCGACTACGTCTACCAGGTCCCGCACTTCCTGCGGGGCGGAGAAACGCTTGCCGCCTACCGGCGCGCCATCCACATCGGCGGCAAGGGCCTCAATCAGAGCGTGGCGCTTGCCCGCGCCGGACTGAGAACGAGCCACGCCGGCATTGTCGGCCAGGACGGCACGTTCCTCAAGGTCTTCCTCGAGCACGAGGGCGTGGGCGTCTCGCGCGTTGCGGTAGACCCCAACGAACCCTCGGGCCACACCTTCATTCAGGTGGTCCCTGAAGGCGGCGAAAACGCCATCCTCTACTACCCGGGCACCAATGTGCGCCTCACGCCCGAATTCGTGAAGTCCGCGATGGACGATTTCGGGAAGGGCGATGCGCTCCTCGTTCAGAACGAAACGAGCGCGGTGCGCTATTCGATCGAGCATGCGCTCGGGAAGGGCATGCGCGTCATCTTCAATCCCTCGCCCTTTGATTCTCAGGCGCCGCTTCTTCCCCTCAACCGGATTTCCGCGCTGATCGCAAACGAAACCGAAGCCGAAGGCCTTCTCGGTCTTGAGAAGAAGGAGAAGACCCCGGAAGAGGCCATGGACATCGTCGCTGAACTCGGCCGCCGCTATCCCGAAACCGTAATTCTCGTCACGCTCGGGAGCAAGGGCGTTGTCTGCCGCATGCCCGGGTTCGAGCCTGATTTCATCAAGGCCTTCCCGGTGCATCCGGCCGACACGACGGGTGCGGGCGACACCTTCACGGGCTTTGCCGTGCGCGCCCTCATGGACGCCTGGGAGAAGCCGGACGCCGAAGAGGCTCATGCGGTTCTTCTCGAGGGGCTCCGCTTTGCCGCGATGGCTGCGGCGATTTCGGTGACGCGCCCGGGCGCGGCTGAATCCATTCCTTACTGGAAGGAAGTCGACGAAGCCATGCGCGATACGGACTAATCGAAGGAAAAAACGATGACGGAACCGAGAAAAATCATTCTCGACTGCGATCCGGGGTACGACGACGCTGCGGCAATCATTCTTGCCGCCGGCTCGCCCGCGGTGAAGATCATTGCCCTCACGACGGTTGCGGGCAATCAGACGATCGAAAAGGTCACCTCGAACGCGCTTCGCATTGCGCGCCTCGCGGGCCTCTCCGACATTCCGATCGCGATGGGCGCGAAGCGCCCGTTGATCCGCCCGGCGGTGGAAGTCTGCAAGGAAATCCACGGCGAATCGGGGCTTGACGGCGCCGACATGCCGGAAGCCGACATTCCGCTCGACCCGCGTCCTGCCGCTCAGCTCATTGTCGACACCATCATGAGCGAGCCCGAGGGCACGGTGACGCTCGTTCCGACCGGGCCCCTTACCAACATCGCCCTCGCGGCGAGGCTCGAGCCCCGGATTGTTTCTCGCGTGAAGGAAGTCGTCCTCATGGGCGGCGCCTGCAAGGAAGGAAACGTCAGTCCTTGCGCGGAATTCAATATCGAGAACGATCCGGAAGCCGCGCACATCGTCTTCAACGAACCCTGGAAGGTGACGATGGTGGGGCTCGACCTCACGTACCAGGCAAGGGCCGAGAAGCACGTGCGCGACCGCATTCAGGCGATCGGCACAAAGCCCGCGCACTTTCTCTGGCAGGTTCTCGAAGCCTTTGCGAAGAACTACAAGGCCTGGCGCGGCTTTGATGCGCCGCCCCTTCATGACCCCTGCGCGGTCGCCTACGTGATCGACCCGACCCTCATGGAGGTCCGCCCCACGGTGATCAATGTGGAGATCCGGGGCGAGCTCACGACCGGCATGACGGTCGCGGATCTGCGCCGTCCGGCGCCCGAAGGGTGCCATACCTTTGCGGCGCTCAAGCTCGACAAGGACCGCTTCTGGGATCTGATGGCGAAGTCAGTGGAGCGCATCGGCTGACGAGTTCCGAAGGGTTCCCTCAGGATATGAAGCTGCCGGGTTTCCTCAAACGGAGACCGGCAGCTTTTTCCTTGCGGCGTCTGATGAAGGCAGCACATTGCCGCGGGCAACTGCTCAGAAGGCGGAGTAATACCTCAAGCCCCGGGCAGATAGTTGATTTTCCGAAAAAGAAGACCGGTACACTTTTCCTCACTGAATACTTAGGGATCGCGACCCGGATGCGATCTGCCAGAAAAGAGGAAAAGCAAAATGCAACGCCGTAAATTGATCTTCGCCGCCGCGGCCGCCGCCGCAACGGCTCCCTTCCTGGGAGCCGCTTCCGCCTTTGCTGCTGAAAAGACGCTTCGCGTCGGCGTCACCGCCGGCCCGTCGGCTCAGATTCTGGAATACGTTGTGCCGATCGCGAAGGAGTTCGGACTCAACGTCAAAATCTATGAGTTCCAGGACTACATTCAGCCCAACGCCGCACTTGACGCCGGCGACATCGACGCCAACATCTACTGCACGAAGCCGTTCCTCGACCATGAGAACGAAACCCGCGGCTACAGCCTGAGAATCGCGGCGCCCGCCTTCACGCTCCCGATGGCGGTTTATTCGAAGAAGATCAAGTCGCTCAAGGACCTTCCGCAGGACGCGACGGTGGGCATCCCGAATGATCCGGCAATGGGCGGCCGCGGACTTCTCCTTCTCGCTGCGGGCGGCCTCATCAAGCTCCGCGAGGGCTCTGGCCTTCTTCCCTCGAAGTTCGACATCATCGAGAACCCGAAGAACCTGAAGGTGGTGGAGCTCGAGGCCGCGCAGCTGCCGCTTTCGCTCAACGACCTCACGATCGCCTGCGTGAACGGCAACTACGCTGCCGTGGCGGGCCTCAACCCGAGCCGGGACGGCCTTCTCGTTGAATCGGCAAACGGTCCCTACGTCTGCAACATCGTCGTCACCGAAAAGAACCTCAACGAGCCCTGGGTCAAGACCTTCGTGAAGGCCTATCAGGATCCGCGCGTGAAGGAATGGATCCTCAAAAAGTTTGAGGGCTCCGTGATCCCCGGATTCTGATTCTTCTTTCGATCAGCGTTGAAGATTGCTGCAAAAAGCCGGCTGGAACTCTGCGTTCCGCCGGCTTTTCTGCACTTGTTGCCGCGTTCCATTCTGGCTTGTGCTTCAGGCTATTTGCGCTCGAGCGGCACTTCCCGGGGTTCCTCCACGGGGGGCGCCTCTTTCGGGAAGAGCCGGTTCAGTCCCTGATCGATCGCCCTGGCAAAAAGACCGATCAAAACGGCGGAGGCGAGCGTTCCCTCGCGGATCGCATGGATTTCGCCGAGGAAGACGAGCCCCATGAGTGCTGCAATCCCGGTGAGCGCGAGGTCGTTTGCGATCTTCATCGTGCCGAAGGATTTGCGGGCAAGCGCGGCAGCGGCAATGACGAAGCCTTCGCCCGGCTGCACGAGCGTTTTCGAGCGGATCTGCATCACGGTGCCGAGGGCCAGAATGACGTTCCCGACGACGCTCATGAGCGCGCCCGTCCACCAGCCGTTGGGCGTCAGAGACGAAAGGAGGAGCATCGAGAGGTCGATGAAGGCGCCGAAGAGAAAGCCGATCGGAATCTGAAGGAGATTCATGGGCGAATAGCGCTTCCGAAGGAGCGCAATTTGCCCGGCAACGTACGCAAAGTTGAGGATGACGACGCAGGTGCCGAAGGTGAGTCCCGTGATGGCCGCCCCCGTGTACGGCACCGTGCTGATGGGCGTGGTCCCGAGGCCTGCGAGCGTTGTGAGCGCAATCCCGAGGGAGGCGAGAAACATCCCCGCGAGGAGCAGAAGAATGCGAAGAAGGAGGTGCGTGAATCGCCGGCGGGAGCTCGAGTGCGTCATTCCTGAAGGATCTGTCGGAGAAAACGAAAAGAAAAAAATGGAAGCTTCTTTGCGGGAAGCTTCCAAAAGAGAAAGGAGAGAGAAGACTCATGCAGTCCGGGAAGAGAAAAGAAGAGATCCAGGTTCTCCTTCTCCTTCCCGGAGATTCAGGCTTTAAGCGCAATCAGAAGCGATGCACCATGCCGGCCGTGAGTTCGTAGCCCCACGGGGTGGCGTCGGTCTTCGAGGCATTGACCTCAACCTTTTCCTGCGACCAGCCGCCCATCACGTAAAGGGCAGTGCGCTTCGAGAGGTTGTAGTCGTAGCCGACCGCAGCCATCGTGCGCTTAAAGTCGACGTCCTTTTCGTTATGCATGTCGCGGTGGCCGGCCATGACCTTCGCCACGCCGCCCATGAAGGGAACATGGACGCCAAGATTGAAGCCGTAGCCCGTGACGAAGCCGTATTTGGCTTCGTCTCCGAGTGCGTTGAGGCCGGCGGACACGACGCCCGCACGCTGCGCGGCGTTGAGTTCCTGGTCTTCGAAATACTGGCCGAAGGCGAGGAGCTTCACGCCGCCGTCGAGGGCATAGTTGCCGCCGAGGGTGACGGTGACGCCCGCATCGTCGTGGGCGCGCGTGCTGTCGCGGCCGTTGCCGTACATCGTCGTGTCGGCGACGAGCACCGCTTCAACCGGGCCCTGCTGGAAGCGCACCGCGGCGGACGCGTAGCGGTCGGAATCCGCCATGCCTTCGCGGTTCGTGGTATCCGTCTTCGAGTCGTTCTTGAAGGAATACATCGCGTAGCCGGTGAAGCCCGAGAACGTCGGCGTGCGGTAGGAGATTGCGTTGTCGACGCGCGTCCACATCGAAGCCGTCACGGCGCCCGAGCCGAAGGCCTGGGTGTAGTTCGCAAAGAGCGGGTCGATTGCACGGAAGAGGCCGTTGGCGCCAAGGACGCTCCCGAAGATCGGGAGGCGGCCGACGGCGAGAGCGCCGAAGTTGCCGGAGAGCGTGAGCGAGGCTTCGCGGCCGAAGAGACGGCCGTTCTGCTCCATGCTGCCCGTATCGGACTCGAAGCCCGATTCGAGGATGAAGCCCACCTTCATGCCGTTGCCGAGGTCTTCGCTTCCGCGAATGCCCCAGCGGGAGCCGAATTCCTGGCCCGTGGTCATTTTGAAGGTGTCGGCGGCGTCGCGGCCGGCAGCGTCAGGGTCGGCGTGAACGAAGGAAAGGCCGGTATCGAGGACGCCGTAGACCTGGGCGTCGGCAGCAAAGGCGCTCATGGAGGCGCCGGCAAAGAGCCCGGCGACGGCGAGCGCTGCAAGAGACTTTTTCATGATGGATTCCTGAAATGAGGTGCTTCAAACTGCCCTGGAGGCCCTTAGTGCTTCATCTTGAAGTCGAACTTGTGGCACTGAGCGCAGTAGTTTTCCTCCGGCTCGTGCTGCAGGTGGCAGAGCGTGCAGTCGCCGTTGTGGGGCGCCTTGTGCGGATTCGGATTAAGACGGGAATTGGTCTTCTCCGCAATCTGATCGCGGTTGTGGCACTTGAGGCACGTGTTTTCGTCCGGCGTTTCCGGGTTCTTCATGTCCGGGCCGTGGCAGCTGGCGCATTCAAGGCCGCGGGCGACATGGCGGTCGGCGCCGAAGTCGGCGGCAGAGGCGGCCGTGCCGAAGATGAGGCAGGCGCTCGCGAGGATGAGGGCGAGGCGATTCATTATTGTGGGGTCTCCGAGGGTTGGTCAGAACCTTTCGCCTGAAGCGGGCTTTGTCGGGGGATCAGACGCACGCTTCGGCGAAAGGAGGAGAAAAGGCTTCTATGAGAATCAGCAGCCCTTGAACTTCATCGCCGTGCGGGCGGCGACGCGGCCGAAGATCATGCAGTCGGCAACGGCGACGGTGCCCAGGCGCACCATGCCGTGGACGCCGCCCGTGACTTCGCCCGCTGCGTAGAGGCCGTTGATGACCTTGCCGCGGACCGAGAGGACCTGGGCGTTGTCGTTGATCTCAAGACCGCCCATGCAGTGGTGGACGCGCGGCCAGAGGCGGACGGCGAGGAAGGGACCGTCGGTGTTGGGCTTGCTGTCGTCGAAGAACATGCAGTCGAAGTCCGGATCCTTCTTGGCGGCCATATAGCCGTTGAAGGTGTCGTTCGTCTTCTTCAGTTCTTCGTACGGGATCTTCAGGTCGTCGGCCATGGCCTTGAGCGTCGGGTATTCCTTGACGACGCCGGACTTGCGGGCGCGCTCGTAGATCTCGGGCGTCATGTTCTTGCCGATGATGACATTCTTCGCGTTCTCAAGCGACGTGTAGATGACGCAGGGGTGGCCGATCGCGACGATGGCGTCGGCGCGGACCTTGCGGTTGCCCGTTTCCTTGATGAAGCGCTTGCCGGTGGCCGGATCAACCATGGGACCGTAGCCGACGGCGGATTCAACGAAGAGCGGCGCAACGCCGAAGCCCTGTTCGTCGGGCGAGGTCCAGGGACCGAGCTGAATCCAGTCCATCTGAATGGTGTTGGCGCCGATTTCCTGCGCTTCCTGAATCATTTCGCCCGTGGCGCCCGGATGGTTCGTGGAGGTGAACTCAGCCGTGAGGCGCGGATCGTGCGAGGTGCGCATCTGAACGTTCTGAGCGAAGCCGCCCGAGGCGAGAAGAACGCCCTTCGTTGCGCGGATGTAGACGGTCTTGCCGGAATTTTCGCGGCCGAAGCGGTAGCCGGTGCGGGCCTTGACGCCGAGGACGCAGTGCTGGTCGTTGACGATGAGTTCGTCGACCACGCAGCGAAGACGCGGCGTGACGCCTTCTTCCTTCAGCTTCGCGAGCATCGGGTTGATGAAGCCCGAGCCCGAATTGTTCGTGACGGCGTGCGAGCGGTGCACGGAGTGGCCGCCGTGGAAGGTGACGGCCTTGAACTGGACGCCGATCTTGTCGCGCAGCCAGTAGAAGTTCTCAACCGATTCGTCCGCGATGCGGCGGGCAAGGGCCGGGTGGGCGAGGCCGCCGCCCGCGCGGATGATGTCGGCGTAGAGGAGGTCGGCCGAATCCTTGATGCCGGCCTTTTCCTGCATGTCGGTGCCGGCAGCCGCAACAGCGCCGCCGTTGATGATGGAGTTGCCGCCCGGAACCGGCATCTTGTCGACGACGAGGATCTGATCGGCAGCCATGCCGAGCTGGCGGGCTTCAAGCGCAGCGGCGAGGCCGGCAAAGCCCGTGCCGACGATCACGAATTCCTTCGTTTCGTTCCAGGTGATGTTCTTCGCTTCCTCGGCGGAAACGGTCTTCACGAACGAGAAGGTACCGACGGCGGCAGCCGTGGCGGCGCCGAAGAGCTTGCGGCGGGAAATATCAGCGGACATTTACTTTTCTCCTTTTTGAAATGCGTGCAGGGTTTTGAGGAGCCGGGAGGCGCCTGGCGCTCCTGAGGGCGCGCGTCTCATCCCTGGGCACAGCAGAAAGGTTAAAGAACCGCCCGATGGAGATAAACCCAAATGATTAGGTATAAACTGTCAGCGTTAACCCTTGGTTTTTCTCCCTTTCTGGGTAATCTCTTCCCTCCCGATGGAGTTTCCCCATGCGCCGCTTTTCCCCGCAGTGGTTTGAAGCACTCCGCACGAAGCGCTTCAGCCGCGAGTGGCCGGGCGTTTCCGGTCCTCCCGCTCCCGTGATGCCGTGGGTGACGCCGCCGCTCCATCCCTACATCCGGAATCTTTTCAGCGCGCGGGGCGTCGTGCGCGAGTTCGGGCCGGGCGACTGGCTTTTCCCGCGCGTGCAGGTGAGAAGCTTCATGTACGTGGAGGAAGGGCTCACGGGGAGGATTCTCGCGTCCCTTGACGGCCAGCCGGGCGCAGGCGCCATGGCGCTCTCGCCCCCGATGAGGAATGCCTCGGGGAACCTCAACTGGGTGACGGGGCGCGCGGCAATCGGCCGCTATCAGGCGCTCTCGCACGTGCGCGTGCGGGAAATCCGCCACAGCGAAATGCACGACATTCTGAAGCCCTGGGTGAATCAGGACATCTTTCTCCTTGTCATGGGACAGGCAGAGCTCATCAATCTTTCGGACAGAATGGGCTTTGCCGTCCTCGCGCTTCTTCCCGCCATGGAGCGCCTGAAGGCCCTTTTCCTCTGCTGGTCGCTCTTTTACGGCCATATTCTCGAAGAGAACGGACGGTGCTGTGTCCGATTCCCCGTCCCCGGAAGGAAAGCGCATATCGCTCAGGTCATCCGCACGTCGCTCGTGACGCTCGACAGCCTCCTCGCGGAACTCCGTGCGGGAGCGGGCTACGAGCGCGAGGGCGACTTCTGCCGGCTCGAGGCTTCAGCGCTTCAGAGCGTGCACGACTGGATGCATCACGCGGACGGCGAAGGCGCCTACATCGCGCGCCCGAAGCGGGTTGAGGACATGCTCTTTGCCGCTGAGGAGGAAGACGGGCTCGAATAGCGCTCTCTTGCGCACGAATGCGGAATGCGAAAAAAGCTCCGGACCCGGAAAGGGAACGGAGCTTTTTTGATGCTTTCTCTATCCTTTCGAAGCCTCTTCGAAGCGGCTCACCCGATTGAGAGTGTGAAGTGAGCCGTGGGCGAACCGCTTCGCGGGAAGTGAAAGGCGTTCTGAAGAGAAAAGCGTTTTGGGATTAGTGCTTGGCGGAAACCGGAACGGTCTTTTCAGCACGCGAGACGCGCTCGATGCGGTCGAAGAACGATTCCTTTTCGCCTTCCTCATGCCAGCCCTGGAAGACCGTGGCGACGATCGGACCCATGACGTTGTGCCAGAGGGCGCCGAGCGCTGCCGGAAGCGCAGTCATCGGAGAGGCCGCAAAGTGCACCGTGGCGAGGGCTACCGCAAGGCCAGCGTTCTGCATGCCGACCTCAAAGCAGAGGCACTTGCACTTGGCGAGATCCATGCCGGTAAAGCGCCCGGACCAGTAGCCGAGGAGCATGCCGAGGGCATTCTGAACAGCAACGGCCGTGAAGACGAGGAGACCGACATTGAGAAGCTGATTGCGGGTGGCGGCGACAACCGCGGCGGCAATCACGACGATGGCGGAAACCGACACGATCGGGAGCGCTGCCACGACGCTTTCAAGACGCTTGTCGCCGAGGACCTTGTGAACGATGAGGCCGAGCGCGATCGGAAGCAGGATGATCTGAACGATCGAGAGGAACATCGCCATCGGGTCGATGTTGAGCCACTGGTTCGCAAAGACGTACATCAGGGCGGGCGTCGCAAGGGGCGCGAGAAGCGTCGTGCAGGACGTGACCGTTACGGAGAGCGCCACGTCGCCGCGGGCAAGGAACGTAACCACGTTCGACGCCGTGCCGCCGGGGGCGCAGCCGAGAAGCATCAGGCCGACAGCCAGATCAGGCGGGAGCTCAAGGAGAAGGCAGAGCGCATAGGCCGAGAGCGGCATGATCGTGTACTGGGCGACGACGCCGACAAAGACGTCGCGCGGACGGCGGAAGATTTCCCTGAAGTCGGACGTCGAGAGCGTGAGCCCCATGCCGAACATCACAACGCCGAGCAGAACCGGAACGTACGGGCCGACGAGCTTGAAAATCTCAGGGAAAATGAACCCGAGTATTCCAAACGTAATCACCCACAGGGCAAACGTCTTGTTTACGAACTGGCTCACTTTCACTAGATATTTCATTTCAAGCATCGAGGCATGCGTTATTGGCGCATCCCCTTCCAAAAAGCTGTAAAGCTGAAAAGAAGCTTCATGGTCGTTCCGGCCCTGATGAAAGGCCGCCCATAAAAGTTGTTTCCCGGCGGGAAAGCCGCCGGACTGCACCTGATGGAGTAAATCTCCTCACCGGAGGTGAAGTGCGTGAAGGTAACTTTACTTCCGAAGCCGGTCTGCGGCGTGCGCTTTCGGTGCGTTTTGCCCGCATTGCGGGCGCTAATGCACAAAAGGATGACGCGCTCCAAGCCTGCTCGGAGAATGCCCTTAAGATGTCCGGCTTAGGCGAAACGACTCATCGGGCCGTTTTGCCGGGCAGTTCAGCGCGCCGCTTCGATGTCGAGGGTGTAGCCCTCGGGGGCATTCGTGATCGTGATGAGCGTGCGGCCTTGGGAGCGGGTGATGACGGCGCGCAGGATGGGGGCCTGATTGCGGATGAGCGCTCGGATTTCGGCGTCGCCCCGGCGCGAGACGATGAGGTCAAGTTCCGGCGGAATGCTTTTCTTCACGCTCTCAGCGGGCCAGAAGGCAAAGGCAAAGTCCCGGATGAAGCGGTCCGCCTTTACTTCCGCGGGAAGCCGCGGGCTCCTCGACTCCTCAACCCCCTTCTGATTCCAGGTGATGGCCCAGACATTCATCCCCATCGCCGTGAAGGCTGCGCGCAGAAGCCCGGGGTCGGAGACAACGAGGGCGCGCAGAACCGGAACGGACTTCGGAGCCCCCGATCGGAGCGCCTTCTCGTGAAAGCGGATGCGGATCTGCTGATCGAGCGTGAGCTTCGGGGCGTCGGCGATGGAAGGCATGAAGACGGGCGCGAGCGCGCCGTCGTCGACCGGCGGGTGAGGAAGCGCTTCTCGTTTACCCTCGGGCTTCGCGGGCTTTCTACTTGCTTCCGCGGGACGCTTCTTCTGAGGCGGCTGAGCGGGCTTCTCAGCTTCCTCACTGCCCTTTCTCAGCACGGAGCAGCCGGAGAGGGAGAGCGCGAGAATGAGCGCGGCAAGGGAGCGGCGGGCTATGAGAGGGGAGTGCATTGGAGGAAAGCCTTTCGAAGGAAAAGAAGCCGTCGGAGCCCGGGCTGAAAAAGGCGGCCCCGAAGTCATGAGCATAGCGGACATTGGCCGCAATCATGGCAGGACGCAGATCTCAGCTCCTCTCGTCAGGGGCTTGCGCAGGCCTCAGGAGCGGCGTCGCGATCCACACTGCAAGCTGCCCGAAAAAGAGCGTGAGGCCGAAAACGTGAAGTGCAGGCGTTGCCGAAAAGGCGAGGAGTCCGAAGGAAAGCATCGTCGTCACGCCCGAAAAGAGGACGGCCGCAGCGGTTCGTCCGTCGGAGGGGTTCCCCGTGATGAAGATCCCGTAGTCGATTCCGAGACCGAGAAGGAGCACCATCGCGAGACTCGCGAAGAGCGTGAGCGGAATGCCGAGGAGCCCGAGAACTGCGGCCGAGAAGACGATGCCGAGGGCGGTGGGGAGAACTGCCCGCCAGCCGTTTCGTCCGAAGCGGAGCGTGAGGGCAATAAAGAGGAGCCCGAGGCCCGCCGCAAGGAGCATGAGAATGCGGTCGCGGTAGAGGGAAAGCCCTTCGTCCATCCCGGCGGTAATGTCGACGAAATGAACGCCCTCGGGGACCTGAAGGGCGTTGAGCGCTGAGAGGTGCTCCGGCGTCACGCCTGAGAGCGTGAGCATGAGAACCGCTTTGCCTCTATTTTTCTCATCATGCGCTTCGAGAATGAACGCATCGAAGACCGGAGCGAGGGAGGTTTTCAGAATGTCGCGGGGAGAAAGAGCTCTGTTGCCCGGGCCGGCAGGAGCCGCGCCGAGAAGCTCTTCGAGAATGGGGCTTGCGAGCTCGAGGGCCTTTCTTACGATCGCGCGGTTCTGATTCTGTTCGGCTTCAGTCGGAAGCCACAGGGAGAGCCCCTGGGGAAGCAGGGCTTCAAGACCCGGGGTCCCGGCGATCAATGCCCTCACGCGCTTTTCCCTTTGAATGGCTTCGTCGATTGTTTTTCCTTCGATCACGAAGGCCTGAGCGGGCGAAGGCAATCGAAGGCGCTTCTGCGCTTCAAGCTGGCTCGCGATGAGGGACTGCGGCGCCCCCTGAAGATCCCGGATGCCGGAGGCGAGCTGAACCCTTGAGAGCCCGAAAATGAGGATGCCGGCGAGGAGGACGAGTACGACAAGAACGCCCGGCCGCAGGAGGGCTTCCTTCGAGAGCCTCGGGATCTTCGGGAGCGCCGCGACGAAGCGCTCCATGAGGCGCGTGTCCTTCGCGGGCGCAAAGCGTTCGGCAAGGGGAAGCAGAATCAGCACGATGAGGAGCGCGCCGATAAGGCCCGCGGCAGCAAGCACGGCCATCTGCGTGAGGCCGGGAAGCGGCGTGAAGGCAAGCACAAGATAAGCCGCGGCTGACGAGAGCGCGGCGGAAAGGAGCGGCACGACGAGCCGGCGGCGGCGCTCAAAGGCCGGTTCGCCGGGTCGCTTCATCGTCATCCAGTGCGAGGAATAGTCGATTGAGACGCCGATCAGCGTTGCCCCGAAAACAAAGGTAATGAGGGAGAGCCTGCCGAAAATTGCGAAGCTCAGACCCAGCGCAATCAGAAATCCCCCGCCGACGGTCGCCGCCATCAGAAGAAGCGTGGAGATGCGCCCGAAGAGGAGCCAGGCGAAGAGAACAACGCCGATGGTTGAGACGGAGCCGATCCAGGCAACCTCATCCTTTGCGCGGGAGGCTATGGCGTCCGTGAAGAGCGGCACGCCCGCGCGGACCGAGGAAAAGCTGACATTCCCGTCAGATGGAAACGCTTCCCTCAGAGTCTCATCGGCTTGCGTGAAGGTCCGCGCGAGCCCTGCTTCGCCGGAACTTACGCGCTCCGGGTCGACGGAGAAAAAGAGCAGAAGCGAACGTTCCCGGGGATCGGCGCTTTTGACTTCGAGCCATGTGCGGCCGTCTATTTCCGTTCGCCGCCAGGGGGTTTCGGAGAGGCGCTCGAGAATCCAGTGGTCGAGCGTCCCGAAGGGGTCGACGGAGAAATTTGCGGCCCCCGTGCTGAAGCCAGACATCGTTCGGACGGCTTTGGCCGCGAGCGCCTGAGAGGCGGCTTCAGGGGGAAGCCTGAGGAGCTTTTCCAGATCCGCCCGGTCCTTCTGCGTGAGGAAATTTCCGGCGGCCTCAGGAATCTTCGGGATCGCGCCGGTGCCGGCGGGTTCCGCGCGCTGAAGCACCGGATTCTTCAGAACGATCGACTCCCAGAGGCGTGCGGCGTCGGCGAGCGTTTTTTCGTTCTTTCCTTCGCGGGCGGCGGCATCGCTCTTAAAGGCGAGCGTGAGGACGGCGGCAATGCGATCGGTTTCAGTCCGGGAGAGCTTCTCCCTCAGCTTCGATTCAATCTGAGGCGGGAGTTCGGGCGCGAGGGATTCGGGAAGGAGCGACGCCACGTCGGCCTCGAAAGGGCGCGACGCGATGTGTGTTGCAGCCGAGAAAAGCGAAAAGAGAAAAAGGACGAGGAGCGCAAGGAGCGCAGGTCGTCCTTTTCGGGCTTCCAGAAAGAGAAGCAGGATGTCGGCAAGGCGGCGCACGGGCTCAATTCCGAAAAGAAATGAAGAAGCGTGAGTGAGTCCTTCATTATGCGGCATTGAGGCGCCGGACAAGGACCCGCGCGTCCTTGCCTTCAATCAGAGATCACGCGGGGCGGCCGCAGGTGAAGAGCACGATCGGTTCGAGCTTTTCGCCGAGCTTCATGGCCTTCCTGAGCTCCTCGTGGTCGAAGGAGGCGCGCACGCACCCGGCAAGACCAAGCGCGGCGGCGGCGAGGTAGCAGGACTGGCCCATCGTGCCCGCATCGACGTAGACGCCGGTCGGACGGGCGTTCTTCGCGCGTTCCTGGTCGGCAACGAAGACGATCGTCACGGGAGCCTTCTCGACGTATTCAAACTGATAGGCGGTGGAAACCTTGCGGACGTCTTCCTCAGCGGTCTGCTCGAGGGTGTTCGTCGCGGCATTCCAGCGCCAGGCGCCGTCGGCGCGCAGGACGTAGGGAGAAACCGCACGGAGGTCGAGCGTCGAGGGGGTCGTCCGGCGGCCGTCTTCCGTCGTGAGGCCGGCGCAGGCCCAGAGGAGCGCGGCGAGTTCGGCGTCGTCAAGCGCCGCATTCGTGCACTCGCGATTGGTGCGGCGGGCCTTCAGCGCCTCTTCGAGGGAGAGCGTGCCGAGCGTCTTCGGGGCGGGAAGCTGGATGGTTTTCATGGTTTATCTCCTCTTGATGGATTCGATCAGTGAATGGAAGCTGGCTTCAGAAGCAAATGCAGAGAGGGCGTTTCCTCCGAACCGGAGGGCGAGATGCTTTCATGCGCCGTCAAGGAGCGCCCTTTCGAGCGCCGCGCCCTCATGCGCGCGGGCGCGGGCGATGTCGAGGCGCCTCAGAAGTATGGCGGCGCTACGCCTCAAAATCTTTGCAATCCGTGCGGGGTCCGCAGTCCCGGGAGCCGCGCGGACCTGAAGGACCGCTCCGGTTCCCGGCGGCATCGGATAGAGCCCCTTCATTTCGGGGAAAATGCCGTTCCGTTCCGGAAGGTCCGTTCTGGATTGCGCCGAGAGCCCTTCGAGGAGGACGGCGTCCTCGAGCGAGAGCGCGCACATGGGGGAATCCCACCTCTCATGGGCGAGAACGCAAAGATCCATGGCGCCGGAAGATTGAGGAGCATCCTCAAAGGCAACTACGAACTGCGGGAGGAGCCTCACCGCCCGGGCGTTTTCCGATCCGGGCGAGGCATGGCTCCCATGTTTCGGGAGGTCAAGAATGATGAGCGCATTGCCGGAGCTCTTTTCCGCCGCTTTCGCGGCGCCCGTGAGCCTCACCATGTCGGGCGAAGGTTCCGTGCGCCGGATGCCGGGGAAGTCTCCGGACTCTCCGCCGCAGGCGAGCGATTTGAGAACGCCCTCGGGATCATTCCCGGTGAGTTCGGCAAAAACCTGAAGCGCCGGATCCGACGGATCGTCATCAGACCTTGCCTCCATGATGAAGGCAAGAATGGCATCAGGGGTGGCGGCTTCAGACATGAAAACTCCCGCGTTCGAATGGACTCTGAAGATTATTTTCAGCGCAAAACGCGGGAGTTCCGATAGCCTGAGGCGCCAATAGGATGTTTTTCTGCGCCAGACGATATGGGTTACTGCGGATGCCCGACCGTGTAGCAGAAGATCGGCGTAAAGGTGGCGGGAAGCCTCATGCGTTGCCCGAGCTCCGGACCGTTGACGGAGCCTCTCGGCACTCCGGCAAGCCCCATGGCGGCAGCGGCAACGGCTGCGTTTTCCATCATGGCGCCGGCGTCGAGGTAGACGAAGTGGGGCTGCGCCATCTGGGTGCGGGGCGTGTTTTCTGCGACGAAGACCAGGGTCGCGGGCGCATTGTCCACGAACTGGTGCTGCCCGAGGGTCGAGGCCGCCCGCAGATCCGCCCGGTCGACAAGTTCAAGCGCATGCGCTTCTCCGTCGTAGCGCCAGACGCCGTCCTTCTCCAAAAGGAAGACCGAGACGCTCCGGAGGTTGAGGCACGAAGGCGCGGTTCTCTTTCCGTCCTTCGTCGTTGCGCCGGCTGCGGCCCAGAGAAGGTTAGCGAGCTCGGCGTCGGAGAGCGGGCGGTCCGAAATCGAGCGGATGGTGCGGCGGCTGCGAAGGGCGTCCGTCACCGTCATCGGCATCGGCTGTGGATCGGGAAGTTTGCGGAGAATCTTTTCGGGCATTTCGGGTTTTCCTTCAAAGGAGGCTGATGGAAAAACTTTACTCCCGGCCGCTCCGGCTGTAGTCTTCAAAAAGCAATAAAAAACGGCCGGATCCCATCGGGAACCCGGCCGGAATTGCAGTCTGCTGCCAGGGGAGTCAAAGCCCCCGGCAAAACGATTAGCGGTTCGTGTCGACCTTCGGGTCAAGCGCGTCGCGCAGACCGTCGCCGAGAAGGTTGAAGGCGAGCACGGTAAGGAAGATCGCGATCACGGGGAAGATCGCCGCATGCGGAGCGGTAAGGAGGTCCGCACGGGCTTCGTTCAGCATGGCGCCCCATTCAGGCATCGGGGGCTGAGCGCCGAGGCCGAGGAAGGAGAGCGATGCCGCCGTGATGATCGAGGTGCCGATTCTCATCGAGAGGTAGACGAGAATCACCGAGATCGTGCCCGGGAGGATGTGGCGGATCAAAAGCATCGAGTCGCTGATGCCCAAGGACTTCGCCGCTTCGACATAGGTCTGGGTCTTGAGCGAAAGGACGTTCGCGCGCACGAGGCGGGCGAAGGCCGGAATCGAGAAGATCGCGACAGCGGCCACGACGTTCAGCATGCCGCCGCCGAGGATCGCCACGATGCCGATCGCAAGCAGGATGCCCGGGAAGGCGAAGAGAACGTCGGCGATTCGCATGATGACGCGGTCAGCCCAGCCTTCATAGAAGCCCGCGATGAGGCCGAGGATCGTGCCGATCACGGCGCCCGCGAAGACGGACGTAAAGCCGCAGACGAGCGAAATGCGCGTGCCCGCGACGATGCGGCTGAAGATGTCGCGGCCGAGCGCGTCGACGCCGAACCAGTGCGCGGCCGAGGGGCCTTCATTGAGCATGTCGTAGTCGAAGTAGTTCTCCGGGTCGAAGGGCGTGATCACCGGCCCGAGAATGGCAACGACGATGAGAAAGAGCACGAAGATGCCTGCGGCCATTGCGACGGGCTGCTTCTTGAACTTTCTCCAGAATTCGCCCATGGGGGTGCGCAGCGCGTCATTCGACTTCGCGATGCGGGGATCCACTGCAGTAGAGGTACTCATTTTTTCTGATTCTCCGGAATTTAAGTTTTTCTCTTATGTAGCGGATCAATTACTTGTAGCGAATCGACGGATTGATCCATCCGTAGAGGACGTCGACCACGAGGTTGATCACGATGAATTCGAGCGAGAAGAGGAGCACGCTCGCCTGAATCACCGGATAGTCGCGCATGTCGACGGCGTCGACGAGGAGGCGACCCATGCCGGGCCAGTTGAAGACCTTCTCGACGACGATCGAGCCGCCCAGAAGGAAGCCGAACTGCAGGCCCATCATCGTCACCACCGGAATGAGGGCGTTTCTGAGGGCGTGCTTCACGACGATGTTGGTTTCCGTCACGCCCTTCGCGCGGGCCGTGCGGATGTAGTCGTCATGAAGAACCTCGACGAAGGAGGCGCGCGTGAATCGGGCCATGACGGCGGCGACCGCAGCGCCCAGCGTAATCGACGGGAGAATGTAGTGCTTCCAGGAAGCGGCGCCCACGGTCGGGAGCCACCCGAGCTCGACGGAGAAGATCTCCATCAGCAGGATGCCGAGCGCGAAGGCCGGGAAGGAAATGCCCGAGACGGCAAGCGTCATGCCGAGGCGGTCAGGCCACTTGTTGCGGAAGACGGCGGAAATGACGCCGATCACGAGGCCGAAGACCACCGACCAGAACATCGACGCGAGCGTGAGGTAGAGGGTCGGCCCGAAGCGTTCGGCAATTTCCTGAATCACCGGGCGCTGGGAGCGGATCGAGGTGCCGAAGTCGCCCTGCAGGACGCCCCCGACGAAATGAATGAACTGCTCAGGGAGCGACCTGTCGAGGCCAAGGCTGTGGCGGATCATCTCGACCGTCGCTTCGTCGGCTTCCGGGCCGGCTGCAAGTCGGGCCGGGTCGCCCGGCAGCAGGTGGATGAAGAAGAAGACGCAGATCGCGACGATGATGAGCGTTGGGATCATGCCCAGGAGTCTTTTAATGAAATATCGCAGCATGGAGTCGCCGGCGCATTCGCCTGAGAATTGAAGTTGGGTGTTTGTCCCCCCGGGGGCGGCGGAAGCTTCTTTAATTTGAAGGAAGCTCTGTCGTCCCGCAGGGGCGTTGTGAGTGTGTGTTTGGAAGCTTTACTTGAGCTCAAGCTCGGAGAAGTTGAAGCTCGCATCGGGCTGGATGTAGAAGCCCGTCAGGTTCTTCGCCGCACCGGCAATGTTCTGCTCGGTAGCAAGGAAGATCCACGGGGCGTCGTGCCAGATCTGCTTCTGAATGTCGGCGTAGAGCTCGGCCTTCTTCGCGCGGTCGGTGGTGGCAAGCGCTTCCATGAGCTTCTCGTCGACCATCTTGTTCGAATAGTAGGAATCGTTCGAATCGTTCGGCGTGAAGCTTGCCGTTGCAAGGAGCGGACGGATCGCGTAGTCCATTTCGCCCGTGGAGCTCGACCAGCCGATGTAGTAGAGCTGGTGCTCGGACTTCTCGGGCGTCACGGATTCAACGAGCGCGGTGCGCTGGCCCGCTTCAAGCGCGCGGATGTCGGCCTTGACGCCCACCTGCGCGAGCTGCTGCTGCAGGAACTGGATGATCTTCATCGCGGTCGAGTGGTTGTAGCCCGACCAGAGGGTCACCCGGAAGCCGTTCGGATAGCCCGCTTCCTTCAGAAGTTCGCGCGCCTTCTTGGGGTCATAGGGCCAGGGACCGAGCTTCACGGCATAGTCGACGTTCATCGGAGCCACGCCCGTCGCGGGATCCGCATAGCCGTTGAAGGCGACCTTCACGAGCGCCTGCTTGTTGATCGCGTAGTTGAGGGCCTGACGGACGCGGATGTCCTGGAAGACCTTCTTCGTCATGTTCATTTCGACGTAGCGCGTGATGATCGAGGGCGTCACGTCGACGCGGACGTTGCTGCGCTTCTCAATCTGCTTCACCTGTTCGGCGGGAAGCGGGAACGCATACTGCGCTTCGCCCGTAAGGAGCATCGCAACGCGGGTTGAATTTTCAACGACGGGCTTGAAGGTGATCGAGTCGACCTTCGGGTAGCCGGCGCGCCAGTAGTTGGGGTTCTTCTCAACCTTCAGGACTTCAGCCGGGTTGTAGTCCTTCATCACGAAGGGGCCGGTCCCGCAGGGGTGGAAGGCAATCTGAGCGCCCCACTTCTCGAGCGCCTTCGGGCAGATCATGCCGCCGCTCGGGTGAGCGAGCTGATTGATGAAGGCCGAGAAGGGCCTCTTCAGCGTGAACTTCACCGTATGGGCGTCAACGACGTCGATGCGGTCGATGTTGGAGAAGAGAACATAGCGCTTCAGGCTGTTCTTCTTGTCCATCACGCGCTCGTAGTTGATCTTGACCGCTTCGGCATTGAAGTCCTCGCCGTTCTGGAACTTCACGCCCTTCCGAAGCTTCACCGTATAGACGAGGCCGTCGGCGCTCGCCTCATAGCTTTCGGCGAGCACGTTCACGACCTTCATGTCCTTGTCGAACGAGAAGAGCCCCTCGTAGAAGGACTTCACAACCGCCTGCGAGAGCGTGTCGCTCGCGTTGTAGGGGTCGAGCGTCGTGAAGGTGGAGGCGACCGCAACGGTCACGTCCTTCTGGGCGGCCTGAGCGGCGCCCGCGGCAAGGAGAGCGCCTGAAAATAGAAGGGGCAGAGCAGCCTTGACGAATTTCATCTGATTGCCTTTCCTGATAATTGAGAGATAAGGGTGAGGTTTGCCGAAGAACTTTTCATTATTCAGATCAGGCCCCCGACATCTGCCCGATCTGATGGCGGGCAACGAAGTGCCCGGGTTCAACCTCAACCAGGGGATCCACCACCGGTTCGTCGCCGACGCGGCGCACCGGGCTCGGAAGGTCCGAAAGGTTGATGAGCTTCAGAAGATTGCGCTCCTTCGGGTCTGCGATCGGCACGGCCGAAAGAAGCTTCTGCGTGTAGGGGTGATAGGGATGGCCGAGCACCGACTGGCGCGGCCCCATTTCGACGATCTGCCCCAGGTACATGACGGCGACGCGGTGGCTGATGCGCTCGACGACGCCCATGTCGTGCGAAATGAAGATGTAGGAGAGCCCCATTTCCTCCTGGAGCTCCATCATGAGGTTCACGACCTGAGCGCGGATCGAAACGTCGAGCGCCGCCACGCATTCGTCGGCGACGATCACCTTCGGCTGAAGCGCGAGGGCGCGCGCAATGCAGATGCGCTGACGCTGGCCGCCCGAGAATTCGTGCGGATAGCGGTTGGCCATGTCGGGCGAGAGGCCGACGCGCTTCAGAAGCATCGCCACGCGGTCCCACATCTCCGACTTCGAGCAGATGTTGTGGATCATGAGCGGTTCGGCGATCGAGTAGCCCACGGTCTGGCGCGGGTCGAGCGACGCATAGGGGTCCTGGAAGATCATCTGCAGGTCGCGGCGGGCATGCTGCAGATCGCGGCGCGTCATATGAACGAGCGAGCGGTCGCGGTAGATGATGTCGCCCGAATCAATGTCGAGGAGCCTCAGGAGCGCGCGGCCCGTCGTCGACTTGCCGCAGCCCGATTCGCCCACGATCGAGAGCGTTTCGCCCTGGCGGAGCTTGAAGCTCACGTGGTCGCAGGCGCGCACCACGTAGGTGGGCTTGCCCCAGAAGTCCGTGCGCACCGGGAAGGTCTTCACGATGTCGTTGACTTCGAGAATGGTGTCGCCCGGGGGCGGGAGCTTGTCGGACGGCGGTTCAATGACGCGGCCGTTGTCCGGGTCGATGAGGCGGAAGAAGCAGGGATGCGGGACGTCCTTAAGGCTCCCCAGGCGCGGGACCGCCGAAAGCAGGGCCTGCGTGTAGGGGTGCTTCGGCGCGTCGAAAATGTCGACGGCCTTGCCTTCCTCAACGATTTCGCCGTAGCGCATCACCGCCACGCGGTCGGCGATCTGGGCGACCACGCCCATGTCGTGCGTAATGAAGAGCACCGCCATGCCGATTTCCTTCTGGAGTTCGGCAATCAGCGCAAGAATCTGAGCCTGAACCGTCACGTCGAGCGCCGTGGTCGGTTCGTCGGCAATGAGGAGCTGCGGCTTGCAGGCAAGCGCAATGGCGATCATCACGCGCTGGCGCATGCCGCCCGAAAGCTGGTGCGGGAAGCGCATCGCCACGCGTTCGGCGTCCGGAATGCGGACAAGCTCGAGAAGACGCACGGCTTCCTTCAGAGCCTCGGCCTCGCTCATGCCGCGGTGAAGCGTCAGGCTTTCCGCAATCTGAGCGCCCACGGTGAAGACCGGGTTGAGGGACGTCATCGGTTCCTGGAAGATCATGGCAACTTCAGAGCCTCTCAGGGCCTGAAGTTCCGAGCGCGATGCCTTCATGAGGTCCACGAGGCGTCCGTCGCGGCAGCGCAGATGGATGGAGCCGTTGACGATCTTGCCGCCGCCGTGCTCAACGAGGCGCATGACGGAGAGCGAGGTTACGGATTTGCCTGAGCCCGATTCGCCGACGAGCGCGAGCGTTTCGCCCTTGTGAATGACGAAGGATTCATCCACTACGGCAGTCGTCGTGCCGCTGTCGGAAGAAAACTGAACTCTGAGGTTCTTCACTTCTAGCACCGGCAGGTTGTCCTGCAGGGAATCGGGCTTGGTGTCTGCTCTTTCCATCTTCAAAAAAGTTTTCTTCTACAAATATTCGGTGGGCCGCGGCGGATTGGGAAAAAATCGCCGGAATGTCTGCCCGTCTGCGAACGGAATAAGCAAGAACCATGCCAGATAAGGCAAAGCGTTCTTCTGAGCCATCCTCCGGGCGCGATTCTCAAGGCTACCCCGAGAGAGCGCGGCAGGCCTCAGGTGAAGGACCTGCACGTCTTGCAAATCGTCCTTGCTTTTGATTGAGAGCAAAAGTTCTAGGAGTGGATGTCGTATCTTTGTGCGCCACCCATCAATGACGTGCACGATGTTTGCCTTGAATTTGCCTCCGTGCCGCTTTCTGGTGCATGAGGCGAGAGAGGCATGCGCCGATTTGAGGCATAACGAATGCGCAATGCACCTGAGGCAGGATGCCTCGTCTTCTCCATAGAATGAACGGATGCCCGTTCGGAGCCGGTGAAGGCTCAAGGATTTCCCCAAAGGGCACCAAAAAACACAAAGGAAAGGTTTCACGATGCAGTACGTTCTCAAGGACAAGGTTTTTCCGGAGATCGGCGCCTGGGCCGATGAGCTTGCGGAGATCCGCCGCGACATTCATGCGCATCCTGAGCTCGGGTTTGAAACGAAGCGCACGGTGGCGCTCCTGAAGGAAAAGCTCCGCTCCTGGGGCGTGACCGAGCTTGACGACACGACGGTTCCCGGAGCCCTCATCGCCGTTGTGGAGGGCGCCCGCCCGGGTCCGGCCGTGGCGCTTCGCGGCGACATCGACGCGCTGCCGATGCCCGACAGCTCGGAAAATGCCTGGAAGAGCCAGACGGAACTCCGCTGCCATGCCTGCGGTCATGACGGCCATGCGACGTGGCTTCTCGGGGCGATGCGCTATCTTCAGGAAAAGAAGAATGAATTCGCGGGCCGCGTGGTGGGCGTCTTCCAGCCGGCCGAGGAAATCGGCAAGGGCGCGCGCGCCGTGGAAGCGTCCGGGATTCTCGACAAGTTGGGCGTTCGCGAAATCTACGGCTGCCACGACGAGCCGACGATCCGGAAGGGCGCCTTCGGCCTTTGCGCCGGCCCTGCTCAGGCGTCGACCGACTTCTTCTATATTTCCGTGAAGGGGAGGGGCGTTCATGCCGCGCGTCCGCACCTCGGCATCGACCCGATTCCCGCGGCGGGCCTCCTCATTTCAGGTCTTCAGACGATCGTTTCGCGCAAGGTGATGCCGATTCAGCCTGCGGTCCTCTCGATTTCGTCCGTGAACGGCGGTCGTTACAACGCCCCCAACGTCATCCCGACCGAGGTGACGCTTTCGGGGACGGTGCGCACCTTCAGCGAGGACGTGCGCAACCAGATCGAGCACGAAATGAAGGTGATGGTCGAGACGATCGCCGCGTCGGAGAGCTGCACGGGAGAGCTGCGCTACGACCGGCTGGTTCCGGCCCTCATCAATCCGCCGGAGACCATGGAGCACGTGCGCGACTTCATTGTGAAGCATTTCGGGGCCGACGCGGCAGAACCCATGGACATGACGATGGGGGGCGAGGACTTCGCTGAATTCCTCTTCAAGCGCCCGGGCGCCATGATCCGCGTGGGGATCCGCGACGACGCGCATGAGGCGTCCCTCCACCATCCGACCTTCGACTTCAACGACGAGGTGATTCCGCTCGCCTCGACCTATCTCGCAGGCATTGCGCTCGAACGCCTGAAGGCGCTCGCGGCGTAAGGCCTTAAATCCAAGGAAGCTTCGTCTCCGGAGAAATCCGAAACGCTCTTTTCGGACGCTCCGGAGGCTTCTTGCTTCTCTTCTCAACGCTCAACCTACCGGCGCGGGGACCTTTCCCCGCGCTCCCGCACCATGTTCTACGGGATCTTCTGCACCTTCGCCGCCTATATTCTCTGGGGGCTTTTTCCCTTCTACTTCCATGCCCTCGCGGATATCGGCGCCCTGGAGATCCTCGCGCACCGCGTCGTCTGGTCGCTGCTCTTCATCGTCCTCGTGATTCTCGTCATGCGCCGGACGGCGTGGCTGAAGGACGCGTTGACGAGCCCGAGGATCCTTCTCATCTTCACGGCTTCGGCGCTCCTTGTGGGCGCGAACTGGGGCACCTACGTCTATGCGATCGTGACGGACCGCACGATCGAGGCGTCGCTCGGCTACTTCATCAATCCGCTCGTCTCCATTCTGCTTTCTGCCGTATTTCTGCGGGAAAAGCTGCGCCCTGCCCAGAAGATCGCCGTGGGTCTTGCCGCCGTCGGCGTCCTCTGGATTTCGTGGGTAAAGGGCGTGCCGCCCTTCCTCGGGCTTGCACTCGCCTTCACGTTCGGGGTCTACGGACTTATCCGCAAGATTGCGCCCCTCGGGAGCATTGAGGGGCTGACGCTCGAAAGCCTCATCCTCACGCCGATCGCGCTTCTCTGGCTCGGCTACCTCGCGAGCACCGGGGAGCTCGCCTTTGCCGAGGCTTCCGGCACGACGCAGCTCCTTCTCATTGCGGCGGGCCCAATTACGGCGATTCCGCTTCTTCTTTTCGCTTCGGGCGTGAGGAGCATTCCGTATTCGACGTCCGCTATCATCCAGTACGTGAGTCCCACGATGGTGTTTCTGATCGGCGTCTTCGCCTTCAACGAACCCTTCACGCTCGAGATGCTGATCGGCTTTCTCTTCATCTGGACGGCCGTGGCGCTCTTTCTCGGGGAAACCGTGCTGATGCAGAGGCGGCTGCGGCTTGCGGCGAGGAAGAAGGCCGAGGAGGTCTGAATCGAACCATCGCAGAAAAGGAAGAGCCTCATGGAAATCGTTCTCCATGAGGCTCTTTTTCAAACCAGGATTTTGATCAGAAGCTTCGGGCAGAGCGGCTGACTCGCCTGCCCCGAAGCTGCGTTCCCAGAAGCCTTTGGTTATTGGGGATTGCCGAAGGCCTTGTTCACGTCGAGCACCATTGCCTGGTAGCCCGAGGTGTTCTGGAACTGGATTTCAACTGCAGGCTCCGTTTCACCCCACTTGAATTCCTCAAGCCACGGATTCGGGCTGCTCGTAAAGGCGCCCGACTGGAGGTCGAAGGCAGCGCCCGCGGTGGCCGAATAAGCGAGGATCGAGTTCTTGTCCGCGTTGTATTCGGTAAGCGACGTCACCGGGCTGAACCACTCATGGCCGCGTTCCTTGCCGTACTCCCAGACCTGTTCGACCGTCATCTTCTTCTGGTCGATTTTGTAGACCACAGCGCGGGAATACTTCATCGAGGGGAGCGCGGGCTGCTCCATGCCGCGGGCGTCGCCGTTGTCGAAGGCGGAAACGTAGATCACGTCCTTATCGGACTTCGAGTCGATGCGGAAGGCCGTGTGCTGGGTCCACGTCCAGTCAAAGCCTCCTTCGCAGGAAACGTCGGTGCACTTGATGGGCTTCCCGTCCTTATCGACGGGCGTGAGAAGCGCATCCTTCCAGGGAGCGCGCCAGCCCTTCGGCGCCGAGAGAATCCACTTCACCTTCTTGTCGCGGCCGATCTTGATGATGGCAGACTGATGGCGCGAGGAAATGATGATGGAGTCGTCGCTCGGATCGTAGTCGACCGAATTCACGTGCGCCCAGTTGCGCCCGGCGCCCGTGCCCGCGATGTCGCCGAAGTTGTCCGTCTTGTCCTGCTCGGCGAGTTCCTCGGCCGAGAGCGTGTGCCCCGCCTTCGAGGCGTCGATGTTGAGGCAGACGGCGCCCTGATCGAGCGCGCGGATAACGTCGGAGCGGTACGGATCGAGGATGTCCCAGAGCTTGAATTCGTCCACGACGACGCCGTCCTCATCGACCTCGGCAATCACGTCGCGCACCGTGCGGATGCGCTTGTTGTCCGGGCGCCGGTGGTCGGCCGAAGCCACTCTCAGGAAGTAGTGGCCGTTCTGTGCCGGATCCATCGAGTGCGAGTAGTCGTTGTAGGAAGCGGGAAGGCGGCGATTCCAGATTTCGCGGCCGATGATGTCGTACTTCACGTACTTCTGGCCGAAGCCCCAGGTGAGCGCGCCGTCATCGTTCTGACGGAAGCCCATCATGACGCCGGCAGAGTAAATCGATTCCGGATCCCAGATCGTGCGCGGATCAAGGTACCAGCGGATTTCGCCCTTGGTGTCGAAGACGGCGATCTGCGGCACGAAATTCCACGTGAGGGCGCCGCCCATCGGGTTGTTCCAGACAGCGCGGTTGTTGAGGCCCGTTTCGTCGCCAATGTTGCTGATGAGGTAGAGGCGGTCGGAGAATGCCGGATCAACCTTCTTCACGACGGCCGTGAAGTCCTTGGGGGACTCATAGTTCGTACCCTGATTGATCCAGGAAACCGGAGAGCAGTAAATAAAGTACGACTCGCTGATGGTTCCCTTCTTGCCGTTGAAGTCGCGGACATAGGAAACCTTCACCTCATTGCGATAGTCCGCATAGAGGCCGAAGACGGGAATGCCGCCGTGGGTGAGGAGCTGCTTCTTCGGAACGTTGTAGGTGATCGTCTGTCCGTTTTCCTTCGGGACGATCGTAACGGTGGCGGACTCGAGATCGTAGCCGCCGTTCTTGATGACGGCCGTAAGCGGCGCCACCTTGTAGGGATTCACGATGACTTCGCCGAGCTGACCCTGAATGGAGGCGTAGCGCACGACGGGGCCGCCCACGGCGCCCATCGCGTGGGCGGGAAGCGTTGCGGAGGAGAAGACTGCGGCGCCGAGCGCGAGCATGAGAAGAGAGTGCTTCATGGGAGTGTTCCTCTGGTCTTTTGTGGAAGATGAATGGAAAAACGTTTGAAGCCCGGATGCGTCAGAAGAAGTGCGTGACGCCCGCGCCCAAGGACGTGGTATTGGGGTTGTCGACCGGGTGGTCCTTTACGCGCCGGTACATGCCGTAGCCGTGCGTCCAGGAAAGCGCCGTCCAGAGCGTGGTGCGGCGGCTGATTGGGTAGCGGTAGATGGCTGCAGGGTTGATGCGCCAGCCGGAAGTCGAAAGATTTCCGTCCTTCGCGTCGCCCTTATATTCCGAGCGGCTCGCCTGGAAGACGGCAGAGAGCGTCCCGCCGGCCAGGTCTTTCATGACGCCCGCCATGAAGGCGTCGGTGTCGAAGCCTTTATCGGACGCGCCGAACCCGAAGGCGCGGGCGCGGAGCATCGTGTTGGGGCCGAGTCCGTCGAAGACGTGCTGATAGGTGAGGTAGAGCCGGAAGGCATCAAAGTCGTAGTTCATGGAGACCATGATGTCCTTCGTGGCGTTGTGCTTCTCTTCGAGCGAACCGTGGGTGTGGTAGGTGGCGATGGCGCCGAAGCGCAATTTCCCATGGTTGTTGTAGAGAACGGAAGCCGTGAAGAGCCTGTCGTCGTCCGCGCCGACGCCGGTTTCGGTGGTGACGCCGTTCGAATACTGCGCAAAGAAGCGGTATCCGGAGAAGGACGGAGACGCGTAGCCGATGGTGTTGTTGAGGATCCCGTCGCAGGTGAAGATGTATGCGAGACCCGCATGCGGGAGGTTCGCGCCCATCGGGGAATAGCCTTCGGCGAGCGCAAACTGGCTCATGTCGCCGTCGGTGCTTTTGAGCGCTCCCATGCGGCCGAGGGCAACTTCGCCGAAGGTTTTGCTCCCGAGCGTGAGCGCTGCGCCGTCAAAAAGCACGCCGTCTTCATAGAGCGTGCCGTTGTCGGCCATGAAGGAGACGTAGGACGCAGCGCGCACCCAGAGGTCGTTGCTGATGGTTTCCGTCGCCCGGATGTCGATGGTCGAGGTTTTGTTGTTTCCCGACTCCATGGTCGTATTGGTGCGGCCGTTCGCGTGCTGCACCATGAGGCCGAGGTCGACGAGGCCCGTGACGGCTACGCCGTCTTCTGCATAGGCTGACGGGATGAGGCTTGCGCCGAGGAGGAGCGCTGAAAGAATGGTCCCCGCTTTCCTGAGAGAGCGGGGCGTGCGGTTGGGTTGGGTCATGAAGGATTTCTTCCTTTTTCTTTTGTTTGAAGAGATGCGTGCGGACATCTCTCAGGTCGGGAAAAAGTTTAGAAATCGCTCTTCATTTGCGAAATTGGCATCTACTGTAATGGCGTTGTCATATTTGACGAGTCATCCTTGCAGGATCTGAAAGCGGAGCGCGCTTCAGGCCGAGAGATGGTATTTGTCGCGTATGCGGCGCGCTTCAAGGCCGATGAGGCCGCGCAGCCAGACCATAACCGGATCCTGCTGCGTCCTTGGATGCCAGAAGAGCGTGGGCGCCCACTGATAGGACATAAAGCCTTCGAACGGAAGCAGGGCGAGGCCAGGTACGAGCGAAAGGATTTTCCGGGCAAAGGGCTCGGCGAACTCTCCGATCAGATCCGTTTCAAAGAGCTCGAGGATGGCGGCTGCATGGTAGGGAACGGTGATTCCGTGCGGCTGATCCGCATCGTCGAACCAGGGAAGAACCGAGCGCGGAACGAGGCGGGAGAAAGGCGTGGCGATGGAGATCACCTGCCAGGGTTCAATGTCGGCTCGGTCGAGCCGCCCCTTCTGCCTGAAGACCTCGACGAGCGGATGGCTTTCGCGCACGACGAGACAATAGGGCGCCGAAAAGAGGCGCTTCACATGGATGTTTCCCTGCACGGGTTCGGAGTCGGTTCCGAAAATAATGAGGTCGACGAGGCCGGCACTCAATTCGTCAAACGTATCGATGCCGATGGGCGTTGTCGAGAAATGAAGACCGGGAGATTTCCGCCGCGCCTCATGAATGGCGGGAGCCACGAACATCGTGTAAGCGCAGTCGAGCGCCGCGATGCGGATCGTGCGCTCTGCCTTCATCGGATCGAGCGCGTCCTTCCCGACAAGAGCAGCCATATCCTCGAGCATGCGGTCAATCTGCGGCATGAGCTTCACCATCCGCGGCGTCGGGTGCATGAGCTGGCTCGAGCGCGTGAAGAGCTTGTCGTCAAAAAGTTCTCTCGCGCCCTGGAGCATGCGGCTCGCGGTGGAAAGGCTGATGTCGAGCCGGGAGGCGGCCAGGGAAAGCGACTGCGTGCGGTAGAGAACCGAAAGGAGCCGCAGGAGCTCTTCTGTGATGGGCTGCTGCATGGATGAGATCTATCGGGGAAAAAGAATATTGTTGGCTGGAAATCCGGAGGTCGGACTGTGGGAGTGGTTTGCCGCGGATTGTTTACAAATTCATCGGGGAGTGTATGGATGTAACGAGCGCAGTTTTAGGACCACGTTTTCCCGTAGTCTTTGCACCATCGAAACTTTTTTGGGAGTGCTTTCATGGCATCCGAATACATCACGATGAACCGTTTCAAGATCAAGCCGGAGTTCGCCGACGCGTACCTCAAGGTCTGGCAGGGAGCGGATGTCAGTGCGAAATCCATGCCGGGTCTGCTGGAATTCCGCTTCTTCAAGCTTGATGCGAAGAAGGACGGCTACGTCCTCTTTTCTTCCTTTGCGCGCTGGCAGTCGAAGGAGGACTTCCTCAACTGGACGAAGTCGGAACACTTCAAAAAGTCCCATTCCACGGGCCCGAAGAACCGTGAAATGTATGTCGATCGCCCGGAGCTTGAGTGCTTTGAAGTGCTGATCTGACGATTCAGTCAGGGCGAAGGCTTCTCTCGCGGGAAGTATCGCCCTCAAACAAAAATGCCTGGGGAGATTGCTCTTTCCCGGGCATTTTTATTTGGGCGGCAAATAGGGAATCAGGAGGCTCAGAACATCTGGATCTGGGGCCTGCCGTTGTCGAGGAACGTAATGCAGCCGCTCTTTCCCGCGCCCTCGACGCCGTCGAGCTTCCAGTCGGGAATCACCCAGCGTTCGTAGTTGTCGAAAACGTGGGCGGCAGGGCGATGCGTGTGTCCGTGAATGACTAGATCTACGCCTGCGGACTTCGCGGCTTCGGCCACGGCGCCTTCGACCACATCCATGACGTCCATCGATTTCTGCGCCTTGTCGGTTTCAGACTGCGAGCGCGCTTCTTTCGCGACTTCAATGCGTTCGGCGACGGATTTCTTGAGCATCATCGCCTGCCACACCGGATCGTGCGTGAGCTTGCGGAATTTCTGGTATCCCGTATCCCTCAGGCACCATTCGTCGCCGTGAGCGAGAAGCACCCTGCGGCCCTTGATTTCGACCACGACGGGGTCGCGAAGGAGCTCTGCGCCGATGGCCTGCGCAAAGCCTTCGCCGAGCACAAAGTCGCGGTTTCCGGGCATGATGAGCACGCGCCGGCCGGTGGCTGCATGGAGCTTCAGGAGCGCCATGACGGGCTTCGCTTCCGGGTGCGCGTCGTCGCCGAGCCAGAAGTCGAAAAGGTCGCCGAGGATCACGAGTTCCGGATAGCGCGGCGCCACGGACTTCATGAAGCGAACGAACGCCATGATGGTCTTCGGCTTCGTGGGCGAGAGATGCAGGTCCGAAATGATTACCGGATTGGTAAGCGGCTCGACCTCGGTTCGCCCGGCGAGCGCAGGAGGCGGAAACTGTGAAAGGTCCATTTTGCTTCTGCTGAAAAAACGCAGGGTGGAATTGATGAGGAGAAAGAGCCTCATGCCGAAGGGGATTTTCCCCTTCGAAGGCGCTTTCGTCCCCACCATGCCGTCGCTCGGTTCCGGGCGGCTCTCAGTCATCAGACTCAGATCTCCTCGGCCTTTTCGATGACGACGTCCTCAACAGGCACGTCGCCGAACCAGCCGCGGGTACCCGTGCGGACGCGCGCGATCTGATCGACCACGTCCTGGCCGGCGACGACCTTGCCGAAGACGGCATAGCCCCAGCCGTTGCCCGTCGGGGCGGTGTGGTTGAGGAAGTCGTTGTCGGCGACATTGATGAAGAACTGCGCGGTGGCCGAGTGCGGATCGTTCGTGCGGGCCATCGCGATCGTGTACTTGTCGTTCTTCAGGCCGTTGTCGGCCTCGTTCTTGATCGGATCGTTGGTGGGCTTCTGCTGCATGCCCGGTTCAAAGCCGCCGCCCTGAATCATGAAGCCCTTGATCACGCGGTGGAAGATCGTGCCGTTGTAGAAGCCCGACTTCACGTAGTTTTCGAAGTTTTCGCAGGTGATCGGAGCGTGTTCGGGATCAAGTTCAATGTCGATGACGCCGAGATTGGTAGTGAAGCGAATCATTTGAGAATAAAACTGGTCAAAAGTAAATGCGCGCTGCCCGGAGCCCTTTCTCTGGAAGAGGACTGACTTTTAGTCTTTCGGCAGCGTGAAAACCTTTCGGAAGCATCCCCGGGGACCTTCCGGAAGGGGAATCGTTATTGTCGCATAAGGGGCGCGGCGCTTCTGCGCTCCACCCCCGGGCGAGCTCAACGACTGTGTCCGATGATCAGGGAAGAACCTTCGCCGAAAGAATCTTCACGGTCGTCACCGGGACGTCGCCCATGCCGCGGCGGCTGCCCGTCGGAACGGCGGCGATCTTGTCGACCACGTCGGTACCGGAAATCACCGTGCCGAAGACGCAGTAGCCGTTGCCGTCCTGAGCCTGATCGGCATTGAGGAAGTCGTTGTCGGCAACGTTGATGTAGAACTGCGACGTCGCCGAGTGCGGATAGCTCGTGCGGGCCATGGCGATCGTGTAGCGGTCGTTTCTGAGGCCGCCCCGCGCTTCGAGCGGAATGGGTTCGTGCGTGGGTTTTTCGCGAAGCGTTTCGTCAAAGCCCCCGCCCTGGACCATGAAGCCCGGAATGACGCGGTGGAAGATCGTGCCGTTGTAGAAGCCTTCGTTCACGTAGCGCAGGAAGTTCTTCACCGTCTGCGGGGCGCGGTCGGGCGCGAGACGCACGACGATCTTGCCGAGGGAGGTTTCAATTTCAACGCGGGGTTCCTTCGCTGCGGCGCGCGCGAGGGGCGCGGCGAGGAAGGAGGCGGCAGGAAGAAGCGGAAGGAGAAGACGGGAGCGGTACTGCATGGTTGTACGATTGGTCTCTTATAAGAAAAGGAAATGCCGGGACTGGCGGAGAGAGGCATCAGCGGCCGCTGATGCGCTTCAGCGTCCTCAGTCTCGACTGAAGCTCAGCATTTGATTCGAGTGCGGGCGCGGCAGCTTCATAGCATTCGAGCGCGAGCGCAAGGTAGACGTCGCCGAGATTCTTCTGAGCGAGCGAAAACTTCGGATTGATGACGAGCGCCTTCTTGAGGAGCCCCTGCGCTTCCTCGAGGTTCCCGAAGCCCGCTTCGATGACGGCGAGGTTGTTGTAGGGTTCGGGGATTTCCGGGTAGGCGGCGATGAGGGATTTGAGGCCCTTCGCGGCGTCCTCGGTGCGCCCGAGGGACTCAAGGCTCACGGTGCGCAGAAACTGAAGCTGTGCATTCCGGGGGTTGCGCTTGATGCCGATGTCGGCAAGCTCAAGCGCCTGCGCGGGATGTCCGTTCGTGAGAAGCTGCTCGACGCGGGGCGAAAAATCTCCCGGGTGAAGGGTTGCTGCGAGCTCCTCCATTTCCGAGGCTGCCAGAGCAGGGGCGCTCAGGAAGGAAAGACCGAGCGCAAGGGCGGCGCAGGTGGAAAGGAGCATCTTTTTGGCGCGCATGAAACTACTCATCGGGTCAGGTGTCTGTCGAGGAAAGCCGGCGATGCATAGCGAAGAACGTTAAGCCATCAGGCTAACGGCTGATCCATGCTTCCGGCATGGGAGAAGTCGCTTTCGAAGGCTGTTGAGACCTGCCGGGCGGCTATACTCTCATGATCTTTCGTCCGCGCGCCCTCCTGGGCGAGCGAATCCGAAAATTGAGCAAAGCCCTTGAGGCCTTTCGGCCGGGGGCGCTTCAGCCCGTAATTGTAGCCGCCGCACATGATTCAGAAGCTCAGAACTTTGTATCGGGAATCTTTTCTCCCGTCCCTGCGGCACCTGCGCTGGATCAGCGAGAACGGCTCGTGCTGCTACCTGCGCATGCGCTGCTACAAGGGTTATGCGGAAGCGCTTCAGAAGGACAGATTTCTCAGGAATTCCATGCTTTCGATTTATTCGACCTATTCGCGCGAACAGCGCCCCTTCAAATCGATCGAACCCGGCCGCGTGCGCATGTACGTCTGCGGCGTCACCGTCTACGACTACTGCCACATCGGCCACGGCCGCACGTTCGTCGCTTTCGACGTCGTTCGCCGCTGGCTTGAGGCGTCGGGCTACCAGGTGACCTTCGTGCGCAACATCACCGACGTGGACGACAAAATCATCCGCCGCGCGGCGGAGCGCGGCATCACGACCGACGCCCTTACGGCTGAATTCGCGAAGGCCATGCAGGAAGACATGATCGCGCTCGGGTGCCTCGCGCCCACGTTCGAGCCGCGCGCGACCGAATACATTCCGCAGATGCTCGGCCTCATTGAAAAACTTGAGGAAAAGGGCTACGCCTACCATGCTGCCGACGGCGACGTCGACTATTCCGTGAGGGGCTTTAAGAATTACGGGCATCTCTCGGGGAAGTCGATCGACGACCTTCAGTCAGGGGCCCGCGTGCAGGTCGGTCAGGGCAAGCGCGATCCTCTCGACTTCGTTCTCTGGAAGAGCGCGAAGCCGGGCGAGCCGCAGTGGACCTCGAAGTGGGGCTGCGGTCGTCCGGGCTGGCACATCGAGTGCTCGGCGATGGCGATGAATCTCTTGGGCGAAACGATTGACATTCATGGCGGCGGCCCGGACCTCATCTTCCCGCACCATGAAAATGAAATCGCCCAGAGCGAGGCGGCGACGGGCAAAACCTTCGCCAACTACTGGATGCATTCGGGGCCGCTGCGCGTTCGCGCGGCCGACGGCACGGAAGAGAAGATGAGCAAGTCGCTCGGCAACTTCTGGACCATCCGCGATGCGCTTAAGGAAACGAACGAAGCCTACGGCGACGGGTTCGGCGCCGAAGTGCTCCGCTTCTTCCTCCTGAGAAGCCAGTACAGAAGCCCCATCACCTTCTCCTCGGGCCTCATCGAGGAAGCCCATAAGGGTCTGGTTCGCCTTTACACGGCCCTCAAGGGCCGGAAGGGCGACGGGCAGCCGATCGACTGGAATGAGCCCTATGCGGCGCGCTTCCGCGAGGCGATGGACGACGACTTCAATACGGCGCAGGCGGTGGCGGTGCTCTTCGAGCTCGCGACGGAAATCAACCGTACGGGTTCCGAAGCGCTCGTTCGCCAGCTCCTCGGGCTCGGCCATATTCTCAACATCCTCACGAACGATCCGGAGAAGTTCCTCCAGGGCGGCGTTCAGGATGCGGGCGAGGAAGCCCGGATTGAGGCGCTGATCGCCGAGCGCGCCGCCGCGAAGAAGGCAAAGAACTTCGCGCGCGCCGACGAGATCAGAAAGGGCCTTCTCGCCGAAGGCGTGGAGCTTCAGGACGGTCCCGGCGGCACGACGTGGCGCAGGATCTGATCGCGCTCTGAAATCGAATCAACTGAATCCTCTGCGGCTCTTCCCCTTTTGAACGGAAAAAGCCGCAGAGCGACTGACCCAACATCAGCAGCGCTCCATGTGGAGCGGCTCTGCACGCAAGAAGATGGCCAAGAAAGTATTCCTTGAATTCGAGCACGACATTGAGGTGCTCGAGAAGAAGATTGATGAACTGCGCGAGCTCACCGAAACGGAGTCGAAGAGCGGCGTTTCGGTTGAGAGCGAAATCGCTTCACTCGAAGCGAAGGAAAATGAGCTCGTCAAGAAGATCTATGCGTCCCTCACGCCCTGGCAGTGCTCGCTCGTCGCCCGCCACCCGGCGCGCCCCTATACGCTTGACTACATCGACGAAATCTTTACGGACTTCCACGAGCTCCACGGCGACCGCGCGTTTGCGGACGATCAGGCCATCGTGGGCGGCCTCGCGCGCCTTGCCGACATGAACGTCGTCGTGATCGGCCATCAGAAAGGAAGAACGCTTAAGGAGCGCACGCAGCGCAATTTCGGCATGGCCAAGCCCGAGGGGTACAGAAAGGTCCTGAGGCTTATGGAGCTTGCCGAGAAGTTTGATCTGCCGGTCGTCACCTTCGTTGATACGCCGGGTGCTTATCCCGGCATCGACGCCGAGGAGCGCGGCCAGTCCGAGGCCATCGGGCGCAACATCTTTGAAATGGCGGGGCTTCGGGTGCCCATCATTTCCTGCGTGATCGGCGAGGGCGGATCGGGCGGCGCGCTCGCGATCGCCGTCGCAGACATCGTCATGATGCTTCAGTATTCGACCTATTCGGTGATTTCACCTGAAGGCTGCGCCTCCATTCTCTGGAAGGACGCGGCGCAGGCCCCGCGCGCTGCGGAAGCCCTCGGGCTTACGGCCGACAGGCTCTCGAAGCTCGGTCTCGTCGACCGCGTCATTTCCGAGCCCCTCGGCGGCGCGCACCGCGATCCCAAGCTGATGGCGATGAATCTGAAGCAGGCGCTCATCGATGAACTTCGCGCCCTCATGAAGCTTCCGATCGACGATCTCCTTGAGCGACGCGCCGAACGCATGCGCGGCTACGGGTTCTTCGACGTCGTCGCTGAACCGCAGACCGCCGCAGACCCCAAGGATATTGAGGATGCGCTCGAGCTTCGCGACGAAGGCTCTTCGCAGAAGCTCGGGAAGGCAAAGGATTAACGTCTGAGTCAGCCGGTTACTGAGAAATCAGGAAACAGGAGCCTCGCGCTCCTGTTTCCTCACCGCCGGCGGCGGGGCCTCGCGCCTCGCCGCGATTCCCTCCTTGCGGGAGGAACGTCTCTCATATAAAATCCGAAAACTTCTTGCTCCTATGCATCCCGGAAGGATGGCAGAGTGGTTGAATGCACCGGTCTTGAAAACCGGCGAAGCTAATAACTTCCGTGGGTTCGAATCCCACTCCTTCCGCCATACCCTATTGCGACAGTCGCGATTCGAGGCGATTTTAAAAACCGCCATAAGTACCGCCATAAGAGACAATTCCGATACGCCCTTTCTACATTTGCAGAAGGGGCTTTTTTGCATTTCGGGAGCGGCTTAAGCATAGGTCAGTGGCGTTCGTAATTACCGCCGTCAGCCATACGAAAAAAGCCGGCAATCACTGTGCGACAACCGGCTTTCGTTCGATCAACGAGCAACGGAGGGATCACCTTCAGCTGACCTCGGTGATCCTGGTCTGTTACCGCCACTTTGACAGGCCGCCAAGCCGAAGCCGACGGCAGCCGCAACGGGAACATATCCGTTTGGAAAATATTATTCCTGCGAAATCATCTAATTGTCAAACAAGGAGATGACTGCGGCTTGAAGCATGCCTTTGAGGCAGCTTTCGCCGGAATTGCACGGAATCGCAGAGAAGCTCTCCGTCAGGCGTCTGAAGGCGGCTTCGTCATTCGGAATTGCCGACCGCTGAGCCAGTTGAAAAAGAAGCCGGCGATCATTGAATGGCCGCCGGCTTCGGGGAACGGAAGCTTCGCCTTCAACCAGCCACGGCGAAACCGGTCTGAATCCAGCCACTTCGGATGCCCTCCATCACAAGGACGAGGGTAGTCGCAGTTGGAACATATCCGTTCGTCAAATATTGTTTATAAAAATCAAATAATTGTCAAGCAATTGAGGACGCGTCAACAAAAATCTCCCCGCAGGAATAGAGTGCGGCCTTTCCCGCTAAAAGAACGCGCTTGCCCTCCATGCGGCAGTAGAGCGTTCCGCCTCTGGGAGAGGCCTGATGCGCCGTCAGGGCGTTCTTCCCGAGCTCCTTGGTCCAGTACGGAATGATGTGGCAGTGGCCGGAGCCGCACACCGGATCTTCCGGGATGCCGAGCTTCGGCGCAAAGGATCGGGATACGCAGTCGATCTGCGAATCTCTCCCCGGTGCCGTTGCATGGAGAAGAAGACCGTCGAGCGCTTTGAGCCTTTCAAGATCAGGCGCGAGGTTTTCTACAACGGAAGGATCGTCAAATACGCAGAGCAGATCCCGTCCCATGCAGGCGGCCCTGGGAGCGGCCCCGATAGCCTCGACCATTTCCTTCGTCACAGCAACGGGCTGCAGGTCGTAGGCGGGAAAGTCCATTTCGTAGAGATCTTCTCTCCGAACAACCGTCAGATCTCCGCTCATGGTGGAGAAGGTGATGCGCTTCCTCTCCTGCTCGTAAAAGTTGAAGAGCACATAGGCGGTACCCAGGGTGGCGTGGCCGCAGAGGTCGATCTCGCCGCCGGGAGTAAACCAGCGCAGGGCGTATTTTTCTCCGGCTTTGACCGTAAATGCAGTCTCAGACAGATTGTTTTCTCTGGCAATGCTGAGCATCAGTTCGTCCGGGAGCCATTTCTCCAGAACGCAGACGGCAGCGGGATTGCCATGGAAAACCTGGTCGGTAAAGGCATCAACAACATACTGCTTCATTTTTCAGCCGCCTTCTCTTTTCGTCTAAATTGGTCTACCGGCGTACGTATGTAGCCTGATTTTCAGCTTTATTGCTATATTTCATAGGTGTACGACAGCATTTCATACGTA
>ERZ1034901.321-NODE-321-length-39535-cov-20.771733_pt1 | contig 39535 bp, 41 predicted proteins | sample MGYA00520628_ERZ1034901 | MGnify/ENA primary metagenome ERZ1034901 (study PRJEB33766, sample SAMN09781783) | gut metagenome | biome: gut microbiome | host: Homo sapiens | place: Madagascar | study: EMG produced TPA metagenomics assembly of the PRJNA485056 data...
TTATTGCCATTTACATTCTTCCCTTCTTGTAAATAACGGATAATTTCTTATTATCTGCTATTAATAATACCATATATTACATCTAAATTCATTAAATCTATAATTAATTTATCTCGCTAATTACACCTTTTTAAAGTAAATTACAAAGATATAATTTTCTACCAACTTTTGCTTTATTCTCATTTAAATCATAATTTCAAATAAGCACGAGATATATTTTTACATTATTTTAATGAATTTATTATCATGCATTAAGAAAATATCCTTGTTTTTCTCGTAAAATATACAAATTGTCACTTTCTTCTCATATTTCCCTTTTTTAATATTTCTTCATATACCATAGCAATTCGCTCTTCCACTATATCTGGAATCTCTATTGTATCCTTCAATGATTCTATCCCACATTTTCTTACTTGAAATACATCATAATCTTTTTTCCGTTTTGAATAAATTTGATAAATCTTTCCCATATTAAATCTCTCCCCGCTTACAAATATAATACTGATTTTTCCGGATAAGAAGAAAATGTCAACCAAAATTTCCTGTCTTTTACCCGAATCCAATCCTTCTTATGAAACCATGCTGAAGATACTTCATAAGGATAAGTGATTTCTTTTGATTCTCCTGAATCTAATTCCAGTTTCAGTGAACCGTAATATTCTTGATTTCCCATCACAAGCTCTCTTGAAATTCCATTACTAACACCAGTTCCTTCTAAATTCAAATCTGTAATTGAGACTTCCTGTTTTTCTGTCGTATTATTACTTAACTCCACTGTTACTTCAATAACTTCTGTATCATAATCAAATGTATTAGTATCTACTGCGCTTTTCTCATATGCTGCCTTTTTTTCTTCTTCTGACATCCATTTTGTATCTTTTACTGCAATTTCTATACCATCTAAAAATTTAATTTTTTCTCCCTTTTCCACCGATTTTACTACTCTGGCAGGAAACATATGATTTATATTTCTGTATCCTGCCACTATACCAAGAAATAATACTATTACCACTACTGAAGTTATCGTTTTCTTTCCCATAAACTCACCTACACAATCATATGTTCTTTAATCTGTCCCATGTCCATTTTAAAAATTTCATCAGATACTTTTTCCAGTACCTCCGCTGTATGACAGGATATAATTATCAATGCTCCGCGTTCTTTTTCCTCTCGGACAATCTGCCATAACACTTCTTCACTTTTCTGATCCAACGCATTAGACGGTTCATCCAAAATAATCAGATCTGGTTTTTCCATAATTGCTGCTACAATTCCTAATTTCTGCTTCATCCCAAGAGAATACTTTCTGTATTTCTTATACATTACATCCTGTAATCCAACTCGTTTCAAAACTTCTTTGATTTCTGTTCCACCCACATTTCCTTTAATAGATGCAAGCATTAACAGATTCTGAAATCCACTATAAGAGTCTAAAAATCCAGGTTTTTCAATAAACACCCCAACACTTTGAGGAAATGAGATATCTTTTCCAAGAGTCTTTCCATCAATCTTCACTTCTCCTGAAGATGGAAGAACCAATCCACAAATCACTCGCATAAGCATAGATTTTCCACAACCATTTTTCCCTTGCAACCCGTAAATTTTCCCTTTTTCCATCGACAGTGTGATTCCACTGAGAACATTATCCTCGCCAATCCTTTTACTGATATCTGTAATCTCTAGAAACATGCATTTTCCCTTCTTTTCTTAAAATAAGTCTTTTCTTTTTAAAATCTGATAGACTATAATGACCATAATCAGAATGAGCACTGCATTAACCGCTCCCTGTACTTCAGCATTTATCCCTTCCATATAAAACATTTCCTGACGAATTTCCATCAGATAATTGCCAATTAAAAATGGATGAATCTGATATACACTGGCCACTAAAACAGCTACAGAAATTAAAATTCCAACTACCGCATTTGTTACCATTGAAACAACCTGCTGTATATACGCAAATGCTAATAAAGCCAAAAAGAATATAATTCCAATCAAAATAGTTTCTACCCTCTTCTTCTCTATCACCTCTATCCCTAGATATTCGCGCAACACTTCAATATTTATCCCTCTAATTTGAGTCCTTGTGCATAAAGAGAATATTAAAAAGCAAATTCCTGTCGCTACTAAATAGCCTGCACATTCCAGAACAATTTTAAAATTTATTTCCAGCCACCATCTCTTTCTGGATTCTATACGCAACAACATTTGCTGTTCATACTTTTTAGAAAATTGTCCTGTCATTTTCCCGATTAATAAAATGAAATAAATTAAATACAGTGACCAATAAGGAGGAATATTAAATGCTTCTTCACTTCCTGACATCATATATGGAATTGTCCCCTGAAAAAAATATACGACATAATCTGCCAGATGAAGATTCCACTCTCGATTCTCTATCAGGCTATATTGTTGAATCAAATTATGAAGTCCTATGCATTGTGCAATAATCACAACAAATACGAAACTATATTTTTTCCCACACTCCCTAAGAAACAATTTCAAATGTACCTTCCACATAACCGCTTCTCCTTTATCCCCAGATGTCTCTTCTTTCAATAATTTTTTTACCAACCAAATACTCTAGGCTCCAAAAAAGAATTCCCCCTAAAATAACTCTGCTCCATTTTCCAACTGAAAGCCACGAATTCTGCCAGATTGCAAATAAACCAAAATATACTCTTCCATAATGAAAAGTTTCAATTCCTAAAGGAATAATAAGAATGATCCATACCAAAAATAATGTTTTAGGACACCACATGGAAATATCTGTAATCGCAAAAATTAGCACAAATTTCATAATATACATCATCCAGATTACTGCTGCTACAACCAGGAAATTTGCTTGAATAGCTTCGCCAGTCTGCCCAAAATAAACACTATCTGTTGCATTCCAATTAATTAATTTTCCACTGATAATCCATCCTATTACCGTCATCACTCCTACGAGTACAGTCGCCGTTCCTATAGCATATATCAGGCTTTCTACAAACTGTTTTCTCAACATTTTCTCTCTTGACTGATATCGTAAAATGTACTGAATATCCAGACTATTTTGCTTGCATTTAATAACAAAAAGAAGTGTAAATGGGAAAATTGTCAATCCACTGTAAATAGCCCCTTGTTGAGCAATTATATAATCTATTGCACTGGCTGAAAAACCATAAAACTCAAACATCTTGTTTTGATCATTCACTGCCCAACAGGCACAAACAGTAAACCATACTGCTCCTGCTATTAAAATCCATCTATGTTTTTCAACAGAATCTCTTACATGACAAAATGTCTGAATCCACTCAGAACACATCTTCGTTTTCTCCTTTTTTCATAAAAACTAACAACGTAACAATAACTCCAGCCATCAAATAGAGAACAGGAATCCACCATTCAGTAATTCCATATCCTGGCTGCATCCAATACACACTGGAATATCCTATCTGATTCAAGATTGTACAAATTACATGAAAAATAAGTTGTACAAAAAAAGGAAAAATCAATACAATGATTTTGTAATCTGACAAAAAACTAGCTGCTAATCCCACACAAGACCAAATGCCTGCCATAAGAAAATCAATAAATAAAAAGAGTATTGTATATATCATTGGATATGAAAAGAAAAGCTTATAAAAAAGCATTAACGGAGTAATCCCATTCTGTCCCATAGTAGATATCGGAAGCAGATTTGGAAGCATTACTAGACTGCATATTAAATTCAATAATAACGGTATTATGACCGCAATTCCACCAGAAAAAAAGCTGATATATATTTTGCCATCAGATATTTTTTTCTATCAGTTCTCATATAAATATTTTTTATAAACCCACTGTCTCGATCATCAAAATAGGACGTTCCAAAAGGCAAGCATGCCAAAATTGGAAGAATTAAAAAAAAGATAAACCCCTCCAAATTGAGTGGACTTCCTGCAATCCATGTTTCCAAAGAACTATTTGGTGACAAAATTGGAAAATTCTCATAAAAATGGGTCAGATTTGCCTGATATGCAGGTATTATATATTGAATTATATGAGCAATTCCTACTATGCTTCCTATTAGTATGGATAGCAACATTCCCTTTCCTCTCATCGCCCGCTTCAGCTCTGTTTTTAAAATCTGTTTCATATTTTATTTCCCTTCTTCCGCCCTTTTGTCTTTATGAAATCAAAGTTTATATAATTATATTTTTATACTTAAAATATTTATTCTCTTTATTAAAACGAGCTGCGAGAAAAAGCTTTCGCATTTTTTCACAGCCCTAATTCTCTCCATTATCTGCCTACCGATTTTTCGATAAAATCCAATAATCAGTTTAATACAATATAACGTCGTATATCATAATCAGGATTATCAATCACAGCACCTGTTGGATTGATTTCTAAATACATTCCATCACACTCCAGCAACCCATCATTTACAACAAAGATAAGTGACATTTCTTTTTCCTCTTCCGGTTCAAAACTTTCGGCATAATAATCATGATTGATGCTTCTTGGAGTTTTCTCTCCAAGATATGCTACTTCCCCTACATAATCACTGTACTTTGAAGGTTGATAAAGGAATTCTAATCGCATATCTCCCCATATAAGATCTTTTTCTATTTTTTCATCACTTTGATTTTTTGCTGAAATATTAACTACAACATATGAAAAATCATTAATAATATTTCCCTGATTGTCTAACTCAGCGCCCGGATATTCTGAAAGATTTTTCCCTTCCGGTAGTTTATATCCAGGATACTCCTTTCCTTTTGTCCAAGACGTAACTGTGAAACTATACTTTGTACTTGCCACCGGATTGCCTGTTGAAACAACATTTTTTGCATCAACTCCTAGTTTCTCCGCAAATTCTTTTGATATTTTATCAGGAGTTCCTTCTTGTGCTGTTACACTAAGATTTTTTTCAAATTCCTCTGATTTCTCCTGATCCAATTTACTTGTATTACTCAAATCATTCCTTAAAAACAATATGCTTGCAAGTACCAGTAGTACAACAAGTATACCACCTGCAATCGATAGAAGTATTTTCTTCATAATCTCACCTACATTTAACCCGATTACTTATTAATTTTCTACTCTCATATTAGACACTATCTGGACTCCATACACCATACATAAGGCTTGACTGTCCTGATGATGGAGTAATATAAAGATAACAATTTCTCTTTCCATTCTCATACACATAATTAGGCAAGTATTTAGATGTTCCTACACTTACATAATAAGAACCGCCATTCGCAGAATAATTAGTTCCTGAACTTCTCACTTGAACTCTTGCAGCGACTTTTCCTGAATGCTTAATATAAGACGATGTAGCATCCTGCTTTGGTCTTGTTGCAGTCGCGAATCCCGTCTTTGTTGAATTATAACTATAACCTGTATCTTGAATATTTCCTGCAAGTACGCTTCCAGACATAGCTAACGTCAACATTACTGCTGTCATACCAATTCCAATTCCTTTTTTTCTCTTACTACAATTCAGTTTAATCAATTGTTTTTTTCTCATAACAGCTACTCTTTTCATCTTTTGTTAATGGCACCATTTGTTGATGAATTTATTTTAACACACGCTTCTCTACTTGTATTAAATTGACACTTATCTCAGTGTTGTAGACCTTATTTTATCTAACAGATATCAATTTTTTCTTTCACCATATAATTTCGTCATCTACTTCACATATTGCACACATAATTCCTCCTATACCTGCCATAAATGATAACTCTGCATATTCTTGAATTTTTATTTTCTCCATTGATATAATTTTTTTTCTAATCTTTTTTGCTTCTATTTCATAACTAGATTTCCCTAAAATTTTCTCACACGCTCTATAGATTAAATAAAAGCCTGTTAGCCCGTGGCAAATACATATCCTGTCTTCTTCTTCCCATTTACTAAGACATTTTAACCCTCTTTTAATGTCCCTTTTCACAAGCTCATTATCTTTAAATTCCTCTAATTTTACTAAAGCCAGTCTAGATAATAAAATTCCACTTCCACCATGACACCACACATTTGTTGAATAATACGAGTCTATTTCTTTTCTAAAGTCTCTCCAATTTTCTTCTTTTTCGGAATAAAACGAATTTTCATACTTTAGTATCTGAAATATTTTTTCTTTATATATTTTTTCTCCAGTGTCTTTTAGTAAATATGAGTATGCCAAAATCATCCCACTGCTCCCATGTGACATTCCAGATAATATTTTTCCTTCTTTTTTACATATCCAGCCAACTCCCTTAGAACATTCTACTCTTTTCCCCCACAATACTTTTTCTACCATAAGTGCATTATCTAGATATTTTTTTCCCTTTGATATTTCATAAAGTTTTAACAGCACTATAATCCAACCAGCATTTCCTGAAAGCAAATCGTAATTTTCATCTTTTAACACTAAATCATTTACAATTTCTACATGTTTTTTGGCATATTGAAGATATTTGGGTAATTTTAATATTTTATATAAAATCAGATATCCATATACTATAGAGCCTTCTCCTTCAAACATTCCTGTTTGTTCAAATTCTCTTTCCCTTATTTTATTAGAAACTTTATCTGTGTAATTAAACATTTCATTTGAAAGATTTTCGCACTCTTGTATTTCTGTTTTATTTCCTGTGTACAGTGCTAATAAAGCAAAACTGATTGTAAGTCCTGGAATGCCACTATACAAACTCATATCCATTATTTCTATATTCCATTTATCATCATAAAATTTAGTTGATAAATAAAATGTCGCATCCTTTTCTTTGAATTTCCATTTCAAAAAAATTTTTTTCAAATTATAGGCTATATCAAAAGGACTTTTTAATTTCCTATCCAACTTTATATAGCGACTGTCATTTACTTCAGGCAAATTACATCCTAAAGACATTCTGATTAACATGATTTGCCGAAATAAATCATCTTCTGATAAATACTTAATATGGCTTTCTATTTTTCTATTCCAATTCTCCTCCTTTCCTATCTGCGAATAATAAATAGGAATATCAAGATTTAATAATGCGGACAGTTCAGACCTAAAAATCTCATCATTGTACTCTTCCGTTTTTTTATTTTTTTTCAATACATAAAAAAAATAAATTCTATTTTCAATTTTTTTCATAAATTCAGGAAAAAAAGAAGTATTTAAGTACATTTCATATTGTTGTGTATGGCGTATCAAATATCGACTTTTTTTTTCATCTAATTTAGAGAGCAATACAGTTATTTCTTCTTTTTGACTAAGTCCCCTTCGATAAGCATGATTGAATCCTGCACATATTTCATTTGTATACTCCTGTATATTTATAGTTTGTTTTTCCTTTCTGACAACACTTTTTCCCATATTAATAATCCCCTCTTTATGTTTTATTTCTATTTGGGATGAATATGGATTACAAATTACAGGAATCTTAATTCTTGTCCTAATAATTTCCTCAGAATGCAATCCGCTGGGAAAACTTTTCTCTTCTATTTTTCCCCAATACAACTCTGGCAAAAATCCTGTTTGTAATACAGAAAATTCAATAAAATCTCCTAAAATTTTTTTCTCGCTATTATTCTCAGGATTTATTTTTCTACATTTATAACCTGGCATTGTCTCTAAATCAATAATTTCCGGATATTCACCATTGGAAATTATATTTTCTCCATGAATATCTGTGCTGTAAGTAAGATAACAGAGAAAGATGAGTATTCCTGCCCTAAAAAAATAATTTTTTACTTCTTTATCATTCTGACAAGGGATACATTCTACATACTCTTCCCAACTATGTGTATGAAAACTTAAGAATTTTCTATGACTTGCATCTAATCCACTGCCCTCTGCCAACCAGTCATAAATTTGAAAATATATTTCATTTTTCTCTATACTACTTGGTCGATATATAATCTTTTTTCTATCATCTATTTCTATCTCTGCAACAGTGTTTCCTCCTAAATGTGGATCAGATTTTCCCAATGAAAGATTACTAATTTGGCAAAAACTATCGCCCAATATATTTTTTTCTATAAGAGATTTATCCTTATCTAACTTTTTTAAAATTTCTTCTGTTTCCTCTATTACCTGCCCTATTTTAAGAAGAAGCAGACGAAGCATTTCTGGATACTTTCTGCATACTTTTCGAATGTAATTTGGATTTTTCAAAAAGCTAATTTCATAATCCATATATTCCTGCTGTTCTGTTTTTCCACAAAGTTTTCCCCGTTTTCTACATTCATGTATTTCACGAATTAAACAGCGCATTGGTATTTTTATAATTGCTTCTACTATATTGAAAGTCAAATTTTCTTTCATCCTCATATAGCTATTGTTTATACCTCTATTTTCTATATAACAGATTCCTATTTGTATAAAAAATCGAAAGAAAAACTCAAAATTAATTTTAGGTATTTTCCCTATATAATATGTTTTATTTGATTGATAAAGATAAAATAATTCACCTTGTATTCCTTGCTTCGATAATTCCGCTTCATTTTGAGCAAGCATTTGACAATACCTATCGTCAACTGTTCTATAAATATCTTCTCCTAAAATTTCTTTCCACATTTTCCTTATATATTCCTCCGTTTACTTATTTTTATAATAAAATAGCACAGCTTTCAGCTGTGCTATACTTTGCAATCACTCATTAACAGCAAATAAAGGAACCATATCCCCCACCATAACTTACTGTAATTGCATCTTCTGTTTCATTTATATCTAATTTTTCAGCTTCTTCCAATTCTAATAATACTTCTTCATATTTCATTTCCTCATTCATATCCATTTCCCTCCATAAAAGTTATATTTACATTAAATATTCCATCTTTACAGATATATTGCATTTCACCATGATTTTCTTCTACGATTTGTTTTACATTTTTTATCCCCCATCCATGCATAACTGTATCCTTTTTTTGAGATTGCAAACTATTTTCATCTATATCAAATACTTCTATAACCGGATTTTTCACTCCCAAAAAAAATAAATTATTAACTTGCTGAATTGTCAGTTCAATATAACGCTTTTTTATTTGATACTTTGTCGTTGCTTCTAATGCATTCTCTAAAAGATTACCTACAATTATCATCATCTCTTCCCCTTGTATTGGTAGTTTATATAATTCTATTTTCTGCATAAATTGAACCTTTTGCTGCACCATTCTTTCATACTCATAATTTAGAATGCAATCAAGATCCATAAATCCAGTCCAAATCTTCCACTCCCTACTCTTCGCAGTTTCCAAATGATTATTTAAGCATTCTTTCGCAGTTTTAAACCTGCCTTCTTCAATACAATTGTAAAGATAAAGATATGTATGTTTTACATCATGAAGCCTTTGGGCTTCTTTCTCACAATAAGTACGAATAAATTGATATTCTTTTGTTAATATTTCCTTTTGCTCTACTAAAATTTTTTTCTCCAATTTATTATAAATATACATACTTCTGAATATATAAATAATAAAAAGTAAAAGTAAAATAAGCAGAAGCAATAAATTTATTATCAAATTAAAATTACTATAATATCCCCCATTAAAAAAACCCGACATCCACCATACAAGAAATAATGCACTTATATCTATAACAGTTAAAAATATTGCTGTTTTCCAATCATCTTCTATTTTCTTTATGAATATATGAATTTGTGTTTTCCATTTTTTACATAAAAAAATAAAAATAACTATAATTAGCAAATTCCAAAAGCATTCCTCATAGGTTCTTCCACCTAAAACATTGGTATGCATTACATCAGTTTCTTTACAAATTCCTCTTATAGTAAGTAATGGAATGCGTAAAAGATCCGTTACCATATTATATAACCACAACCAAAGCAAGGAAGAACGAAAGGAAATATCATAAAAAATCTTTATCAAGAACAGATTTATTATCGGATTAATTATCATTTGAAGATCTGTTATAAAAGCCCTAGTTGAATCTTGTGCTTCCCATGCAATTAAAACTGCCATTATACCATAAAAAATTATATAGGCAATCTGTGACCTCCATCTCTTTTCTGGATATATATTCAAAACTACCAAAAGCCCTATTACTATAATAATATAACTTATAATCCCATAACAGATAGTTATCAATATCTTTTCCTCCAGTATTCCGCAATTTTAGCCTTTACGTTTTTAAACTGCGGATGACTAACTGTGAGAAAATCTCCAGTCCGCATTTTAACTCGATAAGGTTCTACAGACATAACATGAATAATATTCACTACACATCCCTTATCAATCCTAAGAAAGCATTCTTGATTCAAACGTTCCTGTATTTCTCCAAGGCTTGCTCTAATCTTGCATTCACCTTTTGAATGTATGATAACAACATACTTTTTGTCCTTATACATATAATAGATCTGGCTTTTTGCAATTCTCTCCATACGCTTTTCCATCATAACCTCAAAATATTCCTCCCCTCGATGCTCAATCTCAGGTTCTAATATTTTATAAGCCTCTGGAAGTTTTTTTTCTAACAAAACTTTGGGAATATAACGAAATGCATTGACTTCAAACGCTTCTATTGCATATTCTACATGGCATGTTACATAAATAATCACAGCCCACGGATATAAATCTTTAATTTTCTTTCCAATGGAAAGTCCTGATAGTTCATCTTTTGACGGGAATTCCATATCTAATAAATAGAGATCATTTTCTTTATATTTTAATTCTAATAAGAATTCATCTACATTATCATAAGCAGAAAAAATATAATTTTCAGATGAAAAACATCGCTTAGTAATCTTTCTTTCCATCGTAAGCCATTGTGCCTCATCATCTAACGCTGCAATCCGTATCATTAAGCTCCTCCGTCGTATTTCAAATTTTATATAAGAATATAATTCTGTTTTGTTTTCTGCCATTCATTATACTATAACATAATCTTCTTCCTTTTAAGTCACAAATGGCACGAACTTAGATTTACTGACCTTTATCTTCTTTTAAATAAAAAGAAACCGATTATTTCTTCTTTGTATCAATAAATTTCTGCATAAGATTTTTTAGCTGATCTTTTTCTGCTACACCATTTTCTCTACAAATATCGGAGAATTTTGTAGCAATAGTTGTATTAACTACATATTCTTTTACTATTTCATTTTTCTCGAATTGAGCAATACACGTATCAATATTATTATCTTCTAAAACAAAAATTATTGTTCTTAATTTTTTACATTCTGAATGTTGCTTACTTGATTTAAAAACAATATAAAATATAAGCACAACAAAAAGAATTTTCTCCGCAAACGAATTGTTCACAAAACCAGCCGCAGCAAATATTGCAAATAATAACGTTGTAACAGCGATATTAAAATCAACAAAATTGCTTTCAATATAACTTTTTGCACATATTTTGTATTGCAACAAAGTCATTTCCGGATTGTGCGTTTTATTTGCTATTATCCTTAAACAGCTTTTCAAACAAACACATAAATTGGCATGATTTTTTTCATTTGCGCATGTTTCAGCACTTTCATAAATTCTTAGTAATTCTTTGATCGTATCATTAGCTAACATTTTTCCTCCATTTTATGAGATTCATCTGTCCTTTATACACCACATATCCACTATACGTTATTTCTTAATTAGTTACAATTCAAAAATTTTATTCTTTATTTTCATAAAATTTTCTTCAAAATTATGATAAACTTAATATATCTATTGAAAATACTATCTAAAAGGAGGATTTCACATGCTAAACATCTATTTAGGAGATAAGGAAGATACTATTTCCCATCCTCCAACCTATTTTGATAACACATACGAAGATGAATAGATTACTGATCCATTATCTGTTGAAATGATTAAAGATATTGACAAATCAGTTGTTGTCAGCTCTCATCTAATAGATAGTCCAGTTCTTGGTCCAATACCACCAGTCAATTTATCCGGTGGTGTAAAAACACTGATGCTTATGGCATTCAATACGAATAACCGGGTATTTAAGGCCTCCTCCTGTGGCGACAATTGTGCAAAATGGATCTTGCAAATTGCTTCTCAAAAAGATCTGACAATCAATTTAAGGCACATTATAGACTTTGGGAGAGCTCCTTTTGAAGCAAAAATTCTAAACAATGGTCGGATAGTTCACAACATGAATGAATTTATAATGATTGTCGATGATTATGTATAATTTTTTCTAAAAAACAAACCGTAAGAACCACCACATATTCTTACGGTTTGCCATTTAACTAATTATATGGAAAGCGAATCCAAATAAAAATAGAAAACAAGCCAAAAAGAAACAGGATCAAACCTTTTATAACTGGATTTGACCATGTTCCTTTTTCACTTTATTTCCAATGAAGTTCGTGCAGCTCTCCACTTAAATTCATTCCTGCAAATCCATTCTGTCGCAGTGCTTCATACAACACAATTGCCACCGAATTACCAAGATTCAATGAGCGGATATCTCCATTCATTGGGATTCTCATACAGTCTTCCTCATGCTCTACAAGAATCTCTTCCGGGATTCCCGCGCTCTCTTTTCCGAACATAATATAGCAATCCGGCTCATATTCTACTTCTGTGTAGACTTTATGCGCTTTTGTCGTTGCCATATAGATTTTAGCTCCCGGATTCTTTTCAAGGAAATCTTGATAATCGATATAAGTTGTCACGTCAAGATCTTTCCAGTAATCCATACCGGCACGCTTTAATGATTTCTCATTCAGCTTAAATCCCAATGGCTCGATCAAATGAAGCCTTGTCCCTGTTGCCACACAGGTTCTTCCGATATTCCCGGTATTTGCCGGAATTTCTGGCTCATAAAGTACAATGTTTAACATAATTATCGCCTCTTCTATCTTCTTATTCTTCTGATTCTTTTCGTTCTTTCCACCAACGGCTCAGTTCATCCGGTGCCGGACGATCCAGATAACGGGTTTCTTCTCCATTTACAAGTGTTCTTGCGTTCTGTTCTTTTACAAATCCGATTCGTACCGCCGGAACACCTGCATTCTTCAAGATTTCCAATGTCTCTTCTCCATGCTCTGTCAGCACAAGATAACTTCCGGCTGATGTGAGAAGATATGGATTCAGCTGAAAGAATTCACAGATTTCCACCGTTTCCTGCTTAAGTGCAAGTTTTGAAAAATCAATCTCAAACCCTATCTTTTCTGCCTCTGCAAGTTCCCATAATCCACAGAGTACACCACCATCCCCACACTGTCTGCTCTTTGCTTCTTCTGTAAGCTGTAAAACCTGCTCCGGAAGTATAAGTGCTTCCTTGCAACGCTTTGTTTTTTCTATGAAAGACGGTGTAAATCTTGTGCGAAGATCTGCTTCTGCCTCGTCAACTAATCGCAGTGTTCCTTCTAATCCTGTATAGCCACAAAGAATAATTTCCGTTCCCGGAATCCATTTTTTCGTCTGCTGTTTTGGATTTTCTTTCACGCCGACAGCAGTAATATGAATCACTGTCTGCAAAACATACTCTGCACTTTCAGCCTGTACACAGGTAATGGCAAGTCCTGTCTCCTCACAGATCTCTGTCAGGATTCTCATAATATTTTTTAATTCCTGCTCATCAGAACTTTCAGGAAACAAAATCTGTACTGAAACCGCTGTTGGTCTGACTCTCTTTGCCGCAAGATCTCCTGCTGCTTTAATCACTGCATATTTCACCTGTACCGGTGCTTTTCCGCTTACTGAAGTGCTACTCCAGACAAAATCCTTTTCGTCAGATATCAGTTCGGAACTACTTTCTTCCCACGCAGTTTTTCCTGTTGAATTCCTGTTTCCTTTTTGGATCTGTTTCTTTACAGAACGATTCCAGATCGTCTGCGTTACTCTCCCTGTCCGCATCACACTCTCCTTAGACCAGATATGGAATCACCATCGTTGCAACCATTGCAACAATAACCACCAAAATAATAATTGACACCAAACGTCTTACTTTTTTATCATAAAAATTCATCTTTTTTCTCCATTTCCATTAACAAAACCATATGCAAATATCTTTCTAATATCTGCAACGCTATACTAGTCCTCTATTATATAAATCGCCGCATCCTGATTCAGCTTATTTCTATGTCTGTAATCAAAAAGATGCAACTTTCCATTCAATCGCTCCAGATGAGTCATCTTTCGCAGTTGGCGGCTGTCGTATCCTTCATAATCCTTCAGATACTTGTGCTCTTCTGCCTCTTTCTTATAAAATTCAGACGCTACATCTTTTTCTACTTTGCTCTCTCCAAGAAATGCCGGACGATTCTTCACATTATCTCTCAGGTAAAGATCTAAAGTCATGCTTTCAAGCACCTTCTCTTTAAAATCCTCTTTTTTCTTCTGCATTTTCTCCGAACATGTGAATTCTGCTAATTCTGATTCTACAAAGTCCCACAATATCTCATAACGTGCAAGCCTTGAATGATTCAACCCAAACAAGCCTTTCTTCTCATAATAATTGCCCATTTTCTCATACATGGAAAATGCGGATGGAAACAATTCCACAAGAAGTCTCATCGTATGACTAAACTGAAAACTGTTATAGTAAACTTCCACCATCTCTTCTACTTTCTTCAGACGGATCACATCACTGTATGGAAGCCATTTTGTTGAAAGCACTTCATACGGCGGACGATTCTGGCAAAGCAGCTCATACTCTTTCATCTTCTCATGCATCACAGATCCATGCAGTACTTTCAGAAATCCAAGCTGAAACTGATCCGGTTCCATAGCATAAACTTCATTAAAAGAATGAGCAAAACTATCATAATTTTCATATGGAAGACCTGCGATCAAATCTAAATGCTGATGCACATTTCCCTTCTCATGAATCCTTGCTACCTTATCACGTACTTTTTCCAGATTCATGGAACGGTTGATCTCTTTGATCGTCTGTTTATTCGTTGACTGAATTCCAATTTCCAGCTGAATGAGTCCTGGACGCAAACTCCGGATCAACTCAATCTCTTCCTCATTCAGAAGATCTGCTGCCACTTCAAAATGAAAATTTGTAATCCCTTTATCATGCTCTTTGATATAATTCCAGATTGCCATCGCATGATCATGCTTACAGTTAAATGTTCTGTCAACAAACTTAACCTGTGGCACTTCATGATCAATAAAAAACTGCAGTTCTTTCTTCACAAGTTCCAGATTACGGAATCGAAGACATTTATCAATTGAAGAAAGACAATAACTGCAGGAAAATGGACATCCTCTGCTCGTCTCATAATAAATGATACGGTTCTTAAAATTCTCAATATCCCCATAGACAAACGGTACTTTGCTCAGATCCATGATCTGTCGAAACGGTGTCGCAGCAATCTGTTTTTCCTTTTCCCGAAATGTGATTCCCTGAATATTGATCAACTCAGCTGCACCACGGCCTTCATAATATGCCACAAGTTCTGCAAAAGTCTCTTCACCCTCTCCGCGCATGATACCTTCTGCCATCGGATATTTTTCCAGAACTTCTCTTGCATTATAAGAAACTTCCGGACCTCCAAGCCAGATCTTCGTATCCGGCAGAATCTTTGGAATCTCCTGTATCAATTGTCCTACTTCTGTCACATTCCATAAATAACAGGAAAGGCAGAGAACATCTGGTGCCTGCTTATAAATATCCATCAAAATCTCATCAAATGGCTGATTGATCGTATATTCAGAAATTGTAATATTGCTAGCCGGATGCTGCTCTTTTGCATATGCGCGCAGGCAATAGACCGCAAGATTTGAGTGGATGTACTTTGCATTCACCGCTGCAAGCAAAATCTTCATCTTTTTATAAACCTCTTTTCCTGTCAATAATGTATATTTGTAAACATTTTCTTTTTTAGGTCTTACCTTACTATTCTGAATGAAGATGTGAGAAATGTCAAGATATGTGAAGTTGTGTATATAATAAAAAGGGAAAGCTATCGTTTACGATAGCTTTCCCTTATTTTGCAGCTTTAATCAAAAGCCACCTCTTCTTTCTGCTCCTCACGGAAAATAACCCCAAATACTTTTCTGACAATCGGTCCTGCGAAGCACAGCTGCCAGAAGAATGCCATTGGGAAATTGAATACTGTTGTCTGGAACCACACAGCAATCATCTGATTTCCTGCATCCTTAAAGAGCAGTGTTGCTGCAAGGCTCATCAGCGGGCACATTCCAATGATGGATAAAACGGAGATCGCCAGCACGATCATAAACGGATTATCTTTCTGTGGGTTCACGATCATAAATGCTTTCTTCTTTGCAATCGGTCCTACGAGAAAGAAATCCAGAATGAAAGCAATCGGTCCCATGATGATAAGTTCATGGAATGCTGCCAGAAAGACCTCATTACTCATTCCTCCCATATTCAGGGAAATGTTGTAGCAGATCATTGCATAAACCATGACAAAAACCATCATGATTGTGAAAATTACTTCTTGAAACTTATTTTTTGGCATAAAAAATCCTCCTATCATGATAAGCGTAACAGATTGTGTTGTTCGTTCATCATTCCGGAGGGAATGTATCGTTTCCAATATAAATACCATTCTATTCATTTTTTACGTGCATTGCGCTTCGAACTTGGCCCACAAGCGTTACCCCGGTAGTTAACTCAGCCCAGGCACCCTCACGGCACCCGAGAGGTTCTGCTTAGTGCTGCTCCGTTCCCGACCTGACACGGTTCACAGAGTCCCGTCGCGTGAGACCCAGACGTCAACGTCACTTTCCGGGGGCAGCCCTGCAGACTGTCGCCCTCTGCGCAATATCACCCCTGCTATAGCGGATTGCAGGTTCAAGGTACCGCTACCACCCCGGCTGCACGGATTATTATTTTACATGATAAATGAATGCTTGTCAAGTATACTGCTCTTTCTTTTGCACAAGATTCCACATGATTTTATACCTCTGTGTTACAGACTCTGTGCTTCTGCTTTTTTCTTCATCTTCCTGGCTTCCCTGAGTTCTCTGAAAAACTGCTTCATCAACTGGCTGCATTCTTCTTCCAATACGCCTGTTGTAAGATCTGCCTGATGGTTAAATGCCTGGATATTCAGTAGATTCAGAATGGAACCTGTACATCCTGCTTTCGGATTCATACACCCGACAACCACTCTTGGTATACGGGACTGGACAATTGCACCTGCACACATCTGACATGGCTCTAATGTCACATACAAGGTACATTCTTCCAGACGCCAGTCACCAAGCTTTTTGCTTGCTTTCTTGATTGCTGCGACCTCAGCATGTGCCAATGGATTCTTGTCTGTATTCCGTCGGTTATAACCGCGTGCAATAATCTTATCTTTATGAACAATCACGCAACCAATCGGGGTTTCTCCCAGATTATACGCTTTCTCTGCCTGTTTTAAGGCCGCACGCATATATTTTTCATCCGTTGTCATCCTCATTTTGTTTCCTTTCGGTTATTGTATAAAAATAGCATTAATATTCCTTTTCATTCTGAATAAACTATATAGAAAAATTCTTTTCAGGGGCTTGCTATGAATCTGGGAAGTTATTATTTATATGAGTACGAATCCTGCTGCCGCCGCAGAAATCTTGGTTTTCTACAAATTTCATCACATAATTATTCTTATCTCTTAACACTTCATGTTAAAAATCTTCCGATTGTCCCTGGAGAACAGTTGGAAGTCCATGCATTTATTCTCGAAAATCAAACACTTACAGGTTCTCCGGTTGCACTTCTTCAGTGCTCTGGTCAGAACTTATCCACACAACTGGTCATTTCCGGGGAACGTTTTCCACATAAAAGAACTCTTAAACACATTGATGGGTTCATTATTTTCTCCATCACCCAGAATCGATCACAGCATTGGATTGCCTCCGCTGTACCTCTGCCGGATTTTTATTCTTTTTCTGATTGCTCTTTATCAACAGAAGAGAGTTTATCCTCTGAACCTGAGAATCCATCCCTTTCGGAAGAATCCCTCATAACAGAAGACACTGTATCTGAGACTGTATCCGAAGCAGCATTATCTGACACTTCTATTGATACTGCTTCAACTGAGGAGATACCAACTGAGGTAACACCAACTGAGGTAACACCAACTGAGGAGACTGCAATTCAGGATGCTTCAATTCAAGCCAGGAAAATCACACACGCAGAGATTTCCACACTTCCGCGCAGATTCTGGCCACTTGCCAACAATAGTTTTCTTCTGCATGGCTGTCATAATTATCATCACCTTCTCCTAATCAAAGAAAAGGATCATCTTTGGCTTGGTGTTCCCGGCCTTTACGATCCCAGAGAAGCACATATGGCTAACTTGTTCGGCTTTCCTCAATTTACCAGTTCTTACATCTCTATTCTGGAACTTAGCGAAGATGAATGTGAAAACTCTGAATCTTTCGGTCACTGGTGTCGATACTTAATGTGATTCTTAAAAAGAAAGGAAAAAGATAGAGAAAGGAAGCGTTCACAGCGGATGCACTTCTTTTCTCTATCAATTTTAATTTTAATCCAGATAAATTGGCGGTTCGTAATCCTCTCCAAGAAGTACTTTCTTGCGTTCCTGATATCCGAGGAATGCCCATTCTGTCATATCTGTCCATTTATGGTTTGCACGGTCATAAACCTGCACATATCCAATTCTTTTCGGATGCATACGTACGCTGTTGGATTCATATTCTCTTCCTGTGTATGGATTAATGTCTCCAACTTCTTCCTGCACAGGCTCTTCGTATGTTGCCTCTTCCTGCACCGGCTCTACCGGCTGTGTCTCATAGGATGTAACTTCTGCTTCTTCATATGGTTCTGCTTCTTCCTCTGTCGGATGAGCATAATCTTCTGTATAAGAAACTTCTGATTCCGCAGAGTTTTCTTCTTCCTGATCTGATTCCGGCACTTCCTGAAGCTCTTCCTTATATTCCTCTTCTTCTGTCTGAAGATCTTCTCTGACATCTTCAGTTGGCTCTGCTTCTACTGCATTCTTTTCAAGTTCAGCAAGTTCTTCATGCATATCATAAATCTCACCGATCGTCATGTCACGTTCTTCACCCGTAAGTTGCTGTTCTTCCTTCTCTGTCTCCACCGTTTCCTCTGAAAAGCTCTCTTCCGGCTGTTCCTGTTCATTCCATTTTACTTCCTGCTTCCTGATACGTCCGGCTGCGCTCTCTGTAATCTCTCCTGACATGATACTCAGCTGAAACGGACAGCCCAGAATAGATGCAATCAATCTCATATCCTGTTCCTGAAAATTATCCCTTCCAAGACGCTGTGTTAAATTCTGACGTGACATCTTCTTTCCTGTCTCTTTCTCAATCGTCTCCGCCAGTTCTTTGATCGTCATTCCCTTTCTTCCCAGGACGATTTTCACCTGTTCTCCAAATGTTAAATCTTCCATTTACTTCTCCTCCTTATGTATTGTTTATACTTCTCTCTTATCTGTCGATCAGAACAGTTTTTCACTTAATTTGCAGAAACATATTCTTCCAAAGTAAGTCCGTTCTCTGTCATCTCTTTTGCAGCATCTACTCCCACATAACGATAATGCCACGGCTCATATACAATTCCTGTAATATCAGATTTATCCTGCGGAAACCGAAGAACAAAACCATACTCTGAACAATGTTCCATCAACCACTTTTGCTCTTCTGTATCCCCCTGTTTCTCATCAAGCTCCCCGTACTTTGTCGACATAATGTCAACTGCAAGACCAGTTGCATGCTCGCTTGTTCCTGGAATTGCAACTGATTTTTTTGTCTCATCATACGCATTTAACGGTGTATATCCCTGATTGATCCAGTCCTGCATCGTCGTATTAAAGACATCTCTCTGCTTCTCATAAGAACGATATCCTGATGTCACATACATGCTGAGTCCTGCCTTCTTCGCATCATCCAGCATCTTATTCAGACTGTCTGCCATCCTGGAATCTATCTGTTTTCCACCACTTATCTCCGTTAGATTCGCCGGCACATAAGAAGTATCCAATGGATGCTTCTCATTCACAAGTGCAAGACACCACCGGTCATCATCACTTGCCAGCAACTCCGCAGTATTTTCTGTTACTTCTTCTCTGTCTAACTCTGCCTGCAGTTCTTCGTTCTTCTTTGTCTGCTCCTGTAATTTTGCATTGCTGATTTCTAGCTTCTTTTCAGCTTTTTTCAATGTAATTGAGGAGATTCCTGAAGTAATTGCCACTCCTGCAATTACTCCTGCCAAAGCACCTGTAAGCATCAGTTTCTTTGCTCTGTCTCTAAACAATGCTTTATTCATCTTATTTAATTTCAACTCCATCTGTATTTTTCATCTTATCCTCTGTAATATTTAGAATCTCTTCCGTTTCATTCCCCCCGGCAGATCATTCTATTCCTTCAGATATCGCACTTCAAATGTCTCCACTTTGATCGGTTTATTAAATAATGTTCCCTGTGCATAATCGCATCCTAATTCCTGAAGAACATTCAGCTGATCCTGTGTTTCAACACTCTCCGCAAGAACAGAACATCCCAATTGATGACAAATATCAATTACGGCTTTTGCTACTACTCTGCTTCTTCTGTTTCCAACCAGATTTGTAATCAGGCTCTCATCCAGCTTCAATCCATCAAAATCCATAATGGACAGAATCGAAAAGCTGGAATTCTTAGCTCCGAAATGATCCAATACTACGCGGACATTCGCTTTTCTGATCTTACTGCATGATGCCGCCAGCATCTCCTGATTCGTATCTGTATAAGATTCGGATACTTCTACTTCCAAATATTCGCATAATACCTGATATTTCTCAATCAGCGCACTCATCTGATCCGCAATGTTCTCCTGCCTCAATGTTTCACCTGCAAAGTTTACTGAAATCGGCACCATCTGGATTCCTTCTGTCTCCCACTTATGAAGGATCTGACATACCTGTTCAAATATATAGAGATCGAGATAATGTGACAACCTTGTCTCTTCCAGAAGATTAATATATCTTCCCGGATCCATAATTCCAAGATCCTTATGATGATATCTAACAATCGCTTCAGCACCTGCAATTTCTCCGGTCTGCACATCAATCTTCGGTACCAGACATACAATAAAATTCTTCTGTTCAATATCCTCCAGAAGATCCTTTTTGATGATTGGCTCATGATGACCTTTACGCAGATTTTTATAATACTTTTTTTTCTCTTCCCGCATCATATTCTCTGCACTGATCACAAGACCATTCACATCTATGTCTACTTTTCCCCAGGCATACCCTACTGAAACCAGTCCAAGACTTATGTTCTCGAGCTTTGTATATGCACCATGTACCTGTTGTGTGAAATCTTCATATGAAGCGTTCTCTACAAGAACCAGATACTCATCGCCTGTCATTCTGTATACATTACCATTATGGAAATACTCCGAAAGCACTTCACCAACTCTGGTGACAACTTCATCTCCATAATCTCTGCCAAATTCTTTATTAAAATTCTTCAGTCCATTAATGTCTACAGAAAGAGCTCCCAATGTCTTCAATTCTTCCGGTTCCACATGATCCAGATATGCAACAAAACTATTTCTGTTAAGTACTCCTGTCAGATTATCATGATAACTGAGATACTCCTGTTGTTTCTGGAGTTTATGAAGAGTGATTGCCTGCGGTATATACGGAATCACCGTACGAAGCAATCCAACATCACATCCGCCCCGGTGAACTCCAACTGCTGCAAGAATTGCTACTGTATTCTCATCCAGCTGCAAACTCACACTGTAATCGGCCTCTGTTGAATTTGTAATCTCCTGCTTCATCCACTTTGGCTGCTGTTCTTCCGGAAGCATCTTTATCTTATCTCTCTGCCATGGAACATTCTCTGCACACCACTCAAAGATGGTCTCAATATCCCCATACTCTTTCTCAATATAGTACACGTATTCTGAATCATAATAATCACGTACCGCACGAAGTACATCGTTTACGATTTCCGAAAGAGAGCGTGGCTTTTTTCTATCACTCATATCTTTTTTCCTCTGTCTTTCTATAATTTTAGACACTCAGATAAGATTATTGTATTATACTATGAATTAAAATGCAATACAAAAAAGTTTCGCAGTTCACTTTTAAATGTAAAAAAAGAGGGGGATTTCCCATTCCGGAAAATCCGTCCCTCTTCTATAATTAAATGATATATCCTGCAGGTACTTCTGATCTCTGCACATCTACATGCTCTAGAAATCTATAAATTCCACTTTTTATCCTGTGAAACACGAAGTCGGTTCATCGCTCTTGCCAGAGATGCCTGCGTATGATAATACTGCTGGATACTCTGCTGCTGACGTAACCTTTCCTCTGCACGCTCTTTCTGCTCCTGTGCTCGTCGCACATCGATGTCTTCTGGTTTCTCGGCTGTATCAACAATCAGTGTGACTCGGTTGTTTACGATTTCAACAAATCCCACGCCCACTGCAATGTCTTTCCATTCTTCACCGTCCAGACTCATATGTGCAACTCCGACATTCACAGCGATTACCATATTCTCATGATTTGCAAGAATTCCCTTTTCTCCATCCGGAGCCGGAATGATCAGCTTCTTACAACGACCTTCGTAGAATACACCATCACTTGCTATGATTTTCAGACCAAATGTATCCATATGCACATTCTCCTATTTCAACAATTACTCTTCTTCCATCTCTTTTGCCTTGGCAATTACATCATCAATTGTTCCGACATTGAAGAAAGCGTTTTCCGGATAAGCATCCATCTCTCCATCGATGATCATCTTAAATCCACGGATTGTCTCTTTTAATGGTACATATTTTCCAGGAATTCCTGTAAATGTCTCTGCTACGAAGAATGGCTGGGACAGGAATTTCTGAATCTTTCTTGCACGCATAACAGTTGCTTTATCCTCATCTGAAAGCTCTTCCATACCAAGGATTGCAATGATATCCTGCAGTTCTTTATATTTCTGAAGAATTGCGATCACCTTGTTGGCTACTTCGTAATGTTCTTCTCCTACAACGTCTGCTTCCAGGATACGGGAGCTTGACTCCAGCGGATCTACAGCCGGATAAATACCCTGCTCAACGATCTTTCTGGAAAGTACGGTTGTTGCATCCAAGTGGGCAAATGTTGTTGCCGGAGCCGGGTCTGTCAGGTCGTCGGCCGGTACATATACTGCCTGAACCGATGTTACAGAACCGTTCTTTGTAGATGCGATACGCTCCTGAAGTTCACCCATTTCTGTTGCCAGTGTCGGCTGATAACCTACGGCTGAAGGCATACGTCCAAGAAGAGCTGATACCTCAGATCCAGCCTGTGTAAAACGGAAAATATTATCGATAAAGAGAAGCACGTTCTGATGCTGCTCATCACGGAAATATTCTGCCATTGTAAGTCCTGTCTCAGCGACACGCATACGAGCTCCAGGTGGCTCATTCATCTGTCCGAATACCAGGGCTGTTTTCTCCAGTACTCCGGATTCTTTCATCTCTGTCCAGAGGTCGTTACCCTCACGGGAACGCTCTCCAACTCCTGTAAAAATGGAATATCCGCCATGCTCTGTTGCAATGTTACGGATCAATTCCTGAATCAGCACGGTCTTACCTACACCGGCACCACCGAACAGACCAATCTTACCACCTTTTGCATAAGGAGCAAGAAGGTCGATAACTTTAATACCTGTCTCAAGGATCTCTACTACCGGGCTCTGATCCTCGAATGTAGGCGGCTGTCTGTGGATTACCCATTTTTTAGAATCTGTAATCGGCTCTCCGTTATCAATTGTCTCGCCGAGTACATTAAATAATCTTCCAAGTGTCTGCTCGCCGACAGGAACCTGAATACCGGCTCCTGTTGCAGTAACTTCCATATCTTTGCAAAGTCCTTCACTTGCAGCAAGCATCAGGCAGCGCACCTCATTATTTCCAAGGTGCTGTGCAACCTCCATGATGCATTTCTTTCCATTATTATCAACTTCAAGAGCATCTTTGATAAAAGGAAGATCACCGTTTTCAAACACTACGTCAACGACAGGTCCCATAACCTGTACAATTCGTCCTTTATTCATGTTCTCTCTCTCTTTCTATATTTCAGTCATTACAAACAGCAACAACCTGCTGTCTGTAACGCATCTCGACATTTTAACTCTTCTTCTGCTGAGCTCTTGCGCCGGCACAAACCTCTGTGATCTCCTGTGTGATCGCAGCCTGTCTTGCTCTGTTATAGAGGATTGACAGATCTTTGATCAGATCCTGTGCACTGTCTGTTGCTGACTTCATTGCCATCATACGGGCATTATGCTCACTGGCATAAGCCTCAACCAGACATCCGTAGATCATACCGTTGATATAACTTGGTACAATACTGTTCATGACATCCATAGGAGATGGATTTAGTTCGATTTCCTCGCGATACATATTCAAAGGCATCTTCATTTCGCCAAAGTCCCCTCTCTCGAGTGGAAGAAGTTTTAACACTTCTGCCTCTGACTGAACTGCATTTTCCATTCGTGTATATACTACGTAAACTTCATCCAGCTCATGATTGTTAAACTGATCCAGAATAACCGCTGAGATGTCACGGGCACGATGCATGGTCGGCTTCTGAACTGTGTAACGGAAGTTTGTATCAATATCTACATCCTTCTTTGCGAAATAATGACGTCCAAGCTCTCCCACAACAAAAAGCTTATGCTGACCCGGCTTGGAAAGAATCTCTTCCTCAAGCTTCACAATATTGTGATTGTATGCACCGGCCAGTCCCTTGTCCGCCGTGATAACGATCGATCCAATCTTACGTTCCTCTGCCGGAATGTTTTCCCTCTTGTTGAAATAACTATGATGTAATTCCGGTAGATGACGTAAAATACGGCTGATCTCACCCTGCAGCGCATAGAAATATGGTTCTGTATCTGCCAGCTTCTTTCTCGCCTGTGTCAGTTTGGAAGAAGAGATCATATACATTGCATTGGTAATCTTCATTGTGTCTTTGACACTGTTGATTCTGCTCTGTATCTCTCTGATATTTGCCATATTAACACCTGCTCTTCTTGAATTCCTTCGCTGTCTCTACGATCTTGTCGATCAGTTCCTCTGTCAGGACTTTCTTCTCTTCGATTTCCTGACCGATTTCCGGATGCTCTATCTCGAACATCTGAAGCATATCATACTGGAACTGTTTGATTTTTGTCTTCTCAACACCTAAGAGTACTTTATGTGTTGCTGCACACAGTGTAATTACTTTCTCATGCAAGGAAAGTGGATGATACAGTGGCTGTTTCAGAAGTTCCATCAGACCACTTCCATATTCCAGTTCTTCCTTTGTAGCTGCATCAAGATCTGAACTGAACTGTGTGAAGACTTCCATCTCACGATACTGCGCCAGATCGATACGAATACTTCCTGATGCTTTCTTCATTGCTTTTGTCTGAGCTGCACCACCAACACGGGATACGGAAAGTCCAACGTTGACCGCCGGTCTCATTCCTGATGCGAAAAGTCCACTCTCCAGGAAGATCTGTCCATCTGTAATGGAAATAACATTTGTCGGAATATATGCTGATACATCTCCTGCCTGTGTTTCAATGATCGGAAGTGCTGTGATAGAACCTCCGCCCATCTCATCACTCAAACGGCTGGATCTCTCCAGAAGTCTTGAATGCAGGTAGAATACGTCTCCAGGATATGCCTCACGTCCCGGAGAACGTCCAAGCAGAAGAGAAAGTGCACGGTATGCAACCGCATGCTTGGAAAGATCATCATAAATGATCAGTGCATCTTTTCCCTTGTGCATAAAGTACTCTGCCATAGCAGTTCCTGCATATGGTGCAATATACTGAAGCGGAGCACAGTCACTTGCTGTGGAAGATACGATGATCGTATAATCCATTGCTCCGTGTGTCTGTAATGTGTTAACAACTTTGGCTACTGTAGATGCTTTCTGTCCGATTGCAACATAAACACAGATCACATCTTTGCCTTTCTGATTCAGGATCGTATCCAGTGCAATGGATGTCTTTCCTGTCTGACGGTCTCCGATGATCAGCTCACGCTGTCCACGGCCGATTGGGAACATTGCATCGATGGAAAGGATACCTGTCTCAAGCGGAACGCTTACTGACTTACGATCAACAATTCCAGGTGCCTCATTCTCGATTGGGCGATAGTCGTCAGATTTGATCTCACCTTTTCCGTCAATCGCCTCACCAAGGGCGTTGACAACTCTTCCTACATAAGCGTCTCCAACCGGAACGCCTGCTTTCTTTCCTGTACGGGCTACCTTTGTGCCTTCACGGATTCCTGTGTCACTTCCAAGAAGGATACATCCGATCTCATTCTTACGAATATCCTGTACCATTCCCTTAAGGCCGTTTTCAAAAGTAACGATTTCCCCGTACATGGCGTGATCAATCCCGTAGATTGTGGCGATACCATCGCCGACAGTAACAACAGTACCTACTTCACTGTCCTTACTCATTGTATCAAAATTCTCTATTTCTTCTTTCAGGATAGAAATAATTTCATCTGAATTGATTGAACTCACCTTGTTCACCTCCAGGTCAATCTTTGTTCTAATCTGTTCAGGCGTCCTTTCATACTCCAGTCATACTCATCACTGCCAACCCGGAGAATAAATCCTCCAAGCAGTGCTTTGTCCTGGCGAACTTCGATTTTAGCACGATTTGCGCCATATTTCTTGCAAAGGAACGCCTCCATTCCTTTTTTCTGTTCCTCCGTCGGAGGCTGAATACATGTCAGAACTGCGTTCAGAACCTGATTCTGTTCATCACAGTATCTGTCATATGCTGTGAAGATATCTTCGATCAGATCCATTCTCTGATATCTGCACGCTACTTTAAGGAAATTTTTTATCTCCTTTGGAAATACTCTGTCTACCACATTCATTTTTTTCTGAAGTTCAATGGTAGGATTCGCGAAAATCTCGTGAAGCTGCGGTATTTCCTCAAAAATCTCACGTGTTTTCTGTACAGCTTCTTTTGGGACACCTACTTCATACAGGACACGTGCATATCTGATTGCTGCCATTGGGCAGTAAATCTGACTCTTACTTGTCTGTGTCTTCATCTGTCCCACCTACTTCTCCCAAAAACTGGTCATAAATGTTCTGCTCTTTGTCTCCCACGATCTTCTCAGCGGATGCCATAGCCAGTCCTGCAATCTGAGTCTGAAGATCTTTCATTGTCTTCTCACGCTCAATACGTACATTCTCTTTTGCAGCTTCCAGAAGATCTCCGGCCTTGCTTCCTGCTTCACTTACGATGCGGTCATACTCTGTCTTAGCCTCTGAGCGTGCCTTCTCAACAATCGCTGCTGATTCAAGCTTTGCTCCCTTTAAAGCATCTTCATATTCCTGTTTCATCTTCTGCGCATCACTCTGTGCATCCTGTGCACCCTGAAGACCATCTGCGATCATCTGTCTGCGCTTCTCCATGATATCACTCACCGGTTTGATTAGAAAATGTCTCAACAGGAGGAAGAGAACAATAAGGTTGATAATGGTATAGACAAGGTTCATATTTAACTGAAGCACCTTTTACACCTGCCTTTCCTGTTATCTGCTTCCATCATTTTCATAAGATTCTTTTCGTTTCTTATTTCAGGAAGAAGATGATCAGGATACCAATGATGAAACCGTAGATAGCTGTTGCCTCTGCAAGAGCACATCCAAGGATAAGGTTCTTACTGATCTTGCTTTCTGCCTCTGGCTGTCTTGCGATAGCTTCTACTGCTTTACCTGTTGCATGTCCGATACCGATACCTGCTCCGATACCTGTGAATACTGCGATAGCTGCTCCAATAGCAATAAGTGTTGACATAATTTTAATCTCCTTTTCTTTTCAATAGAATGTGTTAAGTTCTTACTCCATCTCTTCGTTCATAAACAGAGATGTCAGGAATACAAATACGTATGCCTGAAGTAGGCCGTCGAAAATATCAAAGTAAAAACTGATTGGAATCGGAATGATCAGTGGAACGATTGCTTTCAAAAGTTCCATGACTACGAATCCTGCCAGCATGTTACCAAAGAGTCGCATACAAAGCGACAACGGCCGGATGACGATTTCCAGAATCATGATCGGTGCTACAATTGGAATCGGCTGTGCAAAATGCTTTGCCCAGTGTCCGAATCCATTCTTGCGGATACCTGAGAATTCAATGAGACACATACTCATGATTGCCAGGGCTGCCGTCACGTTCAGATCTTTCGTCGGAGGCTTAAAGCCAAACAATGGTGCAATTGTGTTTGAACAGGCGAGATATAACAGAACCGTAATCAGATACGGTACATAGCCCTTGTTCTCTTTTCCAAGTACTCCGACAAAGAAGTCCTCAGCAGCGCCGATACCGGCTTCGAGAGCCAACTGCACTTTTCCGGGATTCTCAACCTTTAAGTTTCTTACCAGAATAATGGATGCTATCACAAGCACTGCCATGATGATCCAGGTAACTACTACAGATTCATTGATCCCGCCAAGAACCGGAAGTGTGAACACTTTCTCACAATTCAGTTCTTCCATAAGATTGTCTGCCAGATTTCCCGTATTGCTCCCTCCCTTTCTACCTAATGTATATTGCTGTATTTTGTCACTTTTCGTATACAGCATGGCAAATGTTACTGCTTATAATCGCATTAAAACGTCATGTTCTCCGAAAAGTTGACTAAATATTACTCCCATGTTTTCTCTTTGTCAACGTTCCACTTCAACAAGTTAAATTCATAAAAAAAACACTTTTTTTATTTCAATTTGCTCTTTTTTTATTCTACGTTTTGTCTATTTTTTATTACTTTTTTAACCGTTTTTCGCTCTTATTTTAGAATCCGCTCTTTTTTTATGCGCATTTTCCACAATAAAATTGTTTTTATTTCTGTACATTTGTACGATTCAAAAAAAAATTCATAGACACTTTGTCTCAATTTGTATATTAATGATAATTTTTCTCCTGTTTTTCGTATCCTTTTCAGAATAATAACAAAAACAGATGTTACATTTTTGTTACGATTTTGTTTTCTCAAAAGAAAAGCACCCATTTTTAAGCCATAGCATAGGTGTGATAAATAAAATTTTATTTTTCAACATATACTTGTTTTAGCTACGATTATGTGATATAGTGATTGTAGCTAAGAAAAGAGATGAATATGACATATTCACACAAAAATGACCCCTCATGAGCCGCCAACTCATGAGGGGTCTTCTCTTTTTTGATGGTTGAGCATCCATTCAGGCTAATTGTCGCTGTCATCTCCGTCTAGCCATTTGCAAACTAATTACAAATGTAACAATATATGTTTAGCGTTTTTTCAATTGTTGGTAAACATATGATACCGGCAGTCCAACCACATTATAGTAGTCCCCTTCAATTCCATCTATATACGCCGCAAAGCTTCCCTGGATTCCATAAGCTCCCGCCTTATCCATCGGATCTCCGGTTGCGATATACGCGCGGATTTCTTCTTCGCTCATCTCATGCACATGAACCTTTGTCTCTACCGCATGGTTAATGATTTCTTTCTCGCCTGCATTATTATAGGAAAGAATTGCAACACCTGTATAGACTTCATGTGCTCTTCCCTGAAGGCTTAGAAGAATCTCATATGCATGATCTTCATTCTTTGGCTTGCCAAGGATTTCTTCGTCACGTACAACGATTGTATCTGCTCCGATCACAATTGTATTTTTCAATTCTACTCCCTCTGCCTGAAGATCAGATGCAACATTTTCTGCTTTCATCAATGCAAGTTCTTCTACAATCTTCTGTGGTTTTGTACTTGTATAGACTTCTTCTTTATTACTTACCTTTACCTCAAATTCTAAACCGATTTGCGCAAGCAGCTCTCGTCTGCGCGGAGATGCTGATGCAAGAATGATTTTCTGATTCATTATCATTATCCTTTCCTATTATTATAATATAATTTTCACCGATGTCATTTCTTTCTTCATAATAGCATAACTGTTCAGAGCCAACCTCCCAAATGCTACGCATTTTGCTTGGCTCTGAACAATTACATAATATCATAAAAAGAGTGGACAGCAAAACTAATTTCTGCTGTCCACTCTCTTCATATTATGAAAGACTTTGAAATTTATAAGTCTTGTTCTCTTCAATCATCTATCACATTCGCTGAAACTCCAAGTGTCATATCTTCTTCAAGATAAATCACAGCTTCTGTTCCATCTGTAATTCTTCCACTGAAGTATCCTGCAAATTTTCCGGCCAGATCGGATATTCCACTCACCCGGACTGTAACTGCCGGTTTTGCTTCTTCCGGAATCTCAATCACTCTTTTCTCTCCAGACTGCATTGCCCCGATTGTTACTGTCTCTGCTCCGTTGAACTTAACCTGAACATTTTTCAATTCAAGTGGTGAAGTGTTACGGATTGTTATGTTACTTGTATAATGTCCACTTGCTTCCACATATTCTGATTTTCTATATAAAAACATGCCTGTAAACAAAAAGATAAATGTAAATGCGATGATCAGATTCTGTAAAATTCTTCTCATTCTCCTGCCTCCTATAAACTCTCTTTAAAAATTCTATTCTTATTTTCCTTTTTTTATACTAACAGAATAGCATTCAAAGATTTTGTTTTCTAGAGACAGATTCACTCAATTTTTTTCTGTTTTTCATTGTTTTGTCATTGATTTCGTTAACAAACATTGTTTATTTCAAGACAATGTAATCGTTTCCACACATTTTTGTTATATTTTCACAATACTTCTTCTCACAGCTTATTCTATACAATATCCAAATAGGTCTTGTGATCCGGTGCAGGAAATGCACGGTCAAGAGCAGCATATTCTTCGTCTGTAAGGATAACATCTTTTACTGCCCAGTTCTGAAGTACATGCTCTGTTCTGCCGCTTCTTGGAATTGCAATCACCTGATCTTTCCGAAGAACAAATGCGAGAAGTACCTGCATCGGTGTAATGCCACGAGCTTTTGCTATTTTCTGCACTTCTTTGTTCTTTAACAAGCTTCTTTGCAGGCTTCCAGCCTGTGCAAGTGGGCAATAAGCCATAATCGGTGTCTGATGTTCTTCCAGCCAGGGCATCAGATCATACTCTATCCCACGGGATCCCAGATGATACAATACCTGATCCACCTGACAGTGATCTCCATTGGGAACTGAAAACAGTTCTTTCATATCTGATGTATCCAGATTGGATACGCCCCAGCTTCTGATCTTGCCTTTTTTCACCAGTTCTTCCATTGCATCCACTGTTTCTTCCAACGGAATACTTCCGCGCCAATGCAACAGATACATATCCAGATAATCTGTTTTAAGATTATGCAATGTCTGGTCAATACTGTCATAAATCTGCGGACGTCCTGCATTGTGCGGATATACCTTTGAAACAAGAAAGAGTTTTTCTCGAGAATATCCCTGGATCGTATCCCCGATTAATTTCTCTGAAAGTCCATTTCCATACATTTCAGCTGTATCTATTAAAGTAAATCCTGCATCAAGCCCTGCCTGAAGCGCCTTCTTTTCCTGCTGGTAGATTGACAGATGTTCACCAAGCATCCAGGTTCCCATACCAAGACGCGGCATTTTCATTCCATTTTTTAATGTAAGATATAAATCACTCATTTTCTTCCCTTTCCATATATCGAATCATCCCTTCAGCAGCCCGTTTTGCTTCCTCTACAGCATGAACCACCGTATTCGCTCCTTGTACAACATCTCCTGCTGCAAAAACACCTTCATGTGTTGTCATGCAGTTCTCATCTGTCAGAAGAAGTCCCTTCTCTGTCGTTTTTAACTGATCCGTTGTAAGTACCAGCTTATTCTTTGGTGCCTGGCTCACGCAAATGATTACAGAGTCTGCTTCTACCTGATCTAATTTTTCTTCATATCCGATCACTTTATTGTTTTCATCAAAGATACTTGTTTTAAACATCGGACCGGCTTCATTGATCGACTCTATTGCCTTTCCAAACACAAAGTCTGCGCCCTCCAGTTTTGTATAAGACACCTCATGAGAGCTTGCGGAAATGCGTTTTCCTCTTGCATACAGTGTAACCTCTTTTGCACCATGACGCAATGCAGTTCTGGCTACATCCATCGCAACATTTCCCATACCGATAACAGCTACTTTCTCTCCCAATTGATGTGCCTCCGGTCTTCTGAGGTAATCAATCCCAAAGTATACATTTCCAAGACTCTCTCCTTTAATTCCAATTGCCTTCGGTCTCCATACTCCTGTTCCTACAAAGACACTGCTGTATCCGTCGCGGAACAGATTATCGATCACGATTGCACTTCCGATCACGGTATTCGGGCGAATCCGGATTCCCAATTCTTCCATTTTCTTTTTGTATCTGTCAATCACAGATTTTGAAAGACGGAATTCTGGAATTCCATACTGCAGCATACCGCCGATTTTGCTTCGTTCTTCGAAAATCGTTACTTTATAACCGGCTAATGCAAGCTTGATAGCAACGGTAATTCCTGCCGGTCCTGAACCGATCACCGCTACTTTCTTTCCGTTTTTCTCTATTTTCGGCACTTCCATCCTGTCAAGATAAGAATCTGAAATGAAATTCTCAATACTGCTAAAATGGATTGGACTGCTCTTTCTTCCTAAAACACAATGGCCTTCACATTGATTTTCATGGTTACATACGGTGGAGCAGACAGCGGACATTGGATTATTTTCAAAAAGGATTTCACCGGCTTCCATCAAACGGTTTTCAAGTAATAATTGAGTGATTTGTGGGATAGGTGTATGAATCGGACACCCTTGCTGACAAAGTGGTTTTTTACATTTCAGGCAACGTTCTGCCTCGTCGATAATATGTAATTTCATTCTGTTCTTCCTCCTGACCTTTTATTCAGATAGAAAATGCCGACCACAGTTTCCCATGACCGGCAATAACTTATATTCTTACAAATGATTAATCTTAGTTTTCTCTTTCTACAGACACATTAGATACTTTTTCGTAGTATTTTACAATTGCACTGTGGTCATCTTTTTCATTTCCGTCAGCCTTTAAGGACTGCATGATCTCCATGATCTCTGCTGTAAGCGGAAGAGATGCATTTACTGCATGTGCAGCGTTCAGCGCATTGTTCAGGTCTTTGATGTGAAGTTCAATACGGAATCCCGGCTTGAAGTTGTGATCCATCATCATCGGTGCCTTTGCATCAAGAACTGTAGAACCTGCAAGACCTCCACGGATTGCCTGATATACAAGCTCCGGATCTGTCCCTGCTTTCTTTGCCAGTGTCAGTGCTTCGGATACTGCTGCGATATTCAGTGCAACGATTACCTGATTTGCGAGTTTTGCAACATTTCCTGATCCAAGTTCTCCAACATATACAACAGAACCTGCCATCTGCATCAACAACTCATAATATTTGTCAAATGTCTCTTTCTTTCCACCAACCATAACAGAAAGTGTTCCGTCGATTGCCTTTGGCTCTCCACCACTTACCGGTGCGTCCATCAGTTCAATTCCTTTTTCTGCAAGCTCAGCACCAATCTTTTTAGATTCTACCGGATCAATAGAGCTCATATCAATTACAACTGTTCCTGGTTTTGCTGCTTCTGCAATTCCACCTTCTCCAAGACATGCTGCACGTACATGTGGTGAGTTTGGAACCATTGTGATGATTGTGTCACACTCTGCTGCTACTTCAGCTCCGCTTTTTACTCCCTTTGCACCTGCTGCAACAACCTCTGCAACTGCTGTCTCATTAAAATCAAATACAACGAGCTCATTTCCTGCTTTTAACAGGTTCATGCTCATCGGTTTTCCCATAATTCCAAGTCCAATAAATCCTACTTTCATTCTATTATTTCCTTTCTTTTAACACATCTGTTTCATTGCTTCATGCAGCAGCTTAAAGCTCTCTTCTGACTGCTCTACATAAGGAGAATCAATCAGATACGCTTCCAGAATATCAAGATTCTTCTGCGTCGGCTCGATTCCAAGCTCCTGCAAAGTTAATGGCATGTCCATCCCTTTCATGAACAGACGAAGTGCCTCTTTATCTTCACTTAATTTATTGTAATAAAGCTGTGTAAACAGTGCCACTGCCACGATTTCTCCATGCAGCGCATGCTCTGCTTCCTTTGTAAAATAGGTTCTCACGCCGTCATACATCATATGACCAAGTGCTGACTGTGAGAAGCTTTTCGTGATGTTCGCAATCACACCGGTTACTGCGATGTTGATAAATGTAATATCTTCCACTGCTTTTGTCAGTCTCTTATGACGAATATCTTCAATTGCCTGTGCACCATACTCTACAAGCACCTCGTAAGTATACTCTGCCATCTTGTAGGCACTGAACAGATCAATTTTATTTTCACTGAGATACATCTTCGGCTTGCCGTTCTGTATCTCAATTTTTTTTGCCATTGCATCAAGAATTCCGGCCGCCGCATAGCGGATTGGGCATTCTGCGATCACTTGCAAATCTACAAGAACTGCATCGACTTCATGTTCGAATCTCCAACAGTCCTTCTTCGCGCCTTCCGGTGTATACATAACACTCATTGTTGTAAATGCGGCACATGTTGCAATTGATGTTGGAATGTTGACAACTCCGGTGTCTGCATATTCACCGACTGCTTTTGCGAAATCCATAACAAGTCCGCCACCGATTCCAACTACCTCATCACAGTTTTCTACTTTGCATTTTTCAGCATATTCCCTGGCAGCTTCATAAGAACACTTTCCACTATACAGGTGCAATTCATACTCAAGTCCTGCCTTCTCAAATCCCGGAATCATCCGTTCTTTCACTGCATCCCACGCTCTGTTTCCGGCAATGATAAATACTCTCTTTCCAAAACGTGAAATTTCTTTTCCACACTCTTCAAGTAAATTCTTTTCCTGTCTGTATCTCCCGGCTCCGAATTTAATTGCCGGGTCTAAAGTTACTTTTTCCATTTTCCCGCTGCCTTTCCTCTTCTGTCATAATCTATCTTTTAATTGGATGTTTTGGATTCTCTCCGGAAAGGACAAGATGCACATCTTCCGCTACATCCAGTGCGATCCGATCCATACATTCCACCGTATTGGAACCAATATGCGGTGTCAGGATCACTCGTTCCAGTTTCAATAATGGATTGTCTTTTTTGGGTGGTTCTTCTGAGAACACATCCACCGCCGCACCTCTGATCTGACTGTTCCTGATTGCTTCTGCTAACGCCTCTTCATCAACAACGCCGCCTCTGGAAACTTGAATCAGGGAAGCGGATTTCTTCATCATGGCAAACTCTTTTTTCGAAATAATTCCCTGGTTCTTTTCTCCTCCCGGCACATGCAGACTGATGTAATCCGATGTTTGCAAAAGTTCTTCCCAGGATACGATTTCTACATACTCTGGAATTTCTTTTCCTTCTGGACGTGGCACATAAGAAATGACTCTCATATCCAGCCCCAGCGCTGCCTTTCTTGCTACCTCTTTTCCAATCTTTCCAAAACCGATGATCCCGAGTGTCTTTCCTGCTACATCGGTCCCTTTCAGTGAAAATTTCTTCTGAAAATCCCCATTCCTTACCAGTTCTTCGGATTCTTTCAGACGTTTTGCAAGATTTAAAATCACCGTTATAGTGAATTCTGCAACAGATAAGGTCGTCGTGTCCGGTGAATAAGTCGTATAAATTCCTGACTCATTCGCAGCCTTCCAGTCAAGATTGTCATATCCTGCCCCATGTCTGGCTATGATTTTCAGGTTCTTTCCTGCTTCAAGTATCTCCTTGTCTACTTTTGCAGTTCGCTGAATCATTGCATCACATACTGCAATATCATTTTTTATTGATTCTTTATCTGTCTTTCCGCTGCCGCGGACTATCTCATAGCCTTTTTCTATGAGATAGTCCTCTCCTGCTGCAGCGATTGGCTGAGGAATGTAAATCTTCTGTTTCATTTTCCACTGTCGTTCTCCTTATCTTACAAGGCAAGGTTTCTTTGGATTGAATTTCCATCCCGGGATCAGATACTGCATTCCTACTGCATCATCTCTTCCTCCAAGACAGTTATCAAGGTACAGCTGATGTGCTTTCTTCACCTGCTCAAGATCCACTTCAATACCAAGTCCTGGTTTCTTTGGAACTTCTACGCATCCGTCTACGATCTGAAGTGGCTCTTTTGTCAGTCTTTCAAGACCTTCCTGCCAGATCCAGTGTGTATCCAGTGCATTGTACTCTCCCGGAACTGCTGCTCCAACCTGTGTAAACATTGCAAGGGAGATATCAAAATGGTTATTTGAATGAGATCCCCATGTATAGCCAAAATCATGGCACATCTGAGCTACACGTACAGAACCACTCATTGTCCAGAAATGTGGGTCTGCAAGGATGATGTCAACTGCCTGAGATTCCAGAGAGTGTCCAACCTGTCTCCAGTCTGTAGCGATCATGTTTGTTGCTGTCGGGAAACCTGTACGTCTGCGGAATTCACTCATAATCTCTCTTCCTGAGTAAACGCCTTCTGCTCCGCATGGATCTTCACAGTATGTAAGGATTCCTTCCATTCCCTTTACATATTCAACTGCTTCTTCAAGAAGCCATCCACCATTTGGATCAAGGTCGATTCTTGCGTCCGGAAGTGCTTTCTTCATTGCACGGATCACATCCATCTCTTCGTTTCCTTCAAGAACTCCTCCTTTCAGTTTAAAATCTTTAAAACCGTATTTCTCTTTTGTAGCAAGTGCCATCTCTACAATCTTATCTGCTGTAAGAGCTTCCTCGTGACGCAGACGATACCATGCACAATCTGAATCCGGCTCTGAATCATACGGAAGATCTGTCTTGTTACGGTCTCCTACAAAGAAAAGATATCCAAGCATTCTTACTTTATCTCTCTGCTGTCCGTCTCCAAGAAGTTCACAAACTGGAACCCCCAGCTGCTTTCCAAGAAGATCAAGACATGGTGCCTCGATTGCTGTAATTACATGAACTCCTGTACGAAGATCAAATGTCTGATTTCCTCTGACATCTTCCTCTCCCTTAGAATCAAGATGCGCTTTTACTTTAAGCAGTGTACTCTTATACTCAGCAACTCTTGTTCCTTCAACAAGCGGGATACATTCCTCAAGTGCTTTTGTGATCTTCTCTCCTCCCGGAACTTCTCCAACTCCTGTCTCTCCGTTCTCATCATAAAGAACAACAATATTTCTTGTGAAGTATGGTGCGTGTGCTCCACTTAAATTCAGTTCCATACAGTCTTTTCCGGCTACTGGATATACTTCCATTTTTACGATTCTAGACATAATGATTTCTCCTTTATATACACGAACTATTTTTCTATTCTACTTTTATTTTTACTTCAGTGATCGGACCGGAGATTGACTTGCAGTCCGACCACCGAAATCATGGCAGCAAATTTTAGTTTATTAACATTTTTTAATAACTTCTTGTTTTAAACAAGGTTCATATCTGCAAGTACTTTATGCAGCTTCTCTTTCTCTTCCGGTGTCAGTTCGCCGATCGGATCTAAGCATTTTCCTACCGGAATTCCTTCCTGAACGAGACCTTCCTTGATTGCTGCCGGGAATGTTCCCATACCACATGCAATACGGAACGGAGCCAGTGTAAACTGTGCTTCCAGAGCTCCTTCAAGATCTCCTGCAACGTATTTATCATAGATATCCGCTGCAATTCTCGGTGCTACATTTGCACAGGATGCGATTGCTCCTGTTGCTCCGTAGCAAAGAGCTGCGTAGATCAAAGTATCTCTTCCCATCAGTACAGAGAAATCTTTTCCTCTTGTCAGACGGATATACTCTGCAGCATTTGTCATATCACCTGTACTGTCTTTTACAGCAACAATATTTTCAATATCAGCAAGTTTTGCAACTGTTGCCGGTGTAATTGTCACATTTGTCTTTGGTTTATTGTTATACATGATGATTGGAAGTGTTGTATTTTCTGCGATTGTCTTATAGTAATTGTACAACTCATCCTGTGTCTGGGATACAAACATCGGTGTCAGTACGGAAACTGCATCAACTCCGACCTCCTCACAGATCTTTACCAGTCTGATAACTCCTCTTGTTGTAATATGGCTTGCTCCACCATAAACCGGAACACGTCCTGCTGTCTCATCAACGACTGTCTCAAGGATCTTTCTGTATGTATCATCATCGAATGCGTAGAATTCTCCGGTTGTTCCAAGTGGGAACAAACCGTGAACTCCGTTGTCGATCAGGTGATTTACCATCTGTCTTAATACCGGATAGTTTACTTCACCCTCGTCTGTTAATGGTGTAATAATTGGAGGGATAATTCCCTTTGGTACGAATGTCATAATAAAAAACTCCTTTCAATTTATAACACAAACTGTAATAACAGTAATTCTATAATTCCAACTCCTGCCATGATCAATGACACTGCTGTTTTACATCTTACCTGATCTTTTAATTCTGTCAGACCGAACATTCCATTGAATACCCAGAATCCGCTGTCATTAAAGTAGGAGAAGGAAATTGCTCCTACACAACAGGAAGCTGCGAGCAAGATTGGGGATACACTGATAGCTGCCATCAGTGGTGCTGTCAGGGATGCTGCTGTTGTGATTGCTACTGTTGCAGATCCAAGCGCAATTCTCATCAGTGCTGCAATGATAAATGGAATCAGGATTGCCGGAAGCGGAAGTCCTACAACTGTCTCTCCAAGAACATTTCCGATACCGCTGACTTTGATTACATTTCCAAGAGAACCGCCGGCTCCTGTGATCAGCATGATAATACCTGTATCTTTGATTGCTGTATCCATGATACCGATAACTTTTTTATTATCTTCTTTTCTTACCAGTCCATAGATTGCAATGATTGTTCCAACGCCAAGTGCGAAGATTGGTTCACCTACAAGACTGATGATTGTGTTTGCCACTCCTTCACCTGTTCCAAACAGTCCCCAGAATGTTTTAACAAAAATCAAAACAATCGGAATGATAATCGGAAGAATAGATGCTGTGAATGATGGGAGATTCTTCTCTCCTACCAGTTTTTCAACTTCTTCCATGGATTTGATATATTCTTTTTTGAATTCTTTTCTTTCATATCCATGTCCATTTTCATTCGGAATCTGATAGATTTTCTTTCCAATATATTTACAGTAGAATACTACAACAATCAGCATCGGAATAGAGATTCCTGCTCCGACCATGATCATCTGTCCCACATCAACTCCAAGCATTCCGGCTGCTGTCAGCGGTCCCGGTGTCGGCGGTACCAGACAGTGTGTCAGCTGAAGTCCACAGGCCAGTGACAGTGCAAGTCCTACAACAGAGATTCCCGTTACAGAGGACATTGCTTTTACAAGTGGTGCAAAAATAACGATCGCAGAATCTGCGAATACCGGGATGGATACAACCCATCCTGTGATTGCCAGTGCCCATTCTTCTTTTCTCTTACCAATTACACGGATGAAAGTAAATGCAAGCTGTTCTGCTGCTCCTGAAACTTCCAGGATTCCACCCATCATAACTCCAAGTCCGATTATGATACCGGTACTTTTCAATGTGTTTCCAAATCCATCTTTAATAGCGGTCATAACTCCGACTGTCGTTTCTCCGGCTGCATTTGTAATATCTGCAACCGGCATGCCCCCGATCAAGCCTGTGATCAATGCTGCGAGCAATAATGCAATAAATGTATGTACCTTCGTCTTCATAACCAGGACGATCATTATCGCAATTCCGATCACCAGCCCCAGCATCATTCTGGTT
>ERZ1034901.322-NODE-322-length-39530-cov-23.727448_pt1 | contig 39530 bp, 33 predicted proteins | sample MGYA00520628_ERZ1034901 | MGnify/ENA primary metagenome ERZ1034901 (study PRJEB33766, sample SAMN09781783) | gut metagenome | biome: gut microbiome | host: Homo sapiens | place: Madagascar | study: EMG produced TPA metagenomics assembly of the PRJNA485056 data...
TTTCTTTATTTCCAATCTTACCCCAACTTTGCCCTTTGCCCCTCGTTTTCTTCGCTGTATCAGCAATTTAACGATGGCAGTTTGTGTTACTGTGTACTACAGATTTTGTCGATCCTGATTTTTCTGAATGGCGTCTTCTTGTATTTTAGTCGTTCGTAAATGTCCGCTACTGTTTTAGTAGGTTCGCTGCACTGTCGCAGATATACTATTTCTCCTAATGCGTTTGTCGCTTCCGTAGTTATTGCCTTCTGGGTAGACATTATGCGGACAATTTCTGCCCAATAGTGCATCATGCCCGATTGCTTCAACCGGTAGCGTATGGTGTTTACTACCCAATATGCAAGTAATCCAAAGAACAGGTGGGCGTCGGAGCTGTCGTCTTTTTGATGATGAATGGGACGCAATTTCAGATCGGTATTCAACTGGCGGTTGGTGCATTCTATCGAAAAGCACTTGTCATTTTCATAGCTTCATATATATCCATTTCAACAGGACCATATGGCAAAGCAAAGAAACGATTGTAGATATTTAATAGTTTCTTGTCCTCCACAGTTGCCTTACTTGCACATACCAGAAAAAGTACCTTTTGCAACCTCAACTTTGAAAACGGACCATCTAAAGAACAATCTAATTGATTTCTCCATTCATCTAAGCGATATACAAGATACTCAAAGACATGCTTTTTATCCACCATCATAAATTTTCTTTATTGTAAGCAGTCAATTTAGGGCATACCCTAGAGAGTAGGCACTTTTCAGCAACCATCTTCTTTGACTTGTTATTTTTTGTTCAATTCTAAACACTCGGGACTACTCAAGACCGATGCGCGAGGACATGAGGGAATAATATTCCAAAACAATCCCTCAAAGATCATGTTGCATCAATCACCTATTTCAAGTCCCCCGTCTCAATAAACGGTTTAGGGTTTTTCTCTTGCTCTAATATCTTTGCGTCAACCAAACACCGATAGAAACAACAATAGGTCCAATGATAGATAAAACCTTCTTTACCATCAAGGAATCCGAAGAGAAACACATACTCATAAATAAACGACAGCCAGGCCCTAATGAACTTTGGGAATTTATAGTAAATACCAAACTTCTTTCCACGAAGTGCGGCTGTCTCCTTGTCGCTTGCTGAGATACTTTGGTCATGTCCATTTTTATAATCAAAATAATCCTGCATCTCACGAGTAGCATACCAGTTCAATTTACTAATCCAAAAAGTCATGTCCTTGAAATCGTAATGCTGGAACTTATTCTTGCACGATACAGCAGTACCAGATGACAAGATCGTGTGTTCGTCCATTTTTCGGTCTTCAATGCGAGCCTTTCCTGTTTTAAAAAGCATTAATTTACGCTTCTGCGGCCCTCCATGCTTGATTTCTTTGCCCATAAAGAAGAGTGAAGCCTCCATCGTAAAACCATTCACTTCATCATTTTCATGAGCAGACATTAATTTTTCAAGCTCACTACATAATGCTGGAGTTAATCGCTCATCAGCGTCAAGACGGAATGTCCATTTTGTGTTGATTTCTGTATTGTCAAGTCCCCAGTTAAACTGTCGAGCATAATTCTCGAACTTATGTTCATAGAAATCAGCACCATACTCAAGAGCAATCTCCTTCGTACGGTCATTACTGTAACTATCCACAATAACACATCGCTTGGCAAAACCTTTTACCGATTTTAAGCAATCAGGTAGATTTATCTCTTCATTCTTCGTAAGAATGAGTATTGTTACATCTTGCATAATTCTCTTTATTATAATCCAAGATTAGTACTTAAATATTCCATTGTATGTTTTCTTTCTGCATTAATCACATCGAAAACCTTTTCATAATCTATATCAGCAGATAAACGTTTATAAAGATTATCCTTACCATTCGAAAAACTTCGAGCCTGGAGCCCTAAGCGATCCAGCAAGTCTTGCAGCTTCTCTTGGTTACCGTAAGAACTTCCTTTACTCTCTCTAATCAAGGTAACAAATTTCTTTCTGTTTATAACGGAGAAAATTGTTCCATGGAAAGTATCTGTAATAACATAATCTGCATGTCGATATAAGTTCAGACATTCAAAAGGATTGAGTGAAAGATGTTCATCACAAAAGTCCATTTGACCAGACACAGAAATCAACTTCTTGCCAACACGTTTAGCAAAAGTTTTAATTTCTTGCGCCTCTTCTAGAGTAATTCTTGATCTGTAGGCATATACTATTATATAATCCTTTCTGATTTGTTCATCCTTTATCGTAGGCATATAGTCATACATCAAAACTGGATCAAGATTAACATCAGGTTTACTGCCAAGAAGCTTCTCAACAACAGCAGAGGAATTTCTGTCACGCACAGATATTGAATCAAAGGCAGTCAGAAAATCCTTCAATTCATCTACCTTCCCAAAATCAACCAGCTTTTGATAAGTAGTATTACCAAAGGATGCAGCATAAGACAATAATTTTCTGGCTTTATTATTAACGCCAAAAATCTCAGGACTATATCCTACCTCTGGATTAATTTGGGTACAATTAAACACCTCGTCACTACCAATAATTAATGCATCTACAGATGTTCTATACTTCATCTTATCAGTAACCCCAAGATATTTTGCAATAAACTTCTTGTATTCATCACGCTCTATTACTATCTGTCTATAGCTATCTGGCAAAAACATTCGCAAACACCTACATCGAATAAATAAGTTGATGAATGAATTACGAACTTTCAAAATATAATACAGTTTCCTATCTGCAGAGTTCCTAAACAGAGGCTTACCTACTTCATAATCAACAAATTCAACATGATGTCCAAGAGACTCTATCATCTTTTTCAAACCGTATGCCTGAAGGAAAGACCCCTTATTGCATACTCTTTGCATACTGATAATACCTACATTCATTAGTTTATCCAATTAAGTTATGAATTTTCTTCAACATATCATAGATTCCAAGTGTTTCACTTAAAGAACTCAATCTTGCTTTAACACTTCTATCAAGAAGATGCTGTGAACACTCAATATCCGAAAGGCTCATCGAATCATCCATAAAAGCCTTAATAACTTGTTCTCTATTAATTGGTCTATTTGATACCTTAGTCAAATTATGATTTCTTGCAGCAGCCTCTTGCAATGATCTTTTAACATAGAAATTATCATTATCAAGTGATTTCATGATGTCTCTACCTTTATCTGTATTTACCAATAACAAGGATACTCCTTTTGTCATATCATACTTGAAAGGTACTCCTTGATGACCTAGTCCCCAAAAATCACCTACAGTAAAATCACCTACACGGGTAACTCTTGTATAATGGCATTGATAACATGATAGTCTGAATATTGCTGCTTTATCAAAGGCACTCATGTAAAGTCCATCTATACCTTTTATTTTTCGAAAATTACTCATAGTCGTAGAGATGGATGGGGATTCACCCCATCCATCTCTACGACGGAACTCGTAATTCGCCACTTTTTCGTTCTCGGCGAAGCCGAGTCGATTTTCTAACTTTTCAATGTATTTTTTGAACAAAGCATTGGAAGGTACGCCATGACAGACCAAATCCATAGTTACAAGGTTATCGTAATTCTTAGCTAGGTAAGTCAATAAGCCCGCAATCTGGCATGGGGTACCAGAAAACAAGACATACTTTCCTGCTAAAAGATTCTTCTTGACAGACTTAAAAGTCAATCCGATAGCACTTTGCATATACTTACTACCTCTCAATTTATTAAGTCCCTCAATATTATCAACCTCTATATGTTTGCACTCCAAATGTTCATCGAGATAAGCACCATAGACAACTCCCCCTTTACCGAGGACAAACTTTGCTATTGAGGAGAATGCTCCACCGCTAGAACTTACTTGTCTATCAGAAACATTCCATCCACCATAAACATCAACATCACCTTGATTATAATGATATTGATTTTGAATCTCAGGGCAAGAACGCTCGCAAAGATGACATTCGATACACTTATCATCATCAACTACAGGCTGAAGAAACCCCTCTTCATCAGCTAGAAACTTGATAGCCCCCTTGGCACATGCATTCATACAGGCCATACAGCCGGTACAGCATTCATTTTTTGCAAGTCTTGGCATAATTATAAAGTTTTCAAAAGTTTCAAATATTTTTCCTTAAATATATCAGAAGTAAAGTTCTCTTCATATACTCTTCGACTCTCATTGCACATGCGTCTATAATCTTCCTGTGATACATTCGGGAGATTATTTAAAGTTTTAATCAATGCATCCCAATCGTTTAATACCCATCCGTTCTTTCCGTCATGACAAATCTCAGGGTTGCCACCGACATCACTGCATATAATTGGGACACCCAACATAGTTGCCTCAATAAGCGTTATTGGTAAGCCTTCATGAACAGAATAAAGGAAGACATAGTTTGAGTTTTGCATTAATTTCTTAACATCACTTCGAAATCCCAAAACCTCGAATTGAGATTCATTTTTGCATAATCTACTCAACTCGCCTAAATTAGGTCCATCACCAGCAAATAGAATCCGAACATGCTTATCAAGTTTACCTTTTAATTGCTTTACTATTTCTATTTGTTGTTTTTGGCTATTGATACGCCCCGGAAGTAACAAATTGATATTATTACCATTAATACGATGAGAAACAGAATACTCATCCTGCACACAATTATAGATCTTATGTATATTTTCTGCAGGCGCCTTAAATACCGTTACCAAGTTTTCTATTCCTTTATCTGCAATAGCAACTATTGTCCTCGGAAGAATCGTTGTTCTCACATGGTTATAGAAAAGATTATGGTGTACATATACGAGTTTTATCTTCTGAAAGAAAAAAACATTAAGCATCCAAAACAGTAACAACAATCGACGTTCATGCACTATAACAATACTGTTGTAGAACATAAACGGATTACGAAATTTAATATACTCCTCACAAGTAATATGATGATTCTTGTTGACTTCCTTATATGGTATTGTGCCAACAATCTTAGCTTCATAATCATCTCGTACTGCATGATGAATATCAAGCATTACTTTTTCTACACCAGTAACCTTGTATAGTTGTGTATCAATAGAGAACAGTTTCCTTTTCATTATTATTTGCGTTCTATTAACTCCCTATAGAATATTCCTGCACATCTATAAGGATCGCCCACTTCTCCTTGCACAGCAAAATCATCTATACAACAATTGCTATTAAGTTCTCGCAAATTCTTAGAAGAGAAGAATATTTTATTTTTAAATGGTAGGGCATCAAATTGTTTTATATGCTCAACCGTAGTGAGATTTTGCTCCATTCCTATTACTAATAATTTGTCAAAGTTCACACGTCGAGATCTACGATACCATTTATTAGCAGCTTCGCGTTCCGTATGATAATGTAAAAATTGAATCTCAACCTTTCCACCTAAAATTCCAATTGGATACCAATGAATCCATTTTTCTCTACGTTCGTTAGCTAAAGGATAGCGTGACTGTTCCAGAAATTCAAGTTTTGCTTCTGTGAGATAATACTTTAGATTGGAAAGAAACTCAATGTAGTCGTCAGCAAAGAAATAAAGTCCTAATGTAGGAGTGTTGTATTGCATACCCAAGTCCTGCATGATGCGCCCTGCAAAACAGTTACTGCTGATAATAGACGTATCTGGCGTTATCAACTTCCTTATGTCAGGGATATATTGTTCACGCAACTTATACAACCTCTTATCATTTATCTTCTTTCTGATGTCAAGATACCATGAGATAGGGGGAGTGAGAGATATAATATATTTGAGCCTTAGCTTTTCCCCCCCTGGTTTAGTAGCAATTTCTAAAACATGATGAAAATCATCCATACTTGCTGATTTATATACTGATATCACTCTACCAAGTTCACTTGCCTTCATCATTGCCTTAGCAAGAGACTCTACATTTTCCTTTTCAGCAAGATACCCGTCAGCACCATCCGTCACGATGCGCTCTATCACAGGAATACATTTAAACGCTGCTACAGGTGTACCAAGATAGAGCGATTCTATCATGACATTAGGCAGACCTTCCCAACGTGAGGACAACACAAAGCAATCAGCATATTTTATATATACATAAGGATTGTTCTGGAAACCAACGCATTTCACACTGTCTTGCAAACCATGTTTTTCAATGAGTTGCTTCACCTCGTTGTAATAATCCTCGAACCCTCCATCATTCCTACCAACAATGTAAAGTTCAGCCTCTGGCTGTTGTTTCTTTACTATGGCAAAAGCCTCTACCAATAAGTCAAACCCTTTTTGATAGGCAAAACGTCCGCTGGCAACATACCGGACCTTACCATCATCAGAATAAGGAATTTTTCCTGTCTGTATTTTTTTATTTATAGTCTCCGTATCCACTGGATTTTGTAAAGCCACAACTTTATCCTCCGAAATATGCATTTCGTCTATCAGTTCTTGCTTCATCTCTTCGGTCTGAGCAATAATAATATCTGCATTAGGATAAGTTTTTAATATTATTCTTCTTTGTTTATCATTATAGGTATAGAGATAATTATCACAACGTATAACAAACTTCACATGTCTAAAGAGTTTTCTTAATACCAACAATTTATTGTTAATGTTTAGAACTGAAGCAAAAACGACATCAGGTTTCTCTTTAGCAAGAATAAAAAAGAATTTCAAAATAAGTAGTATCGAACTACAGGAACCAATACAGTGAACAGAAAGATCATCTGGTATAAACTGTTTCAACGGCGCCCTCTCATCTTCAAAATCCCCCACTAGATAGTATTCCACCTTAAATTTATCTCTATCCAATGACTTTGTAATTGTAACAGACATACGTTCAGCTCCACCTACATCTGACTGTGCAAAAACCAATATTTTTTTACCTTCAATTTTACGACTCATAAGAATTCAATTTATTTTGATACAAGACACCGCCAAATAATACTACAAAATAGCAAGGTACAAAAATACCTGGGCGTTGATATATACTAATGAAAAACAATGCTATAAAAGTCAATACAGGCAATGAGCATTTGGAAGTTTTAAGAGAAGCAAATAACAATACACCCCATGTAAGCAATGCTCCAATAATACCATACTGAAGTACATAAAACTTATATGTCAATGTTCTTTCTTGATCCACAGGAAGATGGTCTCCATAACCAAACCAAACTTTTGATGATTTGAGCATATTAGTAAACGCATCATCAATTGCTGTTGAAGACCTATTGTCGCCTACAAATTTTCCATCCTCAAAAACAAATCGCCCCAATATATGATCGACTAATGTCTGAGGAACAATACCCGTTTTTATTAAAACAAACGAAGAAACAAAAAACACCAATAATATTGTAATCAACCTCTTAGGTTTATATATATTCACAAAAAAGACATATAAGCCTACAAGTGTAAAAAAAGCCATAGAGGCAGTTAAAATACCAGCAATTAGCATAACAATATTACTTATCTTTTTCATATTAAAGCCAGAAGCAATCAATGTCAATGCTAAGATTGTGCCGAAATAACCAGGTTCATTAAATAAACCACATAGTCTTAACCCATCAAAAGAAAAATCCAAATAAGTAAATCCAAAATTTATGTAACTTCCCATACTCCCCCCATATAGAGGTACTGTCGTATGTGGCAGAGGAATTCCTATAACAAAAGATAGGTAAGCAATTATTCCCAAAAAACTAGATAGAACTAAATAGTCGCGAAACGTCACAAAACATAAATATTTCTTTTCATTTGAAATTGCAGCAAACAATCCAAAGCCCAATATGCCATCAAAAGAAAATATTCCAGCAACAATAAGATAAAGAATATAGGGCAGAACATATAAAAGGGCATTTGGATCGATAGATTTATGCTTATTTATTACAAATAGAAGAATAGCCAAATATAGAGCTAAACTTTTAATTGAAACAAAAACCAAATGTAACAGAGGTGTACTTAGAGTTGTATCAGCATGATTTAAAGCCATTGATGTTGTTATTACATAAAGTGTTAGCAACAATACAACAGTTCCTCTCTTTTTTATCAATTCAATATAGTGCAACATTTATTTTTACAGAAATTTACTATATGTTTAACGAATTTACTTACAATAATAGACATTATTAGATAAATAAATAATGCTATGAGTATTGATGCGGTATCTGGAATTGGAAGTTCCGTACGGAGTTTCCATGCAATGGATATAAAAAATACATGTAGCAAATAGAGCTCCAGACTGACCTTGCCAAAAGCAGAAAGCAATATGTTTATTTTTTTTACCTTAGATAAACAAGATACTAATTGCAAGACACCCAAAGATATAAAAACAGCACCAATAGACTCAATGAATGTAGCAGGATGTTTAGTAGTCGCAGATAAATCAGAGAATAAAAATAAACATAGATAACCACACACAAATAAAAAGAAATTAATCAAAATAGCGATATTAAAAGATATGCACTTACTATTATTTACTTTATACTTTAATATTACCTTGAAAATTAAAAAACCAAGTAGAAAAGAGGGTACTCTGAAATAAGACAATCGTAAAGAATCACACAAATGAAAAAGAGATAAGACTATGTTTATAATGAATAAAATAATTATTGTTTTAATCAAAGAACGTATACTCATTCTGTGAATCAACGGAGAAGCTATGTAAAAAAGCAACAAAGTTGGAACATACCATTCAGACCACGCAATTTTTTCTGTTTGGAAAAATCCATTAAAAAACCAACCAATACCAGAATAATATAACAAAACTTGCAAAAACGTACCAGGGCACGGCCTATTTGCAATGAGATTTATAATGTGGAAACCAAAGATAAGAAACCACCAAGTTGGTAAAATTCTGAAAGCTCTACGTTTGTAAAAGCCAACAACATTTTTATCTCTTTCTAGAGAATGACTAAGCCCTATACCACTCAACAAGAAAAAGCAATCTACACCACACCAACCAATCTGGCTAAATGAATCTAAAAAAACAGACTTTGTAGTTATATGAAACAAGTAAATCCAAATAATACAAAACCCCATTAATGCAGTTCTAGCTTGAACCAAATAACTATAATCTAACTTCATTACTTCTAATTTTAATGCCTTTTGATATGTAATAAAAACAGGAAATATTTAATTATCTCTTTAAAGGATTTATCTCTCGGTAAAAAATTACCGAAGTCTTGTAAATGTATCACGTAATGATAAAGGTTTATAAAGCATGCCTGATATCAAAAAGAACATTGGCATGTGAAAGGAATACACATAATTGCGCAAATCACCACACAAATTTCCATGTCCATATATCATAAGTAACACACCTATTACCTTTGCATAATCAAGCCAGTATATACGATTATTTAATTTTGTTGTCATTTTATTCTTCCATACAGCAAGGCAAATTGCTTGCTTTTACATTAAATTTTCTTTCATTATAAACTTACTTTCCTCCAAAGAAAGCAACAGGCGTTTCTTTTCTTCAGCAGATAGTCCCTTAGAGTCTGTGTTGTATTTTTTGTTTCGCTCAATATAATCTTCTATCGAACAAATGAACCGTGCAGGATTGCCAGCTACTACTACGTTAGATGGGATGGATTTTGTTACAATACTGCCTGCTGCAATCAAAACATTGTCACCAACAGTAACACCAGGCATAATCTTGGCATCATTACCAATATAAACATAATCGCCAATAACAACTTTGCCAAACGTGTCAAACTTAGGATACCATCTGCGCACAGCACCTGCACCACCATGCGTATAGAGTTTTGCACCAGCAGTTATCTGGCAATGCGAACCAATCCTAATCAGATAAGGCTCTGAACTCCAAAATCTGCTAGCTATAAAATTGTCTTTACCCATTTCAACTCCTGCTTTTATCGCCTGCTTTTCCAAAGACCAAAATATGTGGTGATAAACAATTTTACCCCCCCCAATAAGTTTATTAAGTATTGCTATCATGTTTCTTTATTTATTTATAGTGACTGGAAAATGCTTTCCCATCTGTCAATGGTTTTATCTAAAGAATAGTACTTTGAGCGTTCTATTGCATTAATGCGACATTCCTCTCTATATTGCTCGTCCTCTATCATACGCTTTATTGCGTCTGACAATTCAATATAATTATCGTTTGAACACACAATGCCTTGGCTATCATTCTGTATAATTTCACGCTGTCTTCCATTGAAGTCGCAAGCGATACAAGCACATCCTTGGCTCATCGCCTCTGTCAGAGCCATACCAAATCCCTCATATCTACTGCTTAGGACAAAAATAGATGCTTTCTTGTAATAATCTATTATATTGTTACAAAATCCAGGGAACGATACAGAATTCTCTACGTGCTCATTATTAACCAAATCAACAAGATATTTTTTTGATTTAGTTGGACCTGTGCCAGCTATAATTAGTTTCCAGTCCGGATATTGCTTCGCAATTCTTCCCCAAGCACGAATCAGATTATCAAACCCTTTTACTTTCCATACCTCCAAACGACCTGTTGCAAGAACAATCTTCTCTTTACGTGGAACTTCCTTGACAGGTTCAAATGTCAACGGATTAGGCAACACTGTCATATTCTTTTTAGGTACATTAGGAACCTTTGTGTCAGCCTCTGTAAGAACTGTCACACGGTCAAATATCTTATTTGTGTGGAACTTCATCTTCATGACATCAGGTCTACTTTCTATAAATTCAGGCCTGTCGTAAGCATTGTGTTCCGTGTTGATGATCTTACAATCTAAATCTCTTGTACATTTATAGGCTTGTAAAGCATAATCACTAAGAATACCGATACAAACATCTGGTTTAATTTCATGGAGAACTCTCTTTAGTTTATGTGCAAAATAAAGTTTCCAAATACCGATTCTGTTTAAAACACCTTTTATAATTCTATTGGGTATTGGAATCTCTATAACCAAATGTTTTACCAACGGTGACAACTCATAAGTAAAATTTTCCTTTTTGCTTGTTGCTGTAATAACGGTTACGTCATATCCTCTTTCTGCAAACCCCGTTGCCCAAAGGGAAGCTACACGTTCAGCTCCGCCACCAGTCAACTTATAAACAATAATAATTATTTTCTTTACTTTCATATTTAAGAGTTCATCAATTTCCTTTTTATTCCCACCAAGACAGGTTTAATATGCTGCTCATAAATGCAATAGCACTTTTCATTTATTCGCTGTAATGTAAAGCAGCCACATTTCACTTGTACAAACTCATTCCATGTCACAATATTCTCTGTATGTTGTGATAAAAGATTTTGTAAATCTCTGTAAGCATATTCCTTGTCTGACCTTACCCATTCATGTGCATGAAAAACGGCTGTATAAAGTTTTCTATGTCTTATTCTCGGACATCCTGCATCTCTGTCTGGCAATAGTTTTATCTCATGCCACATATAAGGATTGTAGCTTTTACCGTCAGACATATACTTAAAACCATTCGCAGCAAGAGCTTTGATAGTATTCTCATCATAAGAGTGGGCTGGAGCAAAGAATATGTCTGTATATATTCCGTGAGATGCAAGAATAGCCTTGCCTTTTTTTATTTTTTCTATTTGCACATCTAACGAATGCCCAGCGAACTCGGAACCAATTCGATTCGTAACAATGCCTTTATGATTGGAATCAAAAATGTGCTGGTAACCATGCATAGCAACAACATATCCCTTTGCTTGTAAATCCTTTACGAATTGCCAAAAATCTTCATGGGATTTTTCTATTTGCAAATCAGGGTCTATGCAATTAGGAATCACACCTATTAAGGGCTTTATTCCGTATTCATCAAGTAAATCAGTAGCCCTCTTAAACTGAGTAAAGTCCATTGTTGGACAAATATCATCGAAACGAACTAAAATTTTCATTAATAAGAGTATTTTCTTAAATGCAATTTAAACAAGACATATTTAATTCCTGCTTTTAATATCCCCACAGTGGAGTAATAAAAATATTTATGTAAGATAAAAGAGAATCCTTTACTTGTATAATCTTCCCAAAACTCATTGCGCATAGGATGTGGTTTACTTGGTGCGAAGGCATTGCCTTGACACTTTATAACCTCATTTATAGACACATCCAATATTTCGGTATTTGGCAAAAGATTTATAAACTTTTCGGCCTTCATGTTATGAGCTATTGCCATTGAACATCCTTTATGATCATCAAAGTTCGGATGGAATTTCTCTACCCCCCAAAAGTCTCCCATTGTTATATCTGCAGGTTTTTCAACTTTCGTATATGGGCAAGTATGGCAATATCTACGCAAGCATAAATTAGAGAAAAATATTCTTGGCCATATTCTCGCTATCAATGAAGGCACTGCCAGGTTCCTAAGTACTTCCAAGTACTTAGGAAGCCAGTCCCACGGGACTGGGTTCCTTTACCCCAGCCGTATTTTTTATTGCGAAATCTATAGTTTTCGGCCTTAAATCTAAGCTTTTGCTGAGTATAATGTAAATAATCAGACCATATTAAAGGAGAAGGGACTCCATGACAGAAGAAGTCAATTGTTAGCAACTTCTCTGTATTGATATGTTTTAACTCAAGTGCAGACTGTAATCCTTTTACTTGACATGATGTTCCTGAAAAAAGAACATATCTCTCATCTTTCAATAATGCTATTATTTCAGCGAAACAATTTCCAATATCGCTTTGGACATACTTGGAATCTTGCATCCGCCCCACATCTTCCCATTGGTTTGAAACGATATGTTTAGGCCTTAAATCTTCATCTAATATGCAACCACATACATATCCATGCAGAGTATTAATAAAGTAATTAGCAAAAGCTGGAAAAAGAGCACCTGACGCAGAGTGTTTCCTTACATCCTCATCATGATACTGTAACGCATATGCTTGTGGGGGAAGTTCTATTGCGCAATCCTTTATGTTGATTGCTGGACATGTCTTTACACAAAGACCACAATCAATACAAATATGTTCATCTACAATAGGTACTTTAAATCCTTCTTCGTCTACAGAAAAAGATATGGCACCTTTAGAACATACGCTTGCACAAGCTGTACAACCAGAACAAAACTGAGATGTCATAGATATATGTTTCATCAGCTTATCTTGCATTTTGTCAACGTATTTATTATATAGTTCTGTGATTGCTTCCTTAACACTGAAAGTTTTTGACTACAGTCTTTGTAATCTATTCTATAATTCAATTCGCAGTCAAGATCCAGCCTGCAATTTCTTTGATTCAATAGTTCAAGAATAGAATTAATACGGTTTCCGTAATTTGCGGTCCAAACTGCTTTTTCAAAATAGAATGAGAAAAGCAGACCATGAAATGAATTCGTAAAGACCGCAGAAGCTTCTTTGAACAATCCAAGCCATTCTTCAGGATCTTTAGGCCATACATTAGTAATACCAATCTTAGGTAAGCCATTGCGGATTACAACGACTTTCAATGAATGTTTCATTGCATATAGTTTTGCCTTTCCAACGAGTTCCTTTGATGGAAAATAGACAAGAACATACTTTTGTATATTGGGATTTCTTGCCTTTTCCGCCCATTCTTGTGGAGTAATTAATAATGTAGGATCACTCAAATGGTACGAAGCTATTCCCATAGCATTAAGCTCTTCGTTTGTATCTTCTTCTCTAACAGAAATTGACTGGTATTTCTTTAACAAAGGAAGAATCTTTTGACTTTCTTCTTTTGTCCATTTTGCACCAATAGATGACGCGAATGATAGTCTTGTTTTATTTTCTTTTACGAAGTCAAGAAAGAAAGTGAGATCATTGCCGTTTACATTAAAATTCCAAATCATATCAGAACCTGAGATGAATACGTCGTAAATCTCATTAGCTTTAAAAATAGAATCCTTATCGTATCTTTCTGCGCTTAATAAGTTTTGCGATTTGACATACTTATCGCATTGTTCGATTTTTTGTTTTGTTTTTCTCCATGAATATTTTGAAAGAATATTATTCAAAATATTGGGCGATGGATGAAAAGTCAGCTCTCGTGAAACTATATTTTTACAAGTATAATCAATAATATCACAATCGAAACCACAACTTCGTATAAACTCGCACAATGCTTGTGCTTGTAATATAGCACCTATATTAGGAATATTGTGATATGTGAGAATTCCGCATTTCATTTTCTTATAAATTTTGTTTTTACAATTGCAAATATTTTATTTCTATACAACTGCGGTATAATCAGCAGATATAATAAACAATGAAGGAGTGTGGAGATTATTGAAGACAGAGATACCTGTACCCATTTGCTTTCCGATATATTTATAGACAATCTTGTTGTAGTATATATTATCATTGTGACAAGTGAAAGTTTAAATATCATGCTCACATATTTTAGTATAGGCAGTTCAACGAGTCTATATAGTATAATTGCTCTTGCTAATATGGCAATAAATGAAATACCAATTGATACCACCATTGTATATTCTGGCTCAAAACCATTTTTCAACAATATATAAGATATGGGCAAGTTAAGTATCAGCAGTGAACCTGTTATCAAATAAAATGTTTTTATTTTTTTTGTTGCCAATGCCGCACAGATAGAAGGGTTACTTGTTGAATCAACTATGCTATTAAACAATACTAATTGAGTGAAAATTATTGTATATTCAGGCATTGATTTTAGCCATAATCCAAGTATAAAATCTGCATTTATTATCATGGGGATAGATATAAGTGAAACCAATCCAGTGCAGATTATTGTACTATTAAAAATTAGAGTTATAAATGCTTCATGTTGCTTGGTTGCATAGTTTTTATATATTTGCGGCTTTACAGCAACAAAGAAATTTTGGGATAGTTGGTTTATAGCCTGATCTATTTGAACTGCGATAGCCCTCGCTCCGTTTACTGCTGGATTGAAGAAGGCATTAATCAACAGATTTATACCTTGCCCTCTAACAACAACTGATATTGTTCCTAAAAGATGCCATCCAGAAAAGCTCGCGATATCCTTAGCTTCTTGTGTATTCCAATATCGTATGTATTTACTTTCTGGAAAGTTCCTTCTACAAAAAACATAATAGGCAAAAAACACGAGAAGTGTTACTAATAGATTCATTGAACCATATATCATTAATTTATCAGTTGGTAACAATAAAGCAAGTACAATAACAAACTTGAATAAAGCCTCTCCAATGCCGATATAGGCAAATACTTTCATCTGTTCGTGCGCAATCACAAGAGCATTCAACGGCACTTGCAGAAGATTTAGCACAAAAGCAATTATTGAAAGTTGATAAATATAATTAGCAGCTCCTAATCGTTCTGTAGGTATCGTCATTTTGTTGTTTACATACCATAATCCTATTGTTTCAGATAATACAACTACAATAGCAGCGAATATTAAAAATACTGTGACATTAAGACTGAATACTTTTTTTAATTTGTCTTGATTTCCCTCTGCCAATGCTACAGAGAAATATCTTTGTGAAGAAGTAGCCAATGTTCCATTTAGAAATGAGAACATTGCCACAAGGCCGTAAATTACATTATTTATACCATAATCTTCTATTCCCAGCAAATCCAAAATAAGTCGAACGACGTAAAGATTTACGCACATTATTACAATCATTCGGACATAAAGGAATAGTGAATTCTTCAGTATACGTTTGTTATTTGATGATTGATTTGAATTCATTTAATTATTCTTCTGTATAATTTCACAGACACGTTATTGCTGTGTAAGCATTCAATTTAGGGTATACCCCAAAGAGCAGGCACTTTTCAGTGTCTACCTTTATTGACTTTGTAAAAAAAATGATTGTAAATTAACATTGTGGACTGCTCCAGTCCGATATAAGAGGGTAGAAGTGAAGGATAATCCCTGCACTCCTCAAAAATTTTTTGAAAAAATCACCAAGGTCGCTCCTATTTAGAACATTAATGTATAAGTCTTATGAACATGAATTAATTGTTATAATATTGAGCATACCATTCAGCAAAACGTCTCAATCCCTCTCTCAGACTTGTGCTTGGCTTAAACCCAAAATCTTGTTCCAATGGAGTTGTGTCAGCATAAGTCACAGGCACATCACCAGGTTGCATGGGAACAAGTTCCTTGTGGGCTTCAAAGTCAAAGTCATTGGAAAGTACTCCTGCACGTACAAGTTCTTCTTGAAGGGTGGTAACGAAGTCAAGAAGATTCTCAGGGTGATTGTTGCCGATGTTGTATACTTTATATGGTGGAATGGGAAGTCCGTCCTCACCGTTCAGTTTCTCTGGAGCGTGCTGCATAATACGAACTACTCCCTCTACAATGTCATCTACGAAAGTAAAGTCGCGCTTGCAGTTTCCATAGTTGAATATCTTGATGGTTTCGCCTTTAACAAGCTTATTTGTGAAACCGAAGTATGCCATATCGGGACGACCTGCAGGACCATAGACAGTGAAGAAACGTAAGCCTGTAGAAGGAATATTATAGAGTTTGCTATATGCATGAGCCATAAGCTCGTTGCTCTTCTTTGTGGCTGCATAAAGCGATACTGGATTATCAACCTTGTCATCAGTTGAATAAGGCACTTTCTTGTTGCTGCCATAAACAGATGAAGAGGAAGCATACACAAGATGCTCTACTTTATGATGGCGACAAGCTTCAAGGATATTGTAGAAACCGATAAGGTTGCTCTGGATATAAGCATCAGGATTGGTAATGCTGTAACGTACACCTGCTTGGGCTGCGAGGTTTACGACAATAGCTATTTTATTTTCACTGAAAATTTTCTCTACAGACTTTTTATCTGCAATCGAAGCATGAACGAAAGTCCAATCACGGTTCAATGCCTCTATTTCTTTCAAACGTTCATATTTGATATTGACATCATAGTAATCAGTAATTGAATCAATACCGATTACTTTAACGTCCTTCACATCGTGAAAAAGACGCTTTACGAGGTTGCTACCAATGAAGCCTGCTGCACCTGTTACAAGAACCGTCTTGCCTTCTAATGTTACATTATATTCTACCATCTCTTAGTCTCTTCTAAATATATCTCGTGTATATACTTTATCTTCTACGTCTTTCAGACTGTCATCAAAGCGATTGGCAATGATAGCTTTGCTCTGTGCCTTAAACGCATCAAGGTTATTAACGACCTTGCTGCCAAAGAAGGTTGTACCGTCTTCCAATGTGGGTTCGTAGATGATTACTTCTGCCCCCTTCGCTTTAACACGCTTCATGATGCCTTGGATGGCTGACTGGCGGAAGTTATCGCTGTTTGACTTCATGGTCAGACGATAGACACCAATCACACAGTTATGCTCCTTGCTTGCATCCCATTGGCCATTTTCTGCATAATAACCTGTTTTGCGCAATACTGCATCTGCAATGTAATCCTTGCGAGTCTTGTTTGACTCAACAATGGCAGACATCATATTTTGTGGAACATCCTGATAGTTAGCAAGGAGCTGCTTGGTGTCCTTAGGCAAACAATAGCCACCATAACCGAATGAAGGGTTGTTGTAGTGCGTACCGATACGTGGATCAAGACCTACACCTTCGATGATGGCTTTGGAGTCGAGACCTTTTACTTCGGCGTAAGTATCAAGTTCATTGAAGTAGCTGACGCGAAGGGCAAGGTAGGTGTTGGCGAAGAGTTTCACTGCTTCGGCTTCTTTCATGCCCATAAAGAGGGTGTTGATGTTTTCTTTGATGGCTCCTTCTTGCAGGAGGGCTGCAAATGTTTTGGCTGCTTCTTTCAACTTCTCTGCATCGGTTACGGATTCGATGGCGTTGTTTTCTGCTTCGAATTCGGGTCTGCCGATGATCTTGGGATAGCCTACGATGATACGACTGGGATAGAGATTGTCGTAGAGGGCTTTGCTCTCACGAAGGAATTCGGGTGAGAAGAGTAGGTTGAGTTGCTTGACGCCTTTTTGTGCGTACTTTAAGTAGAGGTTGCGCGTGTAACCAACAGGGATGGTTGATTTGATGACCATGATGGCATCAGGGTTGACCTCTAGAACTAGGTCGATAACTTCCTCTACATGGGTGGTGTCGAAGTAGTTCTTTACAGGGTCGTAGTTGGTGGGGGCTGCAATTACCACAAAGTCGGCATCGGCATAGGCTGACTTGCCATCGAGTGTGGCTACAAGGTTCAATGGCTTCTCTGCCAAATACTTTTCAATGTAATCATCCTGGATAGGTGAAATCTTATTGTTGAGTTTCTCCACCTTTTCGGGAATTACGTCCACTGCTGTTACTCTGTGGTGCTGGGCTAGCAATGTGGCTATGCTCAGGCCTACGTAGCCTGTACCGGCTACGGCTATCTTTATGTCTTGGAATTGGCGCATATCTTTTAAATGTTGAGAATTACCTTTGGCAATGTTGAGTATTGAATTGTTGACGGAGCATCAGTTAAATCAGCGTAAACTGTATTCATTTCTTTCTGAATACGGATTTTTCTGATTTACTCGAACAAATAACCGTAGTTGTTTTGCAACGCCTCAAATTCTGTTTCGCAGCGATCATGCAGTTCTTTATTGCTGTCCTTGAATATCTTTATCGCTTTCTCTATTTCTTCTTTTACAGTTTTTCCTGCGTCAAAGATGGGTCTCAGCTCGTCTTTGAAATAGTCGATGAAAGGTGCATAGTAGTAGCCTATCTCTTCTATCATGAAATAGAAGGTGTCATAGGCATCTTTCAGATCCAGTTTTTTGTCTCTTACATCTGCAAGTGTTTGAATCCGAAGTATTTCTATGTTTTCAACTTGAGCTGACACCTCTTGTGCGTTTTTCACTTGATGGAAGTAACGGTCAATAAAGGCATTGCGCTCATGCAGGTTACGCTTGTAGAATAACTCACATTCTTTTTTGTCAGTCTCGTTCTTGTTTACCTCCTCAAAGCGTTCGGCATGAACGCCTGATAAGGCAACAGCCATTCCGCCGACATCCATGACGAGTTTGCGGTCTCGGGCCATGCGGATTACATAGCCTTCGAGACCGGCATATTCACCAGTTACGATGCGAAGTAGGGTACGGTTCTTGGAATAATAAACAAAAGGACGAAGAAGGAAACGGAGACGTTCTGGCTCGGTTTCTGCCACACGCATAAACGGTTCCATTTGGTTGCAGGGGATAGTGGCTACCTTTCCAGTACTGCAATTTTTACAGAGTTTGTATGGTTTTATGTTTCGGTCTAAGTAATCCTGTAATATTTCTGGGTTACCTTGTAAGAATATTAGTCCACTTACAGAAGGGGTTTCCACTTCGCGCATTCCGCCTTTGTTCCTGTGACGGGGAACGTATTTTATTGTCTTATGCACAAAATGGGTTACTCCATCTTTCTTTAGCTGTTCTTCTATCGACTTTACTTTTTGATTGTGTACAAAAAGATAGCTCCATGATGTGCAGTCAGCCTTATTGCCATTGGTCGGAACCACTTTTGGCATGGAGCTATATTCTTTTTCTGTCCCGATCTCTCTGTTCGCCTGCGTGCACTTCTTTATCGCTGAACCAGTCTGTTCGTCTGGCTCAGAAACGTGTGTGCCCTTTGGAAATTCATTGCTTTCAGATGTCTGAAAACAATTCGTTTCGTCGGCTGTAGGCTGAGAAATCGTGCAATCCTGCTTCATAACCTCTCTGCTACTTTATGTCACTGCAGGCGGCCGTCACTTGTAATGCCGATGCCATTTTTACAATAACATTGTTCATAAATCCATACTATCTGTGTGTATGTTTGTCCAGTTATGGGATTCAATGTCTCACAAATCAAATGTGCTGATTGCGTTGCATTTTCACCTCATAGTGGCTTCTCTCTCTATCTCTTTACGTACTGTTTTCACATGATAAAACAAGCACAAATAGAATGGATCCTGTAAATTATGGCTTTAGAGGTCTTGAAAAATCGGATTCGTAAAACATTTTAGGGGAAATTCGGGGGCCTACTAAACTTTTTCATTCAGAAATGATAAGAAGTCAAGGAAAAGTCGTACCTTTACAAAGTAGATACGGTTTTATCATGTGAAAACAATCACTCCTCCCTTCACTTGTTAAACACTCCTTTCCCTCTTTCCCCTTATTTATATAGGAGGTCTTAGCCTTTCTTGTCTAAAATCATCAACCTCCAATCCTTTTTATAATCCTCTTGTTTGCTTCATTGACTCTTGATATGTCAATGGAGTTTAGATACACTTGTGTGGTCTTTATGGAGTTATGTCCCATTCCCTCACTGATGATGGCGATAGGTATGTTCATGTCTCTGGCTACACTTGCCCAAGTGTGGCGTGCAACATAAGTGGTAAGTGGCATTTTCAATTCAGCCATTTCTCCAATCTTTTTCAGTGCACGGTTTATGTTTATCTGCATGCGTTGATATTGCTTGTATTCTGTGCCGTCCTCTTTCTTTATAATAGGAAGTAGAAACGATCCGTTTTCCGTTTGATGAGCATAGTGGTCCAGTATTTTCTGTTGCGCCATTTCCCATTCCACCATCAGGCATTGGTTGGTTTTTCTGCGGCAATAGGTCCACATGCCGTTTCTCAAGTCTGTCTTTCGCAGATAAGCAATATCCACGAAGGGCATTCCACGCATGTAGAAACTGAACATGAAAATGTCTCGGGCGAGAGCCATGGTCGATCCTTCAGGCAGTTCAAGGTTTGCAATCACTTTCAGTTCCTTTTCGCTGATTGCCCGTTTTGTAGTCTTGACGTATGACAGACGCACATGACTGAACAGATTTGTATTGTTCAGCAGACCTTCTGCTGCAGCCTTGCACAACAGAGTGTTGAGGGTGCGTAGATAGCAGCGAATGCTGTTCTGCTTCAATCGCCTGTCTATGAGCCATGCTTCATAACACTCTATCATATCGGGGGAGAGTTCATCAAATGTCAGATCCGTGTCTCCACGGAAAGCCTTGAAACGTCGATAGGCGTTACCGTATGTATGAGCTGTGCCAAGTCGCTTCATCTGCTCTTTCTTGGTTACTTGCTCCTGCATGAACACAAACACTGTCTTATAAGTCTGTTCTTTGCTGAAGGTTTCGCATAGCTCTTCTACAGTATAGTCCTTTTGGCTGCGTTCTATCCGGGCAAGAATGGCCTGCCAACGTCTAAACGCCCAGTCAATTTTACACTGCATCAGTGCTAATGCAGCTTTTCTCTCACCATTTGCTACTGCGATTGTCATTGTTTCCTCATTCCATTCGTCAGCATAAATGTGGTGTTCAGTGCTTATCCATTTCACCCTGCGTTTGTGTATCACTTGATAGTATAAGGTACCCTTTGCTTCAGGTACAGATGAGGGACGAAATTTGAGTCTTATTGTTGCCATAAATCGTTTTTTTTGAATTTGTTACAAAAGTATCCCACCCTCTTTATTGGGGGTGGGATACTTTTTAAGGTAAAGGAAAATCTTCTGTTCTCGGTCATATTGTCCGCTATGTTCCTTCACCTGAAGAAAACATCTGCTTCCCGATAACGCGCTTTCAATGTAATACAATTTAGTGGACAGTTCCCTTTGCCAGAATGGCAAACAAGTTGAGATAATAACAAAGATGATATTTGAACTTTGTTATATAGAAGCAATAATTTTATTTAAGAGGCTAAATAGAACAATACTGCTTGTATGAGAATCTTACCAATGAATGAATTTGAAACATTTGTCTACACTCTGCACTTTTTGTATGCACTGCATTGAGTATCAATACTTTATGCGGTGTAGACAAACTGTGTATCTGCTTGCACTAAATCTGCACAGAACCTGCACGCAAAAGTAGGTGATTGCACATGTTGTGCGCATCGGTTTGTAGTGTAACGGCGAAGCGTTGAACGCGAAACGGGGAGTAGAAAAGTCTATCAGATGGATAGATCTTTCTACTCCCCGTTTCGCGTTTTTTATGTACCGATTGCAAGAGAATGCTGTCAGCTCTCCGTGTTGTCATGCAGTGCAGACAAGTGTATGTTCAGTGCAGACAAGTGCTTGTTCAGTGCAGACTGTGTATGTTCGGTGCAGAAAAATTGTAACTTGTCTACACTGCATAAAGCGCTGATATTCAATGCAGTGCATACAAAAAGTGTAGAGTGCAGACAATTTGGCAGAAAATAATATGGTGGCGTATGCTGCCAGTGTGTGCACTGTCGTAGTTATGCCAGATTGCCGCGTTTTTCCATTTGCGCTTCGGCATATTCCTTGGTCACTTCAAAACTCTTCTTGTCGGTAGATGGCACTTCGAACATGGCGTCCATCATGATGGTCTCGACAATAGAGCGCAGACCGCGGGCGCCGAGTTTGAACTCGACAGCTTTGTCAACAATGTAGTCAAGCGTGTCCTGTGTGAAGGTGAGTTTGACACCGTCCATTTCGAACAGCTTGATGTATTGTTTAACGATTGAGTTCTTAGGTTCAACCAAGATGCGGGCAAGTGCCTCGCGGTCGAGCGGATTGAGATAGGTGAGAACCGGCAGACGTCCGATAATTTCGGGAATTAAACCAAATGATTTGAGATCCTGCGGCTCGATGTACTTCATCAGGTTTTTGGGGTCAATCTTTTTGGCATTCTGCACCGAGTTGTATCCTACGGTGTGGGCATTGAGACGCTGCGCAATGCGCTTTTCGATGCCGTCAAATGCGCCTCCGCAAATAAACAGAATGTTGCGGGTGTCGACGTGGATATAGTCCTGGTCGGGGTGCTTTCGGCCTCCCTTTGGCGGCACGTTGACCATTGTGCCCTCGAGCAGTTTGAGCAGGCTTTGCTGCACACCCTCGCCGCTTACATCGCGTGTGATTGATGGGTTGTCGGCTTTGCGGGCAATCTTGTCTATCTCGTCGATAAACACAATGCCGCGTTCGGCCTTGGCCACATCGTAATCGGCCACTTGCAACAAACGCGAAAGAATGCTTTCAACGTCCTCGCCTACATAGCCGGCCTCGGTAAATACGGTGGCGTCGACAATGGTGAATGGCACATCGAGCAGGCGGGCTATGGTGCGGGCAAGCAATGTTTTGCCCGTGCCGGTTGAGCCAACCATGATGATGTTAGATTTTTCAATTTCGACATCATCGTCCTTCTTGCCGTCTGTGGTTTGGGCCAGGCGCTTGTAGTGGTTGTATACGGCTACGCTCATAAAGCGTTTGGCGTCGTCTTGCCCTATGATGTATTGGTCGAGGTATGCCTTGATGTCCTTAGGCTTTGGCACTTCATTGAGGTCAATGTCCTTCAGGGTGGTTTTGGCGTTTTTGCCGTTTTGTGTGGCACCAGGCATATATTCCTCAAGCATGTGGAAGGCACTTTGCACGCAGTCTGAGCAGATGTAGCCATCGGCGCCGTTGAGCATCATGGGCACTTCGCTCTCAGAGCGGCCGCAGAATGAGCATTTGTGCTCTTTTTTGTTAGCCATATTTAGTGTATGTGTGCTTTAAGCTTTCTTGGGTTCGAATATTTTGTCAATCATGCCGTACTCTTTGGCTTCCTGTGCTGTCATCCAATAGTCGCGGTCGGAGTCAGCCCACACTTTGTCGAAGTCGGTGTGTGAGTGGTCGGCGATGATGGTGTAAAGCTCTTTCTTGAGTTTTTGAATTTCGCGTGCGGTGATTTCGATGTCTGAAGCCTGACCCTGTGCGCCACCCATTGGCTGGTGAATCATGACGCGGCTATGGGGTAGGGCAGAGCGCTTGCCTTCCTGGCCTGCTACGAGCAACACTGCTGCCATTGAGGCTGCCATGCCGGTGCAGATGGTGCACACGTCGCTTTGAATGAATTGCATGGTGTCGTAGATGCCCAGGCCTGCATAAACTGAGCCGCCGGGAGAGTTGACATAAATGGAGATGTCCTTGCCGGGATCGGTAGAGTCGAGGTAGAGCAGCTGTGCTTGCAGTGTGTTGGCAGTGTAATCGTCAATTTGTGTGCCAAGGAAGATGATGCGATCCATCATCAGACGTGAAAATACGTCCATTTGGGTGACGTTGAGCTGGCGCTCCTCAAGAATGTAGGGGTTGAGGTATTGGTTCTGGCTCTTTATCACATCGTCGAGCACCATTGAGTTGATGCCAGCATTGGCGGTGGCAAATTTTTTGAAATCGTTGATGTTCATGGTGTTACTTGTTATGGCAAATGTGCAAATATGCTCATGCTTTGATGGGACAGCGTTTGTAGCAAAGCTCTCTCATTTGCGCATTCGTATATTTGCACATTTGGAATGTCGTTTAATAAGTGTCGGGGAGGGGTGAAGCTCTTTATGGCGAATAGCGCGCAGCCTCGATAGCCCTGTGTGCCCCGGTGCTTAGTTTGTAAGAACTATATTAGGCTTGTGCCTCGTCAGCCTTGTTGTTTTCTTCAAACATCTTGGCAAAGTCCTCAGATGAGATGTTCTTGTGGTTGAGTGTAACAACCTCCTTGAGGGCGGCAGCAAGTTTCTGATCAACGCAGCGGTCAACCAACTGGTTAACCTGCTCCTGGTGCTTCAGCATTTCCTGAGCGTAGTTCTCGAGGTATTCGTCAGGAATGTTGTTCATGCCATACTGGGCAAACTGGAAGCGTGCGGCCTGAACTGCAGCAGCCTTGATGTCCTTGTCGTTAACCTTGATCTTGTTGGCCTTGACAAGCTGCTCTTTGATAAGGTGCCACTTGAGTTCGACGATGCTCTTGGCATAGTTGTCCTCAACAAACTTTTCGTCTTTGTCCTTGTTGTTGGCCTTCATGATTTTCTTGAGCAATTCGTCGGGGAATTCCAACTCGCCAACCTTCTGCTCCATGTAGGCGCGTACGTCGAGCATGAACTTGAAGTCGCTGTCGTTAACCTGGAGGTCGTGAATGCTCTCCTTGATTTTGTTACGTGCGTCGTCCTCGCTCTTAACTTCGTCCTTGCCAAATACCTTGTCGAAGAACTCCTGGTCGAGTGTGGCGGGTACGAAACGGCTGATTTCGTTAACCTGGAAGCTGAAGTTGCCAGCGTGGTTGGCCACGTCTTCACGTTCGATCTTGAACAATGACATCAACTCAGCCTCGTTAGCCTCGTAGGCAGTAGTGGGGTTGAAGGTGATTACATCGTTCTTCTTGGCGCCATCGAAGATTTTCTTCTGGTCGTCGTTCTTGAAATATTCGGGCATCAAAGAGGCTGTTTCGATAACCAAACCACCTTCTTTAGGCTGGCCGTTCTCATCGAGTTCGGCCAAAGTGCCGCGCATAATGTCTTTGGGCTCGTAAGAGTCTACATCTTCGGGGTGGCCAGCCTGCTGCTGGAGTGCACCGAGTTGCTTGCTGATGATATCATCGCTAACTTCGATGTCGTAGTAGTCGATGTTGTCTTCGTTGTTAAGCTCGGCCTTGAACTTGGGCGCGATGGCGATGTCGAAGATGAAAGTGAAGTCGTCCTGCTTTTCGATGTCCTGCGGTGTTTGCTTTTCGCTGCCGAGGGGTTCGCCAAGCATGTCAATCTTCTTGCTCTTGATATAGTCGAAAAGGCTGTCCTGCAGAAGTTTGTTTACTTCGTCAGCCTTAACTTGGGTACCGTACATTTTCTTAACAAGACTTGCGGGAACGTGACCGGGACGGAAACCGGGCATTTGTACCTTTTTGCCTAATTCCTTGAGAGACTTGTTAACGTTGGCTTCGTAGTCAGCCTTGGCCATGTTGATGGTGAGTTCGCCACTAACTTTGCCAATCTTTTGAAATTGAATATCCATTTTACTGTTTTCTGTTTGTATTTCAGTGTTATTACGCCTATTTATATAAGGACCCATCTGTTGCGTGTTGCTCCGAATGGCCTTATGGCATAAGCGGTGGCAAAATTAGCATTTTTCTTTGATAATGGGCGTAAAAGCGGCAATCTTTTTTCTGTTAGGAGGGTGTAATGTGCTGTGAGTATATAGTTTTTTCGTATAAAAGGGATCGTCCTACTGAATTTTTTGTACTTTTGCACACAAATAGTTATTTTGCTACAAAAACAAAAAGAATATAGCAATGTCAATGCAACATTCAAAAGAACTCATGAATCTTGCCGCCGATAATATACGTATATTGGCTGCGAGTATGGTAGAACGTGCAAAGTCGGGCCACCCGGGCGGTGCCATGGGCGGTGCAGATTTTATAAACGTGCTCTATTCCGAATTTCTTAACTTCGACCCCGAAGATGCCAAGTGGCGTTGCCGCGACCGTTTCTTCCTTGACCCTGGTCACATGTCGCCGATGCTATATTCACAATTGGCATTGATTGGCAACTATACAATAGATGAGCTGAAGCAATTCCGCCAATGGGGTTCGGTTACTCCTGGACACCCAGAGGTGTGCCAAGAGCGTGGTATTGAAAACACGAGCGGTCCGTTGGGACAAGGTCATACCTTTGCAGTAGGTGCTGCTATCGCTGCCAAGGCGTTGTATGCACGTACTGGGAACCCTGGTTTTGACAAGGAAAAGATTTATGCCTATATATCAGATGGCGGTGTGCAAGAGGAAATATCGCAGGGCGCGGGACGTCTTGCGGGTCACCTCGGTTTGAACAACCTCATCATGTTTTTTGATGCCAATGAAATTCAGTTGTCAACCGAGACTTCGGCTGTGATTTCGGAGGATACAGGCATGAAGTATCGCGCTTGGAATTGGAATGTGCTGGAAATAGACGGCAATGATGCAGATCAAATCCGCGAGGCTCTGAAGGCTGCTAATGAAGAAACTGCACGTCCTACTTTGATTATCGGTCATTGTGTGATGGGCAAGGGCTGCCGCAAGGCTGATGGCACTTCGTACGAACATAACTGCAAGACACATGGTGCCCCGCTTGGCGATGGTGCGTATGTGAACACTATTAAGAATTTGGGCGGTGACCCTGAAAATCCCTTCGTTATTCGCGATGAGGTAAAACAGATGTACGAAGAGCGCAAGGCCGAACTTCGTAAAATCGTAGCTGCCCGCCGTGCTGAAGAAAATGAGTGGGAGAAGAATAATGCTGAAAAGGCATCGCAACTCAACGACTGGATGGCTCGCAAGCTGCCCAATATACCTTGGGAAACTGTGGAACAAAAGCCCAATTCGCCCACACGTAATGGTTCTTCAGCTTGCTTGAGCTTGCTTTCAGAGTATGTGCCCAACATGATTGTATCGTCTGCTGACCTTTGTAACTCGGATAAGACGGACGGCTTCTTGAAGCATACAACAGAAATCACCCGTACCAACTTTGCTGGTGGTTTCTTGCAAGCTGGTGTGTCGGAACTGACAATGGCTTGTGTTTGCATAGGTATGATGCTGCATGGCGGTATCATAACTGCCATGGGTACATTCTTCGTGTTCTCAGACTACATGAAGCCCGCCATACGTATGGCTGCGCTGATGGAAGTGCCTGTTAAGTTTGTTTGGACACACGATGCTTTCCGTGTAGGTGAAGATGGCCCAACTCACGAACCTGTGGAGCAGGAGGCTCAAATTCGCTTGATGGAGAAGTTGAAAAATCACAGCGGACGCGACAGTGTACGTGTACTCCGCCCCTGTGACGTGCATGCTGTAACAGAGTGTTGGCGCATGGCCATGGAAAACATGGATACACCGACTGCCATGATTTTCAGCCGTCAGAATGTGAACGACTTGCCTGCTGGCACTGATTATCACGAGGGTATATTACATGGCGCTTATGCCGTAGTGAAGGAAGCAAATCCCGATGTAATACTCGTGGCATCAGGTTCGGAAGTGGCTACTTTGGTTGATACTGCAGCTCTGCTTAAGGCTGATGGTGTTCGTGCCCGTGTAGTTAGTTGTCCGAGCGAGGGCTTGTTCCGCCGTCAGAGCAAGGAATATCAAGAGGCTCTGTTGCCAACGGGTGGCAAGATTTTTGCCCTTACGGCAGGTTTGCCTGTGACCTTTGAAGGCATAGCAGGCTCAAATGGTAAGGTATATGGCTTGGAAAGTTTCGGTTTCAGCGCTCCTTACAAGGTGCTTGACGAGAAACTCGGATTTACGCCTCAGAATATCCATAAGGAAGTTTTGGCGTACTTGAACAAGTAAAATCAAATAAGAAAATGGTAGGACTTGCAAGTGACCATGCTGGTTTTGAACTGAAACAGTATGTAAAGGAGTACCTTGAAGCCAAGGGAATTGAATATAAAGATTATGGTACGTATTCGACAGACAGTTGCGACTATCCTGATTTTGCACATGCGCTGGCCCGTGGCATAGAGCAGTGTGAGGTAGATAAGGGTATTGCAATTTGTGGCAGTGGCGAAGGTATCTCGATGACTCTGAACAAACACCAACGTATTAGAGCTGCATTGGTGTGGATTCCTGAAATAGCCCACATGACGCGTTTGCACAACGATGCGAATGTGTTGGTTATGCCCGGACGCTATATCGATACGAAGGTGGCACACGACATAATGGACGAATTCTTCAATACAGAGTTTGAAGGTGGACGCCATGTGCGCAGAATAGAGAAAATTCCGGTGTAGTTAGTTGAAAAATCAGAGTGAATGCGTTCTAAATCAGTAAGATTTCGTATCTTTGCAGTCGCTTTGGCAAAAATAATATTAAACTAAATACATTAAACTGGAATGACTAAATCAGAAATCATCAAGGCTATAGCAAGCAAGAAGGGTTTCGACCGCGACACTGTGTCGAAGGTGTTGGAGGCTTTCACAGGCGAAATAAAGACAGCGTTGCTCGATGGTAAGAGCGTAAGTATGCGTGGCTTTGGCACATTCTATTTGAAGCACCGTGCTGAAAAGACTGCCCGTAACATGCAAAACAATACCACTATCATCATACCAGAGCACGATATTGCTGCATTTAAGCCTGCTAAGGAGTTTGCCGTGTCGGTGAAAGATAAAAGTCAGAAAGCTTAAAATATAACTAACATAATTAACCATAAAACGTAATAGGTATGCCTAACGGAAAAAAGAAGAAAAGACACAAGATGTCTACTCACAAACGTAAAAAAAGACTGCGCAAGAATCGTCATAAGAGCAAGTAAAGGCTCGACGGCTCTCAGCAAGAGTCTCTTTTAACCCACCAACGAGTAAACGAGCTAAAGTTATGGCCCCGAAAGGAGCATGATTACTCGTTTGCTCGTTCTTTTTTACTTAAATGAAGGTAGCTGGTGCACAGTTAATATTTTGATGTGTGGGCAGACTACTTTCGAAAGAATTATATTTATATTCATGACAAGCGAAGTTATTGTAGATGTTACGAAAAAGGATATTTCCATCGCGTTGCTCGAGGATAAAAGACTCGTTGAGTACCAGCGCGAGGGACGTTCTGAGCATTTTTCGGTAGGAAACATCTATTTGGCAAAGGTGCGCAAGCTCATGCCAGGACTGAATGCTTGCTTCGTGAATGTTGGTTTTGAGCGTGATGCCTTTCTGCATTATTTGGACTTGGGCACACGCTATCATGCTCAAGAGAAATATCTGCAGTTAATTGCAGATGGGCGACGCAATGTGACACTCGACAAGGTGGGCAAACAGCCTGACCTGGACAAGGACGGCAGTATACAAAACACACTGAAAGTTGGACAGGAAATATTGGTGCAGATAGTGAAAGAACCTATCAATACCAAAGGTCCACGATTAACTTCGGAACTTTCATTTGCAGGCCGTTTCCTTGTATTGATTCCATTTAGCGAAAAGATATCGGTATCGTCGAAAATCAAGTCTGGAGCTGAACGCACGCGATTGAAACAGCTCATTCAAAGCATTAAACCTAAGGGCTTTGGCGTGATTATACGTACGGTGGCTGAGAACATGCGTGTGGCGGAACTCGACAACGAAATGCGAATTTTGCTCAAGCGTTGGGAAAACACCATAGCTAAGGTGAAGCAAACTCGCCGCGAGGTATTGACCTTGCCACAGTTGGCCTATGAGGAGACAAGTCGTACTGTTGCTTTGCTGCGTGACTTGTTTAATCCCTCGTATGAGAACATTTATGTCAACGATCAGTCTGTGTTCAACGAGGTGCGCAACTATGTGAGCTTGATTGCTCCTGAGTGTAAGGATATTGTGAAATTGTACAAGGGGGTTGTGCCCATATTCGACAATTTCTCGGTGACCAAACAGATTAAGACTTCGCTCGGTCGCACCGTAACATACAAGCATGGCGCCTACTTGATAATAGAACAGACTGAGGCTTTGCATGTTGTTGACGTGAATAGTGGTAATCGATCAAAAAGCTCGGAAGGACAGGAGGTTAATGCGCTTGATGTGAACCTTGGTGCCGCAGATGAATTAGCACGTCAATTGCGCTTGCGCGATATGGGTGGTATCATTGTGGTCGACTTTATTGACATGAACTTGCCCGAAAATCGCCAAAAACTTTACGAGCGCATGGTTGAGAACATGCGTAAGGATCGTGCTAAGCATAGCATTTTGCCGCTCTCGAAGTTTGGATTGATGCAGATTACGCGTCAGCGTGTGCGTCCGGTAATGGATGTCAACGTGGAGGAAACTTGTCCTACTTGTGGTGGCACCGGAAAAATTAAGCCCAGCATATTGTTTACAGATTCTCTTGAAACTAAGATTGACACTTTGGTAAACAAACTTGGTATCAAGCGTTTCCGCCTTTATGTGCACCCGTTTGTAGCTGCATATATAAACCAGGGATTTTTCTCAATCAAAAGACGCTGGCAAATGAAGTATGGTATGGGTGTAAGGGTTTATCCCAACCAAAAATTAGCTTATTTGCAATATGCCTTTTATAACACGAACGGCGAGGAAATACTGATGAACCAACATAATGACATGAAGTAAGAACAGTATTAAAACAAAACAAAAGTGATGCCCCAGAAAACTATTATGAGTTTTTTGGGGCGTTATTTGTTGTGTGGTGCTTAGAAATGCCGATATTTGCAAATGTGTGCAGGGTACTCTGCATTCGTTATTATCATTAAAACAAAATATGGATAACATGCAACCAACACAAAATTATCGGGCTTGTGCAAACAGGTATGATGCAGCAGACATCTTGTACAAGCGGTGTGGAAAGAGTGGCGTGCTCTTGCCAAAGGTAAGTTTGGGCTTCTGGCATAATTTTGGGGGCGAGGATTCGTATGCTCGTTGCCGTGAAATAGCGCATTATGCTTTTGACCATGGTATTACGCATTTTGACTTGGCAAACAATTATGGCCCACCTCCAGGCAGTGCAGAAGAGACTTTGGGACGCCTTCTGTGTGACGATTTTGCTCCTTATCGTGACGAATTGTTTATTGCAACTAAGGCTGGATATGACATGTGGCCTGGACCATACGGAAATTGGGGGTCGCGCAAATATTTGATGTCAAGTCTTGACCAAAGTTTGAAGCGTATGGGCATTGAATATGTAGACTTGTTCTATAGCCATCGTTATGATCCAAACACACCTTTGGAGGAGACATTGCAAGCTATGGTCGATGTGGTTAAGCAAGGTAAGGCTTTGTATCTTGGCATAAGTCGTTGGCCGTTGGAGGCTCTGAAGTTTGCTTGCCAATATTTGAAGGAACATGATTGCCCGCTCTTGATTTATCAAGGACGCTTAAACTTGATAGATCGTGCACCGCAGGATCAAGGTATATTGGATTACTGCGCAGAACAGGGCATAGGCTTTATTTCGTTTTCGCCTTTGGCACAGGGGCTGCTAACAGACCGTTATATCAATGGCATTCCTGCTGATAGCAGAATGGCTAAGGAGCATTTTTTGAAACATTCGGCTCTTACACCAGAATTGTTGGACAACTTAAAGGCATGGAATATGGAAGCGGCTGCCCAGGGGAAGACCTTGGCAGAAGAAGCACTTGCATGGATATTGCGCCAAAAGGGTGTAACAAGTGTGCTCGTTGGCGCAAGTTCGGCAGCACAACTTGAGAAGAATATGCAGTGCGTGTATGATTGTTGATAACACGCAACCCTTTTACAAGTCAAGCAAAATGTCCCAATTGCACTTGACTTCATCACTTTTTTGTGCCATCATATAGCGCATATTGGAAATCAGTGAGTTACGTTATTTGATTGGGTGACGCATTGACGAAGTCTGCAAAAAGACGCTACCACTAAGCGCAAGCACAAAACGCTACCACTAATGGGGACGACGCGTCCCGCGTCGGGCATTAAGGAAAAGGCTCACAGACATGAGTGTAATTAGTACTGTCTGTGAGCCTTTATTGGGTGTATGAGCCTTTTCTTAATGCCCGACGCGGGACGCGTCGCCCCCATTAGTGCTTGCGTTTTTTTCAGATCTCTTTTTACAAGTCAAGCAAAAAGCCCCAATGGCAGATTTCACTATCTGTTATTGGGGCTAAGTTGGTGTTTTGGTTGCAACTTATTCTGCACGCATCAAGTCGCTGATGATATCATTACTAGTCATAATACCTTTTCGTGTGAGGCATAGCGTGTTGTTGTTGAAAGACAAGTTTCCGCTGATAATATGTTTTTGCGCAGCTCTTTTCAAGTATTCAAGCCATGCTTTGTCAAACCTCTTTTCCAAGTTGTTGAGCGAGAGCCCTTTGCGGGTACGTAGAGATGTAAATACTTGCTCGTCAAACTGATCGGAGAGCGTGAGGTGCTCGATGGTGTGTGGTGGAAGTCCCGCTGCGGAAATATATTTTCCTAAATTCGGCTCGTTATATTGTCTTTCGTCTGTTCCGTTGAATGAGTGCGCTCCAGGTCCGATGCCAAGGTAGGGGGTGTTGTTCCAATATCCAGAATTATGCCTTGATTCAAAGCCAGGTAAGGCAAAGTTCGAAATTTCATAATGTTCAAACCCATGTGCGTGAGCCTGTTGCATCATGATCTCGTATTCAGCTATAAAAGTGTCTTCGTCGGTTTCGGCAAGTTCGTTAGATTGTATCTTGCGTTGTAGCAAGGTACCTTGTTCAATGCTTAGCGCGTAGGTTGACAAATGCTTGATGGGCAATGAAAAGGCTTTTTGCAAATCTGACGAAAAATCTTGCAGCAGTTGAGTGGGCAATCCATAAATCAAGTCAATGCTAATATTGTCAAGTCCGGCTTGTTGCAGGGTGTGTACGGCATCTTGTGCCGTAGCTGCATCATGACGTCGATTGAGCATTTTCAATATCCGGTCATTGAAACTCTGTACGCCCAAACTGACGCGGTTGAAACCAAGGTTGCGCAGATTGTGTGCAAAGTCGGGTGTAACATCGTCGGGGTTAGCTTCGAGCGTGATTTCAGCGTTGGTATCAATATCGTAGTGTTTGTTGATACTATCGAGAAGTATCGCAATCTCTTTTATTTGTAATTGTGATGGAGTTCCACCCCCAAAGTATATGCTTTGGATATGCCTGTCAGTCAGGTAGCTCTTGCGATTGGCAAGTTCGGCACAAGCCGCATTGACATATTCGTGTCTGACAGTTGCTGATTGGGTGGTGGAATAGAAATCGCAGTAGATGCAGCGGCTTGTGCAAAATGGCACATGCAGGTATATCATGCTCATGGTGGTAAGTAGCTGTGCTTTTTACTCGTTGTCGCCTTTGAGTGTTGGTAAGTGTATTTTGTAGTGAACAGCCAAGATGCGGGATATGATGACAAATAGGCCGCACATCAGTCCTGAAGCAATGTTGCCCATGCCGATTTTGTAGCAGATGAAGTAGGCTATGCCGCCAATGATGCAAGCCATGGCATAGATCTCTTTTCTGAAGATAAGTGGTACTTCGTTTATAAAAACATCACGGAATACACCCCCTCCGGCACCAGTCATGGTACCCATAATTATGGCTGTCCAAAATGGAAATCCGGCGGCAAGTGTCTTTTCGATGCCAACGACTGCAAAAAGAGCCAGTCCAATCGTGTCGAACAGGAACCAAGTATTCTCTTGCTTAATGAGAAACTTGCGAAATATGATTACCCAAATAAGGGCAAAGCCTGTGCAAATAAGGTAAAAAGAATTTGTCATCCAAAACGGAGGCTGGCTCAGTAAGAGGTCTCGCATGGTGCCTCCGCCAATGGCAGTAGTCAAGCCTACGCAGTATGCGCCCAATAAGTCGAAATGCTTGGCAGAGGCCAAACGAATGCCAGATATTGCAAAGGCAAATGTGCCGATAAAGTCGAGTATTTGAATAAACATGTTTGTGTGATGTTGGTGTAAAGTGGTGGAGTGGAGAAGTATTATTTGTTCCGATAAATAGGTGTGACACAGCCTACCAGTTGCCAATATCTTGTGCCGGTTGGCTTGTGGTATACAAGAATATCATATTCGTTTTCTGTTTGAAAGAAATTGCCCTCGGTTGGTTGTGTATAACCTCTTGCTGAGTCGTTTTTAGCGCAAAGATATATGTAGTTGTAGTAACCGCATTTCATCAAGATGTCAGCCGTGTAAGCCTGTTCAGAGTTGTTGTATTGCATTCGACAGGTTGGGGTAAGGTTGTTACCGGTCCATTGTCCGTAAACATAGACTTGTTGGTCTTGAGGCAAGCATGGCATGTCAAGTTTGAAGTGCATCATGACGTAGTCAGCTTCATAATCGGCATCACCATTGCTGTCGTATCTTGTTACGCTGAGACCATTTTTGTCCTCGTCGTAAAGGTAATTTTTGCGTGGGTAATCGGTCATCATCGTGTAGTGGTAGAATGGATCTATCCATCTAACACTTTCGCCGTGCATTCCAGGGTAGCGTGTAGACAAGAATTCGGCCTTGCGGTATTCATTGCCGGCTTCGAATATTAAGTTGTGGCAGTGCTCCCAAAGCAAAGTGTTGTTGTTGATGCCTGTGTATTGTGGCCCAATGACGGCATTATCCCATCGCCGATTTTGCAAGACAATTACTTTGACTTCATTTTCAGCATCGCGTAGAAGTAAGTTGCTGCAGTCAATTTTGAGTGATAATTGTTGGTGAGAATTATTGTGGTCAATGTCGGTATCGGTTGTGCATGTGGGGTAAATGCTGACTTTTCGGTCAACTATGGCAAAGTATGTTTGTATTACCGGCACATTGCTGCCTTCGTCATTTTCGGCGCTGACGGTGATGCGGTAATTGCCCGAAAGCAGTGGCCGCATTTGTGTGTTAGGCAGTGTAAACGAATAATGTGTGTAATTTACAGTTGTGTTTTGACTCGGCTCGTAGTCTTCGATGACAACCTCATTGCTCGTGGCATTGACATACTCATTGTCAAATAAATCTTCAGATACATTGCCGTAAACATCGCAATGCTCCACTTTGTAGGTGTAACGGCGGTACTCGTGTGTCATGTCGTCGAAACTGACCTCCAGAGTTTTACCATCGTTAAGTTTCAATACGGGGAAAGCTTCAATTTGGTTGTCAACAATAAGTCTAACAGTATGTATATTGGGGGCCAAGATTGTTGTACGTCCTGGTTGTGCCCAAATTCGCAGTGTCGAGAGCCAAACAACAGCTATGAGTAAAAGCCCTTTTTTCATGAGGTTTAGGTATGATTAGTAGGTGTCCAGAATTATATTATACAATCGGCAGGCGTCAGTGCAAAGAGAACACCTACTTATATAATCGGCAACGTTTATGACAACGTCCTTGTAATCAGCAAAGCCGTAATATGTATGCAAGGCGTTTCATTAGTTTGCAAAAGTACATTTTTTTGAGCATACGACATTCGTAGACGTTAATTTTTTTGTACCTTCGCGTTACATAAGAATCAGTCGGCCGGCTTGCCGTGTGCATTCGTTTTTTGAGATGCAGGAGGAAAGTCCGGGCAACGTAGAGCATTCTGCTTCTTAATTGGAAGTCGTCCGTGAGGGTGAACCAGTGCAGAAGAAAATAACCGCCCGCTGTCACTATAACAGTAGGGTAAGGGTGAGAAGGCGGGGTAAGAGCCCACCAGGCACATGGTGACATGTGTGCTGTGCACGTCAGAAGTTGAAAGTTCATGTATACCAGCGTAAGAGGGCTGCTCGTCCGAGCATTTAACGCCTAAACAGTATTAAATGCGCGTTGGAGGGTAGAACGATAGAGCACTTTGGCAACAAAGTGCGCGGATAAATGGCAGGCGCTGTGCATCTTTTTTGGGGTGCATGGGCACAGAACCCGGCTTATAGGCCGTCTGATTCTTTTTGTTTTTATGCAAAAACACGTTTCCCTATTCTGCAAAGAATAAGGCTTTGAAAGCAATATATAAATATGTAGTTAGTAGTGCAGCAATCAATAAATGTGATTGGTGCAAAGTGTAATTGCTTGTCGTAAAATATGGCTTTTCTGTATTAAGGAGTGCATATTGCGCTTTCCGTTGCGTTTGTGCCACTTTCATAGACCAAAACACAAAGAGTTTGTATATGCCGACTCCAACAATGCCACCCCACACGAGTCCTGTAAACAAATCGCCGGCATAGTGCACTCCAAGATAAATGCGTGTCCAACAGTTGAGCAAAACCCAACTGCCGAGCCAGTAACTGAGCGTTTTGCGGCGCATTAGCAACGTGACAAAGGTGGCAACGGCCATAGTGTTGGCTGCATGACTTGAAAAGAAACCATAGTTACCCCCTCGATAACCTCGAACAATATCAACCATATACATGATGTAGGGGTCGTGCGTCGGACGCCAGCGCGCTACTAAGGGCTTGAATACGCTCGATGCCACTTGGTCGGCCAATGCGATGCAAAGGCTGATGCAGATGATTATGCGCAGAATGCCCCTTAAATCATTTGCCTGAATAACGACATATAGCAGTACAATGGCAAGTGGCAACCACGTGGTTGTTTGTGTCGCGGTCCATGCAATGCCGTCCAGGTAGAGCGAAGAACTGCCGTTTAGTAGCAAGGTTATAGCTTGGTCCATGAGTGGCTTATTGTAGTGGGAGTTTTTTAGTAAAGCTGCCAAAGTTTGACAGACGGGCTAATGGGTGAAGTGCATAAATCATTTGCATTTGGCAGGGTGATATCCGATTGTAGGTATACAACCATGCCATCTTGCAATTCGGCCTCAATCCAATTATTGCCTGTGCGTCCGTTAACACCAATAATGGCCCCCTCGTGCAAGGTGCGCGTTTTGGCCGAAGTGACGGTAGGTGATGCGTAAGTTTGTATTTCTTGAACAACAACAGCTTGAGTGCCAGGGTATATGAAGTGCTGCTCAATGTATGCAAAAGCGTATGCAGATAGTGTGAATATACCAAAGATAATACTGAAAGCGAAACTTGCTTTGCGTATGCTTATGCTTTTACCCGTTTTGCAAGTCAAAGCAGATGCCACGCACAGAACCAACATGATGAGCGCTACGCCCCCCCATGTATCACTGCTTGCAGTGCAGACCGCCTTTTTGAAGAAGGTTGTAAAAAATAGCCCAGTTGATGCGTTCTGGTTATCTTGCGTTTTGGTCTGTGAAAGTTGCAGATTGAATTGGGCATCATCGTCAGCAGGATTTATTCTGAGAGCCTGCTGATAACACCAAATGGCTTGTCCTATATTCTTAAGTCTGTAGTGGCAGTTACCCAAATTGTAGTATGTGGCCTCCAACTCCTTTGCGTTGTGGCTTACTTCGCCTTTTTGTGGCAAGAGTTGGGCATAGCTTTTAGCAGCTTGCACATAATCCTTTTGTTGGTAAGCTTGTTCAGCCTTGTCATTGGCTGTTTGTGCCGTTACATTCGTGGCAACCAGCATGACAAGTAATGATATGATGAAATTTCGCATCGAATTATTACGTATAGGTGAGAGTGAAAATAATGTTTAAGCCTTATTCTTCAAAGCATCATCAATCAACTTAATAACATCTTTGGCTTTGGCTAAAGTCTGAACTTTGTCTGCATCATTATTGGGAGCAAATTCAGCATATTGACAATAATCAGTAACTTCAAACAAGTTGTTGATGACCGTATCATCTATGTGCTTGTCTTGTAATAAATGCCGTATGCTGTCTTTGTTCATATCAGACTTTTGCAGACCGAAGTAAGTTGCCAAATAGTTGTCGATAGCTTGGCTTATTGTGCTATAATATTTGCCATTCTCTTGTCCTTTAGCCGTGGGGTCTGCCAGTCGGAGTGTGCGCATGGCATTCTTGTATGCACGGCTGTTGTTATGCAGGGAGGTGTCATGTTGTTTCCTGTTCCAAACACTAACAAGTATCCACAAAACTATAGATATGGCAATGAGCAAAATGTTAAGCACAACATAGCTTGTGCTGCCCCAGGCCAATATAGATCTATGTTCTGTAGGCTTGCAATTTCTAATATCACTCTTGAGCAAAGCTAACTGCTTGTCAACGTCGGCATTTGATTGTGAGCCTTTGGATATGTGCAGTTTTACTGGACTTGTACGTATGGTGCGATAAGTACCAGTGGCAGAATCGAAAAATACGAAATCTGTAGCAGGTATCGTATAATCGCCCACGTTTCGTGGTACGAAGGTGTAATCAAAGGTCAACTGTCCATGTAGCCCATCGGTGTTGACTTTCGTGTTGTCTGTCGTTTTGGCATCAAACGTGTCAAAGTCTTTGGGGAAGTTAACCGTAGGGGCCGTGATGAGTTTAAGATTGCCTAATCCGCTAAGCGTAATGCGGTAAGTGGCCACATCATTTGTTTTGATATGACTGTTGAGTAATTCTCCTTTTATATTAAATTTGCCCACAGCTCCCGAAAAGTTTGCAGGACGTGGCATGGGCAGTGACGAAACTTGTATTTTCAGTGGCGCCACACTGCGGCGTACTTGTACCCCAATAGTACCTCCGCCATTGAAAAAAGCATCAGCCAAATCCATTGTATGGTCTTGTTGCACTACAGCACAATCAAAGGTTATGCTCGGAATGGTAATGCTGCCGCTATGCTGTGGAAAAACTAAGTATTGTAGAATAGTTCCGGTACGATATGCCGCGCCGTTCCGGTGTTCAAGAGTAGTTTGAATTTGGTTGCCAGGCAGAGGTAGCTCTTGTGAAATGAGACCTTTGAAATCGGGCTTTTGAACCAAACTCGTATTCGACAATCCCACCCCCACACGGGCATGTATGCGGTAGGTTAATAATATGGCCTCTTGTTCATATACTTTAGTACGGCTGGGAGTTACATCTATAAAAAGGTCGCGTTGCGTAACCTTGCTGCCAGCCTGTTGCAGTTGGTCATAGCTTGTATTATTTTGTGATGCACTGCTGTGACTGCTTGTACCGCTATTACCGCCAGATTGTACGTGCAGACTGACAGGGCGGCTGTGCAAAGTGCGGCCATTAACTTGCACGGTGGCTGCGCCAATAGTTATATGCCCGCTTTTGCGTGCAGACAGTATGTATGTGTAAGTAGTACTTTCGTTGTGTGATGCTCTGCCGTTAACTATTTGATAGTTACTTGATGTAAATGTGCTTGGGCCACTCAACACCTCAAAAGCCGAGAGCGAGGGTGGGGTAAAGCCCTTGACATCGCTGCTCGTTACTGTAAAGGTCAAGCGATAGTAGCCGCCCACATCCTCAATGTTGGCTTTGAATGATTGTGCACAAGCATTGATGCAGGCAAAAAGTGCTATGAATAATGTGGCAAGGTGCGAAAGAAGCATATGTCCTTTGTCCTTTATATTGTATATGTCAGAAATGTTAGTAGAGATATATGGCATGTGTTCAATAAAATCTTGTTTTCCTTTCGTGCAAGGCTATGTGTCGTATCACCAATTCTTGTCCTTGCTGCGTTGCCTGGGTTGGTGCTGTTTGAGCTTTTCAAGCGCTCTACGCTCTGCTTGCCTTGCCAAATTCATATATTGCTCAGTTTGCTGCTTGTCTTGCTGCTTG
>ERZ1034901.324-NODE-324-length-39225-cov-11.189635_pt1 | contig 39225 bp, 36 predicted proteins | sample MGYA00520628_ERZ1034901 | MGnify/ENA primary metagenome ERZ1034901 (study PRJEB33766, sample SAMN09781783) | gut metagenome | biome: gut microbiome | host: Homo sapiens | place: Madagascar | study: EMG produced TPA metagenomics assembly of the PRJNA485056 data...
GGCCTTCACCGGGGCGGGGCGGCCGTCCCGTCCGTAGGGGCCGATGTGCTGGGGCTGGGTCCACAGGGCGGTCACTTTGCCCTCCTCGTCCGCCTCAATGCGGCTGGGGGCCTGCAAGGGCAGAATCTGGCAGCCCTCGCCGATGGCCTCCTCGATCTCCTCCGCCAGGGCGGTCATGTCCTCAATGCGGCGGCGGTACACACAGGTCACGCTGGCCGCGCCCAGGCGCTGGGCGGTGCGGGTGGCGTCCATGGAGACGTTGCCGCCGCCGATGACGCAGACCCGCTTGCCCGCAAAGTCCGGCGCGCGGCCCTCGCCGATGCTGCGCAGCATCTCCACGGCGCTGAGCACGCCCACGGAGCCTTCGCCCTCAATGCCGAGCTTTTTATCGCCGGAAGCGCCGATGGACAGATACACCGCGTCGTACTGCTTCTGAATGTCGGCCATGGATACGTCCTGCCCGACGGCCACGCCGGTGCGCACCTGCACCCCGGCGGAGAGAATGAAGTTGATGTCCCGGTCCAGCACGTTCTGGGGCAGGCGATAGTCCGGAATGCCGTACCGAAGCATACCGCCCAGCTTGGGCAGTTTGTCGTATACGGTGACCGAATGGCCCATCAGAGAGAGATAATAGGCCGCAGTCAGGCCGCCGGGGCCGCCGCCGATGACGGCGATCTGCTTGCCGGTGGCCTCGGCCCGCTGGGGCGGCTCCATGGGGGAGGAGTGGTCCACCGCATACCGCTTCAGGCCGCAGATGTTCACGGCATCGTCCACCATGCGGCGGCGGCAGTGGTTCTCACAGGGGTGCTCGCACACATAGGCGCAGGTGAAGGGGAAGGGATTATCCTTGCGGATGAGGCGCACGGCGTCATCGTAGCGGCCGGCCCGCACCAGTGAGATGTAGCCGGGAATGTCCACATGGGCCGGGCAGACCGAGACGCAGGGCACCGGATGGCCCAGGCTGCAGATGCAGCGGCCGTACAGCACGTGCTCTTCGTAGTCCTCCCGGAAGCCGCGCACCCCCTTCAGCACCATGTGAGCGGCCTCGTAGCCGATGGCGCAGTCCGCCGAGTCGGCGATGACCTGGGCGGTGCGCTCGATCAGGTCAATGGTTTCCAGGGTGGCGGTGCGGTCCAGCACGCTCTCGATCAGAACGGCCAGCTGGCCCAGACCCACCCGGCAGGGCACGCATTTGCCGCAGGTCTGCGCGTGGGAAAGGCGCACGAAGTTCAACGCCATATCCACCGGGCACAGCCCCGGCGAAGAGGCGTTGATGCGCCTGCCCATCTCCCGGTAGAGGCCGTTCAGAACGATCTGGGCCTGGCCGGGATGTTCAATGGAAAGTCGGCTCAAAAAAATTCCCCCTTTGGTTCTGCCGCAAAACGGCAGGCAGTCGGGCACAGGCCCGTGCAAACAGGCGGCGTGGAGGCGAAGGCACACGCAGAATCTGAGCGCGGACGGATTTGGGCACACCGAACGGAAAAAAGCGCCTGCAGATTTTGAAAATGCGCGGCCGGATGCAGCCGACACGCCTTTTTATCATTATAAAACAAAAGTGCATACGGGGTCAAGAAAAGTGCATGAGCCGGGGAGAAAAATGGGAAATATCTGGAAAAGTGGGCAAAAAAATCCGCCGCTCTGCCGAGGGAAAGGCAGAGCGGCGGGGGAAAAGCGGCCCAGCAGCGAACGAAGGAAAATGCTGTGCCGCAAAACGCGGCCAAAAATGAATTATTGGGCGCCGGGGCCGGGCTTGCAGGGTTTGCCGTCCTTCCAGGTCTGGATTACATGGGCCAGGCCCTCCAGAGACTGAGTCAGGTCGCCGTCAAAGGCGGCGAAGTTGGCCAGGCGGCCCACTTCCAGCAGGCCCATGTCGCTGCGGCCCGCGATCTGGGCGTTCACGCCCAGCGCGTGGCCCAGGGCCTCCACGGGGCCTTCGCCCAGAGTCTCGCCGATCATGGCGATCTCGTCCCGCAGGGTGCCGGCAGTGTCGGTGCCCGCGCCGATGAGAATGCCGGCCTGCTTGGCCCAGCGCATGCCCTGTTCCTGCTTGCTGAACACGCGCTCCTGAAGCATATCCCAGTATTTGGCGTTGGGGCCGGCCTTGGCGGCGCCGCGGATGCCGGTCATGGTGGGGTTCAGGTGGGTGCCCCGGCGGGCCATCTCCTCAATCAGGTCCTCGGTCATCATGCAGCCATGCTCAATGTTGTCAATGCCGGCGAACACGGCCCGGCGGATGCCCTCGTTGGAGTAGGCGTGAATGGCGCAGGCCCGGCCCAGGTCGTGGGCGGCCTCAGCACCGGCGATCAGCTCCTCCAGGGTGAACTGGGGAATGCTGGGGTCCTCATGGGGGAAGTGCTCCAGGCCGCCGCTGCCCATGAACTTGATCACATCGGCGCCCTTGTTCACCTGAATGCGCACGGCCCGGCGCACGGCGTCGGCACCGTCGCATTCCATGCTCTGGCGGTAGCAGTGGCCGCCGGTGATGCTCAGGGACATGCCGCAGCTGCTGATGTAGGGGCCCTGCACCACGCCGTCGTCAATGGCGCGGCGCAGCTCAATGCAGGTGTAGCCGGTCAGGCCCTGATCCCGCACATAGGTGATGCCCTCATCGGTGAGGTAGTGCATCATGTTGTTGTAGCTGTGCAGAATGAGGTAGGTCTGGTCATGGGCCATCAGCTCGGTGGCGCACTGGCCGAAGGTTTTGCCCGGGGCCGGGAAGCGCAGGCTCTTGCGGCTGATGTGGTCATGAATGTTCATCAGGCCGGGGGTCAGCGTGGCGCTGCCCAGCTCCACGGTGCAATCCGGCGTGGCTTCGGCGGGCTGCTTGTCGGTCACGCAGGTGATGTATTTTCCCTCAAAGCCCACCCAGGCAGGCGAGATGACGGTATGGCCATCGCCCACGATGGCGCGCTGGGCATGAAGCCAGGTCTGTTTCATAATGTTTTGCTCCTCTCTGACAGGGAAATTCAGCGTGTGGTGCTGCCTCAGTATTTTTCAACGGACTCTCGGAAGGCGCGCAGCTCACCGGGCTGAACCTTGGGCGAAACGCTGCACTCAGGTGCCATGATGAAGGGGGTGTTCTTCATCTCCGTGATGGTTTTGCGGCACATATGGTCGATGATGATGCTCTTGCCCTGACCGAAGGGGCGCTCGTCACAGCCGCCCATGGGGGTTTTGCCGGCCAGCCATTCGCTGCTGCCCAGCATGGGCGGGTTGCCCGGGGCGCTGGCAGCCCAGTGGATAACCTGGCAGGGGTAATCCACAAAGCGCTCAGGGTTGCCGTAAATGCCGCAGGTGTGCACCAGGTTGGGCAGGTCGCGGATGGGCTCCATGGCGATCAGGTCGTAGGGCTTGCAGAACTCGTTCCACTCATCCAGCGTAAAGTAGCCGGTGCGGGCCATGCCCAGAGCCGCGTAGAACACGCCGGTCACGCCGGCTTCCTTCATGCGCTGATTGTACTTGGCCATGGTGTTGGCGATGTTCTTCAGGGCCTTGTGCACCTCGGTGGGATGCTCCAGACACAGGCGGATCAGGCTGCTCTCCTCGCGGGGGGCTTCCCGATAGCGGCCGATACTGCGGTAGCCGCACAGGTTCAGCAGAATGCCGATGGGGGTGAAGGCACCGGCAAACACCGGCACATCCGGGCCGACGCCCTCCACCACCAGGCGGGCAGTTTCATACTGTTCGGCCCAGATGGGTTCGTCGCCGGTCATCTCACCCACCTTTTCCAGATCACGGTAATCGTGGATCAGGTTGGAGGTGCGGGTGGGCACCACGTCGTTGTAATGCTCGTAGTCGTAGGTGTTGCCCCAGGCCTCGTAGTAGTAGACGGCGCGGGGGTTCATCTTCACGAAATCCCAGTCATATTCCTGCTGGAATTTCAGGAACGTATCGGCCATCACCTTGGCGCCGCTGTGTTCGAATTCCGGGAAATGATGGTAGCAGGTGATGGGCGGCCGGTCGGCCAGTTCGCCGTGCAGAACGGCCTCGACACGCTGCTTTTTGGTCCAGTTGCTCATAGTTGCTGACTTCCTTTCTGGTTAAAGGCAGGCGAAACGCGACCGGAATAAAGGGGCCGCATCTCTTGATTTACGCATAATTTGCTGTGATTCACAACAAAAACAACAATGAAAAACCTGTGCATAAGAGCGCACAGAACCCACACGGCAAAGGCCGTATGGGGTGCGGCTGTGCAGCCGGAAACAGGGGGCTTACTCGTACAGGAAGCAGGCCACCTGGTGGCCGCCGCCAACGTCCTTCAGCGTAGGAATGCCCTGGGTGCACCGGGCGCTGGCCATGGGGCAGCGGGGGGCAAAGCGGCAGGCGTTGGGCGGGTCGATGGGGGAGGAGATCTCGCCGGTCAGGGGCTGGATCTCCCGTTTTTTCTTCAGGCTGGGCACGGGAATCGCCGAGAGCAGCGCCTTGGTGTAGGGGTGCTGCGGCTGCTCAAACAGCTCCACAGCAGGGGCCTTTTCCACAATCTGGCCCAGGTACATCACCGCGATCTCATCGGCCAGATGGTTGACCACCGAGAGGTTGTGGGTGATAAAGATGTAGGTCAGGTCCATCTGCTCCTGCAGGTCTTGCATCAGGTTCAGGATCTGGGCCTGAATGGACACGTCCAGTGCACTGACCGGCTCATCGCAGACGATGAAGGAGGGGTTCAGCGCCAGGGCGCGGGCGATGCCCACACGCTGGCGGCGGCCGCCGTCCAGCTCATGGGGGTAGCTGTTTACCAGCCGCTGGGAGAGGCCCACGGTCTCCATCAACTCGTTGACCCGCTGCTCCCGCTCGGCGGCGTTGGCACACAGCTTGTGCAGCTTCAGAGGCTCGGCAATGATGTCACTGATGGTCATGCGGGCGTTCAGGGAAGAGTAGGGGTCCTGGAAGATGATCTGCATCCGGCGGCGCATCTGGCGCAGCTGCTTTTTGTCCAGGGCCAGCACATCCTGCCCTTCAAAGGTTACCTGGCCGCTGGTAGGCTCGATGAGCCGGAGAATGGCCCGGCCGGTGGTGGACTTGCCGCAGCCGCTCTCGCCCACCACGCCCAGGGTCTTGCCCTTATCAATGGTAAAGGAAACATCGTCCACTGCGTGGAGCATTCCCTTGGGGGTCTTGAAGTATTTTTTCAGGTGGCTGACCTGAAGAATGGGTTCCTGTTGGGTCATGCGCTTCACTCTCCCTTCTCAAACAGGGTGCAGCAGACGTAATGGGTGTCACTCAGCTGGGTGCGGCGGGGCAGGGACGCCTGGCAGGCGGGGGTCGCCTTGCTGCACCGGGGAGCAAAGGGGCAGCCCGCGGGCAGGTTGGTGGGGTCGGGCATCAGGCCGTGAATGGGCACCAGACGGTGGGTGCGGGCGTCGATGTTGGGAATGGAGTTGAACAGGCCCTCCGTGTAGGGGTGGGCAGTGTGCTCAAATACATCATCCAAGGTGCCGTGTTCCACCACGCGCCCGGCGTACATCACTGAGACTTCGTCGCACACCTCGGCCACAATGCCCAGGTCGTGGGTGATCATCAGCATGGCGGTGTTGTACTTGGCCTTCAGTTCCTTCATCAGCTTCAGCACCTGGGCCTGAATGGTCACATCCAGGGCGGTGGTGGGCTCGTCGGCAATCAGCAGCATGGGGTTGCAGGCCAGGGCCATGGCAATGACCACGCGCTGCTTCATGCCGCCGGAGAACTGATGGGGGTAATCTTTTCCGCGGGAGGCGGGAATGCCCACCAGCTCCAGCATTTCGCCCGCCTTCTTTTCGGCCTCCTGCAGGCTGATCTTATCGTGCAGCAGGTAGACCTCGGCGATCTGCTCGCCCACCGGCAGCACTGGGTTTAGGCTGGTCATGGGGTCCTGGAAGATCATGCTCACCTGCGAGCCGCGCAGCTTTTCCATCTCCTGCTTTCCGGCGGTGAGGATGTTGGTGTCGCCCAGGCGGATGCTGCCGCCGGTGATCACCCCCGGGGGATCGGGAATCAGCCGCAGGATCGAGAGGGCGGTGGTAGTTTTGCCGGCACCGGTTTCACCCACAAGGCCCAGGGTTTTGCCGCGCTGCAGCTGAAGGTCCATGTGGTTGACCGCCTTCACAACGCCGTCGTCGGTGCGGAACTCCACACTTAAATCCTGGATCTCCAGCAAATATTCCGTATTGTTCATGGCGTTTACCTCATTAACGTTTCAGCTTCGGGTCCAGCGCATCCCGCAGGCCGTCGCCCAGCAGGTTCAGGGCCAGAATGGTGATCATGATGACCAGACCGGGAATGACCACCACATGGGGCGCGTCCCGAATGGCGCTGCGGCCGCTGGCCAGCATAGCGCCCCATTCCGGTGCGGGGGGCTTGATGCCCAGGCCGATGAAGCTCAGGCTGGCGGTGGAAAGAATGGCGGTGGCCACGCGCAGGGTTGCCTGCACAATGATGGGGGACAGGCAGTTGGGCAGGATGTGCCGCAGAATGATGTGGCCGTTGGTGGCACCGATGGCCCGAGCTGCCTCCACAAACTCCTGATCCTTCACGCTGAGCACGGAGGCACGAACCACTCGGGCAAAGGTGGGCATACTGGCCAGGCCGATGGCGATCATCAGGTTGGTCATACTGCTGCCCAGGGCGGCCACGATCATAATGGCCAGCAGCAGGATGGGAATGGACAGGAACACGTCCATCACGCGCATGATCACGTTGTCCACCACGCCGCCGAAGTAACCGGCAATGGCACCCAGCGTACCGCCGGTGGCCAGGGCAATGGCCACGGCCACCACACCAACCAGCAGGCTGATGCGCGCGCCGTGAACCAGGCGGGCAAAGATGTCACGGCCCAGCTCGTCGGTGCCGAACCAGTGTTCGGCGCTGGGGCCCTGGAAGCGATGTACCACGTCCTGCTTGATGACGACGGTGTCGTAATCGGCGATCTGGTCGGCAAACACGGCCACCAGAATCAGAATGACCACCACGGCAAGGCCGAGCATGGCCAGACGGTTGCGGCGCATACGCCGCCAGATCTCAGCCAGCTGGCTGCGCTTTTTGCGGCGCACCGGGGCAGATTTTTGTTCGTTCATTGCGCTGCGCCTCCTTATTTGTACTGAGACTTGATGCGGGGATCGATAAAGGCGTACAAAATGTCGATGAGCAGGTTGACCAGGCTGAAGATGATGGCAAAGGTGATCAGGCAGCCCAGCACCACCGGTTCGTTTTTCTGGTTGATGGCGTTGATCATCAGGGTACCCAGACCGGGCAGGGAGAACACGGTTTCGTTGACCACTGCGCCGCCCAGCAGCGTACCAATCTGCAGGCCGATGACCGTGATGACCGGAATCATGGCGTTGCGCAGAGCGTGGTGCATGACCACGCGGCCCTCACCTGCGCCCTTGGCCCGCGCCGTGCGGATGTAGTCCTGCCGGATGACCTCCAGCATACTGGAGCGGGTGGTACGCATGAAGTTGGCCGTGGCGCCCACGCCCAGGGTGATGGCGGGAAGCACGTAGGCCGTCCAGGAGTCGCCGCCGCCGCTGGGCAGCCAGCCCAGCTTCAGCGAGAACAGCAGGATGAGCATCAGGCCGAGCCAGAAGTTGGGCATGGCCACGCCGCCCAGGGCCAGCAGGGTGCTGATGTAGTCCAGAATGGAATACTGTTTGGTGGCGGAGATGATGCCCAGCGGAATGCCGATGAGCACGGCCACAAACACACCGGCAAAGGCCAGGATGAAGGTGGTGGGCATACGGGCGAGAATTTCTTCCGCCACGGGCTTGTTGGTGGTGTAGCTGGTGCCCATGTCGCCATGCAGCAGGTTCAGCATATAGTCCACATATTGCTGAAGAACGGGCTTGTTCAGGCCTAGCTCTTCCCGGATCTGTTCCACGGTGGCCTCATCCGCTTCCGAACCGGCCACCACGCGGGCGGGGTCGCCCGGGGTCATCTTCAACACAAGAAAAACCAGAAGGGACACGCCGATGATGACCGGAATCATCATCAGAATGCGCTTACAGATGTATTTGTACATAATTGCACCTCATTGCGCCCCGAAGGGTGCAGGCTTGCGCACATGCCGGAAGCACAGTCCCATTTCAGAAAAAGCGCCGCCGCCGGGCAATGCGGGCAACGACGCCTTTCCTTATAAGAAATAGGGGAATGTCAATTCGGCACGACGGCGGCAGAAGAAGCCGGATCAGGCTTCGTAATGCAGCTGGTCAAACACGTCGTTGCCCAGGGGATGCGGGGTGTAGCCCTCCAGGCCGCTGCGCAGGCCAACCATGTTGGGCACGCAGTACAGGGGAACCCAGACGGCCTGCTCGGTGAGGATGGACTGTACCTGAGCGTACAGCTTCATGCGGGCGTCGTTGTCGGTTTCAACGCGAGCAGATTCCAGCAGCTGGTCCACTTCGGGAATGTTGGTGAAGGAGCGGTTGCCAGAAGAAGCGGGAACCTGAGAGTTGAAGAGCATGTACAGGCTGGTGTCGGGGTCGCCGGTGGTGTTGTTGTAGCTCATGATGAACATCTCATAGTCGCCGTTGTTGATCTGCTCCAGCAGGGTAGAAGATTCCATGGTGGTGATTTCCATGGTGATGCCGATCTCGGCCAGATTGCCCTGGATGATCTGGGCCTCGGTGCTGCGGGCGCTGGTGCCAACCACCATGCTGGTGCTGAAACCGTCCGGATAACCGGCCTGGGCCAGCAGTTCCTTGGCCTTTTCGGGGTCGTACTCGTAATGGGTCACATCGTCGGTGTAGCCGTTGATCTGCTTGTTCATGACGGAGTCGGTCACTTCGCCGTAGCCGTTGGTGGCAACCAGATTCAGGGAGTCACGGTCGATGGCGTAGTTGATGGCCTGACGAACCAGGGGATTGTTGAAGGGCTCCACCTTCTGGTTCATGGAGACGTACTCGATCTTGGGGCTCATGGAGGTGACCAGCTCGATGCCGTCGGTGCTCTGCACACGGTCGGCGTCGCCGGCAGCCACGGAGAGGTTCAGGTCGATCTCACCGGTCTCCAGGGCGATGGTGCGGGCGGAACCCTCGCTCATCAGCTTGAAGGTCAGGGTGGAGGGCTTCACCTCACCGCCGAAGTAGTCGTCGTTGCGCTCCAGCACGATCTTGTCGCCGGCGTCCCACTTCACAAACTTGAAGGGGCCGGTGCCACAGGGAGCAGCGGAGAAGTTGTCGCCGGCCTCTTCCACGGCCTTCTGGCTGACGATGGAGTTGGCGGTGTGGCACAGGTTGGCCATCAGGGGCGCATAGGGAATGGAGGTGTTGATGGTGACGGTGTAGTCGTCATCGGCCACCACAGACTCAATGTTGGCGGTGAAGCTCTTCACCTTGGCACTGGCCTGGGCGCGCTGGATGCTGAACACCACATCGCTGGCCTTCACTTCTTCGCCGTTGTGGAAGTGAATACCCTGCTTCAGCTTGAAGGTGACGGAGGTGTCAGAGGTGAACTCCCAGCTCTCGGCCAGGTCGCCCACGATGTTCATGTCGCCGTCCATCTTCACCAGGCCGTTGTACATCTGGCGCATGACATTCAGGGAGTTGCCGTCCCATCCGGCCTGGGGGTCCAGGGTGACGGCTTCGGACGCGGTGGCAATGACCAGATCGGTCTTGTTCACATCCACGGCGGCGGCAGAGCTGCTGCCGGCGCTGCCGGAGGAGGAAGAGGAGCCGCCGCAGGCGGTGGCGCTGACCATCAGTGCCAGGGCTAGTAGAACGCTCAAAATCCGTTTCATTTTGTTTCTCCTTTGCTGTTGCGTGTTATCTTCGCAGGGTGGGGCGGCTGCGAAACTGCCCGCATACCCTGGGGCGAACCAGATGAAAAATTGAAATTCCGTCACCGGCGGGGTGCGGCAAGCACCTTAGGGTCGGTGGCCAGGCCCAGCGCGGTGAGCACCATGGCCTTGACGGCTTTCAGCACGTAGCGCTCACCGGCTTCGCCGCCGGCGGCTTCCCGGAAGGCGGCCGTGTGGGTGTTTTCAGCGGCCAGGTACAGGTGGCCGTGAATGGCCGGAAGCCGCTGGGTGACATTGCCCATGTCGGTGCTGCCGATGCCGTGGTCGCGGTAGCGAGGGATCACCGTTTCGCCCAGCAGGCGGAAGGCCTCGCCCATGTACTGTTCCAGCACCGGGCTGTTGGCCACCGGGGCGTAGGCGAAGGTGCGGCTCACCTCCACGGTTACGCCGAAGGCCTCGGCTGCACAGCGGGCACAGCGCTCCACAATGGCAACCAGCTCTTTGTGGTAATTCACATCGTCGCTGCGCACGTTGTATTTCAGCTCGGCAAAATCCGGGATGACATTGGTGGCTTCGCCGCCGTGGGTGATGTTGGGAAACACCCGGCTGTAATCCTTGAACTGGCTGCGCCAGGCGTTGACCATGTTGACGGTTTCGGTGGCGGCGGCCAGGGCGTTGGCACCCAGCCAAGGGCTGGCGGCGCAGTGGGCGCTGCGGCCGTGGAACTGGAAAGTGAGGGTTTGCCCGGCCAGGGACCAATCCTCCACCATGGTGGAATCGCAGGGGTGGATCATCATGGCGTAGTCCACGCCGTCGAACATTCCGGCGTCCAGCATCTTGATCTTTCCACCGCCGCCCTCTTCCGCGGGGGTGCCGAGAAAGACGCTGTTGGCGGGAAGCCCGTATTGTCTGGCCAGCCGGTCAAAAATCAGGGCGGCGTATACGCCGGAGGCCGCGATCAGGTTGTGGCCGCAGGCGTGCCCCACCGGAAGGGCGTCGTACTCCGAAATGAAGGCGATGTTCAGATTCCCGGCCACGGGGGCGTGCTCGGCGCGGAGAGCGGTGTGAAGCTCACCTTCGCCCCGGCGGGCGGTAAAGCCCTGGGCCGTGACGGTCTGTTCCAGCAGGGCGGCCGCGTGCTCTTCGTGAAAGGCCAGCTCCGGGTGGGTGAAGATGTCGCGGCTCACGGCGAGAATTTCGGGAGCTGCCTCGTCCACCAGCCGCTGGGCTTCGCGGAATAAAAGATCTCGTTCCATTGGAAAAACCTCAAAATCGTTTTTGCAAAAAGGGCGAACAAGAGGAAGCTGCTGATTTGCCAAACGCCCTTGTTCGCCCGAAATGCACCATTCTCTTTACGAAAACCGCGGGGGCGATTCTTGTAAAACTGACTGAATACTTTTTCTCGTTTTTTCTTTTGTTGCTTTTATTGTACCGGTTGCTTTTCGTGAAATCAAACACTTTTTAACCTAAGTTTTACAGTAAAAGTGTTGTAAATGCGCAAGCTGGAAACCGGCCGGACCGAAAGAAACCGAAAAAAGGCTGCAAAAAAGCCCGGATGCGTTTTACATACATCCGGGCAGCAAAAGGCGTTGGCGTCAAGCCAGGCACGGCAAACAGGCCGACTGGCAGGAGCTGCTTTGGCAACCCGGGCGTCGACACATACACATGCTATGAACAGAGAAGAAAAATTGTACCTGCTGCATAAAGCAAACTCCTTTCGCACATTTCCTACTGAGTTAATGGGCATATTTGGATTGTACTCAACCGGAAGGGAATTTGCAAGAGAAAAGCAAAAAAGAATTACAGTGTTTCCACGGTGCAACACAGGATAAACACTGTATTAGTGATTCATTGCGCTTCGTCCGCATGATAAAGCCGCTGGGCGATCTCAACAAACGTCTGCATGGAGCGGCTCAGGTGGCTGGTTTCGCGATAGCAGACCGCTAGAGCGTGCTCGTTGCGATGGCGGGAGAGCAGATAGCAGGTCCGCTGGGCGTTCAGGGCCTGGTCGCCCAGCAGCTTGCCGGGGGAAAGCGTGACCCCAAGCCCGGCACGGCAAAGCGCCAGAGCAGTTTCCAGCGTGTCCGTTTGAATGCGCACCGGCGGGTCGATCTGGGCCTCCAGAAACAGGTGCAGTGCGTTCAGGTGAACATTGCCGGCCCGAGGCAGAATGAAGGGACAGTCCCGCACGGCGGTCAGGCCTTTTCCGGCGGCCAGCAGGGCGGCCACGCGGGGGGCTTGTGCGCCATAGACGTTCTGAAGCGCCGAATCCGGGGCGAAGAGATAGATGTCGTCTGCCTCGTGCAGCGGCACACCCTTTACGTTGGCGCCGCAGTGGGTGGGGCGGGTGATGATCAGATCGACCTTTCCAGCAGCAAGAGCTTCATCCATTTCGGTGTAGCTCATCTCAAAGATCTGCAGATCCACCTGGGGATATTTTTTATAGAACTCGCCCAAAAGCCGAGGCAGCAGTGCCCGGGCATACGCATGGCTGATGCCCAGCCGGAAGGAGTTGCGCATGGGATCCACGATGTCCTGCAGTTCCCGTTCCATCTGGGTGTTGAGAAACAGCATTTCGGTGGCGCCGCGGTGAAAGCGCTCCCCGGCCGGAGTGAGGGTGAGCGGCCGGGTGCGCTCAAACAGCTGGGTGCCAATCTCCTCCTCGATCTGCGCAATGTGGGCGCTGAGCGTCTGCTGGGAGATGTAAAGCTGTTTGGCGGCAGCCGAAAAGCTGCGCGCCTCGGCTACGACCAGAAAGTACTTCATATTTAAAAAGTTGATCATTCCAGAACCCCCTCTTCAAAAACGTGGTGCCGCCCAAGGGCGGGGATGGGCGGAGCGGGAAAAGCCTTCAAATTGCTCTTATTATATAAAAGTGAAGAGGGGAAAACAAGACACCTCCCGGCAGCAAAAGCACGAAGCAAAGAGAAAAAATTTCCGGCCCGGAGAAAAACATAGCAGATTTGCACTTGTGGGGAAACCGGCGCGGCGCTATACTGAAAAAAACCAAAGGCAAGGCAAACGGATAAAATCGGCGGAAAACGGAGGATTTTTTATGAAACTGGCGGTCGTATTCCCGGGCATCGGATATCATGCAGACAAACCCCTGCTGTATTACAGCAAAAAGCTGGCGGCCCAGGCGGGCTGGCAGGTGGTGGAGGTGGCCTACGGCGCATTCCCGGACCGAGTGAAGGGCGACCGGGCCAAAATGGAGGAATCCTTCCGCATTGCCATGGAGGGGGCGGAAAAGACCCTGGCGGGGCTGGATCAGACGGGGCCGCTGCTGTTCCTTTCCAAAAGTGTGGGCACCATTGTGGGGGCGGCCTACGCCCAGGCCCATGGGCTGAACCCGGCGCAGGTGCTGTATACCCCGCTGCAGGATACCTTCCGCTTCCCGGTGCAGGGCATTGCGTTCCACGGCACGGCGGACAGCTGGGTGGAGGACGAGCAGGCGCTTCAGCAGGTCTGTGCGGCGCAGCAGGTGCCGCTGTATCTCACCCCCGGCGGGAACCACTCGCTGGAGACCGGCGACGCCCTGAACGACCTGAAAGCGCTGGAGCAGGTCATGCGCCAGACCAGGGCATATCTGGACACATTGACGTAAACCAAAGCCGCCTGGCACCGCGAAACCGGGGGAAGAATGTCGGAAATCCGGGAAAACCCGCGCAACATGCCGAAAACCCGGCGGTGATTTTCAGAAGCAGCGGCGGAATACGGAAACTGAACGAGCTGAAATCAATTTTGACCGAAGTTTGGTTGATAAAGCCCGCCGCCGGAACCGGCCCCCTGCATGCCGCAAGCACCGAAGCGCTGCCCCAAAAGAAGCACGCGGCCCCGAACGTGCCGGTGCGCGGGGCCAAGTCAGGCCTGGGAAGCGCCCGAACGGAACAAAAAACGGACGGATGTGCAACCGGACAAAATGCCAGAGCAGCGCAAGGTTTTATAGAAAACCAAGAATCGCACAGGAAAAGCAGCGATAAATGGCGCGAAAACTGGAATTGTGAAATTGCCCAAAAAAGAAAGTCTAAAATGTGTTGTACAAACGTGCATAAAAGTGAAATTTTATGCTGATTTGTGCGTGACTTCCACAAAGAAATTTTGAAAAACCTGCAATGCAGCAATGCCGCGGCCGGGCAGCCCCGTATCCGGCCAGAGCATCCGGCATGATTCCGGGCATGGAGGGATGGCCCGGCGGTGTTTTTCACGGAAGGAGCGTGACGTTCATTTTTCGGTATGCACTTGTAAGCGAGCAGCTGTTCTCTACCGAGCTGGGGCACTACCGTTCGTTTGGGATTCGAGTATTTCAAAAAACGGAATGTAGCTGGAGAGAGATCGCGTTCGTCTCGGATGTTTCCACGGACCGATCGGCCGTGGAGCAGTTGGCCCGGCGCTGCACCGAGGGACAGCTGGACCCCATTCATCTGCTGGATGTGGTGGAGGATGCACTTTGAGCACCGGCTTTTTTCGCGTGCAGAAGGGCGCCTTAGCCGCGTGGTTCTGACGCAGGAAAACCAGATTTTCGGGGGCGGCTGCAGGCCCATGGCAGCCGGCCCGGGCAGAAGCGAGATCTGCCCGAAAAACAGCACCGGTGGCCTGCCGGTGAAACGAGGGAAAACGCCCATGCGGCAATCGGCCGCTGAAAGGGGGCGGGGGCAAGGCGCGCGGTGCGCCCGCCCGGGTTGGTTTGGCGGAATGAGGCGGACCGGATTGGCCAGACCAGGATGAAACAGGCCGAAGGCGAACGAAAAGGAACGGCCAGCGGGCTGTTCTCTGGGAAAAGAGGAAGGTTGTTATGAGCAGGGAACTAATAAAACCGACCAGCGCAGAAGCGGAAAAATGGGAGCGGATCTATTTGGCATACGGCGCGCAGCTGTATGCCTATGCGATAAAAACAATGGGAAACCAACCGGACGCGGAGGATGCCTTGCAGGCCACCTTTTTGAAAATCTCGCAGAACCTGAATCGCATTTCTCTTGTGAACGACAGCCGGACCTTCAACTACATTTACACGATCCTGCAGAACTACATGCGGGATCAGTACCGGCGGCGCAGCCGATGGCGAGAGGAATCGCTGGAAACGAGGGAGCTTGCCGGTGCCTCACCGGGCCGGGGGCAGGAGGTGGATGAGATCGTACTGCAGAAGCTTCGGGTGGAAGAGGTTGCGGCGTACGTGGCGCAGATGGACGAAAAGTACCGCCTGCCTTTTGTGCTGAAGTATTACAACCACTTTACCGAGGATGAGATCGCGGCCACACTGGACCTGCCAAAAGGGGCGGTTGCGGTGCGGATTTTTCGCGCCAAGAAGAAAATTCAGGATTACATTCGGCAAAAAGAAGGGGAGTAGGAGATGGCATCGGGCGAGACAAATAATCAGGCGCTTTATGAGCAGCTGGCCGCAGCCTGTGCAGAACAGGAGCGGGCCAGTGTGGAACACTGCGCCGAGCAGGGCAACGTGCCCATGTGCTCGGAGCAGTTTGAAACCGCGATGAAACGGATCGTACTGCAGCTGAACGAGCGGCCGCAGCACCGGCAGCCGATCGGCGGCGGGCTGGAAGCCTGCCCGGAATAGCGGCGGGGGCTTTAAGCAGTCGATGCGCAGTGGCAGGACACGCAGAAACAGACGGTGAAGAGGAAAACAAGCGCATATTCGCCCGCTTTTTGAAATTTGGGCGGCAAAAGGAATTGCGTTTTGCTTCGGGTATGTTATAATGAATAAAGTTTGGAAGTCGCAGAAAAAAGCGATTTCCCGACAAAATCATGAATGCTTAATTATTTGTAACAATTTTATGCGCATTTGGTTGATATGCGGGAAATGCCCCACACCCCAGTGCGGAACGGATGAAACCGGGGAGGATGAGGCATGAAGCTGACAAACTATTGGCTGCTGCTGGTCTGGCTGGCCGCAGGCGGCGCGGCTCTGGCACTGCTGTGCCCGCAAAAGGCGATGCACCTGCCGAACCGGCCGAAACTGCGCTGGGGGCGGCTGCCCGCCGCCCTGCTGGCGGCGCCGTATGTGGTCTGGGCAAGCCGCCGAGCCTATTTTGGCGACACCGAAAACTACCGCCAGGCATTTCTGGACGCCCCCGCGGCGCTGAGCCAGATCCCGGCCTACCTGACCGGGCACACCAAGGACCAGGGCTTTTCGGTGCTGATGATCCTGCTGAAAGCGGTGATCGGCAGCCGGGATGAGCTGTTCTTCCTACTGGTGGCGGCGTTTCAGATGTACTGCGTGATGCGCTTTTTCCGCCGCTATTCCGAGGATCTGTGGCTGTGCCTGTTCATGTTCGTGGCCTCCACCGACTATATGTCCTGGATGTTCAACGGAATGCGCCAGTTCATCGCGGTGTGCATTACGCTGGGGGCGTTTTCCTACATATTGGAAAAGCGGTATGTGCCGGTGATCGGGCTGATTCTTCTGGCCGCCACGATCCACGGCTCGGCGCTGCTGATGCTGCCGCTGGTGTTTGTGATTCAGGGCCGGGCCTGGAACCGGCGCACGCTGCTGCTCATCGCGGCGGTGTGCGGGGCCATTCTGTTCATGGGGCAGTTTACCGATGTGCTGGACCATCTGCTGGCCGAAACCCAGTACAGCGACATCGTGACCAACGAGATCTGGCAGAACGACGACGGAACCAACCTGCTGCGGGTGCTGTTCTATTCCATTCCGGCGCTGCTGGCCCTGTGGGGGCACCGCTATGTGGAACAGGCGGATTCCCCTCTGGTGAACGCCTGCGTGAACTGCTCGATCTGCACGGCGATGATTTATCTGCTCAGCGCGTTTTCTTCGGGCATTTATGTGGGGCGGCTGCCCATCTACACCACGCTGCAGGGCTATGTGGTGGTGCCCTGGCTGCTGAAAAATATGTTCACAAAAGAGTCGGAGGCCATGGTCCGGGTAGGGCTGATCGGCGTTTTTTTGCTGTTTTTCTACTACCAGATGCATGTGACTTGGGGCATTTTGTGAGAAGGAAAAGGAGGGCATGATTTCGTGGTTCGGGTATTGCAGGTCGTGACGTATATGGGCCGGGGCGGACTGGAAACCATGCTGATGAACTATTACCGTCACATGGATCGGAACCGGGTTCAGTTCGATTTTCTGGTTCACCGCCCCTTTGAGGCCGATTACGATGCTGAAATCCGCGCCCTGGGAGGAAAAATCTACCGGGTTTCCCGCCTCATCCCCTGGAACCGAACCTATCGGGCCGAACTGCGGAACTTTTTTTGTGCACACCCGGACTATCGGATTGTGCATGTGCATCAGGACTGCCTGAGCGCTGTGGCCTTGCAGTGTGCACGGGACTGCGGCGTGCCGGTGCGCATTGCGCACAGCCATAACAGCAGCCAGACTCGAAACATAAAGTACCCAATCAAGTGCTATTATATGAAGCGGATCCCCGCCGCGGCCACTCACCTGTTTGCCTGCGGCCGTCAGGCAGGCGACTGGATGTTCGGCGGCAGCCCGTATCAGGTGATTCCCAACGCCATCGAGGTGCCAAAGTATCGGTATGACCCTCAGCTGGCCCGGCAGGTGCGGCAGGAGCTTGGGCTGGGGGACAGCCTGGTGGTGGGCCATGTGGGCAATGCCAACCCGGCGAAGAATCACCCGTTTTTGCTGGAGATTTTTGCGGCGCTGCGCCAGAAGCGGCCGGATGCCCGAATGCTTCTGGTGGGCGGCGGAACGGAACGCTTTCGGGCAAAGGCCCGCAGCCTTGGCGTGGAGGACGCGGTGTTGTTTGCCGGTGTGCGCACGGATGTGCCCCGGATGCTTCAGGCGATGGATGTGTTTGCGTTTCCATCGCTGTATGAGGGGCTTCCGGTGGCCTTGCTGGAGGCCCAGGCGGCGGGGCTGCCCTGCGTGATTTCGGATCAGGTGCCGACGGAATGTGTGGTGACTGGTCCGCTGGTTGCCACATTGTTGCTGCATAGTACGCCGGTACAATGGGCAGACGCAATTCTGGAAAAACAGGGCATACCGCGCGCGGATCACAGTGCCGAGCTGTGCGCCGCTGGTTATGATATCGGAACAGCGGCGAAGGAGTTGGAAGAATTCTATTGGCGGCAGGGTGGAGGAGAATAATGGCCTTTCTCACAGTTTTTACTCCAACCTACAACCGTGCCCACACTCTGCCGCGTACCTACCAAAGCCTGTGCCGTCAGGACTGCAAAGACTTTGTCTGGCTGGTGGTGGACGATGGTTCCACCGATGGTACAGCCGATCTGGTGCGCAGCTGGCAGCAGGAGGAAAACGGGTTTGAAATCCGGTACCTCCATAAGGAAAACGGCGGTATGCACACCGCCCACAATGCTGCCTATGAAGTGATCGACACGGAACTGAATGTCTGCATTGATTCGGATGATTGCCTTGCGGATGGCGCGGTTAAAAAAATTCTGAACAAATGGTGCACAGTAAGAAGCCAGGGATACGCCGGAATAATCGGCCTGGACGCAGATTTCGAGGGGAAGCTCATCGGGAAAGGGTTCCCGGCGGGAATGGCAGAGACCACATTGGCGGGGTACTATGCAGCTGGCGGCCGCGGCGACAAGAAACTGGTTTATCGAACCGAGGTCATCAGGCAATACCCGCCTTATCCGGTTTTTGCAGGGGAAAAATACGTTGCGTTGGCCTATAAGTATCGATTGATCGATCAGGATTACAAACTGGCGGTTCTGGATGAAGTGCTCTGCAATGTGGAATATCAGCCGGATGGTTCCAGCAGCACCATGTGGAAGCAATACCTGAAAAATCCGAAAGGCTTTGCATTCTGGCGAAAAGTTTGTATGGAGTACCCACAGACCTCCAAGCGATTGCTTGTGGACTGCGTTCATTATTGTTCCAGCAGCATTCTGGCGGGCGAGCGGCATTTTGTGCGGGAAGCTCCTCATAAATTCCTGACGGTCTTGTGCGTTCCGGCCGGACTGTTGCTGTCAATCATCACGAAAAGAAAGGCGAAGGTGTAATTCGATGAGCCTGAGAATGCGTTCTCAGGCTTATGATCTGCGGGAGAAACAGTATGGCTGATTTTTACATACATGTAATTATTCCGGTATATAACTGCAAAGATTACTTGGAAGAAGCAGTGAACTCTGTTTTGAAGCAGGAATATGAACGCATCGAAATCCTGCTGATTGACGATGGTTCCAAAGACGGCTCTTCTGCGCTCTGCGACAAATTGGCGAAGAATTCCGATAAAATCACGGTAATTCATCAAGAAAACAAGGGTGTATCTTGCGCAAGAAATACCGGCATTGATTATATCTTACAGAAATATCAGAACCATTGGGATGGACGCTACATTGCATTTCTGGATGCGGATGATGCATGGGCCAACGACTTCTTTACCAATGCTTCGGTGCTGGAATTTCCGTCTGCAGATATCATTCAGTTCCAGTCGCAGAGATGGAATGCAGCATTTACGAGATGCTGCGAGCCGGTGCCATTGGAAGAAGGCACCTATGCGGGTGGAGTAGATACCATTTGGCGCTGCCGTGGTCAATCGTTTTGTGCGGCTTTATATGACTGCCAGTTTTTGGAGAAACATGCGATTCGTTTTTTAGAAGGACTTGGATATTCTGAGGACGTTTTGTTCCTTAGAAAGTGCGTCTCCATGGCGGATTCGGTTGCGCTACTTAGCAGAACACTCTATCACTATAGGAATAATCCATTATCAGCCGTGCACATAAGAAACTCAGGAATCTCATACTTTGAGCCGATGTTGAAAACCTACCTTGCTACGGATGTTGATGGAGAAGGCCTTGTCAGTTGGTATCTGGTGGATATGATCGAGGATCATTTCCGTCACTTTGGTACAGTATCTGAACTGAAGCAATGGCTGTTAAATCATGAGGAATATGTTGAGATTGCGAGAAAACTCGGAGGAAAACGAGCGAATTCGGTTCTAACCGCTTTGGAGAAGCACCCTCTGCGTTATGCAATGAAGAACTATATCATTGGCGGAACTTCCATGTTTGTGAAAAAGATGGCCCGCGCCAGAGGAATATCAGCAATTACTGAACGGATCAAGTACCCGATACAGGCGAAAAACAAGGATGCCATTTGAACGGTTTGGAGGTATTTATGATTCCCAAAACGGTTCATTACTGTTGGTTTGGCCGCGGAGAGAAGCCGAAATTGGCCCGAAAATGTATTGCTAGTTGGAAGAAATTCTGCCCGGATTATGAGATCATTGAGTGGAATGAAGATAATTTTGATGTAGCCATGAATGGTTACACCAAAATGTGCTATGAAGAAAAAAAGTATGCGTTCCTAAGTGACTATGCTCGCCTTGTCATTGTTGCCGAACACGGGGGGCTGTACTTTGACACAGACGTAGAGCTTGTTAAGTCACCGGATGAGCTATTAAGCAAGGATGCGTTTTTTGGCTTTGAAAATGAAGCATATGTAAATACAGGGCTGGGCTTTGGTTCGGTTTCCCATGGAAGTGTGGTTGAAGCCATGCTAGCGGAATACGATACATTGCTTGATGGAAAGAATGGCACGATCGGCTGCCCAAAGTTGAATACAAAGGCGCTGGTTCAACTGGGCCTTGTGCAAAATGGACTGGAACAGAAGGTGCAGGATGCCGTTATCTATCCGCCTGTATTTTTTAATCCTTATGACAGCGCAACAGGAGAATTGAAGAGAACCAGTGAGACGGTTTCAATCCACTGGTATGCGGCAAGCTGGATGAGCAAACGTCAAAAAATGCGCGGTGCGATTAGTAAGCCGTTACACCGATTGCTGGGAAAAGATTTTTTCAGAAGGATATAAAGGAAACATGAAAACAGTAATTCTTCTTCCTTACTTTGGAAAATTCAACAATTATTTTGAGCTGTGGCTGAATTCGTGCAGAGAAAATTCGGATTTTGATTGGTTGATATTTTCTGATGTAGATTTATGTATTGCGTTGCCGAAAAATGTAAAAATAGTGCATTGTACGCTTCGCGACTTAAGAGAGAAATTCCAAAAAAAATTAGGGATGCCATTGGTTTTGAAGAACGCATACAAATTGTGCGACTATAAACAGTTTTATGGCTATTTATTTTCAGAATATCTTCAAGGATACGATTATTGGGGGTATTGTGACTGTGACCTTATCTTTGGAAATATCCGTGGATTTTTATCGCGAAATTTGCAGGCTGAGTACGATAAACTGTTTCGGACAGGGCATTTCAGCCTTATAAGAAATGATCCCAAGCTAAATGAATTGTTTTTTAAATATGGTACTTATAAAATCACGCTGACGTCGCCCGTCAATTATGGTTATGATGAATCTATTACAGGGTATCATCTTGGGTTTGCAGGGGAATTGATCGAGAATGGGTATACATTTGGAGATTTCGCAGAATGGATTGCGGACATAGATTTTAGACACTATCCATTTTATGAAATATCGAATATGGGATTACCCTGCGTTTTTTTATATGAAAACGGAAGAGTGTATAGACTCAGGAAAGAGGAAAATGTAATTAAGAAACAAGAAAGAATGTATGTGCACTTACAGAAAAGGAAATTGGATGTTGATCCGGATATTGATCCCAATAAGTTCTTGATATGCCCCAATCGATTTTGTAAATACAGCGATGAGATTCTTGAAAGCGAAGAGTTTTGGAAGAATGCTCTTCAAGAACAAGATGATTATTTTGACGTCAGGCGCGAAAAAAGGATGAATCACGTGAGGGACATAAAGCGGTTGCTGCACGAACCGCATAAACTGAGATGTATTCTGTACAGATTAAAGGGGCATTCGCTGTGAAGAAAATATTGGTTGTCGCCAGCGATATGGAGATCGGCGGCGCGGAAAGAGCGCTGCTTGGATTACTGGGGGAATTAAGCAAAAGAGCGGATCAAGTAGATCTGTTCTTGTTAAGGCACAGTGGCCCTTTTATGCGATTCATCCCTAAAGGCGTGAACCTACTTCCGGAAAACTTAAAATATTCAGATTTGGGTGTGCCGATTTGGAAGGTCATTGGCCGCGGCCATTGGAGAATGGTTTTTGGACGTGCCAGAGGAAAATATAGGGCAAAACGATTTATAGCAAAAAACAATTTAAAAAAAGATAATTCAGTAGAAAGTCATTACAGCTTTAAGTATACATTAAATGCTTTGCCAGAAATATCGAATGTTGAATATGATTTGGCTTTAGGTTTTACCACACCATATTACATTCTGGATAAGAAAGTTCACGCAAAAAAGAAAGCGGTTTGGATTCACACAGACTACTCTGCTTTGGATGGTGATCGGGAAGAGGAACGAAAAGTATGGGAAGCCTATCCGTTTATTGTTTCTATCTCTGAAGCGGTCACAAATTCATTTTTGAAAGTTTATCCGGAGTTAAAAGATAGAATTTATCCAATCGATAATATTGTTTCAAAAGAGCTGATTCAAAGACAAGCAGCTATGTTTTCAGCTGATTCTGAAATGCCGCCGAAGGGAATCAGGCTTCTGTCCATCGGCCGGTACTGCACGGCGAAAAATTTTGATAATGTGCCGGACATCTGCTCCCGTTTGATTCGTGCGGGGCTGGATGTGTATTGGTATATCATTGGTTTCGGCGCAGATGAGCAGCTGATCCGGAGAAAAATTGCAGAATGCGGAATGGATGGCCGGGTTGTTTTGCTTGGTAAGAAGGAAAACCCCTACCCGTATATTGTGGCCTGTGATCTGTATGTTCAGCCCAGCCGGTATGAAGGCAAATGCGTTGCCGTTCGGGAAGCTCAGATGCTCGGTAAGCCTGTGGTTATCACCAATTACGCTACCTCCGCCAGTCAGCTGGAGGACGGCGTGGACGGTGTGATTGTGCCGATGGACAACGAAGGCTGTGCTGCCGGTATCGAAGCGCTGCTGCGTAACCCCGAGAAGATGATGTACCTGTCAAATGCTTGCCAACAGCGCGATTACACGAATGCTGCAGAAGTTGAGAAACTGTATGCTTTGATGGAGAACTAATCATGCCGAAGGTTTCAATCGTTGTGCCAGTTTATAAGGTTGAAAAATATCTGGAGCGCTGCGTATGCAGCCTGCAAAATCAGACGCTTCAAGACATCGAAATCATTTTGGTAGATGACGGTTCACCCGACAACTGCCCAGGCATGTGTGACCAGTTTGCAGCGCGCGACAGCCGGATTAAAGTGATTCACAAGAAAAACGGCGGCCTCAGCAGTGCACGGAACGCGGGAATGCGGAAAGCACAAGGAAAATACATAGGTTTTGTGGATTCCGATGATGATGTGGATTCGGATATGTTTGATTCCATGCTGGAAAAGGCCGAGAATAATGAGGCGGATTTTGTGATGTCCGACTACATCAGAATCTTGAGCAATGGTGAAAGAACGCTTGCCTCAACCGGTCTTCGCACCGGGGTATACGAGAAAGCGGACCTTAAACGAGAAATTTATCCCGCGCTGATTATGGGGGAAAATGTTGACTACGGACCGATATTGTCTGTATGGAATTGTATGTATAATCGTGAATTTTTAAAGGCGAATAACATAACCTTTGCGGATGATGTAATATGGTCAGAAGACAATCTGTTCAGTGCGATCGTCGGCTATTGCGCAAACCGCTTTGTATACATGAAAGGGAAAGGTCTCTACCATTATTATCAAAATCCGGGAACAATTACGACCAGTTATCGGCCCGGGGCCTTGGAAGTATACAAAAAAATGAATCATTATTTGAAAGAATTCTTCCAGGAACGAAATGACTACGATTTCAGACGGCAATTGAAGCTGAACATGATTTATTATGCGTGCAACACAGTTCGGATGGAATGCGGCAATGCTGAAAATTTTAGAGAGGCAAACCAAAATGTAAAAATGATTTTAAGAGATCCTCAGATCGTGAATGCTTTTCAGAACTTCAGGCTGCCTTCCGTACCGATGAAATTCAAAATCCAACTCTGGTTGATGAAACACCAGCGTGCCGGTGTTTTGGCCATGTTGATTCGAGGATAACCTATGCCAAAGGTATCAATCATTTTGCCGGTATACAATAAAGAGGAATACTTGCCGACGACTTTAAATTCGCTGCTTAAGCAATCCTATCAAGATTGGGAGCTGATTGTGGTGGACGATGGTTCAACCGATGCGAGCGGTGAAATTCTAGAGCGCTTTGTGCGGCGAGATCCTAGAATTACGCTTATTTCACAAGAAAATAGGGGAGTGTCCGCTGCCAGAAATTCAGGCCTCAGCAAAGCTGCCGGAGAATGGGTCTGGTTTGTGGATGCAGATGATGTTCCCGATAAAAATTTCCTTGCGAATGTGTTTGCGTGTTCCATTGATGAGAAAGTCGGTATCATCGTGGGCAATTATGAGCGTCTCGAAAAGAATTGCACGGTTACTCAAGTTGAAATTGAGGAGCGCGGATATATTTCACCGGGGCAATTTCCGAATCTGTTTATGAAGTACCAATATTATACGGGTTTTTGGGGATACCTCTGGAATAAATTGATCAATCGAAAACAGCTGCTAAACAGCAACGTGAAATTTCAGGAAGGATTGACGTTAGCGGAAGATCTGAAATTTATGGTCGAATTGTATCGCAGTGGGGTAATGTTGTTCTGTGCACCTTGCGTTGCGATGCGGTATACCGTTGATTCCAACAATTCATCCGGCGAAAAGAAGATAGATTATTGGTCGCAGCTTGAGATTCAGATTGAGATTAAAAAATGGGTCATTGATTCTCGAGGATGCGATAAGCATCGTGTTTTTTTTAAAAAAGTCATTAGCAGCTACGCCGCATTTGTTGTTTTTTATGGATACGAAGACGATCTGGACTGCACGAAACTGGCGGAGAAATTGGTGGATAATCCGGATGTCAGGCTGCAGTTGTGCACGAAGAAGATTGAGGCCACGATGCGTCCGATCGTATTATGTCTCAAACGAAAATGGTTCCTTGCCATGAATGCCTACCTTCTGGGCCGGAAAACCGTAAGGAACCTCTATCGAATGCTAAAAAAGGGCTGACATTGGTATGAGATTTGTATTATACAATCATGTCGGAAGCGGCAACCATGGTTGCGAGGCGTTGGTTCGATCGATCTCGCATATGCTGGGCGAAAAAGATACGCTGCTGCTGTCGGATGCACCCGAAGAAGAAGCGAAATATGGAATTGCCGACTCGATAGAAGTGCGTCCGTCAATGTCCAAAACGAGGCCGGCTGTCCAAGATTTCTTTTTTAGTTATTTGCAATTAAAAATAAGACACGACTATTTTTACATGGATGTCCTTCCGTATAAGCCAGCGCTTAAGGGGCTTCGATCGGAGGATGTTCTGGTTTCGATTGGCGGAGATATCTTTTGCTACGAAAATTATCGAAAATACAATTTGCTGCATCAATATGCCCTGAAGCAGGTCAAGCACAGCATTCTGATCGGATGCTCGATTGAACCGGATTCCTTAACGGACCACGCGCTGTTGAAAGATTTGGAAACCTTTGAATTTATTTCGGCACGGGAATTGATTACTTACAATGCTCTGAAAAATGCTGGCTTAAAAAATGTGAGTTACTGCCCGGACACGGCGTTTAGCTTGCCAGCAGCAGAAACAGCTTTGCCGGATCATTTTATCCCTCAGAATACGGTTGGAATCAACATCAGCCCATTGGTTTTGAATAAGTCCGCAGATGCAGAACTTATTCTGGAGAACCTTCGTTTGGTTGTGCGAGATGTGCTGAGTTCTTCGTCCGCCTCGGTGGCCTTTGTTCCTCACGTTGTATGGGAGAACAATGATGATCGGATACCTCTGCAAAAATTGTATCAAGAATTTCAGGGTACAGGGCGAGTGTGTTTGATAGAAGACCAGGATGCGCGAAAGCTAAAATGGATCATTTCGCAGTGCTCTTATTTTATCGGGGCCAGAACGCATGCGACAATTGCGGCATATTCAACAGGCGTTCCGACGCTGGCATTGGGCTATTCGGTTAAGTCACGAGGAATTGCACGGGATTTATTTGGCACGGAAGAACACTATGTACTGCCCTATCAAGACATTACGTCGAGCGATATGCTCCTGAAAAACTTTCATTGGCTTATACGGCATACAGAGGAGACGAAAAAGACGCTGATGGAAAAGACGGAAATCTATCAACGCGAAATCGTGAACATGGGCAGCAAGTTGAAAGAATTGTATGGAGAGAAGTCGAAAAAATAAAAATCCAAGGGGTAGAAACCAATGAAAAACGAACTTATCAGCATAATTGCCCCTTGCTATAATGTGGCTGATACGCTGGAGCGGTACTTAAAATCAATCCTGAATCAGACGTATAAGCATATAGAAGTTATTGCAGTGGACGATGGGTCAACAGACGACACGGCAAACATCCTGAACCAATATTGCTCTGTTTTTTCCGCAAACAAGATGACCTTAAAGTATCTATACGAGGATAATGCGGGCTTGGGAGCAGCGATTAACACGGGATTAAAATATGTCACAGGGGATTATCTATGCTGGTCTGACCCGGATGACTTTTATTTCCCGGCGTCTATGGAGAAGCGGCTGCAGGCGTTCCATGAACATCCGGAATGTGCGGTTGTAAGCAGTGATGCGTATGTGTACCATGCGGATGATTTGGAACATCCGATTAAGAGAGAGGCGGCTCGTTTTACTTATCGCCAAGAACCAAACCAGTTTGAATTGCTGTTGAAAGAAGAATCGCATTTTTGTGCTGGCTGCCATATGGTGCGGATGGCTGAGTTTGAAGAAGTTAATCCCGAACGGGAAATTTATCCCGCGCGCCGTGGCCAGAATTGGCAGCTGCTGCTTCCGGTTTACTATAAATTTAAGCGATACTATTTGGACGAACCACTGTATGGCTATGTGCTTTATCCGCAAAGTATGTCTACTGGTGACGTAACCGAGGAAAAGGTGATGTTGCGTTGGGATGAGCATGAGACGATTCTGCTTGAAACGCTGCAAAAAATTCAGATGAGCAGCACAGAGCACGAAACGTATCGGCATATGGTAGTAACGCGCTATGCTAAAAAACGCTTCTATTCTGCCATTGACTTCAGAGATAAAAAAACAATGACAGAGCAATATCAGATTCTTTGCGGTCTGCAGGAAAACACAGAGGATATTCAAAAACTCTTTTTCAGAAACCGCAATATTCTGTGCAAAGCAATTGGAAAGCTAATATCCTCGATAAAAAAATAGTGTTACCAAGAAATCGGAGAGAGAATATGTCTTCGCGCCTGAAAATGACGGCCAGAAATGCGTTCTGGAGCTATGTTTCGATGGTCGTTTCACTTCTTCTGCAGTTTATCTCCAGGACGGTATTTATCTATTCCCTCGGAGAGGGTTATTTGGGCATTAACGGCCTTTTTTCCAATATCCTTGGGGTCTTATCCTTTGCAGAATTGGGGATAGGAACGGCGATTAATTTCAGCCTCTACAAACCTGTTTCGGAGAACGACACTGAAAAGATTAAGACGTATATGCATTATTACAAGTGCGCCTATCGCGTAATTGCGCTGATCGTTGCTGTACTTGGGTTGGCACTGATTCCGTTTTTGGATGTTCTGGTAACAGATCCCGGCAATGTTGGAGATATTAGGATCTATTACATCATCTATCTTTTTAATGTAGTGAGTAGCTACTTTGTTTCGTACAAATATAGTTTGGTAAATGCGGAACAGAAAAATTATATCTATACCAATATCAATCTCATTCTGTCCGCAACCACGACTGTCATTCAGATCGTTTCTCTGCTGATCTGGAAAAGCTTCTTGGCATATCTGCTCATTGCGGCAGTTTTTGGAGTTTTTCAAAAGATTTTTATCAGCAAGTATTTTGACAAACTGTACCCATATCTGAAAGAAAAAAATATTCAAAAGCTGACGCGCGCAGAAAAGGATACCCTGATCACCAAAATCAAGGCCCTGATCATACATAAAATCGGGGATGTGAGTGTTCATCAAACTGACAATATTATTGTATCCGCCTTTGTAAGCACAAAAACAGTCGGGCTCCTATCAAACTATAACCTGCTGATCAGTACGGTGAGCGGCTGCATCAATGTGCTGTTTAATTCGGTCACGGGCAGTCTGGGAAATATGGTTGCAACCGAATCCAAAGAATATCAATACGCGGTATTCAAAAAGTACCGTTTTATTGGGTTTTGGTTTTATGGTTTTACTGCGACTGCATTAGGCATCCTGATGACGCCGTTCATTACGCTTTGGATCGGCGAAAGAATGGTGGTCGATTCCGTTGTCGTCAACCTTTTAATCATTGACTACTATATGATCGGGCAGCGGATTTGCTTAAACAACATTAAGTCAGCTGCCGGGCTGTATGAGCCGGATAAATATGTAGCACTGCTGCAAGCGGTTGTTAATTTGGTTTCCTCCATTGCTTTGGTGAAACTGATTGGGCTTCCAGGTGTATATGTTGGCACGATGATTCAGGGGACTCTGTCCACGATATTGAAACCCATCTTGTCCTATAAAATGATGTTTGGCATTAGCAGCAGATACTATTTTATTGACTCGTTAAAATATGGCGGCGCAGTCATTGTCTCTTATTTAATTTGCGGCACAATTGGAAATTTTATTTTGAGCAATGTAACCATTATGAACTTCATCTATATGATGGCAGTTGTTGTGGTTATTCCCAATACGGTGTTTGTGCTTTTCTTCCATAGGTGTCCGGAATTTCAGTTTCTGGCGGACACCGCCAGGAGGATTGCAGGCCAGAGACTTCGGAAGGGATAACGGCAGGGTAAAGCAATGATCGATTAGCGCCGCCCCCCTAACTAAAAAACGAGCTTTCACCCACACCTCGCGTCCGCGGTTTCGGGTGAAAGCTCGTTTTCATTTGTGCCTTGATCGCGAAGGAGGCTGTGATAGAGACTGTAAAGTGGCCCAACGAGGGCCGCAAGCCGCTCAGGCGGCCTCGTCGTCCTCAAACAGCGTTACGTAAGAGCCGCGCCCCTTTTCGTTCAACAGGCGGCAGAGCACGGCGGCGGCCGCAGCAGCGGCGGCCAGCAGGGCGGCAAGACGAAGCAGACATTTCATGGGGCGTTCTCCTTTCAGGGGCGGCAGAGGTTGGTCTGCCGAAGATGGTGTTTTGCGCAGCAGGCCGCCGCAATGCGGAACGGGCGTTTGCTGTTAAACCTATTATAGCACGTTTTTCTCAAGGCGGGAACAACACAGCCGATTGGATTTGTGATGTTTTACAAAATTTTGGCGGGGCAGTGAAATGCGCCGCGAATTTCCCCGAAACGACAAAACAGAGAAAAAACCGTGGGACATCCCATCTTGTTTGCACAAAAAGGTTGCTATATAGTGCATTTGTACAAAATTGAGTGGAATTTCTTGTTGACTTACCCCGTGAGAATGGTAAAATAGTAGAGTACTTGGTGGGCACATTGCCTGTTTTGAAACGGACCGCTTTTTTGATGCGTGGCGGCCCGGGGTTTGACCTGCCAAAATTTCTAGAAATGGGGGATCGTTCAATCCATGTTCAAGAAGCTGAAACGCTCGGCGGAAGGCGCCGGCGTCCCGCATGTGAAGGGTACAGCTGGCATGGCCACTGTCGTGATGCCTGCACCCAGTAAGGTGACCCTTCCCATGTCGCAGCACATCGGCGCGCCTGCGCAGCCGGTTGTGAAAAAGGGCGACACGGTGTATGTGGGCACCCTGGTGGGCAAGGCCGGCGGCTTTGTATCTGCCAATATTTACGCCAGTGTCTCCGGCACTGTGCTCTCTGCGGATCCCGGCGCGGTCGTCATCGAGTCTGACGGCAACCAGACTCCGGATCCGGCCATCCAGCCTCCTGTGGTCAATGACCGTGACTCGCTGCTGAAGGCGGTTCAGGCCTGCGGCCTGGTGGGCCTGGGCGGCGCCGGCTTCCCCACTCATGTGAAGCTGACTGCCAAAAACATCGAGTTCCTGGTCATCAACGGCGCCGAGTGCGAGCCGTACCTGACCCCGGACACCCGCGAGTTCCTGGAGTGCAGCGACACCATCGTCAGCGGCATTGCGGCTGTGATGAAGTACTGCGAGATCAAGAACTGCGTCATCGGCATTGAGGCCAACAAGCCCGACTGCATCGCCAAGATGACCGAGCTGGTCAAGGAGATGCCCGGCGTGACAGTCAAGACCCTGCCCAGCCGCTATCCGCAGGGCGCCGAGAAAAACCTGGTGGAGAACTGCACCGGCCGCGAAGTGCCTCAGTTCGGCCCCACCGGCGCGCCCGGCCTGCCTGCCGACGCTGGCTGCGTCGTCATGAACGTGACCAGTGTTTCCACGCTGGGCAAGTTCCTGAAGACCGGTATGCCTCTGGTGAGCAAGCGCGTCACCGTGGACGGCGACGCCATTGCCAAGCCCCAGAACGTTGAAGTTGCCATCGGCACCAGCCTGCAGGACATTGTGGACTTCTGCGGCGGCATCAAAGAGGGCGTTACCCTGGGCAAGGTCATCTCCGGCGGCCCCATGATGGGCCGTGCCATGACCGACCTTTCTTCTCCGCTCATCAAGCAGAACAACGGCCTGCTGCTGTTCAGCAAGGAGAAGGCTGCCATTCCGGCGCCTTCTGCCTGCATTCGCTGCGGCCGCTGCATCAACGGCTGCCCCATGGGCCTGGCCCCGGTGCAGATCAGCGAGGCGTTCAACGCCCGCGATTACGATCAGCTGGACAAGCTGAACATCGGCCTGTGCGTGGCCTGCGGCACCTGCAGCTTCGTCTGCCCCGCCAAGCGCCCCGTCACCCAGAACATGGCGCTGGCCAAAGCCTTCTACATGGGCGAGCTGCGCCGTAAGCAGGCGGAAGCCAAGGCCAAGGCGGAAGAAGCCGCCAAGAAAGCGGAAGAGGGAGGGAACAAGTAATGGAAAACAATCTGATCGTTACCTCGAACCCTCACATTACGGACAATGTTTCCACCCGGAAGCTGATGGGCAATGTGGTCATCTCGCTGGTGCCCTGCATCATCGCCTCCGCCATGATCTTTGGCCTGCGCGCGCTGCTGCTTACCGCAGTGACCACCGCGGCCTGTGTGGGTTTTGAGTACCTGTACTGCATGCTGATGAAGAAGCCCAACCCGGTGGGGGATCTCTCCGCCGTGGTGACCGGCATCATCCTGGCCATGAACTTCCCTGTGACCCTGCCCCTGTGGATGGGCATTGTGGGTGCGTTCATTTCCATCGTGCTGGTCAAGCAGCTGTTCGGCGGCTTGGGCTACAACTTCGCCAACCCCGCTCTGGTGGGCCGTATTGCTCTGTTCAGCGGCTTCTCCAGCGCCATGACCAACTGGAAGTTCCCCGCCGCGGCGGTGGACCAGCTGTCCAGCGCCACCCCCCTGCAGGTGGCTGACCCCAGCGCCCTGAACCCGATGGACCTGTTCCTGGGTGTGCACGGCGGCGTGATGGGTGAGACCTGCGCCCTGGCGATCCTGATCGGCTTTGTGTGGCTGGTTGCCACCAAGACCATCAGCCCCGCCATCCCCGTGACCTATGTGGCCACCGTGGCGGTGATGAGCCTGCTGTGCGGCCAGAACGTGATGGTTCAGCTGCTGAGCGGCGGCCTGCTGTTCGGTGCCGTGTTTATGGCCACCGACTATGTGACCAGCCCCTTCACCCTGAAGGGCAAGATCGTGTTCGGCATCGGCCTGGGCATCATCACCAGCGCCATCCGCTTCTGGGGCAACATGGCCGAGGGCGTGTCCTTCGCCATCCTGCTGATGAACCTGTGGGTGCCTTACATCAATGACCTGACCCACCAGGTGCCTCTGGGCTACAAGAAGCCCGAAAAGAAGAAGGAGGCAGCCAAATGAAAAACTCCAATTTCGAAACTCTGGTAAAGCCGGTGATCGTTCTGGTGGTCATCTGCCTGATCACCAGCACCATGCTGGCGGTGACCAACAACGCCACTGCACCCATCATTGCGGCGCAGGAAGAGGCGGCCGCGCAGGAAGCCTATCAGGCCGTTCTGCCTGAAGCGGACAGCTTCACCGACCTGACCAGCGAAGTGAGCACCGAGAACATCGTGGCGGTGGTGAAGGCCAACAATGGCGCAGGCTACTGCGTGAAGGCCACCGGCAAGGGCTACGGCGGCGCTGTGCCCGTGGTCATCGGTTTTGACAACGACGGCAACATTCTGGGTGTGCAGTTCCTGCAGAACTCCGAATCTGCCGGCTTCGGTATGCGGCTGTGGGATTCCTCCGGCGACGGCGCGGTGTTCGCCGATGAGCTGGTGGGCAAGAGCGGCTCTGTGACCCTGAAGCAGGACGGTGTGAACGGCCTGACCGGCGCGACCATCTCCAGCAAGGCTGCGGTCAGCGCCGTGAACAGCGCATTTGCTTGCATCGACGAGCTGAAAGCAAAGGAGGCTGCGTAAACCATGGCTGAGAACAAAAGCAAACTGAGCATTGTGACCAATGGCCTCCTGAAGGAGAACCCCACCCTGCGCCTGGTGCTGGGCACCTGCCCCACCCTGGCCGTTACCACGGCGGTCTCCAATGCTCTGGGCATGGGCGCGGCGGCTACCGTCGTGCTGATCTGCTCCAACTTCGTTATTTCCGCCCTGCGCAAGGTGATCCCCGATAAGGTGCATCTGCCCTGCTACATCACCATCATCGCCACGTTCGTGACCCTGGTGCAGATGATCGTCAAGGCCTATGCCCCTGCGCTGGATACCGCCCTGGGCGTGTACCTGCCCCTGATCGTTGTGAACTGCATCATTCTGGGCCGTGCCGAGATGTTCGCCTGCAAGAACAACGTGGTGGATTCCGCGCTGGACGGCTTGGGCATGGGCCTGGGCTTCACCCTGGCGCTGACCCTGATGGCCACCGTGCGTGAGATTCTGGGCAGCGGCACCTGGCTGGGCATCCAGATCATCCCCAAGAGCATCCCCAACTTCACCCTGATGACCAGCGCGCCCGGCGGTTTCTTCACCTTCGGCTGCCTGATGGCTCTGGTGGTGTGGTTCGAGACCAAAACCAACAACAAGATCGACCGAAAGGCCGGCTGCTGCGCTGAGAAAGGGGAGTAAATAATCATGGAACTGGGAGTCAAACTTGCCTCCATCTTCTTCAGCATGATTTTGGTGAACAACTACGTGCTGGTGAAGTTCCTGGGCATCTGCCCCTTCCTGGGCGTGTCCAAAAAGCTGGATTCCGCCGTGGGTATGTCCTGCGCCGTTATCTTCGTCATGGTGCTGGCCACTCTGGTGACCTTCCCCATTCAGATCTTCCTGCTGGACGCCAACGATCTGGGCTACCTGCAGACCATCGTGTTCATTCTGATCATCGCTGTGCTGGTGCAGCTGATCGAGATCATCCTGAAAAAGTACATGCCTCCCCTGTACAACAGCCTGGGCGTGTATCTGCCCCTGATCACCACCAACTGCTGCGTGCTGGGTGTTACCGTGCTGAACGTGGACAACTACGCCGCTGACGTGGTGAAGTACGGCTTTGGCTTTGCCTATGCCGAGTCCCTGATCTGCGCCGCCGGTGCCGGCTTCGGCTTCATGCTGGCCATGGTGCTGTTCAGCGGCGTGCGCAAGCGCGTTGAGGCAGCCAACTGCCCCGAGTGCTTCAAGGGCCTGCCCATCACTCTGGTGTCTGCCTCCATTACCAGCCTGTCCTTCATGGGCTTCGGCGGCATCATCGAGAACATCTTTGGCGTGTAAGGAGGGGCGATTGAAATGAGTATTAGTATCGCAATTGTCCTGGTTACCGTGGTCGGCCTGCTGGGTGCCATCATTCTGGTTCTGGCCGCCAAGTTCATGAGCGTGTACGAAGACCCCCGCGTGGGCGAAGTGACCGAGTGCCTGCCCGGCGCCAACTGCGGCGGCTGCGGCTTCGCCGGCTGTGCCGACTACGCCAAGGCCGTGGTTGAGGGCAAAGCCCCCGTCAACAAGTGCGCCGTGGGCGGTGCCGCCTGCGCTGCCGCCATCGGCAAGGTCATGGGCGTGGAAGCCGGTTCTTCCGATCCGGTTCATGCCGTGGTGAACTGCCAGGGCCAGACCGATGTGTGCAAGCCCAAGTATGAGTACCAGGGCATTCAGAGCTGCGCTGCGGCCGCTGCCCTGTTCGGCGGCCCCAAGGCCTGCAGCTTTGCCTGCCTGGGCCTGGGCGACTGTGTGAAGGCCTGTAAGTTCGGCGCCATTTCGGTGGTGGACGGTAAGGCCAAGGTGGACGTGAGCAAGTGCGTGGGTTGCGGCGCCTGTGCTGCAACCTGCCCCAAGCACGTGATCAGTATGCGCACCATGGCGGCCAAGCCTGTTGTGCTGTGCAGCAACCACGAGCGCGGCGCAGCCGTGAACAAGGCCTGTGCCAAGGGCTGCATTGCCTGCGGTCTGTGCGTGAAGAACTGCCCCGAGCAGGCCATCGTGCTGGACAACTTCCTGGCCAAGATCGACTACTCCAAGTGCACCGGCTGCGGCACCTGCGTGAGCAAGTGCCCCAAGAAGGTCATCCTGATGCCGGCCGACTTCGAGTAATCCGAACGGATTTGCCGGGCGCTTCGGCGTGAGCGAACGATCCGCGGCCCGTTTCCCTCAAAAAGGGGAAGCGGGCCGCTTTTTTTGCGCCTCGCAACCACAGGTTGACAAATTTCAAGCCGAAACTGGTGGCGCGCAACCGGGAAAACGTGTATGCTGGAAGCATCGAAGAGAAGAAAATGCGGATAAACAGGAGGAAGCAGGATGACATTTTCGGAAAAGCTGGTGGAACTGCGCCGGAAGGCGGGCCTTTCGCAGGAGGAGCTTGCATCCCGGCTGGAGGTCTCCCGTCAGGCGGTTTCCAAATGGGAGAGCGGCCAGACCCTGCCGGATCTGGAACGGGCGGTTGCCCTAAGCCGGCTGTTCGGGGTGTCGCTGGATTACCTGATGAAGGAAGAGCAGGCCGAGCCGGAGCCTTGCACGCAGGAACTCGCCGCCCCGGCCGAGCCGGAACAGCCCCTGCACCGGGTGAGCCTGGAGGAGGCCCGGCAGGTGCTGGCCCTGAGCGATGCCGCCGCCCCGAAAATGGCGCTGGCCACCGGGCTGTGTGTTGTGTCGCCGGCGGCGCTGATCCTGCTGGCGGCGCTCAGTGAGAACCATTGGTTTCCCTTAAGTGAAGCGCAGGCGGCCGGTGTGGGCCTGTGCGTGCTGTTTGTGCTGGTGGCGGTGGCGGTGGGGCTGTTCCTGAACTGCGGTGCGCTGACGGGGGCCTATGCTTATCTGGAGAAGGAGCCGATCGAGCAGGAACCGGGCGTGGAAGAACTGGTGCGCCAGCAGCGCGAGGCGTTTTGGGTCGAATACCACAACGGCAACATTTGGGGCACGGTGCTGTGCATCCTGTCGGTGCTGCCCATTTTCGCGGCCATGGTGTTTGCCGGCTCGGACTGGAGCTACGCGCTGGCGGTGGACCTTCTGCTGATTCTGGTGGCCTTTGGCTGCGTTGCCTTTGTGCGGGTGGGTACGCCCTGGGCCGCCATGAATAAGCTGCTGGAAGAGGGCGACTACACCCGCGAGAGCAAGGCGTTCAGCGGGCGCCTGGCCCGCCTGAGCGGCTGTTATTGGCTGGTGGTCACGGCGGTGTTCCTGTATTGCACCTTCGGCCCGAACGGCAATTGGAATCCGAGGGATTATTGGCTGATCTGGGCCATCGGCGGGGTGCTGTACGGCGCGCTTGCGGGCCTCCTTCGGCTGCTGCCCCAAACGCGGAGCGGCGAGAAGTGAAGCGGAGTACAGCAGCCCTGAATCGGAACAGAACAGCGCCCCGGGCTTTTGGCCCGGGGCGCTGCTTTGCATAGGCTTTATGGGAATTGAATAAGATCAAACAAGATTCAATGGGGGGATAGAGGGGTATTTTTAGACGGATCGCTTTAAGGCTAAGTTTATGGCTGCATTGCAGGCCGTTGGCCGCAAATAACGCACAGGCAGCTCATGAGCAACCCGGTGGAGAATTTACAGGCCGCTCAGCCCAGCTCGTCAATGCTTTCCAGCTGGGTGACCGTCATGGGGTCCGTTCCGTCGCTGACGCACTGCACCAGCCCCCGGCTGGTCAGGTAAACCTGCGCGCCGACCGCATTCAGGGCGGACATCACCTCGCTGTCCGGCCCCTGGCTGTCGCAGGTGATCACGGCGTACTGGGGGCTGGCGGCCCGGAAGAACACCCCGCTGTTCGTCTCGGCGCGGCCATGGTGGGGTACCTTCAAAAAGGTGCAGTTCACGCTGGTCTGGGCCATCAGCTCATCCAGCCGAATCTGCTCGGCGTCGCCGGGGAACAGGAAGCTGTCAATGCCATGCTGGACCATGATCGCCAGAGAATAGTCGTTGTCGTCCTCATAGCTGGAGCGCAGGGGCGGGTAGACCGATACATCGCTGCCGCCTAGCTGGAAGGTGAGCGGGTCGGTGAAGGTCTCCAGCACCAGCCCGGCCTCGCGGGCGGCCTCGGCAAACTGTTCATACTGCTTGGAGTCCTCTTTGTAATCGGGGGTGAGCAGCCGGTCCACCTCCAGCTCTTCCAGCACATGGTCGGCCCCGCCCACATGGTCCTTGTCAAAATGGGTGAGCACCAGCGCTTCCAGATGGGAGACGCCCTGCTTTTCCAGCAGTTCCAGCAGCTCGTCCGAGGATTTTTCATAGCCGGCGTCGATCAGCATGGCGTGTTCGCCGGATTGCAGCAGAATGGCGTCGGCCTTGCCCAGGTCGGCCACCGTTACGGTGAGCGCATCCAGATCGTTGTCGGAAAGGCGGTTGGTGTCCGGCGTGCGGCTGTCCAGATAAAGGGGGATGAGGATCAATCCCACACAAAAAACAATGCAGATGTTGCGCAAAAGACGCTTCATGAACGGGTACCTCGTAGTTGCAGGGGCAGGGGCTGCCCTCGGTTCAAAATCAGGGAGGCGGCCGCTTTGCAGACGCCTGCGCGGCCGGAATGTTTTATTTATTATACAGGATTTTTACAAAAAAGACAGGGGGAAATCCTGCGATTTGCCCCGAAATTCGGCCAAAGCGGCCACCGCGTAAAATCCGGGCAACAGAAAACGCCCTGTTCCGAAGAACAAGGCGTTTATTCTGGCTGCTCCTGTCAGGCTCGAACTGACGACATCGTGATTAACAGTCACGCGCTCTACCGACTGAGCTAAGGAGCATCATGGTGACCCGTACCGGAATCGAACCGATGTTAACGGCGTGAGAGGCCGCTGTCTTAACCGCTTGACCAACGGGCCATATGCTACCTTAACTATTATACTCAGATGAGGGGGATTGTCAATACTTTTTTGAAATGTTTTCGCAAAGGGCCATTCGGCGGCAAAAATGACAAAGCAGCGGGCATACCTTCCGCAGAAGTGTGTACCCGCTGTTTTGGTTCAATACATCCGAAGATCAATCCAGAGCAGCTTCACAAGAAGCACGATCTCGGCCAGGTAAAACAGAAGCCCAACCCCATAGAGGTGATCCGGCCAGAGGGAGGTGTCCCACAGACTGCGTCCGGTGCGAAGGGCATGCTGGTGGGGTGTGAACAGTGCGACCAGAAAGGCAAACTCCAACCCAATCCGAAGAACCGGCCGCGCCAGAATGCCGGAAATGCCGAAAATATACTCCAACAAGAGAATGGCGGCAATCAGCAGAGAAGCCAGCACAATGCCGAAGAGAAGAATGCGGCGATGTTTCTCGTGTTTCATGGGGCACCTCCAGAACGATTTAGTATAATTTCCATGTGGTGTAGCCAGGAGTCCAGCCCATCACCATGTCGTTGGTAAGACCGTATTTGTAGGTGATTGTGACAATCACGCCATGAGTTGACTGCGATGCCGTTGCTGCCCCAATAGCGGCAGCAATCGAAGCGGCAACTACAAAATTTTTGAAGCCTTTTTATGTTGAGCAAGAATTCTGCGTATTAGCCAATACACTTTCTATAAGTTTAATATAACGCAGAATGTGTGCAAAATCAACATAAAAAGAATTGAATCAAAGAAAAAACTATGCAAATATAATTATTGGACACAAATATCATCCAATGCCGCCCATCACGGCACCCAGTACCAGCACCAGCAGCGTGACCCCGCAGAACAGGTACTTGGCCAGAGGGTAAAACCAGCGGCCCAGCGGCTTTTTGCGCGCCTGGTTGACCTGCGCCAGGGCGTCGTCTTTTCCCCACACCCAGAAGAACATCACCGCGGCCAGCAGCGCGCCCAGCGGGCAGATGTAGATGGAGCAAACGTCCATCCACTGGCTGACAATGGGGGAGATGGCCAGCCCAACGCCGATGCCCACCGCGCCGATCAGGGCCACGGCCACCGGGCGGCTCAGGTGGAACAGCTCCTGCAGGGTGGCCACCGGCGCCTCAAACAGGTTGATGAGGGAGGTGAGTGCCGCAAACGTCACGGCGGTAAAGAACACCATCAGAATGATGCCGCTGCCGGGAATGCCGCGCAGTACGTTGGGCAGAAAGACGAACATCAGGCCGGGGCCGCTCTGGGTCAGCTCCTGCCCGGCCAGCGCCATGGCGGGAATGATGACCAGCGCGGCAACCAGAGCCGCCAGTGTGTCGAATACCGCTACCAGCCGCGCATCGGCGGGAATGTCGGAGTCCTCACTCAGGTACGAGCCGTAAATCAGCGTGCCGTTGCCCGCAATGGACAGGGAGAAGAACGCCTGCCCCAGCGCGTACACCCACACCATGGGGTCGGCCAGGCCCTTGGGGTCAAGAATGAAGATGTAGCGATAACCGGCCGCCGACCCGGGCAGAAATGCCAGATAAACCGCCAGCCCGAGAAACAGCGCGAAGAACAGGGGCATCATGACCTTGTTGGCCTTTTCAATGCCGCCGCCCACGCCCAGCGCCATGATCACCAGCGTGATGAGCATACCGGCGATCTGCCAGGGGGCGTTCCCCGCGGCCGTGGCGTCAAACCGGGCGGAAAACGCCCCCACGTCGGACAGCGCGCTCAGCCCGCCGGTGAAAGAAGCGGCCAGGTAGTTGAAGATCCATCCAACAACCACCGAGTAGCCGATGGCCATAGCCAGCGAGCCGAGCACCGGAATGAAGCCCAGGGCGCGGCCCGGGCGTTCACTGCCGCAGCGGCGCTTTGTGGCCTGCCCGAAGGCGTGGATGGGGCCGCTGCGGGTGGCGCGGCCAAAGGCCATTTCGCCAATTACGCCGGTCGAGCCGATGAGCGCCACAAAAATCAGGTAGGGAATCAAAAAGGTTGCACCGCCGTAGGCGGAAACCCGGGACGGAAAAAGCCAGATGTTGCCCATGCCCACCGCCGAGCCGATGCAAGCCAGCACGAAGCCGGCCCGGCTTGCCCAGGAATCGCGTTTGCCGCTTTGGTTCATGTCATTCTCCTTGCCGCCAAGAGGGCGGACTTTGTCGTTTGTTGGTTTCCATTATACCATGCTTTTAAAAGAAAGAAAAATGGTAGGCAATTCATGATGAGGGTTACGTTGTTGAGAGAAGACTGAGATATTGCGAGAAGGCAAAGCCTTCTCCTTGAGGGGAAGGTGCCGAACGGAGTGAGGCGGATGAGGTGGCATTTCATGTCTGCAACTGGATATGGAGGCTGACCTGCTTTATCCACTCACTTTA
>ERZ1034901.325-NODE-325-length-39207-cov-8.672175_pt1 | contig 39207 bp, 34 predicted proteins | sample MGYA00520628_ERZ1034901 | MGnify/ENA primary metagenome ERZ1034901 (study PRJEB33766, sample SAMN09781783) | gut metagenome | biome: gut microbiome | host: Homo sapiens | place: Madagascar | study: EMG produced TPA metagenomics assembly of the PRJNA485056 data set...
CGTGACCCCATGCGTGACAGGCATGTATTCTAACCAACTGAACTAACGCACCAAAATCACTAATTGCTTTTGGATGGCTACCGTGTCATTTTTTTAGCGAGTGCAAAGGTAGAGATTTTTTCCGAAACTCCAAAACTTTTCAGCTCTTTTTTTCAAAAAATTTTCTGCATTACTATCGCATCCTTGTACGTCATGCCATCAAACAGCCACTCTTTCAGCACGTTACGCCCCGTAAATCCCGTTTCAGAAAAAAGTTGCTGCGATGCCACATTGTCCGTAGCAATGATGGCATAGAGCTGATGTAGGTGGAGAGTGCGTAGCGCATAATGACACACCTGGCGTACTGCGTCACGTGCCAGACCGCGTCCACGATACTCCGTCATCACCACTACGCTCACTTCGGCGCGTCTGTTGGAGGCATCAAAGTTGAAGACATCCACCAGTCCCACCCTATTGCCGCTCCGGTCTTCCATAACCATCCTCACCTGTCCGTCGGCATAAATGTCGTTAGAAGCATTGGCGATGTAGTCATGCAGCACGTAGCGCGAGTAAGGAACGTTCGTACAACCGACGTCCCACACCTCCTTGTCATTCTCCATAGCGTAGAGAAAGTCGAGGTCTTCAGGCTCCATGGCCCTCAGCCTCACAATAGCGTCATCATTCATTTGAATATGTCCTCACCGGTTATCACTATGTTGGTCTTCGGATTATAGGTTCCGATGCGCACCGTTTCCTTGGAACTGCGCTGGAAGATGCTGAATATGTCCTTATAGCTGTATGCTCCCGTGTCGTACACCACGTACGTACGTGCCGCATCCTGCACATCCAAGCCCAGATGTCCGTCCGGCATATCGTTGGCATGACCTTCGAAGAAGTCGGCTTCCAAGGCGTTACGCTTCGCTATCTGACGACACTTCGCCACCGCCTTACGTGATCCTATAAATATATAATGTGGCGTTATGCGTTTCCGATGGCTTAGCAGTCCGAGCTTTTTCTCCACGGAATGTATCTGCATCTTCACGAACGTCGCCGTAGCCTTCACGTATATGGCGGTCTTTACGGGCAGCGATACCAGCAGACTCATGCCGCCGTAATGCTTGCGGAAGAATATCAGCATGGCGTCATAGAAGACGTGCACGTAACGGAAAGACGACTTATGTGCGCTCTCTCCCTTGTAATGCAGTATCACGGAAGGCAGATACCAGTTCTCGTAACCTCCCTTCAAGAGGCGGTAAGAGAGGTCGATGTCCTCGCCGTACATAAAGAAGTCTTCGTCCAGCAAGCCTATCTTGTCCAACGCCGAACGTCTGAGCATGCAGAAAGCACCGCTTATCACCTCTATCTGCGTCGGCTCGTCCCACGAGAGATAACTCATATAGTACTTGCCGAAGCGTCGGCTCTTAGGATACTTGGCGCACAGACCGCTCATCTTATAGAAAGCCGTCATCGGCGAAGGCAGACCGCGCCGCGACTCCATAGCCGAGCGTCCGTCGTCGCAGAGCATCCTCACTCCTGCCCCACCCGCATTTGGATGGTCTTCCATGAAGCTGAGCACGTCACGGATGGAGTCTTCAGCCACGATGGTGTCAGGATTGAGCAGCAGCACATACTCGCCGCAGCTTTGCTTTATAGCCACGTTGTTGGCACGTGAGAAGCCGAGGTTATGGTTGCTGTTTATGAAGTTTATATCAGGAAAGCGTTCGGTGATATATTCCACGGTGCCGTCGCCGGAATGGTTGTCCACGACATATATCTCCGCCTCAATGCCTTCCGTTGCCTTCTCCACAGCCAGCAGACATTGCTCCAGATAGAACCTTACCTTATAGCTTACTATTATAACAGAGAGTTTCAATGGTATGTATGATTTTTTGGGATTATTTATTTATCTCCGACTCGCAACGCGCCTTTGTCGGAACAATAAAGGTGAGCGCCAGCAGCAGGACAATGGCCAGATAGCCGAACGCCACGTTCATATACAGATAATACAGTATGGTGTTTATCACCATCGGTAGGCAAAGCGCCAGCAGACGCGTCATACCGAAGCGCAGCAATGCCTCTGCTGACACCAGCTTCTTGCGTATGGCCTCAAAGCGGAAGAGGCGCAGCATGAAGGGAATGGCGCAGATGGACACCAGCTCCATCACCATCGTTAGCACAAACTCGTCGCTGCCGCCGCTCTTCAGAATGCCGGCAGGCAAGAGTTCTGTCTCGAACAGCACCACCGTAAGGCCCGATATGACAAGCGACGCGATGTACGTCGCCATCAATGATTGTTGTGTTTTCTTCATCGTTCGTTGTTGTCGTTATTCATCACCGTGCGGTTGAGCAAAGCTCTGCCCAGCGTCACCTCATCGGTGTATTCCAGTTCGTCGCCCACGGATATGCCGCGTGCAATGACGCTCACCACCACGTCGTAGCCCGAGAGCTTGCGCGAGATATAGAAGTTGGTGGTGTCGCCCTCCATCGTGGAGCTCAATGCCAATATCACCTCCTTCACGCCGCCTTTCGCCACGCGCTCCACGAGTGAGTCCACTTCAATGTCGCTCGGTCCGATGCCGTCCATCGGCGATATGATGCCGCCCAGCACATGATAAAGTCCGCGATACTGCTGCGTATGCTCCACAGCCATAACGTCACGTATATTCTCCACAACGCATATCGTGGAGGCGTCACGCTGACGGTCGGCGCATATCGGGCAGATGTCGGTGTCGCTGATGTTGTGGCAGACCTGACAATACTTTATGTTGGAGCGCATGTCCGTTAGGGCATTGGCAAAGGCGCTGACCTCCTCTTCGGGACGGCGCAGCATATCGAGAACAAGGCGCAGCGATGTCTTGCGCCCTATCCCCGGCAGTTTCGAGAATTCAGCCACGGCCTTCTCCAGGAGTTTCGACGGATAAGCTTCCTCCATCATTCCTTGAAGAGATAAATTCCCACGCCGAGGCGAAGGCCGATTGTGGAAAAGTCGCTGTGCTTCTTGAACGACTGGTCGTAATATATGGCTGGCTCTACGGTCACCGTGCGACTGAGGAAGAAGGCATAACCCACTTCCACGCCCGGCATGATGTCGTCATAACCGCCGCTGGCATGCAGAAACTTACAGTTGGCACCGAGGAAGACGCCGTTCTGCTCTATATAGTAGCGTCCGCCCACGCCCACCATAAACTTGGTGGGTACGGCGTCATTGCCGCTACGCTCGTATGAAGTCTGTCCGAGGAGCATAAGGTCGTCCGAAACCATATAGCCAGCCTGTGCCTGCACGCCAAGCGTAAACTTGTCAGCACCCGTATATTTCATGTTAAGCCCCGTCAGCGAACCTCCGACATACACCTTTCCGGCCTCAAACTGGGCATTTGCGGCTACCGTAGTAAGAAGGGCAACCGCCATCGCAATAAGTTTCTTTCTCATAAATATGAATGGATATAGTTATTGTAATTGCAAAAGTAATAAAAATATCTCTACTCACATCCATGTGACATGACAATAATAAGACAGCCCTTTAGTTTTTTTTTACGGAAAATATATAACTTTGCAATCCAAAAAGTAAAACAATCCATACATGACAAGAATTATCAGAAAATTATTAGCTACATTAATATTCGCCACAGCATTCTTCACTTCTGCATTCTCACAGCCCAAGCATGAGGTGCGTGCCGTGTGGCTAACCACCATCGGCGGCATCGACTGGCCACATTCATACGCCCAGTCAGTATGGTCAATAGAGAAGCAGAAGGACGAACTGCGCACCATCCTTGACCGCTTGGAGAAGGCGGGCATCAACACCGTGCTACTGCAGACGCGCATCCGCGGCACTGTCATCTATCCCTCCAACATCGAGCCGTGGGACGGATGCCTGTCCGGATTTCCGGGCGAGAGTCCCGGTTACGACGCGCTGCGCTTCGCCATCGACGAGTGTCACAAGCGTGGCATGGAGGCACACGCATGGATTGTGACAATGCCCGTGGGAAAGTGGGACGCACTCGGATGTAAGCGCCTGCGCAGCAAGATGCCGGGCAACATCATAAAGATAAAGGCAGACGGATATATGAACCCCGAGTCGGCACAGACCGCCAACTACCTTGCGGATATCTGCGAGGAGGTGACACGCGGCTACGACATCGACGGCATCCACCTCGACTATATACGCTATCCCGAGAATCTGCCCAAGCTGAAGAAGCTGAACCCGAGCGTGGCACGCGACAATATCACACGCATCGTACGTACCATATCAAAGCGCGTCAAGACGCTCAAGCCGTGGGTGAAGATGAGCTGCTCGCCGATTGGCAAGTATGACAACACGTCACGCTATTGGAGTCATGGATGGGACGCATACAACACGGTTTATCAGGACGCCGTGGCATGGCTGCGTGACGGACTCATGGACGAACTGTTCCCGATGATGTATTTCCGCGACAACAACTTCTTCCCCTTCGCCCTCGACTGGAAAGAACAGAGTCACGGAAGGATTGTCGTGCCTGGCCTTGGCATCTATTTCATGTCGCCAAGAGAGAAAGACTGGCCCTTGACCGACATCACCCGCCAGCTCTTCTTCCTGCGCGACATCGGCATGGGTCACGCCTATTTCCGATCGAAGTTCTTCACGGACAACACCAAGGGCATCTACGATTTCGCCACAGACGAATACGGCACGTATCCGTCTCTCATCCCGCCGATGACATGGGCAAAGGCAGCATCCCCCCAAAAGCCATACGACCTTACCTTCACGACGCAGAAGGACGGCGCCATGCGCATGACATGGCAACATCAGGTGAAGGACACCACCATGATGCTCTTCAACGTATATTCATCCACCTCCTATCCCGTGGACACAAAGGACGCCCGCAACCTCGTGGCTATACGCCGCCAGACACGCTCCCTGCTCATTCCGTCAGAAAAGGGACGCCATTACGCCGTGACCGCCACCGACCGCTACGGCAACGAAAGCCTTGCCCTTCAGGAAGCTCACACCGCTGACACGTCAGCCCCGCAGCAAAGCCCCGACTTGCTGAAGTGCGACGGTCGCATCCTGCAAGTGCCCAACGAAGTGATGCTCACAGACGCACAATATCTGCTCGTAGAGACAATGCAGGGGGCGGCTGTAGCCATACTCCCCTACAAGCGCCCCTCCACCACCGTGAACATCGCCAGCATCCCCAACGGCATCTACCACCTGCGAACCCTAAACCGCAAGGGAAGAAGCCACCGTCTGGGCACGTTCATCGTAAAGAGGATTTAGCCATAAAATGGAGGTTTTGCCGAGACAATATTTGCATTCCTGATGCTCAATACTATGAGTTGAACGCACTAAGAAATCTTTGGTGCGAAATTCTTGAGTTTTGAGCGTGCAGTGATAATATACTGACACTCTATAGATTACGCTACCAAGAAGAGAAATGTGCAATGAATGACTGAGCTAAACAAGCATCATTGGGTTGCAATAGCGCCACTTTTACACTCCAATAGCGCCACTTTTACAGTCCAATAGTGCCACTTTTGCACTCTAATAGTGGCACTATTGTAGTGTAAAAGTGGCGCTATTGTTAAACAGGGGGCTGTTTGCACAGTAAAACACCATAAAAACAGCAATCTAAATCTCTATAATCAATTTTTATTTTGTAACAGGTTTTTACTCTTTGGACAATATTTGCATAGCGGACGGCGGACGCCGTCCGAATTAGGAATTTTGAGTTTTGAATTAGGAATTGTGCGCCATGGCGCATTATGAGTTGTTCAGTTTTAATTGATAGGATGAAACCTGTCTTCATGTCTTCTTGTTAAAAAATATTGATTCAGTTCCCGTAAGCGCTTATACCAAAAGAAGCGAGAGCCCATTCCGACAGAAATGAGCTCTCACTTCAATTTATTCTAAATACTAATGGCGCTGTTTTAGACAATTCCCTGCGCCATCATTGCCTTAGCAACCTTGAGGAATCCGGCAACGTTGGCACCGCGGACGTAATTGATGTAGCCGTCAGGCTGTGTGCCGTACTTCACGCAGTTGGCATGGATGTCGTTCATAATGTCGTGAAGCTTGGCGTCAACCTCCTCGCTGCTCCAGCGGAGACGCTCCGAATTCTGGCTCATCTCAAGACCCGAAACTGCCACACCACCTGCATTGGCTGCCTTGCCGGGAGCATAAAGCAGTCCGGCTTCCTGGAACACCTTGATGGCCTCCGGCGTTGAAGGCATGTTGGCGCCCTCGCTAACGGCAATCACACCGTTGGCAACAAGCGTGCGTGCGTCGTCGCCGTCAATCTCGTTCTGTGTGGCAGACGGAAGGGCGATATCAGCCTTCTCGCCCCAAGGACGTGCACCAGCCACGTACTTTACGCCGTATTCCTCAGCATACTCACGGATACGACCGCGCTCCACGTTCTTCAACTCCTTCACATAGGCAAGTTTCTCGGCGTCGATGCCGTCCGGATCGTAGATATAACCGTCAGAATCAGACAATGTCACAGGCACCGCACCAAGCTGGATGAGCTTCTCCACGGTGTACTGAGCCACATTGCCCGAACCGCTCACGAGGACACGCTTTCCTGCAAGCTCGATGCCGCGGGTCTTGAGCATGTTCTCAAGGAAATATACGTTGCCGTAACCCGTAGCCTCAGGACGGATGAGCGACCCGCCGAACTCCTGTCCCTTACCGGTAAGAACGCCGACGAAAGTATGGGTGAGCTTCTTATACTGACCGAACATATAGCCGACCTCACGACCGCCTACGCCGATGTCACCAGCCGGAACGTCCTCATCAGGACCGATGTGACGATAAAGCTCGTTCATGAAAGCCTGACAGAAACGCATCACCTCAGCATTGCTCTTTCCACGCGGAGAGAAGTCGGAACCACCCTTGGCGCCTCCCATCGGCAGCGTGGTGAGCGCATTCTTGAAGGTCTGCTCGAAGGCAAGGAACTTAAGGATGGAGGGATTGACGGAAGAATGAAAGCGAATGCCGCCCTTGTACGGACCGATGGCGTTGTTGTGCTGAATGCGATAACCCATATTGGTTTGCACGTTGCCCTTGTCGTCCACCCATGTCACACGGAAGGAGATGATGCGGTCAGGTATGCAAAGACGCTCAATGAGGTTGGCACGGTCGAACTCGGGATGGCGGTTATACTCATCCTCAATAGTACCGAGAACCTGGCTCACAGCCTGGATGTACTCAGGCTCGTTGGGGAAGCGCTGGTTAAGACGCTCTACGATTTCTGTTGCTTTCATTGTTTTTTGTTGGTGTTTTTGATTAATATGATTATTATCCTTTTCTAAAATTCAAACTATATCTATCTTAATACGTACGCGAGACATCACCTCTCGCTGAGCGGTGTGTATTCCTTCACGCCGAGCACGTTCTTGTAAGCAGGGCGTATGATGCGGCGCCCCTCGAAGTTTAGCTCCTCTATTCGGTGTGCCATCCAGCCTACTATACGCGCCATAGCGAACATCGGCGTATAGATTTCCTGCGGCAGACCTATCATCTCGTAGATGAAGCCCGAATAGAAGTCGACGTTGGCGCATATCGGCTTTGCCGTCTTGCGATGTGCCTGCACACACTTTATGCCCTCCTGTTCAAGGAGTCGGAGGAAATCGTATTCGGCTTCGCGTCCCTTCTCGCGTGCCAGTTCGCCGGCAAGCCTCTTGAGCTGCTTGGCGCGAGGATCGCTGAGCGTATAGACAGCATGACCGATGCCGTATATCAGACCTGCGCCGTCGTATGCCTCCTTGTTAAGGATGCGGTTCAGATAAGTGTCAATCTCGTCCACCGACGTCCAGTCATGGATGTTCTCCATAAGATGATGCAGCATGTTTATCACCTTTATGTTGGCTCCGCCATGAAGCGGACCCTTCAGCGAACCGATGCCGGCAGCAATGCTCGAGTAAGTGTCGGTGCGGCTGGACGACGTAACGCGGACGGTGAAGGTGGAGTTGTTACCGCCGCCATGCTCCGCCTGAATGACGAGCAGGAGGTCAAGCATTCGCGCGTCAAGCTCCGTGAAGTCCTCATGCTTGAGCATGTAGAGGAAGTTCTCCGCTATGGACATGTTCTCTCGTGGATGGCGGATGTGCAGCGAACGTCCCTGCACGCTGTGACGATAGATGTTGTAAGCGTAGGCTATGACGGTGGGGAAACGCGCTATAAGTTCCACAGCCTGACGCATGAGATTGTCGCGAGAAAGGTCGTCAGGCGTGGGGTCGAAAGTATACATCTCAAGCACGCTACGCGCAAGGATGTTCATGATATTAGAACCTTCGAGGTCTATGATATGTACGATGGTCTTATGATCGAGCGACATATTCTCGTTGATAAGCTGCTTGAACGACTCGAGATCCTCCTTGTCTGGCAGATTGCCAGACAACAGGAGATAAGCTATCTCCTCAAAGCCGAAACGATGCTCTTCGATGAGAGGCGTGACAAGCTCGTTCAGCTCATAGCCACGATAGAAAAGCTTGCCCTCAGTAGGCACAAGAACGCCTTCAGCGTCGCGCTCGTATCCAACCACATTTCCGATATTGGTAAGACCTACGAGCACACCGCTGCCGTCTTCATTGCGCAAACCACGTTTCACACCATATTTCTGAAACAATCCTGTATCAATCTTACATGATGTCTTAACCTCGTCAGACAGCTTATAAATCAAATAGTCCTTGTTCATATCTTTTTACCTTAGAGGGTTCTTAAAATGCGCAACAGAAGCGCCTCTGCTGCCTTTAAAATCTTTTACGACTGCAAAAGTACGAAAAATATTTTATTTCGTTACATTTTTATACGTAAAATTTACTTTCTGACACATTTTTATAGCAAAACAACAATTAAAGTAAACTTCCAGTCTTCAAAAACAAAAAAAATCCGCAAACGTTTACATAAATTTGTCAATAATTAATTTAAAATGTGTGGGAACACGAAGAAAAAATCAAGAATTTCTTAAAATAAATCAAGAAAAAGTTTGTCAGTAATAAAAAAAACAATAACTTTGCATCAGTTATCCTGAAAACAATCTTTTTACCTTAAAGAAAGACTAATACCTATTGAAGATTTGAAGCGGTCGCCTGTGAAGGTTATCGCTTTTTTTTTGCTCTTAACCGAACCACATTTCATCAAATTTTCAGATGATAACCATCACCCCGTTCCAAAATATTAAAATCACATCAGTTATGGACAAAGCAACAACGGACCACATAAAGTTTTTGGCAGACAAGTATGAGACGGAAGCCTTTCTCGCTTCCGACCCCAGCCAGTTCATGCACAAGGTAAGCGGAGACGCCAATCAGGAGACAATGGCTTTCATTGCCTCATGCCTCAGCTACGGATCACGCAAGCAGTTTTTCGGCAAGATACAGTATTTGCTGGACGCCTCTGAGGGCAATCCGTATGAATGGATAGGCTCTGGCAGATGGAAGGAAGCGCTGCCCGACACCACAGACTGCTTCTACCGACTTTACACCTTCCACGATATGCACACCACACTCAGCACTCTCGCAAACCTTATCAGCGAGCATGGATCGCTGAAGGCGTACGTAAACAAAAATGCCTCCACCGGCATTGAAGCGGTGGAGGCCATTTGCGCGTACTTTGCAGAGCATGAGGCTAACGCCATCATACCCAAGAACGCCAAGTCGGCATGCAAGCGTATATGCATGTTTCTGAGATGGATGGTGCGCGACGGGTCGCCCGTGGACCTCGGTCTGTGGTCTGACATCATGGACCGCCGCACGCTCATCATGCCCCTCGACACGCACGTCGTGCAGGAGTCGCTGCGCATGGGACTGCTGAAAAGTCGCACAGCGTCGATGGGAACGGCACGACGACTGACAGACGCCATGCTGGAGATATTCCCCGACGACCCGCTAAAGGGCGACTTCGCGCTGTTCGGACTTGGAGTGGACGAGGAGCGATAAGCATTTGCTCCCCATCCCACTCATTACTTCTTTATCACCTTCAGCACTTGGTCAGCGAAGCTACGCATGCCCTTGATGGAAGGATGGCTGCTCTTCTTGTCGATGTCGACGAGCTTGATGACGGGCACGTCGTAATGGGCACACACCTCATCCACGGAAGTGTTTATCTCCTCCTTCAACTCGGAATTGAGGATGAAGTAGACGTCCACGTTGGGATAATGATGGCGGATGTCGGACAACATCTTCGCCATAGCCGGACGGAATTTATAGAGGTCTGCCTTGGTCCAACCCGCATACTTGTATTCGCCCATCTTTACGCCAGCCCACGAGTCGTTGGTGCCGCCACAGATAAGGATGATGTCAGGATTGCCCAGACGGGTGCAGCGCGTCACGAAGGAACGGTCAGTATAGTCGTTGCCGCTGTATCCGGTGTTGCAGATAGTGGCACCGGAGTACGACTCGTTCTTTCCCAACTTGTAGCCGCCTTCCTTTATCACCTGCCACCACCATGTCTGCTCCACATCACACACATCCGTCATATTCGTCTTTGCCGGTATCTTATACCAACAAGCCTGACCGGACGGGATGAAGCCCTGATAAGTGGAATACGAGTCGCCAAGAATAGCGACGGTCTTGCGTGCCTGCGCACCAGCCTGCAACATAAAAAAGAACAGGCAGAGGAATGTCAAAATCTTTCTCATTATTATATTTAAATTTGTATATGTTAATAATATGATGCAAAGTTATACATTTATATTAACATTTGACGCTTCTAATCTTGTCTATTCGAACATAAATATGTAAATTTGCACGTATGAGAATAGACATCATAACCGTACTGCCCGAAATGCTTGAGGGCTTCGTAAACGAATCGATATTGGCACGAGCCCAGAAGAAGGGCTTGGCAGAAATTCACCTCCATAACCTGCGCGACTACTCGACGAACAAGTGGCGCAGAGTGGACGACTATCCCTATGGAGGTTTCGCCGGCATGGTGATGCAGTGTGAGCCTATAGACCGCTGCATTTCGGCGCTGAAAGCCGAACGCCACTACGACGAGGTGATATTCACATCGCCTGACGGAGAGAAGTTTGACCAGCACATCGCCAACGACCTCTCAATGAAAGAGAACATAATCATCCTCTGCGGACACTACAAAGGCATCGACCAGAGAGTGCGCGACCATCTCATCACCCGCGAGATAAGCATCGGCGACTATGTGCTTACGGGCGGTGAACTGGCTGCTGCCATCATGGCAGACGCCATCGTACGCATAGTGCCGGGAGTGATTGGCGACGAGCAGAGCGCACTGAGCGACTGCTTCCAGGACGACATGCTCTCAGCCCCCATCTATACTCGCCCTGCCGACTATAAGGGATGGAAGGTGCCTGAGATTCTGCTCAGCGGCAACGAGGCGAAGATAAAGAACTGGGAAATGGAGCAGGCAATGGAACGCACAAAGACGCTGCGCCCTGACCTGCTGGAGAAATAAAAGCTGACACCCACATAAAACAATTATACCAACTGCCGTGGCATAGCGTAAAGGATCAGCCCATGCCACGACGAAACCTTCTGATCCACTCCTTAGACCTTATGGAACAAATCAACCAAACCACACAGCCACAAGACAACAACTCTCAGATGCCAAAGCCAAACAACAACATGGTGATGGCTATCCTTTGCACAGTATGCTTCTGTCTTCCGATTGGCATATACGCAATCATCACAGCATCAAAGGTAAACAGCTATTATATGGCTGGTATGTATAACAAAGCTATGTATTCTGCCATCCAAGCTAAGAAATGGAGCATCATCGGCATAATTGCCGGAGCTGTTGTTGACATCTTTTATTTCATATTTGCGGGAAGCTTTATTTTTTCAAGTGCGAAATAGTAAATATGCCTTTCTCGCATTAGCTTTGGCAGTCGGACTGATACTCTATCGCTTCAGTCCGACTGCTTATTGGTTTTGGCCGAAATGCCCGGTGAAGCTCATTACCGGACTGAGCTGTCCAGCCTGCGGCATACAGCGGTTTATCCACGCATTGACCAACGGCAACGTGAGGGAAGCTCTGGCATACAACTACTACCTCGTCTATGCCCTACCATATGCCATGTGCGTGGTGACGGCTTACTACCTGCCGCAGTCACGGATTAAGGACCGCATGACGGAGATATTCGAGGGAAAGACAGCCGTATGGCTATACATAATTACGTTCTGTATATGGTTTGTCGTAAGGAACATCCTGGACATATAAGAAACTAACATAAACATGTAACATAAAAATAAAAAACTATGGAAAAAGATCAAGCAAGCCAACTTATAGCTATGTATGGCGGAAGATTCCCCGACTATGCGCTGCACAGCATGCACACACAGCTTCAGAATATGGTCTATTCTGAGGCATCCATACGTTTGGCACAGTCAAAAGACCCGACAATTGTTCTTCTCATATCCATCTTCCTCGGACAATTCGGCATCGACCGCTTCTTCGTAGGCGACACCATGATGGGCGTGCTGAAGCTGATAACATGCGGAGGTTGCGGAATATGGACCATCATTGACTGGTTCCTGATTATGGGAGTGACAAAAGACAAGAACTACGCCAGATTCAACGGAATATTCTAACTAAAACATAATGAACAAAAAATTCTTAATCGCTACATTGATTGCCGCTTCCTCAACAGCAGCGGCTTTCGCACAGGACGGACTGCTTAAGAAATACGCACAGCGTCTGTCAACACCACGTAACTACGTGTGCTACCGCACTACGGAGAAAATAAAGATAGACGGCAAGCTGAACGAACGCTCATGGGGCAAGGCTGCCGAGACAGAATCGTTCGTAGACATCAGCGGAGAGGGATTCCCCAAGCCCATCTACGACACAAAGGCTCGCATGATGTGGGACAATGACTATCTCTACGTAGCTGCCGTTATGGAGGAGCCAAACATCGTGGGAAACTTCACACAGCGTGACACCATCATCTATCACGAAAACGACTTCGAGGTGTTTATCGACCCGACGGGCGACGGACAGAACTATTTCGAGATTGAGAACAACGCACGCGGCGTGGTGTTCGACCTTATGCTTGACCGTGCCTACCGCTCTGGCGGCAACTTCTACGTTCAGTGGGACTGCCCAGGACTGAAGCTCGCCGTATCGCACGACGGCACGCTGAACAAGGAGAAGGACAAGGACCGCTCATGGACCGTGGAGATGGCCATCCCACATAAGGCCATAACACGCAACTTCACCAATCCGTTGGTTGCAGGAAACATCTGGCGACTGAACTTCTCACGCGTGGAATGGCTGAAGAAGGGCGGACCGGAAGAAAACTGGGTATGGACTCCGATCGGAGAGATAAACATGCACGCTCCTAACCAGTGGGGCTTCCTGCAGTTCTCTGACAAGAACGTAGGCGGAGAAACAGAAGAGTTCCGCTGCCCATACAACATGGAAGCATACAAGCTGCTGTGGGCAATGTTCTACGCCCAGCTCGACAACCGTGAGAAGCAGGGTGCATTCACCAGCTCAACAGCGCTCCTCGGCGTCACCGACTCTGACCTCGCCACTCTGCCGAAGGGCAGCAACGTAAACATAGAAGCCACCTCCACCCTCTTCAGCATCAGCGTAAGAGTGGGCGGAACAGGCAAGACCTACATCGTTGACCAGAACGGAAAGTTCGAGGTGAAGTAAGGAAATGACAACTCGCAGAATACCTGCAACAAATAACAATAAAAGAAAATACGGATTTATCAGGCATTCCAGCTCTGATAAATCCGTATTGTTGTTTTTATGAGAAAAGCGATATTATTTCTTATCTACTACTCTACTATAGACAAAGGCTTTCTACTTCATCTTTATTCAAACCAGTAATAGATGCAATAACGTCAATATCCATTCCCTTTGCATGCATGTTTTTTACAACCATAGCAATACCTTCTGCACGGCCTTCTGCACGACCCTCCTCTTTTGCCGTGTCCAAGGAATTCTTAATGTCGCGATAAGCCTTGAGGCTGTCCTCATATTCACGCAACTCTGTAGGTGTGAAGCGGGCTATAGCCGCAGCATCAAATAGCTTGGTGAATATCTTTTCACGTAGAGACGACGGGCGATTGTCGAGGCGTGACAGATTCTTAAGCACATACATCCATTTATCAGACAATAATATTAGTTCATCGTCTGTCTTGTCAAATCTACCAACCTCAACATACTTAAACATCAGCTTGGCATTAAAAACCTTGTTGGTCTTCGTATCCATCAAGGCTATTGTGTGGATTGTATCCGAACTGTCGAAAGCCTCATCGCTCATTCTGTAATTGAGCAAAGCAACAACATAAACCTTCTTCAGACAGAAGTTCCAGTCGGAACCTTTAGGAGCCTGCTCTCTGATAGGGAATGTCGAGTAGAACAACGACCGGTCTTTAAAGTATGTCTGGTAGGCATTCTGCATCTCCACAATAAACTTCTCGCCTTTCTCGTTCTCACAATAGACATCGAATATGGCCTTGCGCTCTGTATAAACATCGCCAACATTCTCGCTATTGAGATACTTCACGTCCTTTATCACCTCCTCACCATCGAAGAGGGAGTTAAGGAAGTTGACAAGCAACTCCTTATTTGGGTCTGTGCCGAAGATTCGCTTAAAGCCGAAATCGGTCAACAAACTGATATAGCGTTCTTCTGATTGTCTCATAACTAATTGTATTATAGCGTTAGGCAAAGATAGTGAAAATCGAATGCAGAATATCAAGCTTGCTTGAATATTATGCTGAGATGCAGCCTATCTTATACAAAGATACAGCATTAAATCAGAATAATCAAACTTTTGCAAGAAATTATACGAGAATTAAACAAATGTTTACTTCCAGAACAAACCATCCATTATCTCGTAACGCTTCTCCATGTTCGGGTCTTCCTTTACGAATGTGTTAACGTCAATCTGTAGAACCGGAGCGATGGCTTTGCCGTTGGTGGTAGGCCAGTCAACGAGACCAAGGCCATTGGGATTGCCGGTCTTTACGAAGTTTACGTAGTAATTGCTGAAGATGTCAGACACGACGTAGTCTTCAGGCTGCCAGTCGTATACGCGGTTGGTAGGCAGTGTGCCCATAGCATACTCAATGTCGGCTGAGTGGACAGCGCCGAGAGCACGCGGAGCAGCAGGAGTGTCAGATGTCTTTTCCTGAACTCCACCGGCAAGACCTGCCACCTTATCCTTCAACACCATGTCAGGACGCGGATGGCAATAGCGGTAGCGATAAACAGGCTGACCACCAGTGAGCTTGTGCATGTTGCCCCACTTCCATGTAGAGTAATCAAGGAAGAGGTCGCCAGCGAGCTCGTTGCCCGGCTGTCCCATCACGTCTGCATCAGTGTTGAGACCATAAAGCTTGAAGAGTTCGTCAGTAGCGTCGCCGAAAGTGGCTTTAACCGCATTCTTCAAGTTCTCCACTGTGGGAACCTTTCCGTAGAGAACTGCCATCACGTTCATCTCCTGATTGTTGCCACCGATGAGCAAAGGCACCTTGGTCTGTTCGCCATTTGCGAACACATCGTAAGGCTGCTTGGTCCAGAAGTAACCGTCTACATTATATATAGGTACGCTTTTCACATTGGCTTTCTTCATCAGTTCTTCAGCAGACATAGCACGTATGTCCTTGATATTCTTACAGCCAATCTTTTTAGTCAATTGCAAGCCTTTAGCCTCAGCTTCTTTAAGCGTAGAAACCTTCTTCATTCCTATCACCGAACCGCTTGATCCCATTGCCTGAGCAAACAGTCCTTGGCATAAAGGCGAAGCCATAAGTGCGCTTACCGACATCGAGCCAGCCGACTCACCTACGATGGTGATGCGATTGGGGTCGCCACCGAACGCAGCAATGTTGTCCTTTACCCATTTAATGGCAGCCACCTGATCGAGGAAGCCATAATTGCCTGAGCCTTTGTATGTGGTCTCCTTGGAAAGCTGCGGATGAGCGAAGTAGCCGAAGATGCCCTCACGATAGTTAGCTGTTATGGAGATAATGCCCTTTCGAGCCATGGCGTCACCGGCATAGCGAGGTTCACTGCCACTGCCAGCCATCAGTCCGCCACCATTAAAATAGATAAGAACCGGCAGGTGCTCGTCCATTGTCTTTGCAGGAGTCCAGATATTAAGATACAGACAGTCTTCGCTCATCTTCTTCGTACCGAAGTTCATGTCGCCGAAGATATTCTCCTGCATAGGGTTGGGACCGAACTCTTTGGCTTGGCGCACGCCCTGCCATTTCTCCACTGGCTGAGGCGCCTTCCAGCGTAGGTCGCCTACAGGAGGAGCGGCAAAGGGTACGCCCTTGAATGTCTTGATGCCAGACTCGTTGATGCCTTCCAAAGTGCCCTCAGCAACAGCTACTCTTGCAGGTTGCTGTGCGAACAATACTCCAGCGAGTAATGTAAGCACAAAAGTCAAAAATGTTTTTCTCATACTTATTTAGTTTTAATCTACTATCACATTTATATTAAAAGCCGCTGAACGCATACTGACTTTTTGATTAATGACCAAATATCCAGTATGTGTCCAACAGCTTCACATTATATTAATTATAACAAAATGCAAACATTGCTTACTCATCCCAAACCAGGTATGCCGACACGAGCCAATGGTTCATCTCATTGCCGTTTATGGGCTGGGCCTTAGGAATGTCAACAGTGAAGGTATGGCAGCCAGCCTTGAGGTCGCCGAGCTCCACTTCTTCAGGAACGACGTCAGTGCCGGGACACCAGTTGGAGCGTGAGAAGTCGGAAGAAGCGACCGGCTCTTCCACCTCTTTCTCCGTATAGCCATCCTCACCGATGTATGACGCTACGCGCTTCTCAAGCCATACGCCCGTAGCAGGATTGAAACGGCGGAACGAGGCGCAGTCGTCACGCCAAGGGATGAAGCGCTTCACTTCCTTGCCGTCTACAGAAAGGATGTTCTCCTTCTGCACAAACTCGTCGCCACCATCATGACCTCCATGTCCTGTAACGATATACTTCAGACGAACGTTGCGTGCTCCCTTCGGAAGAACGAAGTCGGTGGTGATGGGCTTGCGTGCGAAGATGTCGGGATATTCCTGACCGATGTAGTAGACGGTGTTTAGGAGCGGCATTACCTGACGACGCTGCATGCGGTCGCAAGAGATGGGACTCTCCTTAAACTGCAGCTCCATGCTTGCGAGATAGCCCTGCTCTGTCCATGTGTCAATAAAGACACCAACGTAAGCCTCATCCTCAAGAAGCGGATAGAGGTCGGTGATGTCCTGCTGCCACTGCACGCACTTCTCCCATTTCGGGATGTAGACGGGACGGCGCTTGGAGGTGAGCGTGTCGTTGTTGCTACTGTAGAAGCCAACACCGAAAGGTGTCATAAATCGCATCAGCTCGACGGTGGGGAGATAGTCCTTGCCAGCCACCACGCCTACGAGCTTCTCAAGCTTCAGAGAGTCGACGGCAGGAAACTTGTTCTTGCCCTCTGCTATGGTCATAAGATTGATTGCAGACTTGCGCGGAAGCACGAAGCATGAGCCTGTCTTGTCCCATCTGTCGCCGTTGGAAGCGATGGTGGTCTTTATGTATACCTTAACATTGCGCTCATAATGGGGCACCTGAATCTTCTTAAGGATGATGCGTCCGTTGACAAGGCGGATTATGCCGTCAGCATCAGCCTCATTAAATCCGGCAATCTTTGTAGGATCGTAATGCACATTGGTCTTGTCGAACACCTTTATCGTGGTGTTGCCCTTCGCAGCAAACTCCTTATGATTGGACTTGGGAGCAGCCATAACGGAGAGCGAGACCATCAGGGAAATAAGAACAGAAAAGTATCTCATCTTTATTATTTACTGATTTTGAGTTTATCGTATTAGTTGCTCTCTATCACCTTTCCTGCACCGCGATACAGCTTGATGGGGCCGTCAAGAAGCACAGCCACAACCGTTATCATCGGATCGAGCGAACGTTCGGGAACGTTGATATACAAGTTGCCCGGCACCTCGCTCCAGTAGTTCTTGTTGAAAACTTTCGAGCTGATAATCTCGCCGTCGCCGACAACCCACACACGGTTTACCTTATTCATAAGACCCTTCACTTCGATGGGACCGTTGGGCTTGTAAGGAAGATAGAGATAAAGGATGTCGCCAGCCTTGTTGAGTGTGGAGTAACCCTGGAAATGCTCGCCCGGAATGCCAGCACGTGTGTCGTAGATGGCTTCCTTATGCTTCTTTGTCCAGCGTCCGAACTCCTTCAGTATGGCTACCTGCTCCTCAGGAATGGTGCCGTCCTCCTTAGGACCGATGTCGAGAAGCATATTGCCACCCATAGACAGACAGTCAACGAAGGTACGCAGAAGAATGTAGGGCGACTTATAGTTGGTGTCGGCATGCTGATATCCCCAAGAGTCGTTCATGGTCATGCAAAGCTCCCAATGCTTGTCTTCGGGACGTACCACGGGCACCCCCTGCTCAGGAGTGGCATAATCGCCGTAGCCCTGTATGCGTGAGTTGATGATGACGTTCTTGTTAGCCTTGCGGAGGAATTCAGACATTCCCTTGGCATTCCACGTCTCAGCCGACTGCTCCCAATCGCCGTCAAACCAGTAGAGGTCTGGCTTGTATGCGTTAAGCTCGCCAAGCTGGTCGAAGTCAAACTTGAGGAACTTCTGCCAACGTGCAGGATCGTCCTTCACGTCGTAACGTGTCTCTGTACGAGTGAAGTTGGGATAGTCGGGATGCGACCAATCAATGAGCGAATAATAGAGACCGAGCTTCAGACCGTGCTTGCGCACTTCCTTAACGAAGGGAGTAAGAAGGTCGCGCTTGGCAGCCGTAGCCTTCACGGTGTTAAGGTCGCTGTACTTCGTGTTCCACAACGCCACACCGTCGTGATGCTTCGTGGTGATGACAGTATAACGTGCACCGCTCTCCTTGATGAGGTCGAGCCAAGCCTTGGGGTCGTATTTGCTCGCGGTGAAGCCTGAGCACTGCGACATATACTGCTCATAGGGCAGATATTTGTTGTGGAACGACCAACTCTCTGATACGCCGTTAACGGCATAGATACCCCAATGTACGAAGATGCCCAACTTGGCATGATCGAACCATTCCATACGCTTGTCCTTCTGCTCTTCAGTCTCCGCCTGTACGGCGTCCTGTGCCACAGCACCTGAAGTAGCAGCGAGACAAAGCAGCGAACATAAGATTTGCTTTAGTTTCATACTATATATATTATGATGTAAATTAGATGCTTGAAGTAAGAAGTGGTATATTTGCAAAATTACGTCTTTTTACCTATATATCTTAAAAAAACAAATAAAAAAGTAACAAAAAAGCAAAAAAGAGAAAATACAGGCTATTTTGTGCAATAGAATGAGTAATTTTGTAGGCTTAATAGGCGGATGGCAAACGCATTCAGCTTGCCAACCTCAAGACATACAGACAAGATATGAACAAAAGAAGTAGCACATCCATTCAAATGATTGCCGACTACGAAGGCGACGTGACAAACCTCTTTAATGTTAATATAGACGGGGAGCTTCCTATTCTTGCAACCCGTAACATTGCTATATTCCCTGGTGTTATCTCACCCGTCATCATAGGACGCAAGCAAAGCCTCAACTTGCTGGACAAGCTGCGCAAACATAACGATGCGGCATTTGCCGTATTCTGCCAGAAAGACCAGGAAGTGGAGAATCCGGAAGGCAAGGACCTTTTCGAATATGGCGTTTATGCCAAGCTCGTGAAGGTGCTGGAAATGCCCGGTCCAGGCAATAACCTCACAGCCATCATACAGGGTCTCGGCAGATGCCGTTTGAAGAGCATCACACGCACAATGCCTTTTATGCTCGGCGAAGTGTGCCCGGCGATGGAGGACATGCCGAAGGAAAACGACAAGGAGTTTGCCACAGCCATGGAGGATATGCGCTCCACAACGCTCAACTATATCCGCATGAACGAGGACCTGCCTGACGAATCGCAGTTTGCGCTTAACAATATATCTAATAATGTTATAGCCGTTGACTTTGTCTGCACCAACCTTCCGTTCAGCATCGAGGACAAGGAGCTGCTTATCTCTACTGGAAGCATCAAGGAACGTGTCATTCAGACGCTCCGCGTACTGCACAAGGAAATGCAGCTACTGGAACTGAAGCAGAACATCCGCTCAAAGACACGCGAGGATCTCGACGAACAGCAGCGCGAATACTTCCTGCAACAGCAGATCAAGAACATTAAGGAGGAACTTGGCGGAGGCGAAGGTTCGCCCGAACGCAAGGACCTTGAGGAAAAGGCTAAGAGCAAGGCTTGGCCGGAAGAGGTGGACAAGATATTCAGAAAGGAGCTTGACAAGCTGGATATGTTTAATCCGCAAAGCCCGGAGTACAGCATACAGTATAACTATCTCCAGACAATGACAAACCTCCCTTGGGGAGAGTATACCAAGGATAATCTCGACCTCAAGCGTGCCCAGCGCATACTTAACCATGACCACTACGGCATGGAGAAGGTGAAGGAGCGTATCCTCGAATACATGGCTGTGCTGAAGCTGAGAGGCGACCTCAAGTCGCCCATCATCTGCCTCTACGGCCCTCCGGGAGTGGGCAAGACCAGTCTCGGAAAGAGCATCGCAGCAGCAATGAAGCGCAAGTATGTGCGCATGTCATTGGGTGGTCTGCATGACGAGTCGGAGATTCGCGGACACCGCCGTACATACGTGGGTGCCATGCCGGGACGTATAATAAAGAACATACAGAAGGCAGGTTCGGCTAATCCCGTATTCATTCTTGACGAGATTGACAAGGTGACGCAGAACACCATCAACGGCGACCCGTCGTCGGCTCTACTTGAGGTGCTCGACCCTGAGCAGAACAACGCCTTCCACGACAACTACCTCGACGTAGACTTCGACCTCTCTAAGGTGCTCTTCATCGCCACAGCCAACGACCTCGGTTCCATTCCGCGTCCATTGCTCGACCGTATGGAGCTGATAGAGGTGAGCGGATACATCACCGAGGAGAAGATAGAGATAGCCAAGCGCCATCTCATCCCGCGCGAGATTGACAACTGCGGCCTTACAGCCAAGGAGGACAAGCCGACATTCACAAAGGCTGCCATTGAGAAGATAATAGAGCAGTACACAAGAGAGAGCGGTGTAAGACAGCTCGAGAAGCAGGTGAACAAGGCTCTGCGCAAGCTCGCATACAAGAAGGCTCTCGACGACGTGCTCCCCTATGAGAAGATCACTCCCAACGAGATAGAGGACCTGCTCGGCAAACCGCCATTCTATCGCGACATCTATCAGGGCAACGATTATGCTGGTGTAGTGACAGGTTTGGCTTGGACAAGCGTAGGTGGAGAGATTCTCTTCATCGAAACTTCGCTGAGTAAGGGTAAGGCTGGCAAGCTGACGCTGACCGGAAACCTCGGTGACGTGATGAAGGAGTCGGCGGTTATCGCCCTCGAATACGTAAAGGCTCACATCGACTCTCTCGGAGTGGACTATCGTATCTTCAACAACTGGAACATCCACATACACGTGCCGGAAGGTGCCACACCAAAGGACGGTCCTTCTGCAGGTATCACTATCGCCACCTCCATAGCTTCGGCTCTTACACAGCGTAAGGTTCGCAAAAACACAGCGATGACGGGAGAGATAACTCTGCGCGGTAAGGTTCTGCCTGTAGGCGGAATAAAGGAAAAGATTCTTGCAGCCAAGCGCGCCGGCATCACAGACATCGTGATGTGCCAGGACAACCGCAAGGACATAGAGGAAATCCCTGAGATTTACCGCAAGGGTGTAGAGTTCCACTACGTTGAGAACGTACAGGACGTATGGAAGTTCGCCCTCACAGACGAGAAGGTGGACAATCCCATCGACCTCAGCATCAAGGAAGAAGAAAAGAATTAAGTAAAAAAAGAGACAAGAAAAGCAGAAAATGACATTCGAACTCCAACATACAGACAGTGCCTCAGACGCTCGCACCGGTATAATAACAACCGACCACGGACAGATAAAGACACCTATCTTTATGCCCGTGGGAACGGTAGGTTCTGTAAAGGGCGTACATTTTCAGGAGTTGCGCGAACAAGTGAAAGCCCAGATTATCCTCGGCAACACTTATCACCTCTACCTGAGACCCGGACTCGACACTATACGCAAAGCAGGAGGCCTGCATAAGTTCAACACATGGGACCGTCCTATCCTTACCGATTCGGGTGGTTTCCAGGTATTCTCGCTTACAGGTATCCGCAAGCTTCGTGAGGAAGGATGCGAGTTTCGCTCACACATTGACGGATCAAAGCATATCTTCACCCCTGAGAACGTCATGGACACGGAGCGCATCATCGGCGCCGACATAATGATGGCATTCGACGAGTGCCCTCCTGGAGAGAGCGACTACGAGTATGCCAAGAAGAGCCTTGCCCTCACACAGCGCTGGCTCGACCGCTGCATAAAGCGATTCGACGAGACCGAACCGCTTTACGGACACCGTCAGAGCCTCTTCCCCATAGTACAGGGATGTAAATACAAGGACCTGAGAAGAGAGGCTGCAAAGTTCGTGGCAGACAAGGGAGCCGATGGCAATGCCATCGGAGGATTGGCTGTAGGCGAACCGACGGAGGTGATGTACGAGATGATTGAGGTGGTGAACGAAATTCTCCCGAAAGACAAGCCCAGATATCTTATGGGAGTGGGAACACCGCAGAACATTCTCGAGGCTATAGAGCGCGGAGTGGACATGTTCGACTGCGTTATGCCTACACGTAACGGACGCAACGCCATGCTCTTCACCTACAATGGCACCATGAACATGCGCAACAAGAAGTGGGAGCAGGACTTCTCTCCTATCGATCCCGACGGATGCGACATCGACCGCATCCACACTAAGGCGTACCTCCACCACCTCTTCAAGGCGCAGGAACTTCTTGCCATGCAGATAGCGAGCATCCATAACCTCGCCTTCTACCTACGACTCGTCACAGACGCACGCACCCACATCGAACAAGGCGACTTCGTACAGTGGAAACGCAGCGTTATTGACAATCTCGGAAGAAGGATTTAGGAAAAAACAGTAAGATGAAAAGAAAGAACATCAGACGCTTTCGCCACCTGCTCCACGTCGCACGATGGTGGGAATCGCATACAAGGACACTAAGGAAGGCAATGGCATGGACTGCACGCAAGCTTGCTTTCCTTAGGGTATTGAATGTCCTTAACCCGCTGAGATACATAAAGATTCTCGACTGGTATATCATACGTAAGTTCATCGGTACGTACATCTATTCCATATTGCTGATTATCAGTATCTCCATCGTCTTCGACGTTAACGAGAACCTTGCGAAGTTCAGCCAATACCATGCGCCGCTCAAGGCCATCGTATTCGACTATTACGCCAACTTTGTACCTTACTTCGCCAATCTCTTCAGCCCGCTCTTTGTCTTCATTGCCGTGATTTTCTTCACGTCAAAGCTGGCATCCAACTCGGAGATTATATCGATGCTGGCAGCAGGCGTGTCCTTTAAGCGACTCATGAGACCATACATGATATCGTGCGTGCTGATATCCACTCTGTCGTTCTTTCTCTCTGCCTACATCATTCCGCACGGAACAGTGGTAAGGCAGAACTTCGAGTCGATGTATAAGAACAAGAAGAAGAACACCAGTGCGGATAACGTAATGTTGCAGGTAGACCGAGGAACGATAGCCTACATACAGCATTACGACAACAACATGAAGCGTGGATTCGGATTCTCGCTGGACAAGTTTGAGAACAAGAAGCTCGTCAGTCACATGACGGCAATGGAGGCACAGTACGACACCATCTCCGACTCGAAGTATCATTGGACACTGACCAACTGGAAGATACGAGAGCTGCACGGACTGAAGGAGCACATCACCAGCGGAGCAAGGCGCGACACGCTGATACAGATGGAGCCGACTGACCTCGTCTACTCAAAAGGTCAGCAAGAGACGTTCACGTCGCCGGAGCTGAAGGAATATATATCGAAGCAGATTGACCGAGGAAACGGCAACGTAGTGCAGTATCAGGTGGAGTATCACAAACGCATAGCCTCGTCCTTCGCCTCGTTCATCCTGACAACCATTGGCTTGTCGCTGTCATCGCGCAAGAGGAAAGGCGGCATGGGTATGTATCTGGGAATAGGATTGGCGCTAAGTTTCGGCTACATCATGCTGCAAACAGTATCGGCGACATTCGCCATCAACGCCGGAGCTCCACCAATGCTCGCGGCATGGGTGCCTAATATGATTTTTGCTGTAGTGGCATACTTCTGCTACAGAAAGGCACCGAACTAAGAGCGGAAAGGCACTCTATGTGCCATTCCGCCACATAAACTTTAAACATTATTCAATTAAACATTACAAGTAATGTATTTCGACGAAACAGAACTCAACGACCATGTGCTTGACGCACTATATGATATGCGTTTCGACAAATGCACACCTATTCAGGAAAAGTGTATTCCCCCAATACTTGAGGGACGCGACCTCCTCGGTGTAGCACAGACCGGAACGGGAAAGACAGCTGCTTATCTACTTCCTATTCTCTCGAAGCTGGACGACGGAGGATATCCGAAGGACGCCATCAACTGCGTGATTATGAGTCCGACACGAGAACTGGCACAGCAGATTGACCAAGCTATGCAGGGCTTCGGCTATTATCTCTCAGGTGTAAGCAGCGTGGCTGTGTATGGTGGTAACGACGGCAACCGCTATGATCAGGAACTAAAGAGCTTCCAGATGGGAGCCGATGTGGTTATCGCTACACCCGGACGACTCATTAGTCATATTTCGCTCGGTAGCGCCGACCTCAGCAAGGTGAGCTTCTTCGTACTTGACGAGGCTGACCGCATGCTGGACATGGGCTTCTCTGAGGACATCAAGATGATAGCAAGCAAGCTGCCCGCCGACTGCCAGACCATCATGTTCTCCGCCACTATGCCGGAGAAGATAGAAGAACTGGCAAAGACTCTGCTCAAGAATCCGGTGGAGGTAAAGATTGCCGTGAGCCGTCCTGCTGAGAAAATCAAGCAGAGCGCTTATGTCTGCTACGAAACACAGAAGATCGGCATCATTAAGGACCTTTTCAGAAAAGGCGACCTCAACCGCGTGATTATCTTCTCAGGAAAGAAGCAGAAGGTGAAGGCCATCAACCGCACTCTGCAGCAGATGAAGATCAACTCAGGCGAGATGCACTCCGACTTGGAGCAGGCAGAACGTGACGAGATTCTCTATAAATTCAAGACAGGTCAGATAGACGTACTCGTGGCTACGGACATCGTGGCACGCGGCATCGACATCGACGACATCGCAATGGTCATTAACTTCGACGTGCCGCACGATCCTGAGGACTATGTTCATCGTATCGGACGTACGGCAAGAGCGCAGCGTGACGGCGTGGCAATAACCTTTGTAGCAGAGGACGAAATCAGCAGCTTCAAGCAGATTGAGAAATTCCTCGGTAGAGAGGTGGAAAAGAACCAGCTGCCTGAAGGTCTCGGTGAGGCTCCTGACTATAACGCAGTACGTTCCAACGGACGCGGAGGCAAGCAAAGACGCGGCGGCAACGGTGAGAACAACGGAAGAGGACGTGGCGGCAACGGAAGAGGACGCGGAAAGAAGCGCAACGCCACCGACGATCAGAACAAGACTGATGGCAAGAACGCTTCTACAGATAAGGACGCAGCTGCCACAAGCGCCAATAACGAAACAAAAGCGCAGGATAACACCAACCCTGAAAACTCAGAACAGAAGCCACGCAAGAAGCGCTCAAGAGGACCACGTCAGAAGAAAGAAGTAACTGCAGAGAATGGCAACAACGAGGCTACAAACAAGAAGCCGCAGCAAAACAGACGCAAGGAAAGACCTCAGGGTGACGGACAGAAACAGCAGGACGAGAAGCGCCAAAGCAAACAGCAGGACGAGAAGCGTCAGAACAAGCCACAAGCCGATCGCCAAGACAATAAGCCGCAGGCTGACGGTCAGCGTCGCAAGCAGCGTCGTCCATCTGGCAGAAACAATCGCAATGGCGAAGGCAGACAGAATTCTGCAAAGACGGAGCAGACAAAGCAGCAGACATCCAACGTGCCAGCCGTGAAGCAGACAAGCGCCATCACACAGATTCTGAAGAAGCCAATCAGCTGGATAAAGTCTCTCGGAAAGAAAAAAGACTAAAAACAGAGCAGTCTAAAATTTTGCACTTATTACTATTTGTAGTATCTTTGCATTATTCAGTGACAATCCGACAAACAAATCAATAACAAGAAAACACTTAACATGCCAGAAATATCAGTACGCGGACTTGAAATGCCCGAATCGCCAATCAGGAAATTGGCTCCCTTAGCGTTAGACGCAAAGAAACGCGGTGTAAAGGTGTATCACCTGAACATTGGTCAGCCTGACCTGCCGACACCGCAAGTGGGACTGGACGCTCTGAAACACATCGACCGTTCTGTCCTTGAGTATTCGCCATCACAAGGTTATCTCTCATACAGAAAGAAACTGACGAATTACTACAAACGATTCAACATCAACGTCAGCGCAGATGACATCATCATCACGGCTGGCGGTTCGGAAGCTGTGCTTTTCGCTTTCATGTCATGTCTGAACCCTGGCGACGAGATTATAATCCCGGAACCGGCATACGCCAACTACATGGCGTTTGCCGTCTCTGCCGGAGCCAAGATACGCACCATTGCCACCACCATAGAGGAAGGATTCTCGCTGCCTAAGGTGGAGAAGTTTGAGGAGCTGATTAATGAGCACACACGTGCCATCCTTATCTGCAACCCCAACAACCCTACCGGCTATCTCTACACACGCCGTGAGATGAACCAGATTCGCGATCTCGTGAAGAAGTATGACCTCTATCTCTTCTCTGATGAGGTATACAGAGAGTATATCTACACCGGCTCACCGTACATCTCGGCTTGTCACCTTGAGGGCATAGAGCAGAACGTCATCCTTATCGACTCCGTTTCGAAGCGATACAGCGAGTGCGGCATCCGCATCGGTGCCTTGATATCGAAGAATCCGGAAGTGCGCGCCGCAGTAATGAAGCTCTGTCAGGCTCGTCTTTCTCCCCCACTCCTCGGACAAATAGTAGCGGAGGCATCCCTTGACGCACCGGAGGATTATTACCGTGACGTGTATGAGGAGTATGTGGAACGACGCAAATGTCTTATCGACGGTCTTAACCGCATACCAGGTGTCTATTCGCCAATACCGATGGGAGCCTTCTACACCGTTGCAAAACTTCCCGTGGACGACTCGGAGAAATTCTGCCGTTGGTGTCTGGAAGAATTCTCGTACGAAGGCGAGACCGTCATGATGGCTCCTGCCGCCGGTTTCTACACCACCCCGGGAGCCGGACGCAATCAGGTCCGCATCGCATACGTCCTCAAGAAGGAAGACCTCGAGCGCTCACTCATCGTGCTGCGCAAGGCTCTGGAGGCTTATCCTGGACGCGTGGAGGACGCTGACTGATAATTAAGAAAACAATACATATAACAACAACTTAAATTAATGTTTGATATTTAATGTTTGGTTTTTGGCTACAGAATTTACAGACAAAGCCAAACAATTAAATATCAAACATTAAACATTTCTAAAAATGAACTTTCCCCTTTTTATAGCTCGCCGCATACATTCAGACCATACTGACGACAAGCAGAAGGTATCGAAGCCGGCTATACGTATTGCCACAGCGGGTGTGGCAATCGGACTTGCAGTAATGATAATCAGCGTCAGCGTGGTGCTTGGATTCAAGCATACCATAAGGGACAAAGTAGTGGGATTCGGCAGCCACATACAAGTAGCCAACTTCTACGCCCTGCAGTCGTCAGCTACAGACCAGCCGGTCGTGATGAACGACTCGATGATGAACGTGCTCAACAAGACACAAGGCGTGGAACACGTTCAGCGATTCGCTACCAAACAAGGCATACTTAAGACCGACAACGACTTCCTTGGAGTGATGTTCAAGGGAGTTGGTCAGGAATTCGACTCCACGTTCATCCACAAGAACATGGTGAGCGGCAGCATACCCGTATTCTCAGATAAAGCAAGCACCGGCAAAATCCTCATCTCAAAGACTATGGCTGACAAGCTGGACGTGAAGAGCGGAGACCGCATCTTCGCTTACTTCATCGGCGAAGGCGGTGTGCGCACGCGAAAGCTTACCATCCAAGGCATCTATCAGACCAATCTTTCACAGTATGACAAGATAACTGTGTTCTGCGACCTCTATACTGCACTGAAGCTGAACGGCTGGACCACCGACCTTGCAAGCGGAGCGGAGCTTACGGTCAGCGACTTCAACAAGCTATCGGAGACAAGCGACATCATAATAAGAAATGTAAACCGCACAACAGACAGTTACGGCAACACTTATTCGTCAAAGACCGTACGCGAACTTTCGCCACAGATATTCTCATGGCTCGACCTGCTCGACCTTAACGTATGGATAATCCTCGCCATAATGACAGCCGTGGCTGTAGTGACAATGATAAGCGGCCTACTGATCATCATCCTTGAGCGTACCACAATGATAGGCATCCTTAAGGCATTGGGAGCACGTAACGACACAATACGCCACATCTTCCTGTGGTTTGCAGCATTCATCATCGGCAAGGGACTCATCATCGGCGACATCATCGCCCTGGCATTGCTGTTCCTGCAAGAGACAGCAGGCATATTCAAGCTCGACCCTGCAACATATTATGTCGACACAGTACCCGTGGAAATCAACTGGCTTTTCGTGCTCCTGCTTAACGTCGGCACGCTCCTCATAGCGCTCTTCGTGCTTATTGCACCAAGCTATATGATTTCGCACATACATCCGGCCAAATCAATGCGATACGAATAGGCTTGACAAAAACTGGTCTAAAACGTATAAAAATAGGGATATCTTGAACCAAAGAAACCAATTACCGCACAAAAGTTTTGGTATTGTGCAAATAATGACGTACCTTTGCACAAAATTTAGAAGATTGTGCAATGGAAGGAATACCCAGTTTCAACTCTTATATAGAGAACAGTATTATTAAGTATTGGGAAAAAGACGCTTTTACAGACTATAAGGGAGCGACACTCCAATACCATGATGTAGCAAGAAAGATAGAGAAGCTGCATATATTGTTTGAAAACAGCGGGGTACAAAAAGGTGACAAGATAGCCCTTTGCGGACGAAACAGCAGTCATTGGGCAGTGGCTTTCTTAGCCACGCTGACATACGGAGCCGTCGCAGTACCTATACAACATGAGTTTACGCCAGATCAGATACATAACATCGTAAACCACAGCGACTCAAAGCTATTGTTTGTCGGCGACATCGTTAAGACACAGATCACCCCTGACGCCATGCCGGGACTGGAGGGTATAGTCTACTTACCCGATTTCTCCATTGTCATAGCAAGAACAGAAAAGCTCGTCTTCGCAAGAGAACATCTCAATGAGATCTTCGGTCAGCGTTATCCCAAATACTTCCGTAAGGAACACGTACATTACTATAAGGAGCAAAGCCCAGAGGAACTCGCAATGATAAACTACACGTCAGGCACAACCGGATTCTCCAAAGGAGTGATGTTGCCCTATCGTGCCATCTGGGGAAACCTCGACCATATCCTCAAGTGCCTATCTCCGAATGTCAAGCCGGGAAGCAATCTGGTAAGCATTCTACCTATGGCACACATGTACGGACTGGCTGTAGAGTTCCTCTTCGGATTTATCGGCGGATGCCACATCTACTTCCTCAACCGACTGCCGTCGCCGTCGCTGATAGCAGAAGCCTTTGCGGAAGTGAAGCCCCGACTCATCGTTGCAGTGCCGCTCGTCGTAGAGAAGATCATCAGACGTAAAGTGCTCACAGAAGTGCAGACCAGCCGTATGAAGATTCTGCTCAACATGCCCGTAATAAGCAAGAAGATTAAGCAGCACATACGCGAGCGCATCATGCAAGCCTTTGGTGGCAATGCCTTTGAGATAATCGTAGGCGGAGCGCCCCTCAATCAAGGTATTGAGAAATTCCTCAATGATGTCGGCGTACCCGTAACCATCGGATACGGCACCACAGAGACAGCGCCACTCATCACCTTCGCCAACTATGACAAGTATCGCATATCGTCATGCGGACCTGCCGTGGAGCACATGGAGGTGAAGGTTGACAGTCCTGACCCTGCCAACAAGCCCGGCGAGCTGATCACAAGAGGCACAAACGTGATGCTTGGCTACTACAAGAACGAGAAAGCCACGCAGGAAGTGATAGACAGCGACGGATGGTTCCATACCGGCGACCTTGCCACCATGTCACCAGACGGCTACTTCTACATAAAGGGACGCAAAAAGAACATGCTCCTCGGCGCCAACGGACAGAATGTCTATCCTGAGGAAATAGAAGACAAGCTCAACAACCTGCCGCTCGTAGGAGAGAGCATCATCATACAACGCGGCAACCGACTCGTTGCCCTCGTACATCCTGAGCAGGAAGACAAGGACGCCATGGACTTCGACGACAACGACGTACAGGGAGTGATGGACGAGAACCTAAAGACACTCAACTCACAACTACCACCCTTCTGCAAGGTCTCAGCAATAGAGATACATAAGGAAGAATTTCAGAAGACTGCCAAAAAGAGCATAAAGAGATATCTTTACAAATAAAAGAGATAACACCTCATACCAAAATCAAGACAAAGGATGAAAATACCGAGTTATAACGAACTGATAGAAAAAAGTATCGTATCCAACTGGGAAAAGGACGCACTTACTGACTTTAAGGGTGCAACACTGCAATACCACGACGTGGCTCGCAAGATTGAGAAACTACACATCATCTTCGAAAGCAGCGGCGTACAGAAAGGCGACAAGATTGCACTTTGCGGACGAAACAGTTCCAGTTGGGCTGTGGCTTTCCTTGCAACACTGACCTACGGTGCTGTGGCTGTGCCCATTCTGCACGAGTTCACAGCAGACCAGATTCACAACATCGTAAACCATAGTGAGGCAAAGCTGCTCTTTGTGGGCGACTACGTGGCTACGGTCATCGACCAGACAAAGATGCCACATCTGGAAGGCATCATTTACTTGCCTGACTATTCGCTCGTGATTTCACGCACGGACAAACTGACATACGCCCGCGAGCACCTCAACGAGCTGTTCGGAAAGAAATATCCCAAGTATTTCCGCAAGGAGCACGTCAACTATTACAAGGAACAGTCGCCGGACGAACTCGCACTCATCAACTACACCTCCGGTACAACCGGATTCTCAAAGGGCGTGATGATACCTTACCGCGCACTTTGGAGCAATTACGACTTCGCCATGACTGTGCTTGGCAAGATAATCAAGAAGGGCGACAACGTCATCAGTATCCTGCCTATGGCACACATGTACGGCATGGCGTTCGAGTTTATGTTTGAGTTTATCTTCGGTTGCCACGTCTTCTATCTCACACGTGTGCCCAGTCCTGCCATCATCGCAGCAGCCTTCGCAGAAGTCAAGCCAGCCATCATCATCGCCGTACCTCTGGTTATCGAGAAGATCATCCGCAAGAAGGTATTCCCGAAAATCCAGAACAATCGTATGCGCCTTCTCCTCAACATGCCTGTTGTAAACAAGAAGGTCAACCAGAAGATTTGCGACCAGGTGGTTAAAGCTTTCGGTGGCAACTTCTATGAGATTATCGTCGGAGGTGCAGCCTTCAATCAGGAAGTGGAGCAGTTCCTCAAACGCATCGGCTTCCCATACACCGTAGGATACGGAGCCACGGAGTGTGCACCGATTATCTGCTACGCTGACTATCACGATTTCGCCCCCGGTTCATGCGGAAAGCCCGTCGTTCACATGGAGGTAAAGATTGACAGCCCCGATCCCGAGAATGTTCCTGGAGAGATTCTCGCACGCGGTCTGAACGTAATGCTCGGCTACTACAAGAACGAAGAGGCTACAGCACAGACTCTCGACTCTGAGGGTTGGTATCATACCGGCGACCTCGGCACAATGGATGCCGACGGCAACGTATACATCAAGGGCAGATCGAAGAACATGCTTCTCGGAGCAAACGGCCAGAACATCTATCCGGAGGAAATCGAAGACCGCCTCAACTCCATGGCAATGGTTAACGAGTGCGTGGTGGTACAGCGCGGAGAGAAACTCGTTGGCTTGGTTTATCCCGACTTCGACGAGGCTGCCACAATGCGCCTCAACGAGTCAGACCTCGAAGGAATCATGGAGCAGAACCGTCAGGAACTCAACTCCACACAGCCTGCATACTGCAAGCTCGCTGCCATCGAGATTGTTAAGGAAGAGTTTGAAAAGACTCCGAAGAAGAGCATCAAGAGATATCTCTATAAGTAATAATTACGCTAATAAAAAACAAGAGCGCCAATAAGCTATGCACATAGACTGTATAGCTTATTGGCGCTCTTTTTCTTTATTCTCAATACTGCTCACATCTTGCATCTTTAATGGCAATCAATCTCCAATCTTCTTCCCAAAGTAATAAGTGGAGAACATATCGTGAGCATAACCATTTTCATCCACACTAAAACTTGAGGCACTGGCATCGCTTACCTTCTTACCATAGAAATAGACGTCAAAGGAGTCTTTGGCATAACCGTCCTTCAGCAGTCGGAACGAATTGGCACTTGCACCACTGATCTTCTTGCCACAGAAATACACATCAAAGGAATCCTTACCATATCCGTATCCCAGATCCTTGAACGAAGTGGCTGATGCATCATCCAATTTCTTTCCATCATAGAACACGTCTGAATGGGATATGACATATTTCTCAAAACACCTATAGCTTTGATGGCCGTCGCATCTTTTCAGCGAAAAGGTATGTGGATCAACCCACGGAAGCACCTGTCCATTAAGATATACATTCTCGCTGTCTTTGGCATAACCATGACCCAATACCACATAAGTGTCATCCCCCATTCTCTGAGCCTCAACCATAGAAGCGGCAAACAGCATTACAGCCGTCATCATCAGCCTTGCAAACAATTTCTTCATAACCTTGTGTCTTTTATGTTATATATGCAAAGGTAAAAAAATGCCGTGTAACTCAAAGCGGGGAATCGCCTATTTAAGATAGGAATATCCCTATCATGAAATGAGTGGAAAGAAAATATACTAACAATCAGCTCCATTACATCAGTATTGGGATGACAATATTTGCATTTCTAACGCTCAAAACTATGAGTTGAGCGCACAACAAAATCTTTAGTGCGTAATTCGTGAGTTTTAAGAAGGTTAGGGTAACTACTTCTTATACAACACTTTACAAGGATACAATAAAAATAACAGAAGAAACGTTGTCATTAAACAAGCCTAATAAATCGCTAAAGCGCCACTTTTACACTATCATACATCAACTATTGCACAGCAATAGTTCGACTATTGGCTTACAATAGTCTTAGAATTGAGGTGTAAAACTGGCGCTATTGCATATCAAGACTGTCCTGTGCACTTGAAAAACCTCAAAAAACACCTTCTGAAATCTCTATAATCAATTTTTATTTTGTATCATCTTTTTACTTTATATCTTATATTTGCATTTAGAAAAACCGGCTTTCTGTAGGTGATAAAATGAAATATACAATAAAAAACTATACCCTTTCGGGTGTAATATCAAATAAATTATATATATTTGCACCCGAAAGGGTATAATTATATAAGTATGAGCACATCAATAGCAGCATTTGTAAAGGAACGCCGGCACATGTTCGGCTTGACGCAGGTGGACTTGGCAGAGAAGTCGGGCGTAGGATTGCGCTTCGTGCGCGAACTGGAACAGGGAAAGCAGACACTGCGCATCGACAAGATAAACCAAGTGTTGGCTCTGTTCGGACACGAAGTGGGAGCACAGCCGACAAACAACAAAGAAGAACAGTAAACGCTAACATCATTTGTTATGAAGAGTGCTAAAATCTATATGTACGACCACTATGCCGGCCGTCTGACTGAGGACGAAAACGGATTTCAGTTTGTTTACGACAGCGACTATCTTGAAATGGAGGGAGCAGAACCGATAAGCCTCACTATGCCATTGCGCGAAGAACCGTATGAGGACAAGGTGCTCTTCCCGTTCTTCGACGGACTGGTGCCAGAGGGGTGGCTGCTCAACATAGCAGAACGCAGTTGGAAGATCAACCAACGCGACCGTATGTCATTGCTGCTGGCATGTTGCAAAGACTGTATCGGCGCTGTCAGTGTGGTACCTGAAGAATAAAAAAAAACTGTATTATGGAGAAATGCCTTTATTGCTACAAGCCTCTTAAAGATGGTCAGACAGACTTCCACCCCACTTGCGCACGAAAGATGTTCGGCGTAAGGAAGGTGCCGACGTTGCCGTATAAACGCAGCGAAATAGCCGAACTCGCCAAGCAGGTGATACGTGCACAAACCACACTGACGGGAGTGCAGGCAAAACTGTCGCTCGACATCAATCCTGGAGGTAAGAACGAGCCAAGCCGCTTCACCATTGTCGGGTTATGGGGACGTTACATTCTTAAACCTCAGACTGACGCTTATCGTGCATTACCCGAACTGGAGGACTTGACGATGCACATGGCGGAGGCTGCAAAAATTGCCGTAGTGCCACACTCGCTTATACGTTTTGCTGATGGCGAGTTATGCTACATAACGCGTCGCATCGACCGCGAAACAGACGGAACGAAGATTGCAATGGAGGATATGTGCCAACTTACCGAACGCCTGACCGAATACAAGTATAAAGGATCGTATGAGCAGATTGCGAAGCACATAAAGAAGTATTCTGCTGTACCGCAACTCGACCTTGTGAACTTCTGGGAGGTAGTGGTGTTCTCATGGATTACGGGCAATTCGGATATGCACCTGAAGAACTTCTCGCTCATAAAATCGCCAATGGGCTACAGTCTGACACCGGCATACGACCTTCTTTCCACAACCATCGTAATGCCTGAGGACAAGGAAGAAATGGCACTGACACTTAACGGCAAGAAGGCAAACATAAAGCGCAACGACTTTGAGAAGTCTATTCTCGCTTCGGGAGTGAACGAAAAGGTTCTGGACAACATTGCAAAGAAGTTCCGCAAAGCTCTGATGAAGTGGCTCGACCTGATAGAAGAATCATTCCTGCCCAATGACTATAAACGCCAATACAAGCGCCTTATTCTTAAAAGAATACTGATGTTGAGATAATAATCCAACACAAAGACTATACCCTTTCGGGTGTAATATCAAGCAAACCGTTTGATATTACACCCGAAAGGGTATAATTATTATTAGAGAATTCTAAACTATTACATATAACAAAGTCCGGTGTTCAGGAGATTGTCTGTTGTGGTCTTTATGCGCAAGCGATATTTGTCGGCGTAATAGACATTCATTATTCGGCGTGCCTCGAAGGGTGATGGGGTGAGAGCGAGGGCTACGTGTCCCATTGTGCGTCGCAGATTTAGCTCCACGCACGGATGGAGGAGGAAGCCTTCTCCTTCCTTACGTGCCACAGCCATCATGTCGATGCCGAAAGCACCGGCGTAAACTCCCTTAAACTGCGGAGCGAGGATGGACCGTATGTCGTCGCAGACCTTGTTCAAGAGCTGCATGTCCACACAACGCGACAACATCTCACGCTTGTCTTTCTCCGTGGCACAGAGTCCACCCGTATAAGCTCCGCCACTTGTGGCGAAAAGCGAAAGACCGCGATATGACACCACGCCGTCTTTGTTGACACAGAACTCCATACCAAAGTCGCACACCTTGGCATAAAGCGGTTCCACCATTATGCCGCCCTGCTGACGGACAATGTTAGCAGCCCAACCGGAGAGGCGAGCGTAATCGTCAGGAGTGCGGACATAGCGTACGCCTCTGCCGCTACTGCTCCACGGCGACTTAAGCACAGCCTGACAGCCGTAACGCTCCACTGCCTCAGACACGCTCTCCATCGTCTCGCAATAACAGCTCTCCCCTACCAATCCATTATGGCTATTGACCAAGACGGGCAGCAACTCGCTTGCCGCAAACCTGCGGCTGCTCTTCTGACGTACTGTGGAAAGCACTTCGTCCGACGGCATACAGCCGGTAAGGGCACCGTTGGCACGAAGGAGCTGATCCTTAAGAGTGATGTCCCATCCCCAAGGATCGATAATAAGATCCTCAACGAAGGGCGTCAAGCCTTTAAGGTCAGCCAACGACACGAAAGCCACATCGTGCGCATATTTCCTGACATGACGGACCGACTCTAATGCCGCAGCGACATCGTCCACAAGCACGAAGTCGCCGTCGTCAGCCCATAACGCAGGAAGAAAACCAAGATCGGCACGCATCTGCCTACCCGCATGAGGAGCCGTGAAGCGCTTCAGATTGGCAGCCAAGGCAATGTCGTGCTCAGGATTGAATATATGAAGCCTCATTTAGTCTCTCCTGAAAATATCTCTTGTGTAAACCTTATCCTTCACATCATCCAGACTGACATCGTAGCGGTTGGCGATGATGGCATTGCTAAGTCGCTTAAACTCGTCGAGGTCGCCTACGACACGGCTTCCAAAGAACGTGGTGCCGTCCTGAAGCGTCGGCTCATAGATGATGACCTGCGCTCCCTTAGCCTTGATGCGCTTCATGATGCCCTGAATGCTGCTCTGGCGGAAGTTGTCCGAATTGGATTTCATCGTGAGACGGTAAACACCGATTGTGCAGGGTTTCTCCTCGTCCGGATTCCAGTCGCCATGGTTATAATAGTCGTAATATCCAGCCTTTGCAAGCACGCGGTCCGCAATGAAGTCCTTGCGTGTACGGTTGCTCTCCACTATAGCCTCAATCAGATTCTCGGGCACGTCCTTATAGTTGGCAAGGAGCTGCTTCGTGTCCTTAGGCAGACAATATCCGCCATATCCGAAAGACGGATTGTTATATTGGTCGCCGATACGCGGGTCGAGGCTTACGCCCTTGATGATGGCCTGTGTGTCGAGCCCCTTCATCTCAGCGTAAGTATCAAGCTCATTGAAGTAGCTCACACGCAATGCGAGGTAAGTATTGGCGAAGAGCTTCACAGCCTCAGCCTCGGTAAGTCCCATGAAGAGCGTGTCGACATCCTCCTTCAGCGCACCTTCCTTCAGCAATGCGGCAAACGTGCGTGCTGCCTCGTCAAGGCTCTCGGCATGGTCGGAAAGGTCGGACGAAGGGCGTCCTACGATGATGCGGCTCGGGTAAAGATTGTCGTACAGAGCCTTGCTCTCACGCAGGAATTCGGGCGAGAAGACAAGGCGAAGGTCTCTGCCGTACTTTTCATAAAGTCCTGCGCAGTAGCCCACGGGGATGGTGCTCTTTATTACCATCACGGCATTGGGATTCACTTCACGCACGAGATTGATGACCTCCTCTACGTGAGAAGTGTCAAAGTAGTTCTTCACCGGATCATAATTGGTAGGCGCGGCTATCACTACGAAGTCGGCATCGCTGTAAGCGTCGCGTCCGTCGAGCGTAGCTATGAGATTGAGCTGCTTCTCGGCAAGGTATTTCTCAATATAGTCGTCCTGTATGGGAGAAATACGATTATTGATTTTTTCCACCTTCTCGGCTATAACGTCCACAGCCTTGACCTGATGGTGCTGGGCAAGAAGCGTGGCAATGCTCATGCCCACATAACCGGTGCCAGCAACAGCCACCTTTATCTTTTTGAAGTCATTCATGTTAGTCGGTTTTATTTTACGGAAAGCAAATATACGCTTTTTCACCCGAATCGAAAAAGCGAAATGCAAAAAAACAAAAAAATAATAGATTTTGTAATATTGAGTTTGCAATTCCAAATTATATTCATACCTTTGCATAGTTTAAGAATTTATATAAAACAAAGAAAACGCAAGCAAGAATGGAATCTTTCTTCAAGACCCACACTTACCTCGCCGAGCACATGACGGCTTCCGTCAGGCGCACCTTGATGGACGAAATCGACTGGAACGACCGGTTGATTGGCATCAAGGGTTCGAGAGGCATCGGCAAGACCACCTTCTTGCTTCAATATGCTAAGGAAAACTTCGGACCGAGAGACCGCCGATGTCTTTACGTCAACATGAACAACTTCTACTTCCAAGGCCGTGGCATTGCCGACTTCGCATCAGACTTTGCGGCTCAAGGAGGAAAAGTGTTGCTCATCGACCAGATTTTCAAGAAGCCGGACTGGAGCAATGAGTTGCGCACATGCTACAACCAATGCCCCAATCTGAAGATAGTCTTCACCGGATCGAGCGTGATGCGGCTGAAGGAGGAAAATCCTGAGCTGAAAGACATCGTAAAGAGCTATAACCTCCGCGGATTCTCGTTCAGGGAATACGTAAACCTACAGACTGGAAACAACTTCCCCGTTCTTTCACTCAACGACATCATCAGACGCCACGCAGAAATAGCTGCCGAGATAACGAGCAAGGCAGACATAGCGACGCTGTTCGGCGAATACCTGCACCACGGATTCTATCCGTTCTTCCTCGAGCACCGCAACTTCGAGGAGAATCTGCTAAAGACGATGAACATGATGACGGAGGTGGACATTCTCTTCATCAAACAGATAGAGCTGAAGTATCTGACAAAGATAAAGAAGCTGTTCTATCTTCTTGCCGTGGAAGGACCGAAAGCCCCGAACATCAGCAATCTGGCTCAAGAGATTGAGACAAGCCGTGCAACGGTGATGAACTACATAAAATATCTCTCCGACGCACGCCTTATTAATATAATGTATCATCCGGGCGACGATTTCCCGAAGAAACCTTCAAAGGTGATGATGCACAACCCCAACCTCATGTATACCATCTATCCCTACATAGCTGATACGCAGGAGGTGATGGAGACATTCCTTGTGAACGCCCTCTGGAAGGACCACGTCGTCAACCAGGGCAAGCAGGACGCCTGCTACATCATTGACAATATGAGGAAGCTGAAGGTGGTGGACTATGCCAAGAGCCTGAAGCTCCGCAACAACGCTGACACCACTTACGCCGTATACAACACCACGGAAGGCGGCAACGGACGCGTGCCGCTATGGATGTTCGGCATGACATACTGAGAACCACAAAAAGCCTGCCCCCTTGCGGTTCTCACAAAAGCCGCATCGGAAAAGGAAAGAAAAATAAAGAAACAACTATACATTAACATTTTATTTAAAAACAAAATGGCTAAAGAAAAAAAGTTTATCACTTGTGATGGTAACACAGCTGCCGCTCATGTAAGCTATATGTTTACAGAGGTTGCTGCCATCTACCCTATCACTCCATCATCACCAATGGCGGAGCATGTAG